>Ga0335074_10015807_pt1 | contig 10617 bp, 12 predicted proteins | sample Lox_Sample_23_FD_206715 | JGI IMG/M metagenome (GOLD analysis project Ga0335074, IMG submission 206715) | Soil microbial communities from Loxahatchee National Wildlife Refuge, Florida, United States - Lox_Sample_2.3 | ecosystem: Environmental > Terrestrial > Soil > Wetlands | place: USA...
CGGATCCATCCGGCTCGTTCGTCACGGTCAGGATTGGCGCCTCGGCCACCGCCCGCAGCGCGGCGGCGACCACGGAAGGCGATCCGGAAACGAACAGAATGTGGCACGGCAGATCGGCCGGAACCGAGGTGATGTGGCGTACGGCGATCGGATGCTCGCCAACCTTTTGGCCCGCCGCCGCCTCGTCAATCGCACCACCAAGGGCATCGCCCGCGACGCAGATGTTGAGCGGTGCGGCGGGCGACGCGAAGGCTGCCGGCGGCCAATCGACAAAGGGGCCGAACTTGACGATATAGGTCGCCATAACGGCGGTTTCGAGCGGTACATCGGCCGCGGAAACCGATAGCGGCGACGGCATGAGATAAACCGCCAGCACGGCGGCCAACCACCCCAAGCGCGTGGCGGCCCGGGTTCGGACACGAGCGCCGCCCGCCCCGCTGGCTAGAATCTCCATCGCGACTCGACGAGGAAGCTGCGCGGGATCTCGTCGGTCTGCCCGGGTTCGATGAATTCCTGATGGTGCGCGTGGATCAGATTGAAGCCGGAAACCGAAACATCCCAAACCGGTGTGATCTTCCAGCCTAGCCTTGTATTGAGCTCGACATACTCGTCAACCGCCGGGTCGTGCAGCTTGCCGACATAGCGCAGGAACGCGTCCCAGGTGACACCACCGCCGAAATCGATATAGGAGCGCAGCTGCGCCTGGTGATTGGGGTCGTCGGCCGTGAAGGTCGTGCCGCCGATCTGCGCGCTGCCGGGACGGAAGAAAAAATCCTCGTGCTGCAGGTTGAAGCCGGCGCTCAGCCGCCACCAGTCGGTGATGCGATAATCACCCCAGGCCTCGACCCCATAGACATGCCCCGCCAGCTCGTTGCTCCAGCGCAACGGCAATCCGCCAAGGCCGGGAAAAATCGGCCCGCCCGGCGTTGGCTCAAGCGTGCGCAGATCGTCGTAGTCGTTATAGTAGCTCGAAACCGAGAACGACGCATCCGGCGTCAGTTGCACGCGTGTGCCCGCCTCATAGGCAATCAGCGTCTCCGACTGAAAGTCGAACGAGCCATCGAGAATATTGGTCGTGCCGATGCGCTCGATGAGGTCGCGGTCGACCGGCGTCGGCGAGCGCACCGCGCGCGATACCGCCGACCAGAGCAGCACGCTGTCGGCCGGCTTCCACGACAGCCGGACCTGCGGCAGCGGCTCAAGCCCGACATAGGGGTCGATTTCGAGCTTCATGCCGACGATCAACTTGACGTTTGGCAGCAGCGTGGCGGTGTCCTGGCCGAAGACGCTGGTGTAATCGAGCGTGCGGCCAGACGGCATGAACAGCAGGGTCGAGGTGTTTTCGATATTGTAAGCGATGAGTCGCTCGTCGGCGCCCCAGACGAAGTCGTTCCAGCCGCCGATCTTGAGACTGTGTTGGGCAGTCAGATCGTCGACCGTGAACCCACCCCCGCCATTGTCGGTGTAGCGCGTCGCCTCGTCGAAATAGGCCTCGACCTGGACGTTGGATGTCGCATCAAGCTCACGCTGCCAGGTTCCGACCAGATAGTGCCCGCCCACCCGCTGGCTCGGATCCTCGTAAGCGACGAAATCGGCGCCCTCGATCGTGACCTGATCCTGGTCTTTGTGCCAGTCGGCGCGAAAGCCGCCGTCTGGACGCGACCAGGCGTCGCTCGCGCTGGGGCCGGCCGCGGTTTCGTTGGAGTTGAAGCGCCAGCCTTCGCCGAAAACGCGATAGGTGAAAGCACCACCTCCTACCCCGCTCGCGGCCCCGCCATATTGCCCCATCCCGCCGGCCTGCTGGTTGCCGCCGCCGGCGACCAGCAGCCCGCCCTGCGTATCGGCCGAATTGCGGGTGATGATATTGATGACGCCGTTGACCGCGTTGGCGCCGTAGAGCGTGCCGGCGGGGCCGCTGATCACTTCGATCCGCTCGATATCCTCGGGCGGCACACTCTGCATGTCCCAATAGACACCCGCGAAAAGCGGGGTGTAGACGGTGCGGCCATCGATCAGCACCAGGAGCTTGTCGGACATCGCCGCATTGTTGCCGACGTTGAAGCCGCGCGCGGTGATCGCGTAGCTCGTCGCGTTGAGCTGCGCCACTTCAAGGTTGGGCGCGAGGCGCAGTATTTCAGGGATCGTCGTAGCGCCCGAGCGAATGATGTCGTCGTGGCTGATGACGTAGACAGCCGCCGCCGCGTCGCTCAGCGCTTCCGGTTGCTTGGAAACCGATGTCACCTCGACCTTGGCGAGATCCTCGATCGAGAGCTGCTGCAGCTGTTGAACGGTCTGACCGTATGCCACCTTGGCGGCAAGGGATGCAGCGCATAGGGCTGCGCCGAGCATGCGACGACACCATGACGATCGGTGCGTGCGCCGCCAAGTTCTTACGCCGCTCAAAGCCGTTGCATCCGCCAATCCCATGCGTCTCGCAGCAAAGGATGGCTCGCTTTATAGATGAACAACCCGGAGGTTTTTGCAACAAATTGTAAATAAGGCACTTAACCAGGTAGGGCGTGGCGCCGCCTGGAATCCGGTCATTCCGAGGTGCAGAACGCCACGCACAGGTCGGCTCCAACGGTCAATCTTCTGTTTCTTGCAGCCCGGCGCCACGGTCGCTACATTGCCCGCAACCGGTGACGACGCGGTTCCATAGCGCAAAGGGCGAACGGCCAAGGCATTGAAATATTTTGATTTGCGGGTGTAGCTCAATGGTAGAGCAGAAGCTTCCCAAGCTTACGACGAGGGTTCGATTCCCTTCACCCGCTCCAAATTTACCAAATACTTAGACCAGAACAACCACTAAAATTGCACTGAAATTGCACCAGCCTTAAGAATGGTGCCGTGCTCTCCGCCTTCAAGACCGCTGGTCGGGACGAGGAGACGGCCGCTTGGGCCGAACGAAGAAACGATGCTCCAAAGAGGAAAGCCCCGCCGAAGCGGGGCTAGGCTCATCGCCGCCGGCCTCCATGACCGGTGTGGGGCGCTTCCTGGCGCCCGCGAGCTGTGGGTTCGGCGGCATCGTCCTCTCCAATCTCGCGGCAAACGATTTTGCCGTCGAGTGGAAAGGCTTGCAGAATGATGTTGAAGCCGCCGCCGTCCTTATGCGGGAATGCGAGTCCCAGGTTTAGCCAGTAGTCGTCCTGGCCGTCTCGCTTGATAACCGAATACGCGCGGTGCGTTGGTGTGTTCGGCTGTCTCTCCGCCATTGGTCCACTCCCTTGAGCTGGTCGCGATATCCTGCGTGGGCAGGCGTCGAGTGGCGGTGCTCGGCGTCTGCCCGCGTAGATCACTATTCGAATGGAAGGCGGAGACTGTGGACAGCGTACCTGCCGTCAGCCTTTCGTCAATGAGTGGCACCGATCGGCAGCCGCATAAGCCGCATTCTAGAAAGTTATGTTCCAGTTGAAACCATTTGTTGGTGGTACGGAGGTATTCAACCGGCTGAAAACTCATTGGAGGGGCGTGACGTGAAACTAAACATCCGATCGATGGTCGTTGCGGCAGGCTTGTCCCTGATCGTCCAAGCAGCAAAGGGGGAAATAATAGATTTAACCTGCACGCCAGGCCCTCCAAGGATTGCGATCAACACAGATGACGATATGATTTTTTACCAAGGCAACAAGTACGCTAATGACCACACGGCGATGTTACCAGATGGGCGTCCAATACATATCAAGTTCACTTTGGAACAAAATATTGTAAATGTCACGATAGATGATTTAGCCATGAATGGTCAGGCCATCGGCCGTACGCAAATCGAAATAAATAGAGAGAATGGTTCTTACACTCGCACCAATATATTCTTCAATATCGTGGACGGCAAAAAAACGTCGGAAATACGACAAACATTTTCTGGCTCATGTGTTCCAACTAAACTTTAAGCGTAGGTGAACGTCGCAACCTGCGTGCGATCGGCTATATGCCAATTTACCGGCACAGCGATAGAACCGCATGAGATCGATCCGAACTCGCACGAGGTCTGGGTTGTGACTGAGTACCAGGCGTCGGGACATCGTCGCCTTATCGTCGGATCGCTATCCGCCGCGCTGCTCTTCACGCTGTTTGTTTCCGGCCCGATTACCTTGGTAATGGGGCAGCAGGTTCCCGTGGCTGCTTGGGTGCTTTACTGGAGCGCGGCATTTGCGATCGGATTGATTTCGATCGTTCCACCATATTTCCTGATCAGGAGGTATGTCCGCCTGCCCGCGTACTATACCAAACTCGTGTATCTGTGCGTCGTGTTCGGGCTGTCAGGTTCGATATCGACGCTCCTTAACGAGCAATTTCGCCAAGGCGGCTGGCTCGCCATAGCATTATTCGCGGCTAGCTCGTCTCTAGTACTATGGTACGCCGGACAACCCAGAGCAGCGCCAAGTCGCTGAGCTATCTTCCAGCAACTAACTGAACCGCTTTGTATATATGATAATGTCCTTTATCGGATACTATAAGGCGGCGGTGTGCGGGAGGGGGAATGCGAGAGGTCATCACTGGAGTGATCACAGCCGTTGTGCTCGGAGCCCTGACGCTTTTTTGGAATTGGGGCACGAGCGGCGGCTTAATCCGCGCGTTAGGTGGCGTTACCCGCGCGGATATCGCAGACACCGTGAAGGGACAATCGCTGGTCCCGCAGGTCCGCCCGATTCACAAGGTCCAAAAGGCGACCGAGGAGAGCCGAGCCCAGCGGGTGGTCCAGCCTCCGTGCCTACTGGAGCGGTCGTTGCCTTTAATCGGCCCGACCTGGGCGTCAATCAGTGTCCGTCAGGCTGGAAGCCATTCTTAATGGCTCGTGGTCGCGCAATCGTTGGGGCTGGTCCGCCAGATAGAAACGAAAAGTACGGCTATGGATTGAGTAGTCATACAGGTGCCACTCCACCCTTATTGACGTTATCTGTAGGAGAGCATGGCGGAGAACAAGCCAAAATTGACGCAGTCGATGTTCACAACCCTCAAAGCCAATTGGCCGATAATAATCTAATACCGTGGGTTGCCCTTTATTATTGTGAAAAATCAGAACCGCAGCCGTGAATAAGATTAGTGTCTCCGCATCAAGTGCTTTGCCGGCACTTGTCGCTGCCGCCGGCGAGCGCGCCTCGATCCGCTTCCTCGAATTCTTCGCAGCCAATATCCGCAACCCGCACACGCGGCGGGCCTATTACCGGGCCGCGGAGGAATTCTTGGCCTGGTGCACGAGCGTCGGTCTGTCGTCGATCGTCGCGGTCGAGCCGGTGCATGTCGCCGCATGGATCGAGGCGGGGACGCGCGAGCTGTCCGCGCCTTCGGTCAAACAACGGCTCGCGGCGCTGCGGCATCTGTTTGATTGGCTGGTCAACGGCCAGGTCATGCCGGTCAACCCAGCCCACACGGTGCGCGGGCCTCGGCACGTCGTCACGTCGGGGCAGACACCAGTGCTCGACCCGGCCGAAGCACGCACGCTGCTCGACAGCATCGATGTCACGACGCATTCAGGGTTGCGCGACCGCGCGCTGATCGGGCTGATGGTCTATTCCTTTGCTCGGATCGGCGCGGCGCTCGGCATGGCGGTCGAAGATGTCTATACGCAGAACCGCCGCCTCTGGGTGCGGCTGCGCGAGAAGGGCGGCAAGCGCCACGCGATGCCCTGCCATCACAATCTCGATAAATACCTCGTCGCCTATCTCGACGGCGCTCACCTACGCGACGATCCCAAGGGGCCGCTATTTCGCACGATCGGCCGCGGCACTGGATTACTCACCCGTACCGTGCTGCCGCAGGCCAACGCCTACGCGATGATCCGCCGGCGCGCTGCGGGGGCCGGGATCGAAACCAAGCTCGGCAACCATAGCTTCCGAGCGACAGGGATCACGGCATATCTCAAAAACGGCGGCACGCTGGAAAGGGCCGCAGCGATGGCGAACCACGCCTCGACGCGCACGACGCAGCTCTATGATCGACGGCGCGATGAGGTTAGCCTGGATGAGGTCGAGCGGATCGTGATTTGAGCCCCGACAAGCTTTGGTCAATAACTGACCTGGTGAGGCTTATCAGAGAGACGCCCCGATGCGGCGACTTATTGGTGGGCGAGATGCGGCGCACGATCCTATGGCTTGGCGGTGTGCTGTTAGTACTACTTCAAATCGATTTTTGGATCGCCCCGTGGGGTTCTTGGTTACAAACGGCAGCTCTAATCGGAAGTGCCGCCTTATGGTTCGGTTGGGTCGCTGACTTCGCCTTTAGGCATTTCGCATGGGTTCGACGCGCCGTGAAGTGGCTTACACAGTGACAGCTAAACTGACCGACTCCCGCCTCTACGTGATAAACCGGATTATCACGTAGAAAATGACCCAAGCTGAGGCGACTTTCATCCATCGCTAACGGCGCTGGTCTATGAGAGCGCCATGCCGAAACCGCCACGAAATGCTACCCCGATATTTTCGCGAAAGCAGCTAGCTGTAGCAATCGAGGCTCTTAAAAACATCCAGCCCAATCTATGGGAACAATGGAAAGAGGTAGAAATTAGTAAGGATGAAGATCAACACAAATGCGTAGCATATCAGATTTACAACATAATAATACAACTCAAAATCGCGAATACATTGAATGGGGTGACGTCGATCTTTCGGACATTAAGGACGATGATGCGAGCGGAGGCTGGCCTGTGGATTGTGGGAACTTTCACTGCAAGCGAGATTCACGGTATAACCAATTTCATAAAAAGCGCGAGACCAGATTTGTGGAAACGATGGCGAATTTTGGAAAAGAGAAGAGAGAGTTTTTTTGAAATCCAACCGGCTTTGATGCTTCTATTGCGGGAAGCGGCACCCGAACGTTCGGATTCTGACTTGCTCAGTCTTCTTCACGCGGAAATCCGACGCGAAATCAGAAAGGATGCTGATTGGTAGCCGACCTCGCTTGCAATTGCCGGTGCTGTGCCGCATGAGGGCCATTCTGTAAAGCGTCTTGCCGTTTGGCTCCATCAGTCCAAGCACAAGGAGAGCGGATCGCCAGTGCGAAGATCGTCAAAAGTTCCGAAGAGGAACAGCGACGCACCGACGCCACCAGGAACGCGGTGTCCGCGCAATGCTTCCTTCATGGATTGCATCCGCTGGTGATCGGTCGTGATGGTCAGCACCCGAAAATTCTTCCAGCCGAATTGCCGCTCGTGTTGCCTGGCGGCGTGGGCGGCGAGGTAGCCGCGCATCTTTTTCTCAAAGCTCGTCTGCAAGAAATCGGCCCGGCTGATCGGCATCGTTCCCCGATCGATCTCCACCATAAAGTTGCGTCGCGAGCCGTCGGACAATTCGAGGCCGAAGACGATATCGGGGACAACGCTGAACTCGCGGACCACGCCACGGTGTGCGAGTTTCGCCCGCAGCGCAAACGGTGCGCGCGATGCCGGCATTGGCTGCCGCGAGGCTGCTGAATTCATCTCATCGGCCGATATAAGCCGGACATCGCTGCGCTGCGCCGCGGCACGCTGCAAGGCCACCTGGAAATTGACGATCTCGATCTGATGCTCAATGAAAGGGCGGCCGGCTTCCCGGTTCTTCCGGCTCAGCTCGGGATTGGCAATCGTGATGCCGTCGCGCTCACGCAGCAGCCGCGCTCCACGATCGGCGAGAGCGTAAACCATCGGCGCCGAGCCCGCCGTCGGGTAGTAGTCGAGCTGCGCGCGAGGGCGATCGACATAGCCGGCATGGAAGAGACGCAACAGGCGGTCGTTGGTGCGGTCGAGCGAGCGGCCGACCAGGGCGGCGATATGCGTCGATCGGATCAGCCGATGCCGCGCCACCTGGCGAACAATCTCCACATCATCATCGGTCAGACGAAAGGCCGGCGGTTCCGACGCGCGGCGGAACCGCGGCAACCGGGTCGATCTCTCAACAGCACCGACATCCATGCGCCAATTATACCAGCCCAATGACGCGGCAAGCCGACGCCAGGCGGGGATGGTCGCGGCCGGTCGGGCCATGTCGCCGCTCGCCGCGGCCGGCGCCGCCATGGAAATCGGCACAGCGCTGCGAACTCCGCCGGCGCCGGCCACAGCAGGCGCTCCAAGCAAGAATACGGTCCAGGACACCACCGACGCCGAGATCAGCGCCGGCGACGCAACATGCGTCCAATGACGTGGTTGATCGGCCGCGGCCGATCGGTCAGCGGAACGTAGTGGATGCACGCGCAGCAGAAGCAGTGGCCGCGTATCCGGCGTGAGCCGAGATCGCGAAGCTTCCGACGCTGGGCGGACGATGCCGGCGGGATGGACCAGTTGTGGTCCTCGCCACGGTGACCGCAGTTCTTGCAGACGGGCATACGCTACTGCGCCGCGGAAGCCAGTAAGTCCGCCTCTTGCAACGCGGTGGCAATTGCGAACGCGAGACGAAGACGCTCGACGGACCCGTCCATGCAAAAGGCATCGTGCCGTTCGCAAACGGTGAGGATGACGTCGAGTACCTCGTAATCGATTTCCATAGAGAGCGAGAGGGTGAAGGCTGCTAAAGCTCGACCGGTCGCGGTGTCTTCCGCGACACCGCGCCGGGAGCGGGCGACGGCCACGCAGTCACAGAGGAAAAGCCCCTTCGAGGTCCCGCGTGAACCAGCGAGGGACCTGCGACTCTTGACGGCGTGCCGCGCCCGCTACCATGGGCGAGGTGCGCGGAGACACTTGTGGGTGGCGGTACCGAGTGGCGGCCACCGGTCGCTTCAGCGGCCGGTGGAGAGGAGCAGGAAACGATCCAGACGCGAAGCCGGTCCGCGGTACGCCGCGGGCCGAGCGCGACGCGGCTGCGGTCGTTTCCTTCCGCCTATCTCTCTCGCATGTCACGGGACGTGGCTCGCGTCACCACGGACGCGAACGAGCGCCCTTTCGCCCTTGGGCGATTGGGCGCGAGGCAAGCCCTTCACCCCATCTTCTTCTCTCCACCGAATTCATTCGATGACCCCGCCTTGCGGAAAACAAACACACCAACCAACAAACACCTCAGTCGCGCCCGGAATTCGCGCGTGCAGGAAATCCAACCGTTTGAAATGCCGTGCGAAAACGCCGGCAGCGTATGGATACGGGGTATGGTTACAGTATCCATACCCGTAACCATGCGCGTAACCAGCACCGTAACCATGCGCGTCGGCATATTCGGCGAGCGGAAGATCAGCTCGCCAGAAATGCCCGGATGCGCTTCTCGACTTCTTTGCGCGGCCGGCCGAAGCGTTTGCGGCTCGCATCGATCAGGCGATGCGGCGAGCTGCGCCGCGTGGTTGGGGCAGGGGAGAGGGCGAGACGCAACGGCGATGATGGCACCCCCCGCTTGAGCAAACGAGCCCACGCCGCATAGTTTGGCAGATCGAGCAGCGCGTCATCGCCGCCAAGCCCGATCTGCTCGGCGAGGATCGGTGCGTCGGTCGCACCGGTGCGGCAGGCGAGCACCGAGCCGACATTGCCGAAGACGGCAGCACGCAATCGCTCCGGGAGCTGCTCGAGATATTGATGGGCGATGGTAAGGGTCAGTCCGTACTTGCGGGCTTCGGAAAGAATGAGGCCGAAGCTTTCGGTGGCGAACGATTGGAACTCGTCGGCGTAGAGATGGAACACGCGCCGATCGGCGGTGGGAACATCGGCGCGCGACAGCGCGGCTTGCGCAATCGCGGTCGTGAGCAACGCACCAAGGAGGTGCGACGTGCCTTCGCCGAGCCGACCTTTCGAAAGATTGCAGACGACGATCGCGCCTTCGTCCATCAGGCGACGCAAAGTGATCGTGCTGCTTGGCTGGGCGAGCATGTTGCGCAGCCGGGGTTCAATCAGCGCCTTGCCGATCTTGTTCTGAATGGGGGAGATGGCTTCGGCGCGGAAATGGTCGCCGTAGCCGGCATACTCGTTGAGCCAGAACGCGCGCACCAGCGGATCGCGGACGTGCCCTTCGATGAGACGCAGGCGGAAGGGCTCATCGATCAGCAGGCGGGGGAGCATCAACAGCGTGCCGCCCGGAACATCGAGCAGTGCACGGATGGCATTGGTCAGGATGTAATCGAGCCGCGGCCCCCAGCTCTCCGGCCACACGTGGCGAAATGCGGAGACGACGCCATCGGCGACGATCGGTTTCAAATCCTCGGGCACGGAAGAGAGAGGATTGAAACCGCTCGGCCGCTCGGCATCGGCCGGGTTGAGATAGACGAAACGGTTGGTGCGATCTTTGGGGATGTGCATCAGCACCGCTTCGGCGAGATCGCCGTGCGGATCAAGCAGCGCGAACCCCTCACCGGCGGCGAGGTCTTGCGCGATGAGGTTGAGCAGCAAGGTCGACTTGCCGGTGCCGGTCTGACCGACGACGTAGAGATGGCGGCGCCGTTCTTCGGGGCCGAGCACCTCAAAATCACCCGACGTTCGGGCACCGAGAACAAGCTGCTGTGGTTGCAGTGTCATGGGCGGAACGGAGCCGGTGTGCCGTGCGCATCTCAATTTTGGAATGATGCGGGCAGCCCCCGTTCCATGGAGGGGCGCCGAGGCTACGTGGTGCCGTCGCCATTGTGCGTTGTGGCTTTAGCTACCGAACCTCCCGCTCACTGCCGGCTCGTTTCCGGCCACGATCCTTATCGAGGATGGCGGCCTTGCCCGATTGTACCGCGCGGGATCACTCCAAAACT
>Ga0335074_10015808_pt1 | contig 10617 bp, 3 predicted proteins | sample Lox_Sample_23_FD_206715 | JGI IMG/M metagenome (GOLD analysis project Ga0335074, IMG submission 206715) | Soil microbial communities from Loxahatchee National Wildlife Refuge, Florida, United States - Lox_Sample_2.3 | ecosystem: Environmental > Terrestrial > Soil > Wetlands | place: USA: Florida...
CCGGTCTTTGTAACAGTAGTATTTTAATAAAATAAAAAAGCTCCATGCAAATGCAATATGCATCCCTAAAAAATTCGCTCGTCTACTACAACAATGCCTTACTATACCTTCAAATCCGTTCCAATTCTGTAAGAGTTGACGTAAAGAGGTATAGGGCTTTAAGTTTCTTTAATCAAATATGTAGAAAACTTCCGCACACACTAGAATCTAATACCTAGTCTTATAAACCTTAAATCGTACGAGCAGACTATAAAATGGCTGCTCGACCAGCCCCAGCTAGGGAAACGCTGGCGTCGAGCCAGTAAAGCCCTAAGGGAAGTCAGTCTAGCAACACGTCGTTTAGCGACGCAACCAGCTCAGGCCGTACGACCCCTCTAAAAACTACAAAGTGCCCGCAGACCAATATAGAGGCAGACATTAGAACAATCACTGCCTATCTTGTTAAAGAGAGAGCCTTAGAGGTAGTACAAGCAGCCTTAAAGCGCATCAACAACGCGTACGAACGACGCGTCAAGCAAAGAGCTACAGAGCAAGCGATCTGTTAGCTCTAAGCTGTCGTCTAAAAACTGGCTGACAAGGTAGAAAACAAGCTAGACGAACAAGCCAAACCAGGCTTGTATGCTGCAGCAGCTATGTGGGGACTCCCTACTTAAACGTGTGCCTAGTAGAGCTTCAACCCCAATCATGTGACCTTATAGAAGTTAGTCCTATTATGCTACAAATACGAGATAGTCGTTGTATAAGGCACTAAAACGGTAGAATAGAAGAGAAGGACCTTTAAGGAGCTCTTAGAGCAGATGAACAAAGCTGGGGTTGCTAGCAAAGCAGTTGCTATCTACAAGCTAGGGAGTAGCAACATAATAATAACTATAAAAGACGAATAAGCCCGTACGAGCTAGCTGGCATGCACTAAATAGCTAGCAGCCTTTAAAAAGGGAGTTAGAGTAAAATAGAAGGAGTTTGCTATAATAGCTTATAGAATAAGAGTTAATTAAATTTAGAGCTAGGCTTAAGCAATTAAAGAAATCTACAAATAGAACTTAAAACTAAAAGGCACAGTTAATATTGTACAAGTAGCTTTTACTAAGAAACTGCTCCGGTTAGGCTGCACGACCAAGCTACTAATTATAAGCGTTACTAAGCTAGAGCAAGCTAATCGCTTAATAAATGCTAGCTTAATATAGCAATACAAGCTCTATAACTACAAGCTATTTAAAGGGAACTGTGTGATTATATAGTGCTTTAAATGCTACTAGTATGAACATATAAGCTATAAATGCTAAAACACTTAAAGATGTAGCTTCTATGCAGCTTTAAGGCATGCAACAAATAACTGTCTTAGCAAAAAAGACAATAAAAGACATATGTGCATATCATACTATAAGAACCACTCGTTTTAGGCTAGGGAATGCCTTGTACAAGTAAAACATGCAGAATCTGTAAAACTAGCTTACATCAACCGCCTAGTACAATATCAAGCTACATCAAGCTTTATATAAAGGCCCTAACAGACTGCAGCCCCTACATTCCCCCTTACCTCCTAAAACCAAGTGAACCAAGCTAGCTCTAGCTAGGACGAACTAGCAATATTTAAAACTATCAACCACCTACTTGTAGTATAATAAGAGCTATAAATAGAAGTAAGCTATAAAAGGACCTTTAGCCTATATAGCCTACAAAGTATAAGCATACTACTAGTAAAACGCCTATAAGGACAGCTAGCTAGATCAACTAAAGCTTCTAAAAACAATATAGACATCTATACGTTTGCAGCTACCTAATAAGTATGCTAAGAGTATTATAATACAACATATAAAAATTAAAAGATAAGGTGCTAATCTTATTGTTAGAGGGGAGCTACGCTCCGTATAATATTATAGCTGTTTAAGAACTTTAATTAAACTTATACATCCTAACTACTTACTACTTATAAAAGTGCTTGTACACCCTAATCTTCCTGCAACAAGGTAGGGCTCGTATAAGCATATACGTTAATAAGGGGATCCTATTAGCCTAATAGTATAAGGGGACATATAGTGTTAAGCGTAGTAGGATAAAGAGTAGCTAGTAATTGTGTATAGTATATTTATTAATCCTTAAGGAACCCCTTTTCTAAAGAAGCTTCTTGAAGTATTTAACTAGCTAGCTGACTCAGCGCGGCTATAGCGCAGCTAAATCGCGTACTTAAAGCATGCTCAAGCAACCGCCCTTACAAATAGAACTCTAACTTTAAGCCAGACTACTACTAGGTAAAGCTCGAACTAGAATTAGGACCTTTAACTATCTACAACATTTACAGTAAAACATTAAAGTCGTATAAAACTACAAACTAAAACACCCTAATTCTAAAAATGCTTGAAGCCACATAGACCCTTAAATACTACTTAGTAGTAGGGGACTTTAATTTGCATCACATACTATAAGGGGGATATAGAGTTAGCAGGAACTACATTGAAGTAGTACAACTAGTTAGCAGCTTATGCACAAACCAGCTAGACCTACTAATAGAACTAGGGACAATTACTAGGGAGAAGCACTAGAACGAGCCCTCTTATAACAGTTCGTCTTATATATACAACAACTACTATATCAACTGCCCTTAAAACTGCTAACTACCCTTAAAACTGTTAACTGCCCTTAAAACTGTTAACTGCCTTTAAAACTGCTAACTGCCTTTAAAACTGCTAACTGTATTAAGCGTTATTTATAGTTGTATTATTATAAAATACAACTTGTATATATAAATAGTTCCCTTCTCCTCTTTTATCCTTTTCTTCTCTTTTTAGCTTAATATTTTTAATAAGTGCAATCTATAAAGCTCCTTACATTTATTGTTAAATAGCATTCTTATACGTACTATTACATTATACTAAGCTCTCCTTCACTCTGCTTAGGAAGGCCTTTATAATATCCCACCCTCTTTTTACGCTATTTATTTAGTGTTTAGCGTTTTTAACTGCTTAGCTGTAAAGCTTTATAGAAAGTTAAGAAGATCCTTTAATTTCAACTACAAGCGCAATCTTATACAAGTAGTTAAAGATACAACCCTATTTGAATCTATCAAATAATACTACTAAAAGGAGCTAGAAACGCTTTGCCAACTTATACGTCTAATACAAGCTAAATGCAAGCTAATATGCAAATAGACCTCCTACTTGATTCAAACGACAACAATGTCTTAGACAGAGCAGACGTCGCTTAATTAAAAGAGCAGATACGTATGCTAACTTAAGCTTATAAGGATAATTAAGAGACTTTAAGATAGGTCTTAAAGCAACTTGCTATACTAGCTGTAGTACAAGCAGCCTAGCCAAACACCTACCCAGTCTATTCTATTAAGTGGGATGACACTTCAACTACTAGATCTTAAAGATATTCGAAGAAACTGCCTAACCTAGTCCCTCTATCTAATAGAGCTAATCCTACTTTTAAGAGCTAAAAGCTTTAAATGCAAGGCAAATTCTAAGTGAACGCTAACTACTACAAAGACGAAGAGGCTAAAATGCTTTACTTCTTTAATCGTACTACTAGTAATACTAATAAGCACTTATAGCCCTAATATGATAATAAGTCTCTAATGCGTTTTACTTGTATTTAAAAGATGTTTAAGCACTTAAAATCTATTTATATTAACTCAAATAAGTTGTATAATGCTAAATATAACTACAATCGCCTTACTATAAGGACTAGCTAAACATTTATAGAATTTCAAATATAGTTCTTATACCTTGCAGGTAAAGCGCAAATCCCTACTAAAAGCTTACAATTAAACTTATTTAATAGGCTTACAGTCTAGCTCTAAGAGAAGCTTGCAGTCTAACTTTAAACCCTAAATACATTTATAGAGCTATCAGCTAGCTACTTGTCTTTAAACATAAAATTAAAGAGGATTATAGTATAAAAGGAATAGTAGAGATGCTTTTAAGACAAGCTATTAGCCTTAGTTGTTTTAGTATTTATAAGAGTAAGTTTGTCCCCCCTTAATTTAGCGCTATACACTTAAATTGCATTTAAAGCCCCTTGCAATTTAAAACCACATTAAAAGACACTTGCTCTTACCCTTCTTAAAGCTGCAGTTACATACTACAACTACTACAAACTAAGGCACTTTACTGTGTCCTATTTAGAACCTTAAAAGACTAACTTTAAGGAGATAGAAGCAGACGAAGATATTGCTAAGTTAAAGTTAGAAAAAGAAGAACTTTAAGAGAAGACTTTGTTTTAGGGTGTAACACTAATTTGCATATAATTAATTTAAGTTAGTTAATAAGTAAAAGGCACTTTACTATCTTATATACAATATCGCATAATAAATATAAAATTAATTTATATGCCCTTACTAACATTAAAGCAAATAGATTTGCTTTTATTAATACTATATATACTACTAATACAACTAAGTTTTTAAACATTAAAGCAATTTAACTTAAAAAGCTTATTGCTATAAAAGGGTTTAATAGCAAGTAAGGGCATATAGTAACTTATATTCTTACCTTATACCTTTTAATTAATAAATACTAACAAACTAATATCTTATTTTGCATTTTAAACCTTAAGAATTATAATATTATCCTTAAATTAAAGTGGATGGACTACTTTAACGTCTAATTGGACTTATATAAGAGGACGCTTGTTTAGCCTAATAATAAGAGCAAACTATTACCCCTCTTATTCTAAAAAGAGATTTAAACGTAAAAACACACTTTTATACTTAAAAGAGTAAATATAATATACTAGTAAGATATAAAAGCTTGAGATTAAACCTTAAAGTAAGAGGATGCTTGATGTAGCAGTAAAATATGTGTATAGCTATACATAAAAGTCCTCTCCTAATAAGACTAAAATAGAGATCCTTAAATAGCTAGAAGTAGAAGATCTAAGTGTATTTACAATTAGGATTTATAAGACAGTCTCTAAAAGATGGATTAAGAGCTAAAAGGGACTATTATAATTCCTCTTTAAGCTAAAGCTCCTTGCTTTTAAGTATACTAGACACTTCTAACTATTAATATTAAAGAGATTAGTGCTATAAGGTTCTACTATAATATGTATAAAAAGGACATTAAGGTTTTTACAACTAGTTTGTATAAAATTAATTGTTTAATCGAAAAAGCTCTTTAAAACAAAGATAAAGAGATAAAGGAAGAGATTAAGAGATAACTCCTAGTTATATATAAGGGTTATATTAATATATTTTTTAAAGTAGCTTTAAATCAGCTACTCTTATATTAATTGTACAACTATAAAATCCAGCTTGAAGTAAATAACAACTTAAGCTTTTACCTACTATTCAAACAATTTTTAAAGGAACTACTAGCTATAAAGCAGTATATAATAAAATATTTAAAGAAAGAGTTTATTAACTATAACCAAGCTCTATTTGCATCCTTTATCTTATTTGTAAAAAAGGCTAATAGTAGCTTATACTTCTACATCAACTTTTAGAAGCTAAATGCAATTACTTATAAGGATTAATACCCTCTCTTATTAATTAATAAGACTTTAGCTTGCTTAAATAAAGCAAAGATCTTTATAAAGCTAGATATTTACTAAGCGTTTTATTGTATACAAATAAACTTAGCGTTAAAGGACCTTATAACCTTTTAGACTTAATATAAGACATACAAATATAAGGTCTTACCCTTTAAACTTACAAATAGCCTAGCAACATATTAATACTATATAAATAATATGCTATTCAACTATTTTAACAACTTCTATACTGCCTACCTTAACAATATTATAATATATTCTAACAACAAGCTAAAGTATAAAACTTATATAAAAAAAGTCTTAAATTGCTTTTGCAATATAAGTTTACAAGTAAACATTAAAAAGTACAAGTTTAAGGTAAAACGTACTAAATACCTTAAATTTATTGTTAGTACTAGTAGCATTAAAATAGACTTAGAGAAGGTTAAAGTCATTTAGGACTAAGCACTTTTATTTATAATAAAAGGAATTTAGTCCTTCTTAAGCTTCTACAATTTTTACTAGCAATTTATTAGAAACTACAAAGTAATTGCTAAGCCTCTAACTTGCCTTACTAAGAGCAATACTCCTTTTATGTTTAATTAGAGCTGCTAAGACGCATTTAAAGAGCTTAAGTAGCAACTAATAAACTCTCTAATTCTTTAATACTACAACTCCAACTTTAAATTTAAAATTAAGACTAACATATTAAATAGTATTATAGTAAGCGTATTCTCCTAGCTCCACCCTAATAGGGACTAGCACCTTATAGCCTACTTCTTTAAAACTATAGCTCTAACTAAATACAACTATAAGATCTACAATAAGGAGATGTTAGCTATTATCTGCTTATTGTCTTAATAGAAAGTAGAGCTTTAAGGAACAAGCTTTAAAGTTTAAATATATATAAACTATAAAGCTTTAAAGTACTTTATAACAACAAAGCAGCTTACTAGCTAATAGGCCTAATAGGCTAAAATACTCTTTTAATTCTTTTTTATAATTATATACTACTTAAAGAAATAGAACGCTTAAGCTAATACTCTTACTTAATAAAAGTAAGATGTAAAACTTTAAGACGAGCTTAAAGCCTAATATTAAATGCATACTTTATTGCAGCTAGATCAATTAGATCCTACTATATTAAATAAGTTATTTAATACTAAGTTGTTAGCTATTAAAGAGCTAAACGAGCTTGTTAGTCTAATTAATCGAATTATTACTACAAATTATATAGCAGCTTCACTTAAAGCCCTTTAAGTTTATACGCGTACAAGTAATACAAACTTGCAGTTAGAGGATAGCTTGTTGTTCTATTAAGGCAAGTTAATTGTCCTTAATACAAACAACTTGCATACAAACTTAATTAAGGAAGCTTATAAGCAATTATTTACAGCTTATTTAAGTTGAGCTAAAACTATACAACTACTAGCTAACTGCTACTATTAGAAAGGATTAGTTGTTAGTATAAAACAATATATTTGTAACTGCTACGCGTATAAAAGAGCTAATGCTCTATAAGATTGTATGCTAAGTTTGCTATATTTATTGCTAATCTTAAACTGTCCTTAGCAATATGTTACTATAAATTTCTAGTTTTTACTTAAAGACTCTTATAGTTATAACGCAGCTTTTATAGTTATAAACAGACTAAGCAAGCAATCCATCTTTATCTTATATTTTAAGACTACTACTACTAAGGAGATAGCTTGCTTGTACATTTAATATATCTATTACATTTAAAGTGCTTTTAAATTAATCGTCTTAAACTGTAAACTACAGTTTATATCTAATTTTTAGGAGGAGTTCTATTAGATATTAAGAATTAAGCTGAAGCTGTTTATAGCCTTCTATTTACAAACAAATAAACAGATAGAAATTATAAACTAATATTTAGCTTAACATCTTAAGCCCTTTATAAACTACTATTAAGACAATTAGTTAGAGCTGCTACTAATAATAGACTACGTGCAGCTTACAAACTAGTATAAGAGTATAAGGATGTCCTTATTTAAACTATTATACAAATTCAAACTACAAACATCCTTTAACTAGAAGACTTTAAAGGAGCCTGCTACTATTTGTAAGCGCTTAAATAAAAAGGAAGTATAAGCACTTACTAAAAGTATGTATTATATATAAGAGACAGCAAAAACAATTATAAAGCAGGCTTAAGAGAAGAAGGAGTAAGATGTAAATTGCTACTATTAAAAAGTAGATTTTCAAGTAGGAGATAAAGTGTAAGTATTAACAAAGAATTAGAAGACCTAGCAGCTTAATTGAAAGCTAAACTACTAAATAGCTAGCCCATATAAGATTTTATAGTAGGTAAGCAACTCTTTTAAAGTGGATCTGCTTAGTACTATAAAAGTTTATTATGTCCTTTTACTAGACCGACTACGAAAAGCAGCTAACAACCTATTACTTGAATAATACAATAAACCCCTTCTACTAATATAAGTCACAAACGATTAAGAATAAGAAGTAGAAGACATTATAGCTATAAAAAAGGTAAGGAACAGTTTAAGATACCATGCTAGCTAGGTAGGATACAATAAAGACTTAGAATAGTACTTAGCATCTAACTTTAAGTACTCTTCCTACAAACTTAAGGACTTCTACTTAGCCCACTTAAACCTTTTAGGGCTACCTTGCAAGTTAGACGAATAAATAGCATAATAGGAAAAAGGAGTAGATAACTATAATAATTTAAACAACAATAAAGAAGCATTAAAACAAGCTTGAAGACAAGCTTCTTATAAAAGGGGGGGTAATATAACAGTTTGTCTTATATATGCAACAACTACTATATTAACTGCTTTTAAAACTGCTAACTGCCTTTAAAACTGTTAACTGCCTTTAAAACTGCTAACTATATTAAGCGTTATTTATAGTTGTACTATTATAAAATATAGCTTGTATATATAAATAGTTCTCTTCTTTTCTTTTATCCTTTTCTTCTCTTTTTAACTTAATATTTTTAATAAGTGCAATTTATAGAGCTCCTTATATTTATTGTTAAATAGCATTCTTATACGTGCTATTACACTTTCACATTAAATTTAACCTTTAGCATTTTAAACCTAATACTATAAGTAGTAAGCTGCAAAGTAATTAACGCTTACTCTAAGTCTAATTATAAGCCTATTAAAACCTTAATTATAACTAGCAGTTAAGTTCATATAGACATACTACTAAAAAGGAACTTTAAAAAGGCAGACACACATATTATTACAGTAAGTGCAAGATAGCTTTATACACTTATATAAGAGCTAGAAACAGCTTAAGACATTAATAACTATATAAAATATATAGTAAGCTTTACTTAAAAATTAATAAGTTAAACTGTCTTATATAAAGCCCTTTCTATTTAAGTACAAGCATAATAGACACTTAAAGTTGTAAAAGCAATTGCTGCTAAATGTAAAGCGTACTAATAATAGTCGAATACTTACACAAACAAAGCATAAGATAGCTATACAGCTATATTAAAAGTTAAACGCAAACAAATAGCTAGTATAAAACAAGCATACTAGTAAAACAGCATGCATAAAGCAGCTAACTTTAAGGAAGGCATTTGGAAAATAGCAAAGTAGGCTTGTATGAAAAGCTACCTACTATTAGAACCTGCTAAGATGCCCAACTTATAATAGTAAGAGACCCAGCTAGGTATAATTAGTAGTAAAGTAAGAGCGCTTTATAAAAGATTCTACTTTGAAATAGAAGTAGACTTAGAAGATATTGCAAACAAGGACTTCTAGTGCAACCTGCTTAGAATGCTAGTAATAAGCTAGCTAATTACTATAAAAGACGTATGCGACATCATATAAAAGGTCAAACTAGATAAATACTTAAAGGCAAATGAAATCCCCAACTAATTCTTACAAGTTATAGGGGAACTATTAATTAAAGTACTATAAGCCCTAATAACTACAGTTTTTAAAACTAGTTACTACCCTAAAAGCTTTTATGCAGCTTATATAATAGTCCTTTAAAAGCCTAACAAGTTAGACTACTTAGACTTAAAGGCATAAAGACTAATAGCCCTATTTAGTATTATAAGCAAAGTTATTAAAATGCTAGTAGCATACCAGCTTAGCACCTTAACTAAGCAAAAAGGATTACTACTAAACAACTAAATAGGTAACTATACAAATAGATCTATAAAGACAGCCTTAAAACTGCTAGTAGAACAAATTTATATAGTATGAAAGATAGGGAATTAAGTAGTATTAGTTCTATTACTAGATATAGTAAGGGCATTTAATATAATAAATTACTTCTAACTGCTTAACAACTTACAGAAAAAAGGGATACTACTATAATTCGTACGAACTATACAATCCTTCCTTACAAATTAAATAACTATACTGCTAGTTAACAACAAAGAGATAGTGTTATACTAGTTAAATGCTAGCGTATTATAAAGCTTTCTACTATCCTTAATACTCTTTCTATTTTATAATGTACTACTACTTAAAGCCTTAAACTAGCTAGACCTACTACTATTACTATTAGGCTTTATAGATAATATCAACTTACTTACATATAAAAGGATTATAGTAGGAAACTAGGCTAATCTTAAAATAGCATACAAATAATACTTAAATTAGGCTAGAACATATAAAATGCAATTTGCACCTAATAAGTACACCTTAACCTACTTTACTAGATGCAAGCGTATTAATTTGCACGTGCCAGTTAGGCTATAAGGAGTAGTAGTAGAACTTGAACTTATTGTATGTATTTTAAGGCTACAATTAGACTTCAAACTATACTAAAAAGCTTATAAAAGAGCTATTAAAAACAAAATAAGCACTTAAATGCTAGTATTACAACGTACAACAGCTTCAACTTAAAGAGCTATAATGCTTAAAGCTAGAATTATCTACTAAGCAGTTGTCCGCTTAGTACTATTATATAAAGCTGCATTATAGTATAAGCATACAAGTAATACTAGTAAGCTTAAGGGTATTACAGTAAGGCTATAAATATAGCAAAATTAAGGGCTACAAATAGTACTTAAAGCATTTAAAGCAACCCTTATTTGCTAGCTTGAGACAGAGTCGTACGTGCTTCTACTAGATTTCTAGCTTAATAGGCGAATAGCACGCTTCCAAGCTAGGATGGAACACTTAGTAATAG
>Ga0335074_10015809_pt1 | contig 10616 bp, 13 predicted proteins | sample Lox_Sample_23_FD_206715 | JGI IMG/M metagenome (GOLD analysis project Ga0335074, IMG submission 206715) | Soil microbial communities from Loxahatchee National Wildlife Refuge, Florida, United States - Lox_Sample_2.3 | ecosystem: Environmental > Terrestrial > Soil > Wetlands | place: USA...
CCGGACCTTGGCGGGTCACCTGCGAACGGTCCTGCTTGGCCTAGCATCGAGTGGGGTTTACCTCGGCCGCCGCGTCACCGCGACGCCGGTGCGCTCTTACCGCACCATTTCACCCTTACCGGCCTGGAGCTCTGCAGCGGCCCCAGGCTTAGGCGGTGTCGTTTCTGTGGCACTTTCCCGCGGGTTTCCCCGGGTCGGCGTTACCGACCACCCTTGCCCTGTGATGTCCGGACTTTCCTCGAAGGCGTCTCACCTCCGCGACTGCTCGGCCTCCACGGGCAAGCATAGCCCGAGTTCCGGGGCGGGGCCGTCCGCCCACCGGAGGCCGTCCGCCCACCGGAGGCCGTCCGGCCCACCGAAGTGCTATTGCACGGCCGATCCGCAGTCAGCGCACTTTCCCCCGATGGCACGGGCGTGCGCGCCATACGCCGGCCTCATCTCCCCCGCGCACACCGGACACTCCATCGTGCGGTGGGCCTCGATCCCCTCCAACAGCGTGACCAGCAGATCGTCCAGGGTCGCGCCCTCGCCCGGTCGCTCCAGACGCGACGGTGCCGCGATGAGGGTGCCAGCACTCACGTGATGCTCCGCATGAGTCCGACCACCCTTCCCATCACCCGCACGTCACGGCTGCGGATCGGCTCCATCGCCTCGTTCTCGGGCTGCAGGCGCACGTGGTCCGCCTCCTGGAAGAAGCGCTTGACCGTGGCCTCCTCCCCAACCAGCGCCACGACGATATCCCCGTCCGCCGCGGTGTCCTGCGGGCGCACGACCACCAGATCGCCCTCCAGGATGCCGGCGTCCTTCATCGACTCGCCCCGCACGCGCAGCAGATAGTCGCCCTCCTCGCCGCCTGCCACCGCCGGCGTCTGCACGTAGTCCTCGATGTTCTCCTCAGCGAAGATCGGCTGGCCCGCCGCCACCTGGCCGACGAGCGGGAGGCCCGGCCGCACCAGACTGCGCACGCCCGCGGCCGCCCGGTCCAGCAGCTCGATTGCGCGCGGCTTGGACGGATCTCGTCTGAGCAATCCGATCCGCTCCAGGTTCGCCAGGTGCGCGTGGACGGTCGAGGACGACGCCAGTCCGACCGCCTTGCCGATGTCGCGCACGGTCGGGGGATAGCCGTACTTCGCCGAGTACCGCTTGATGAAGTCGAAGATCTCCTGCTGGCGCTTAGTCAGGTCCACGGGTTCGCTCCTTGCTGGTTTGGCTCGGCGATGAGGACTGAGACGAACATGTGTTCGCCACTGTAGCGCGGCTCGAGGACGGACTCAAATCGCGCCGCCACGGCGACGGGGCGTCCGCGCCGGCACCTCACCTGGGGCGCGTCGCTCTCCCCTCGATCGCCCCCGCTCCGATGCCCGTGCGAATCCCGGCTCGGGGTTATACTCGCCGCCTCTGGCGCCTGTGGCGGAATTGGTAGACGCGCAAGGTTGAGGGCCTTGTGGACCGTAGGGTCCGTGGAGGTTCGAGTCCTCTCGGGCGCACTGAGAAAGCCCCGCTCCGCGGGGCTTTTTTCGTACCTGAGGGCAGTGCTTGTGGCCGTCCGCCGGTGGACGTATTGTTGCCACGTGGCAACAACGTCCCTTTTGTACGTCCATGTGGCAACAGGATGGACGTACGCCGGCGGCGACGGAGTCGGGCGGTGAGCGTCCGGCAAGACCGCAGTGGTTGGGAGGTCCGCTGGCGGGACGGTTCGGGCGCCCGGCGCGCCAAGCGTTTCTCCTCTGAGGAGGCGGCTCGCGGGTACGACGAGGGGCTGCGCGAGGTCTCCCCCGCCGCCCGGCGTTCGGATGCGGCGCGGGGCGGGGCGGGCGTCTACTCCTACGTCACGCACGCCGGGATCCGCTGGCGGTTCGTCGTGCGCCGCAGCGACGGCAGCCAGACCTCCAAGCGCGGTTTCACCAGCCAGCGCGCCGCCACGGACGCGCGCCGTCGGCTCGTCGAACAGGTCGAGCGCCGCGAGGTCGTCCACACCACTGAAACCTTTGGGCGTTACTGGGAGCGCTGGATCGCTCGCCGCCGTCCGTACCTCGAGGACGGCACCTGGTCCGGCTATGAGATCAACGGCCGCAAGCGCCTCCTCCCTGCCTTCGCTGACAAGCGCCTCGGAGCGCTGTCGGTCGAGAACATCCGCGCCTTCGTTGCCGAGCAAGCCGAGGCGGTCGAGGCCGGAGAGCTCGCGGCCAAAACGGTCAACAACGCCTTGGTCACCCTCGTGGTCTGCCTCAACGACGCCGTCGAGGACGGTCTGATCGTCGCCAACCCGGCGCTGCGTGTCGAGCGCCTCCCCGCCGCCCACATCGAACGCGAGTATCTGCGCCTTCGCGAGATCCCGATCTACCTTGACTCGTGCTCGGACGTCTACCGTCCGCTCGCCGAGGTCCTGATCGGCAGCGGGGTCCGGATCTCGGAGGCCCTGGCATTGCACCTCGGCGACCTAGAGCTCGACGACACCGGCGGCGTGATCGTCGTCTACCGCTCGCGCAAGAAGGCCGCGATCGGCTCCACTAAGTCGAACCGCTTCCGATCTGTGGAGATCGGCCCCCGGACCAGCCTCGTTCTGCGCGCCCAGGTCGCGCACCGCCGCGAGTTCAACACCGGGCTCGCCGACAATGCGCTCGTGTTCGTCATGCCCGTGCGCGGCGCCAAGCGCAGCCAGGGCCGGTGGGAGAGCGCCGGAGTCGGCGAGGCCATGGACCGCACAACCGTCTCGCGCGACTGGCACAAGCAGGCGCTCCAGGACGCCGCGCTGCGCGACATGCCACTGCACGCGCTGCGGCACACGGCTGCGGCCGCGTGGCTCGCCGCCGGCAATTCGCTCATGTATGTGCAGCGGCAGCTGGGTCACGCGGACATCAGCACCACCGAGCGCTACTACGGCCATCTGGAGCGACACGTGCTGGCGGCCGGCGCGATCGCGACCGAGAAGGCCATCGCACAGGCAGGGGCCGGCCGTCGTTAGACCGGCGACCGCCGACCACGGACCAGGGCGTCGGCCCCGCCCGCATGATCCTCGGCCTGTTCGCGCCGTTCGTCCGCCGCGCCGCCCGATCCCTGAACGCTTTGGCCGGGCATCCATCGGGCGCGTGACTCGGCCAGCCAGCCCTCGATGTCCTCAGCGACGAAACGGAGCGGCCCGTCCTGACTGCCCAGCCTCACCGACGGGATCCGGCCAGTGCGCGCAGCGTCGTAGACCCAGGCGCGCGATACGCCGAGCATGCGCGCGATGTCGTTGGGGCGGAGCAGCGGTGAGAAACGACCCTCGCGGGAGTCCCGCAACCAGTGTTCAGACTGCCCCATCCTCGCACCGGCTCGTCCGAGTGTTTCCAAGGTCCATGTAAATCGGCTGCCTGAACGACAACGTCAGCTCTCCCAAGGGCGTCTGCATGCTGTCGAGTCTTTGTGTAATTGCCGACCCGACCGTTAGGTATCTTATCAGCGTTAATCGCGCTACTGTTGATTTGAGGCTGAAGGTGGCTGATCTCGAGGCAGAGACCCCAGAAGATCCATGGCTGACCCTGGCGGAGATCGCCGAGGAGCTGCGGATGAGTCCAGCAACGATCCGCTCCTGGGTTTCGAACGGGACGCTGCGGGCGATGCGCCCGGGTAAGCGGAAGTTGCTGGTGCGCCGCTCGGAGCTCGATCGAATGCTCGCCGGCGAGGACCTCTACGATCCCGACGCGCCCGAGGTAAGCCGGCCGGCGGGCGAAGCGCGGCGGCATATGGACACGATCGTGCCTCCGGGCAAGTCGCCGCATTGGTCGGCCGAGGCAGTGGAGCACGTCTCGCGCAGTGGATGGCTCGGGGTGGCCGAGACGGAATGGCGCAGGGCGCTGAGGTCGAGTGCGATGGCCCCACCGGATCCGGGGTTCATTGTGCGCATCAAAGACATCGCCGAGGCGGCCGCGCGCAAGGCGGCAGCCCTGGACGAGCTCGGCGAACACGAGCCGGGCGCGTGGTGGCAGCGCCAGTCCGGGCTGCCCGGCGGCGCGCTGTCTTACGAGCTCAGGCCCGGCGGCAACCGACCGGGGCCAGCCGAGCTATGGGTGCGGTTCGACCGAGCCGTCGATGAGCTCGGTCGCACGATGGCTGAGCACTCCGTGCTAGACGAGCGGCAGGCCCTCGAGGAGGTGTCGCTGGTCCTGCACGACATCGTCGACGCGCTGCTCGAGCAGGAAGGCCGACAATGGCCGCCGCCACCCGATGAGCCGGACCACAGCGATAGAGACACCGCTGAGGAGCCGGATGACGCGTGACTTGAACCGGACCGCGGCCTGGTCCGCAATCCCGTGCGCCGGCGGACCCGGTTGCGGACCAGCTCGAGCGGCCGTTCGCCCCGCCCGCACAGGCTTTTCCTCATCCCTGCGCGCTCTTCGTGGCAGCTGACTACCCGCCCTCCACGTATTCGTTCGGGTAGTCAGCTGCCAGTCGAGACCGGGGTGTCGATCTTCGTGCGGGCGGGGCGGACGGCGAGCGGTGGGCAGGATCCTCGGGTGGCGGGGTTGTGATGGGCAGGAAGGCGGGCTCATGTCCTGGGAGTCTGCGGGTTGGGCGGTTCATCGGAAGGCTCGGAGTCGTGTCGTTGCCGGCGGTGGAGGCTGGGCTGAATCTCGATCAGCGGGTGGTGCGGCGGCATGTCGCGAGGCTCGAGGCGGCGGGCTGGCTAGAGCGGGCGGCGTGGGTATGGGGCGAGGGGTCGGTCGCCTGGTTGACGAGCCTCGGTGTGGAGAGCTCGGGGCTTGGCGGCTTGCGAGCGGTGAAGGCGCCGCCGGCTCCGACCACGATCGCTCACGGCATCCTGGTCGGGTGGTCGGCTGCGCGGGCTGAGAAACGCGGCCGGGTGTGGAAATCGGCGCGCGAGCTCGCGCTCGAGCCCGACCGGTGGGAGGTGGCGATGCGCTGCGAGCGCGGCTACACGAAAGCGCTGCCCGACCTTGCGGTGTGGCTGAAACCCTCCGGCCCACCGATCGCGCTTGTCTCCGAGACCGGCGGGCGGCGCGAGGATCGCCAGAAGAAGATCCTCGAGGGCTGGCGAAACGCGGTCTACGCCGGCCAGTACTCCAAGGTGCTCTACGACTGCTCGAACGAGTCAGTGGCGCGCTGGATCACCCGCCTGGCCAAGACAGCTCGGCTGACGCGCTCGGAGCTCAACGTCGTCGTCCAGGCCCGCTCCGAGGAGATCGCCACCCTCGCCCCCGCCGCCGACGACGACGTGCCGCCCGACAGCAACGCCGACGCCGGGCCGGACTCGCCCAGCGAAGTCCAGATCCACACTACGCCGGCACCCGAGCGCTCTGCGGCGGTCGAGACAGCGCCGCCGGCCGCTCGAGCGGAGCCACGCCCAGAGACACCCGAGGAGGCCGCCGAGCGCGAGCGGCGCTACCGCGAGATCTTCGGGATCCCCGAGCCAAAGCCGCGCCGGCGATGGCGACGCTGAACTCGGTGCCGACGCGTCGAAAGCCATGGCGGCCATCGGGGGTGCGGCGCCTCGTCCATGCCCAGTTCCGCTGGCATCCATGCCAGCGGGCGACACCCTCTCGCAGGCAGCTGCCAACCCGCTGAAGCGGGACAACAAGCCCGGCGCGTTCGTCCGAGCTCGCCTGTCCGACGCTCGCGATGAGCATCGCCCGGTGCCGGAGCCGTGGCCCGCATTCGTCACGCAGGACCTGCGTCCGCATAGCCCCCGCGTGTGCGAAAGCAGCGAACACCCAGCCCGCGTTCTGCTGACGGGTCCGGCGGTAGATCCGTACTCGGACAACCGGTCGACGCGGCGGGTGGGTCAGCTCCCGGGCCAAGCCGGACTGGCCGCCTCGGTCGCGGCAGTTCCAACAAGCCCGAACAGCGAAGCGAACTTCGGGCGGATGTGATCTGTTGGGGAGTGCCGGACACTTAAGGGTTGATGGGTGCTGGTGAGCGGTTCGAATCGCTATATCGCATGCACGCGCGTGCTGTGCGTGCGTATGTCTTGCGTAGGAGCAGAGAGGACGAGGGCGACGACGTTGTTGCTGAGGTGTTCCTGGTTGCGTGGCGCCGTTTGGACGACGTGCCCGTGGATGGGCTCCCGTGGCTACTCGGGGTCGCTCGACGGGTGCTGGCGAACCGCCGGCGTGGCCAGTCTCGCGAGATTGCGCTCAAAGCGAGGCTGGTCGCCGAGGACATCGCGCCCCTGGGGTGGCCACTCGCGGATCCCGACGATCGCGTACTGCGTGTCTTGAGCACGCTGCCGCCGGCAGATCAAGAGGTATTGCTGCTTGTCGCCTGGGAAGAGCTTGAACCTGCGCGGGCCGCGGCCGTGATCGGCGTTCGCGCGGGCACGTTTGCAATGCGACTGCATCGCGCCAGACGGCGGTTCGCGCGCGCGCTCGCCGCCGACGCCTCTTGTACGGAAGACCCCGCCATGGAATCCGAGCTTCCGGAGGTTCTGCGATGAGAAATGACGTGATCGAGCTGCTGCGCGACCGAAACCCGGTGCCCATCGAGCCGCCAGCGATGCCGATAGAAAAAGTCCTCGCCCGACTCGATCGGACGGCACAGCTTGCAGCGGAGGACCCACACAAGCCGCCGATGAGGGCACTGAGACGAGAACGCTCCGCACCTGGAAGGGCGCACAAGCTAACAGCCGGACTGCCGCTGGCGCTGTCGATCATCGTCGCCCTGAGCGTCGCCGCGGTACTGCTCATCGCGACCGGCCATCAACACGCGACAAGCTCCTCGGGGAAGGTCGCGGCATCCTCGTCACACCTGCCGCCGTTGGCCCAGCAACTCGCTGTGTTTCGCCGACCTCAGACGGCGAAAGACCGATCGCTTCCCGCAGTGCTCCGAAAGGCCGAGCGGCTCGCCGGCCTCAACGGCCCACTTGCCAGGTCGATGCTTGACAACGTAATTCCGAGCCTGACGCGGTACATCGAGACGCTGCCCGGCAACCGAGAGGTATTTCTGGCCGTCTACAGCGGTCCTCGGCACCAGCCGCCCGGTCGGCCCGGACGCACAGCACTTGACGGGATCACGCTCCTCGGGCTTGTGATCGTCCAGCCCGACGGCAAATGGACCGACGGTCAACCAGTGCTCGGCGGATACGGAGGGGCGAACCTGGGAGCGCTTCAGCTAGAGGCGAACTCGGGACCTAGCAGCTGCGACCTCGACACATACTCCAACATCGTCCCAAACAACGTGACTCAGATCCGGTGGCAGTACCCCCGTCAAGACGCCTACGGCTACGTCTACAAGGCGCCGCTCACAGTCACTGTTCCTGTTCACAGCAACGTCGCCGTGGCGACGGTCCCGGAGCGCGCGTCCTGTGACCGGCCGAGCGTCGTGACGGTATACGGCGCGGACGGACACGTCCTCAGCCGGCGAGGGAGCGCAGCGAACCTCGACCGAATAAGCCGACCGATCCGCCACGGAAACCCGTTCGCAGGGCGTCAGAGCCTCCAGCACCGACCCTGACTGGGCAAGCGAACCGCCACAAAAAATCTGGCCTCTGAGTCTGCTCCTCGCGGATGGTCGATGGCCGTCGCAGTGGTACCTCGGCAGACGCGGACGGTTCATCGCACGCAGCTCGAAGACCCTAAACGCACCCCGCCGGTTACGTCCTGATCGGCGCTGCGGTAACGACGGGGCACACGAGGCCGTAGCCCTCTGGAACAGGCGCGTGGCAAAGGACGTCAGGCTGACCGCACCGGCGAGCACCGCGGCTGTTCAGATGAAATCGCCCGTTCAGCCGACATTCTCATCCCCTCGTGCCGCGTCCACACGCCGCCGAGCCCACATCAGACTCTTCTCCGCGATCTCTACGGCCGCGCCGCGGTCGAGGGTCGCGTTGATGTCGTCGTAGCGCGTGGCGACTGCCCACGGAGATAGCACCTTGGCGTCGCGAAGCTCGTTCGGAAACGGGTCCGGCCCGCTCGCCACAAGCCGTGTCAGTAGATCAAGGTCATGCGTCCTGGGTATCTCGAAGCCGCGGACGGCGAGCACTGCCTTGAGCGATTTCTCGATCACCTGCTGGGCATGGAAGCCCACGACATCGTCGTGTTGATTCGCATCATTCGCGAGCACACGCGCGGCCGAGAGATCCGAGGCCGCTTTTACGAGGAATAGGTCCGCGACCTCGACTTCCTCAGGTGTCGGCAAGAACCCGGCCCTCGCGCAACGCGCGCTCGACCATGGTGCCTCGAACGGACGCCCGCCGCCGAGCCCGTTCGCGATCAATGACCACGACGTCGATCGGTACGAGCAGGTCCCCCAGCTCCGTGCGAAGGCGGACAGACTCCCGCGCCGCGTCTGCGACCTCGGGCTCGATCACGAGGATGTCGTAGTCCGAGCCCTCATCGGCCTCCCCACGCGCGTGCGATCCGAACAGCACGACCCGCGAATCCTTCGGCGCAGCCCGGGCCAACCGAACTCCGATCTCCTCGATGACCTCCGCCGATGTCATGTGTCGCTGATCGTACCCCCGCATCCGGGCGTCGCCGTGGCAACCTCGGTGGCAACATCCACCCCGTCCGATGCGTCCGGGGCGTCCCCAGAACCTCGCAATTTGGACGAATCGGACACCGCCACACGCGTCTACACGGGCCGTTCAAGGTTGAGGGCCTTGTGGACCGTAGGGTCCGTGGAGGTTCGAGTCCTCTCGGGCGCATCTCGGGAAGCCCCGCTTTGCGGGGCTTTTCCTACTCCGGAGGCCGTTTTCTACTTGGGGCGCCGCTTGCGGTGGCGCGCGGCTCCCGGCAGGATGGTGCCGAAAGCTCAGGAAGCCTTCTGCACAAAGGGAATGGATTTAGTCTTGTATATTTTCGAGGCGCCGGGTCGGCCTGGGCGGCAAGGCGCGCCGCCCGAGGGACAACTCGAATCAGCCTCCGGCCCCTAGAGGAGAGATGAGCGTGCAGCTGGACGACCCGGCACCGAATTCCGAGGCGGATACGTACGACGAGTGGATGGAGCCCCGGGCGCCCGGCCGCACGACATACACCCTCCCGGCCGCCACTGCACGACCGAGACCTTCGAGTAGCGGATGAGCCTGCGGGCGCTCGCGCTCGATTGGAGCCTCGACGGCCCGACCGGCGTGACGTTTCTCGTCGTCGTGCTTGCCGCGGCGATCCTCTACCTCCTGGCCGCCGAGCAAGGACGACGCCGCGATCGGCGCGGGCGGCGATGGCCGTCGAACCGGACCGCCTTCTTCCTCGCCGGCCTGGCGGTACTCGTGGTCGACCTCTACTCGGGGATCGGCACCGAGGCCGACCAGCGCCTGTCGGTCCACATGGTCGAGCACATGATCATGTGGCTGGTCGTCGCGCCGCTTCTGGCTGCCGGCGCTCCGGTGCGGCTGGCGTTCTACGCGCTGCCGCGATCTGGGCGACGCACGCTGGCCCGATGCCTTCGCTCGCGGCCCGTGTCCGTCATCACCGGCCCGGTCGGCTCGGTGTCGCTGTTCTCGGCTGTCCTCCTGATCGCCCATCTGCCCGCCGTCTATGGGCTGGCCCTGAGCAATGACTACGCGCACGAGATCGAGCACGGCCTGTTTCTTCTCACGTCATTGCTGGTATGGGCACCGATCATCGGCGTCGACCCGCTGCCGCATCGCCCCAGTCCTCGAGGCCAGGTGGCCTGCATGGTCGCCTGCATGGTGCCGATGGCCATGGTCGCCGTCTGGCTGAGCAGTGCTCCCAGTCCGGTGTACGGGCACTACGTCGTAGAACTCGGTCCGGCAGCCCTGCACGACCAGCGCGTGGCGGCGGTGATCATGTTGGTTGGAGGACTGCCGGGGTTCGCGGTGCCCGCGCTGATGCGTGCGCGAACCCCGCGGAGGGTTGCCCCGGCGCGGCTTCGCTCTGACGGGGCGCGGGTGTAGCGCGTGCACCCTGGCGCGAAGCTCCGGAAATGAGCTTGACCGACGACCGGGTACCAGCCGCAGCGACTGGCGTGCGCGATCGAATCGAGGCGATGGTGCGCGATGGTGAGTTGCGGGCGGTCGAGATTCATGTGGCCCGATCACTGGGGACACTCGAGGGGCAAACGAATCCCCGCCGAAACGTTCTTGGAGCACGCCGACGGCGACGGGATTGCCTTCTGCGACGCGGTCCTCAGTTACGGGGTGACCGGCGAGGCGCAGGACGGCACCCTGCTCACGGGCTGGGAAACGGGCTATCCAGACCTGCAAGCGATCCCCGATCTCCAGAGCTTCCGCATGCTGCCCTGGCGAGTCGGCCTCGTTCGCTCCCGCGACGCGAACCTGGGCGGCGATAACCGCACGGTCGCCGTCTGCGCGCTGCTCGAGTCGCCGGCGTCGGCGCGGCTCGAGTTGCGCACGCCGGGCGCCGACGCGCAGCCCCATTGGGCGATTGCCGGCGTACTGGCGGCGATTCTCGCGGGCATCGACGCCGCCGAGGATCCCGGCGAGCCAGTCACTGGAGATGGATACGGTCAGGGCGTGCCCCTGCCGGCGACCCTCGCCGACGGCATCGCCGCCGCCCGCTCGGACCTGGCCGCGGTCGAAGTGCTCGGAGCCGACGCGGTGCACGACCTGACGACCCTCGCGGCCGCCGAGTGGCGCGCATTCACGGGCACGGTTTCGCAGTGGGATCGAGACCGCTACCTGAGGACGATCTGACCGCGCC
>Ga0335074_10015810_pt1 | contig 10616 bp, 13 predicted proteins | sample Lox_Sample_23_FD_206715 | JGI IMG/M metagenome (GOLD analysis project Ga0335074, IMG submission 206715) | Soil microbial communities from Loxahatchee National Wildlife Refuge, Florida, United States - Lox_Sample_2.3 | ecosystem: Environmental > Terrestrial > Soil > Wetlands | place: USA...
AGTATGCAGGTCATAAAATACCCGCGATTGAGAATCTGGGTGTTGCTGGCGTAGGTCCCCTCTTTCCGTGAAAGCATTCGAGTCAATTGCTAACGTCAATGGGATTGCAACAGCCGGAAGACGCCATTGATTTTACGGACAACGACATCCAGGTGCTTGGAAACTTTCCCCTCTCACCCAGGTTACAGACGCTTCTTCTGGCGCGAAATCGAATAGCAAGCATCCAGTCCTCGTTGGCGCAATCGATACCAAATCTTACGACCTTGGTGCTTACTTCCAATAATATTGCGGAGTTGGCCGATTTAGATGTGCTATCTACATTTCCAAAGCTCACACATCTGGTGCTGATAGAGAATCCTGTGACAAGAAAAGAGGTAGAGTGGCCTTAGGTGGAGATTCCTTCCTTGACTAACATAACTATCATCCTATAGCACTATCGATACTGGGTTTTATGGCGCTGTCCGGCCGTCCGATTCCTTGACTACCAAAAAGTCAAGGATGCGGAACGCAAAAAAGCAAAGGAGCTTTTTGGTACCGCCAAAGAACCATCAGCACTTGCATCTAAGGTATATTATCCCGCTTGGTTACTTCCAGATACGAGACCCAGAAGCTCACAATGTGGTCAGATCATGGGTGTAAAGTCGCGAACCTTCGACGTACCCTCGATGAATGGGGCCTATACATCCTCGAACAAGAACTATCGCGTGAAACTTACTGACAAGGAGCGCAAAAAGGTGGAGGAGTTGATCCGGAATGCCAAGAGCTTGCAGGATATTGTAAGATTGGAAAAGGAGTTGAATGAAGGGAAAATACCGGCTGGTGCTCAGGATGATGACGATGCCATGGAGGAATGAAATGAATATTGGCGGGAACGACTTATGTTGAGACTGGACAGACTCTAGCATACTACGGGCGTTCTAAAAGGATGGATTGAAAAGTATAGGCGTTTAGCTGTTGGCTAATAATCACTTTTGCATATCACATTCCTCTTCTTTACTGTCACCTGATGATCCTGTATTCATGTCACTCGATCGTCCTAGCCATTCAAGAGACTTCTCTGATGACAGCTACTCACGAATCAACATCTTCTGGAAATCCCTGCTCTTTCCTCCCACACCTTACTAGATATGCTTTTTCTGGCGATAACATTGCATTCGGCATGTGGAAGGAAAACTGACTCAGAAAGATAAGACTTAAGAATATAGCAATGACGCTCAGCTTTGACGTGGTCTAGCTTGTCTCACAAGACATTATCCTGAAGAATAATATTCAATTTAGCTCATTTCTACGTCCTTGACAAAATTTCTGGTCTCGTTTCCATTCTCATTCCTATTACCATCTTCAGCAGGACCAGTACCAGTCCTCATCCCCCGAATTTCCATTTCCAACTGCATACTTGGATCAGCCATCCCAGATTCATCATCGACATTATCGTCAGTCGAACCATCCAAGCCTAGCCCATTGATGCCATTGCCATTGACAAGGGGTGCCTTACCGTCGAGTGTTGTCTGGCCGGGCTCGACAGTCTGACGGGGGAGAATGTTGCCGTTTGCTTTTGCGCGCGCCTTGACCTCTTTGAAAGGAACTGTCCGGGGAACAACGTCTGAGAGGAACTCAAGGACATCGTGTCGTGCTACGGCGTTTGCTGTGCGTTTTGTTAACGAATTTTAAGGTGTTGAATTCGAAGATTTCACACACCTAAATCTCTGTATTGAATATTGCGTCGCGGTTTCTTTTCAGACTTTACTACATTATGGCCTTGTTCGGCTAGGTACTGTATAAACATCTCCTGGGCACCATCAGAAAAGAGAAATGTTGAGGAGATAGGTCTTACTCACGGTAGCGAGGGTAATAACAAATGCTGCATTATTTGAGCACATGGCTATATCAGAATCTTGTGCGATGATTTTCTTTACTCTCGCCACTAGTCATGTGTCAGCTGCGAAATCTATGAAACATTAGACGCATACTAACATGGGAGTTGAGCTGCCCCTGTAACCTCCTTGCGGGGAGCTATAGGTGCTGTGTTGTAGGGCATGCTGAGATACGAGAGGGTCCACAAGAGCTCTACGATCACAGAAATGGACTCCAATAATGCCTACAAATGCAAACAAGTACTCCGTCTCGAGGCACGACCACGGAATGTAGAAAGCGTTCGTTTTTACGGCGTCCTTAGAGTCGTAGTGTGGGAACGGGTCTTAGCTCTATTTGAACTTATCAGTACTTTCCGAACTCCTAATACACTGGATCAGACCGATGACGCTGTGACTTAAAAGTGAGAGAAGTGCACGATCGTTTCCCAACCGTCTAGAAGTCAGGGGATACGGAGGAGACATGGAGCACGCCTTGACAGGAACCAGTAGAGGCTAGCTATTTGAGAATAGCCCCTAGTTTTAGAGTCTTCTTCGGTCTTCAAGAAAAATGTTACTCATATTTATAGTTTTGCAAGGACTGTCTCTCGAATGAAACAAGAGAGCTTAGGGAAGATTCAGCCTCACTTAGGAGAACATAGAAGGAAGTAGGCTCTATAAGGGGTACATTGTAGATAGAGAAGGTGATCAGGGGTGGATGCCGACCCAGTATGATGAAATCGACGTGGAAAGCGACTTTATTTCTTCTTTGACGCCAGATCCTCATCTTGCCTCTTAATAGGTCAATGATGAAATTTCCAATATGGGCCATGCCTAACCCTGCGGCAGCCTAGGAGATGAAATAGATCAGAGATCACGTACCAGAATTGGATGAGTTAACAGTGCCTTTGTTAGGATCCGAGAATGGCGTAGGTGGTATGAGAATGGAATAGGGCACAGGAGTCGCGCTTCTGGGAAGGAGACGCGAGGTTGGACCTAGCGTCGGCCCGTAACGCAAGGCTGGAAGCGGTCCTTTTCGAGACGAGGCCAATGTAATCCGAGCGCCCAACAATGCACAACTCAACACAAGAGCGCGCATCTCAATATATAGACGCTACGCAGCGATCATGTTACAGCGGCTGCTGCCATGAACTCACGCACATCCTCCTTTTCAGTGCCAATAACACGCGCTCAACGCCGTCCGTCAGTCTCTAGTCGGTTATCCTTCGCCATCTCGACTGCCGAGCAGGGCGATGGTGGTACAGCCCCGAATGGCCAAGAGCGTCAGATAGAAGAGGAGATAGATGAGATAAAGAGATATGAGGTATATCATTTGCCCCCAAACTTCTCGTTGCACGAGTGTGGTGACTGACTGAACCTAGGATTTTACCACAATAGGTAACCACCAAAACGCATCTTGGGTGCCCATAATCCCTTTGAGCTCGTTTGGACTGACTTTGATCTTAGACTGGGTACAAGATGCGGCGCGAGAACAGCTGCGCCGAAAAGCTCGACGAAGAGAGAATGCGAGCTTCTTCGAAAGTGGTGGCCGCGTAGGCTGGAGGTACAAGCTTTGGGAGTCTTATGATGCTGGACAAGGGTGGATCGTCGTCACGTTGATCGGTATGTCTTATAGTGCTATAGTAATGTATAACGCTGATAGAATGCAGGTGCTGCAATCGGACTCAATGCTGCGTTCCTCAATATCATTACGGAGTGGTTATCAGACGTAAAGCTTGGTTACTGTACAACTGCTTTTTATCTCAATGAGAGTTTCTGTTGCTGGGGGGAGGACAATGGCAAGTGACTTCATGCTGCCTTGGATCATTGCTAATAGTTTCAGGGTGCCCTGATTGGCATCCATGGACTCCTTTGGCTCCGATCAATTACGTTCTCTATATTATATTTGCTGTAGGCAGCCCTAAGCCAGTACCGGTCTCTCTATACTGAAATTTTTTACAGACGCTCTTTGCGTTCACGGCAGCGAATCTTGTTAAGTCGTTTGCACCATATGCAGCAGGATCTGGAATTTCGGAAATCAAGTGCATCATTGCCGGTTTTGTCATGAAAGGCTTCCTCGGTGGTCAGACTCTCTTCATCAAATCGATTGCCTTGCCGTTAGCTATTGCATCAGGTCTCTCCGTTGGTAAGGAGGGACCAAGCGTTCATTATGCTGTGTGCACTGGCAATGTCATCTCAAGGCTGTTCGATAAATACAAGCGTAATGCCTCAAAGACTCGCGAAATCCTTAGTGCTTGTGCTGCCGCCGGCGTCGCAGTTGCTTTTGGAAGCCCTATCGGCGGTGTATTGTTCTCCCTGGAAGAGATGTCATCATACTTTCCCTTGAAGACAATGTGGCGCAGTTACTTTTGCGCTCTTGTTGCGACAGCTGTTCTTGCAGCTATGAACCCTTTCAGGACTGGACAGTTGGTTATGTTCCAAGTCCGCTATGACCGCTCATGGCACTTTTTCGAGGTTGTTTTCTATATCATTATCGGCATATTTGGTGGATTATATGGAGCTTTTGTCATTAAATGGAATTTACGTGCCCAGGCCTTCCGCAAGAAATACCTAACACAATACGCCATTCTCGAAGCAACACTATTGGCTGCAGGGACTGCAATAATTTGCTATCCCAACTTGTTTCTGAGAATAGATATGACGGAAAGCATGGAGATATTGTTTCTAGAGTGTGAAGGCGCCGAAGACTACCATGGATTATGCGACGCAGAGAACAGATGGTCTATGGTCTTCTCCCTTGTCATTGCTACAGTACTCCGAGTCTTCTTAGTCATCATTTCATATGGTTGCAAGGTCCCTGCGGGCATATTCGTACCATCAATGGCTATTGGAGCATCTTTCGGCAGGACAGTTGGCATACTTGTTCAGGCAATCCATGAAGCTTATCCTAACTCGGTCTTTTTCGCAGCTTGCGAACCCGACTTGCCCTGCATTACGCCGGGGACATACGCTTTTCTCGGGGCTGGTGCCGCCCTTAGTGGGATAATGCACATCACTGTATCAGTGGTTGTGATCATGTTTGAGCTCACTGGAGCTCTCGACTATATTCTGCCAACTATGATTGTAGTTGGTGTTACAAAAGCGGTGAGCGAGTTATTTGGTAAGGGAGGCATTGCCGATCGCATGATATGGTTTAGTGGCTTCCCATTTCTGGATAACAAAGAAGAGCATACTTTTGGTATACCAGTGTCGCAAATCATGACTAGCGAAGTGGTCTTTCTGCCAACCACTGGCCTCAGAATGAGAGATGTCGAGAAAATACTCAAGCTTGATAAGTATCAAGGCTTTCCGATTGTCGAAGATTCAACCACAAAGATCCTTGCTGGCTATATCGGCCGCACAGAGCTCAAATATGCTATGGATCGTATCAAGAAAGATCGAGCAGTCAGTGCTGAAGCCAAGTGTTTTTTTACACCTTCAGCGTCCATCAGTGCCATGACACCATCAGTGACCACACCGGGCTTTTCGTTCGAATCCACGGTATCAGACTCGGCTGTTGACTTCAGCCGCTTCATCGATCCCACTCCTGTTACCGTGCATCCACGTCTACCACTGGAGACAGTCATGGAACTGTTCCGAAAGATTGGGCCCCGTGTCATTCTTATAGAATACCGTGGGAAGCTTACAGGTCTTGTAACAGTGAAAGACTGCCTGAAGTATCAATTCAAGGTAGAGGCCAGCGAAAACCCCAGGGATGACAGTGGAATTATTGAGAGTCAGGAGAGACTTTGGGGCGTGCTGAAGAAGGGGGCTCTATGGGTGTCAGATCAAGTTTTGCATATTTCAGGTGGTAGAATTCATATAGGAAGTAATAGCACAGGTCGACCTCCGCCCAACACGACTCCGAGTGAGCAGATGTTAGATGGAACTGAGGACGTCGATGATGGCGTTGAGCTTGAGGATAGATCATAGTAATGTAGTGTATAACTTTAGGATTTTGACGACCGAATATGGCGTCGCCGTTGTACAGTACATCACCTTAAATAAATGCATTATATCTAGCAAAAAACAAGGTACTAACAGTCACGATAACAAGCACCTAAATCGTCAACACAAAAGTAAAAACGCTTAAACAAGCGTAACTTAAATTACCTTAGAAAGACCGTCACTGGAAAACTGATCTGCTCCAAGACCATCTGAAGGGACGGGGGGATCATTTTGTCATAGAGCATGTCAGACTCATTTTCATTAGCAACAGGACTCACTGGGGTTCTGGGTGTGGCGATTCAAGTGACGTAAGTTGTCTTCGGCTTCATCGCACAATGGAAAGATGTCTCAAGGTACGGAGAGTTTTATGCTCGAGCTTTAGCTCTGAAAATATAACTCTGGGAACTTTACACAAAACTGGTCCTGAACCCGATGTTTGCAAATGCCTTTCAAAACCAGATTTCTGATAGTATCAAATTCAGATTTGCGGATGCCCTGAGAACGAAGCCTGAATCAAGGAATGACATTATTCGTACCATAGCTGATAAAGCACAAGGAATGTAAGTGGAGTTTTAAGATCATCGAGAATACACCCTTTTATCCTGAACGCAGGATTCTCATCCTGCAGGTTCCTACTCCCATCTCGATCGTCTAAGAAATCAGCTCACTCTTAAGAAGGTCTTGCAGGCTTTACAGCATTTACCCACTAAACTTGATGTAACATACAACGATGCTGTGTTCCGCATACAAATTCAGGTTGAAGAGTACAACCAACTAGCCCTCAAAGCTCTTTCTTAGATCTCAAAGAGTTTACGCCATTTGCAGCTAGATGAGATACACTATGCCCTGGCCGTCGAGCCAGGGGACCACGGACTGGATCCGGAAGGTGTAGAGCAAGATGCCACGTTCTTTATCTCAATCACGGCAGGACTTATTACCGTTGATGTTAAAAGTGGGACCATACGTTTGGTCGATTTCACGGTCGAAGAATATTTTTTAAGGAAATGGAAAGATTGGTTTCCAAATGCAGAAGAGCAGATTGCGGGAACGTGCATAACGTATCTTCTTTTTGACAATTTCGCCGATGGCTATTCGATAAACGATGAAGAGATGGATCTGCAACTCCAAAGATACCCATTTCTATGCGGCTCACCATTAGAATGTCCACGCCAGAAGTTGTTCATTGGAGAACATCTAAAACTCTCGTTAGAACTCATATATGAAAAATCCAAAGTAGCTTGTACAATGCAAATTAGGGATCTCCCTGACTGGAAGTTTGAGGATTATAGTCAACGGCTTAACAGATGTTCCTAGCTTGTGGGTGCAACACTGGGTTTAGATGCTATTCTTCCCAAACCGATAGGAGAAGGACTTAATATAAATGGTAAGAATAGCGATGAAGAAACACCACTACATGCAGCGGCCAAGCATGCGTACGAAGCATGTCGCTAGGCTACTTATCGAGGCAAAAGCAGAGAAGCGGCAGCGAATTTACGCCACCTCACATGACGTCTCACTATGGACATTACGCAATAGCCAAGCTCTTGCTCGAGGCAGGAGCAGGCCTGACAGCTGCATGGATATAGAAGAGACGCCTTTAATCCGCTCAGCCAAGATGGGGCACGATCGCTTGACCAAGCTGTTCAATGATGCGGGAGAGACGTTAATAGCAAAGAATCGAAGGCAGATTTAGGAAGGACGGTACTTCAATGGGCATGTTTATATAGAAATTTCGGAGCAATCAAGCTGTTGGTTAGGGCTGGAGCAGATGTCAATTGAATGGACAAACGGCACTTCACTGGGCAGTCGATTACGACATGGTCGAAGTACCCAAGCTCCTGCTTGAGGTGGGAGCGGATGTAACTATCCAGGATGCATAGGGTAAACAACCGCTGCATTTTGGACGAGAGTTCCCGCAGATCGTTAAGTTGCTGTTCGATTGTGGAGCGGATATCAATACAAAGAGTTCCTATGGGTGTGGATGGACACCATTGCACTTTGCAGTTCACAAGTCGAACTATGCGATTGCAAAGCTGTTGATTAAAAACCGGGCGACAGAGTTCAAAGATATGGTTTAGTAGCCATCTTCTACAAAGATGCTTTGATCACGTGATAAGACTCGAAGGCGGTGACAATCTGGGCTTAGCGTGTGGCAGGAAGGCTGGCGCCACAGCCTTCCGAGACACAGAAGTTCTACAACGGATCTGAGAATATGGAAGAGGCCATCTAAGTCACCCTAAGGATATTGAGACAAGACTTTTGTGAATCTCGCAATGGGATTCATTAATAAAGTCGAGCTCTTTCAGCTTTGATGGCGGTTTTCTGGCATCTAACATGAGTGCCAATCAACTTCAAACCTCAAATATCCCAGCCTACAACGACTCTCGACCATATCAGAAGCATTAAGTCGCTGCCACAAGTTGCCTTCCAAAAGACAGTGAACAAAGGTCGTACAACGTACCGCAAAAACGGCCTCACCTAAAGCGACAGAGTTTCTTGAAGCAACAAAGGATCCCGATCTCACGTTTTCGTCGGTCTGCTTTGTATAGCGATTCAAGATGGAGCACCTTTTAAAGCTGAAAGATTCAGTTATGGAATATCTTTCTCCTACAAAGCGCCGACATACCGTACTACTCGCAACACCTCCCCACAATTCCACTCTTATGCAAAGACCTATTCAACCTATGACAGAACCAAGGAATCAGAAAGGAAAGGCTACCATCGCTGGCCGGGTTAGCAAAAAATACCTTTCACCTTCCGATACTAAGCGATCTACTCGAAAGTCAAGGGGCAGATTCGATAGTGAGGACGAGAACACCGACAATCTTGAAGACGAGCAAGCATCAGTGACACAGATCTCTCACAAAGTCATTACACCTGAGGACTCTTCGTCACAAGTCAAGACACCTAGTGACGGTGATAGCGCCACAAGTGAGGAGGAAGAGGATACTCCGGATGATTTTGAACTCGATTCTGAGGAGGAATCTGAGCTTGATGCCGAAGCTAAAGTCCATCAATTTTTAGATAATCAGACAGAACTTGCCCGACATCGAGAAGCATTGGAGAGAATAAAGGATGGAGAATGGCATGAAGATGAGATCGCTCTTTTCATGAAGCTATCCATGCGTGGTTTCGAGCCTTTGATACCAACTCATTGGAGCTTTGATTTCCGCACCTGTCCACGGACTGTCTTTTCCAGCAATGTGGACGAGACGCTCATTAACGCTAAGTCTGGGAACGAATTCAGAGGTGAGTGAGAAGAACCAATATCCAGTCATGCAATACTAATGCTTTATAGGGACAAACGCTTTGTTATCTTTGATCACTCTGGGTGGTCGAGTTCGCTCACTCCTAGAATGTCGCAAGCCACAGGAACAAGTCATCAAGAAAGAGATTGAAAACTACATCAAATGGTCTGAACGTGACGGTGGCTATGCCTCCAAACGCTTCATTCCACTTCTCTGCCTCATCGCCGGACATCCAAGACAGGATCTACCTACCATCAGCAAAGCTATCACCGACCAGATGGAGTTTCTGGCCCTGAAGCATCGCCAAGCTCTCGCTCTGCCACCGCCAGGTCGACCGAGCGAAAATGGTGAGGTTGAAATGTTCTCCAGGCCACCACCTGTTGTGTACGGCATCATCATTGCGCAATGCGTCACAGTCTTCCTCACTTTGGACTCCGGAAAACCAGGTGCGAAACCGAAGACTATCGCTCATTTCGATTTCAGTGACAAGAACATGGATGTCTGGAATGGGTTTGCTGTTGCCATTTTGGTGTGTATGGTGAGGAATCAACTCATGGCCTCAAGAGATGAGATGGAGATGGAGACCGAGGAAGCGGACAGCGATCCTGATCTTTGAATTGTATCCTTCGCTTGTAAGGGACAGACTGTTAGTCTCACTCGTATGTTCTCACATTTGAAGGCTGTGGTCACGGCTGGGCTGTGGATCACTTCGGCGTTGTCATGTCAGGAAAGAAGATACCCAGAAGCCCAATTTTCTTTTTTTTTGAGTGTAGCTAGGGCGATTGTACCGAAGGAAAGGCTGTCGATCGTTCCCCCGGACCCATCCCCACCCATCCCATATCCTGCATAACTCCAATCCCGTGTACCCCCTTTCACAAATAATTTGTCGGCAGTCGTGCTAATAGTCGTCGGGAACCGAGTTTCAAGCCCTGCCCCCCTCTTTCATTAGAGTCTAGCTGGCTGGAAATAGCGTATGGGACTGGTGATCGATACCCGTTCGAGTTCGAGGGCTCGTTTGAAGGCGATTGTGCGCACAGCGGCTCTCTTCAGGAGACATTAGCTGGAGTCGACGAGAATTTTCTTGGCATCGCTGAGCAGAAATATCTGATCGTCCGGATGGACGACTTTGGGGTGGGGTTTGGGCCGGGCGGTTTTAGTGGAGTGATTGGCTTGAGTTTGATGGTTACCTTCTTTACCGGGGGGTTTTTTTATGCTTGGAAGAAGTTCCGGAATTCGAAATTTTTTTGGGTCGGAGTTTGGAAGTGGTTTGCTTCTGGACATGAGAGACCTTAGATACTCGGATGGTAATCATTTTTCTCTTTTGCTGGAAGGTTTATACGAGTTGCTGGAGCTGGGTTGGAAGCTTTAGAGTTCGGTTACACGAAGGGTCGAAAGTTTTTCTTGCAAGTTGAGATTGGCTGTGAGAATCTTGAGGCAAAAAATATAGAATTGTGCAAAGATGATTGCAAACTCTTTGTACTTGAATTTTTGAGACAATTTATCTCTAGAGTAAACTGGTGTGTGACTCCCTCAGAGTGAGAACTTCCAAGTGAGTGTAGGTACTTTTGCG
>Ga0335074_10015811_pt1 | contig 10616 bp, 9 predicted proteins | sample Lox_Sample_23_FD_206715 | JGI IMG/M metagenome (GOLD analysis project Ga0335074, IMG submission 206715) | Soil microbial communities from Loxahatchee National Wildlife Refuge, Florida, United States - Lox_Sample_2.3 | ecosystem: Environmental > Terrestrial > Soil > Wetlands | place: USA: Florida...
CACTAGATACGAAGCGTCTCCTGCATTTACCGAATGCCCAACCTGCCTAAGCCGCTGCGCGGCCCCCGGCTCAGGATACTCTTCGCCGGAAAAAATAAGTGATATATCGCCACGCTCATTGTTAAGTGGCATTCCATCAGAGAAAGAATCCCGAAGCGCCGTCCATCCCACGTAGACACCAAGACCTTCGTCTTTCCAAGTGCCATAGGCATAGAAGGACTCATGCCGCTGGGCGGCGACCATTTGCAAAAGCTCGCGTTCCGCCCACGGCCCCGGATTGTTTGTGATGAGTCCTACTATCCCAGGCATACTCTTCCGATACGCCCTTAATCACCAGACCCGACGAGCGCGTCACCCATCCGAATCTCCCGGCGTGTTCTCATCTGAGCAAAAATAGAGTCCATTATTCTTGCGGTCCGCAAAATCTCGCCGAGTGGAATCGGCTCTGGCGTGTCGTCAATGATAGACCTATAAAACGCTTCGATCAGGTACTTCATCCCTGCCTTCATATGGAACTCGCGCGCCGCAAAAAGGCGAATATTACTGCACATACCCTTCATATATTGGTGCGCCATTACCACCGGAGCCAAGAAAGTTTCTGCATAGCTCTTAAACTTCTTTCCGCGCAAGCAGACAAGTGTCTCTTGGTCCTGATCGAGAATCAGACCGTTCTTTGAACCGTAAACGCGGAACTGATGCAACGAAGGCCTCAACTGTGACGAAAATGTGAAGTACGCAGTCGTCCGTTGTTCTTCAGCGATGATGACGCGCAACTCGTCAATAATCTCGGATTCACCCAGGCTCGTCAGCCGTGGACTGGTAAAACCATAAACGATCACGTCGGGAGAATCGATCGTAAGGAACTCCGCAATTCTGGCGATTCCGTGACTAATGATGTTATGCGCGAGTCCTCCGGGAAGCCTTCGCACCCAATGTTGTCGATCGCCTAGAAGCGCTCCTGCATAGCCAGTTCTCGCCATCTCGTAGCCATAATAGCTTTCCATGTGGAGCGGTGCACCCCCCAGGAAGCCCTCCCGAACCAAGGCCCTCATTCGCCGAGCCGCGGGCCGGAATTGATCATCGTGCCCCGCCGTGATCTTCAGCCCCTTCTTCTCCGCCAGGTTAAGAATATCTTCGGCTTCCGTAGCATTCACGGTAAACGGCTTCTCGACATAGACGTGGCACCCGGCCTCAAGGCAAAGTTTTGCAATCTCGTAATGACTTTCCGGCGGCGTGGTGACGTGAACTACGTTCGGATGCTCCCTAGCGAGTAGCTCCGCTACTTCTCGATACCAGGCCTTAACAGGAAATCGCTCATAAAGCTGTTGCGCCATCAGCGGCTCGCGATCGCAGACTCCCACAATTTCACAACCAGAGATCCGCACCAACTGAGCAGCATGACTGTCGGCAATCTTCCCGCACCCGACGATGCCCACCCTAAGCATCAGGAGCCCCTTGACGACAATATTCAAAGAACCTACCGAGCCCGGCCATTGTAGAAACTCTAGGCTTCCATCCCAAACGCGCTTTCAGCTTTCTATTGCTATAACGGGTTCTTCTCCAGTTGGCATGCCAGCGGCTACGATTGAATACCGGGGGTAACTGATCTTCGGACCATACGCAATACCGCTCCCAGAGCCAGCACATCAGATAACTTACCGGATGAGGAACATAAACTGACGCAAACCGTCTCACGTATTTTTTATAGAGACGCAGGAACCCTCGACTAGAAGGCAGGTCATCGTCAACTATATTGAATACCTCCCCGTCCACGTCCGGTCTTACGGCTGCGAGCGCAATGGCGTCGGCACAATTCTCGACATATGTAATGGGCACGGGATTCGATCCGCCAAGGTGAATAAAAAAGCCAAAGGTGTCGATTCCTACGCGCCCAGAGATTGCGCGCTTCCCCGGTCCGTAAACATATCCTGGTCGAACGATGACGTATGGAATCGAGAATTCCCTCCCATATCTGATCACCAACTCGTCCTGTTTGATCTTTGCAAAGCTATAAGCTTCCCCGCGGCGGTGCGCAGGAACTTCCACGGGACACTTCTCGTCCAGCACCTCCTTTCGACGTCGAGCCATGTTGTCATACACGGCGAACGAACTCACATTTACGAACCTTTGCAGACACTTATGAATAAGTGTAGCCTCAAGCAGATTGCGCGTAGTGACTACCGAATTTAGATATGCATCAGGAAATGACTTTTCGCCCCTTCCCGCTGCCAGATGGATCACGGTAGCAACGCCCTCCGTTGCCCGCAAGCAATCTGTCTCGGAAAGTAAATTCCCCCGACGCAGATCGACCCGCGCGCCATTGTCTTCGTTTTCTAAAAGCGCCATGATACTCGCTAGGTCACTCGTAGGCCGGACGAAACAACGAAGGTTACGGAAACCTAGGTTCAAAAGGCTCCGCACGACACGAGCGCCAATGAATCCATTAGCTCCTGTAACCAGTATTACGTCATCCAGATTAATGATCAGATTCTTCCCTACTCTCTCACCACCCGTCACTGTGTGCATACTCACGAGCGTCATAGTCACTTTCGACCATCTCTGGGAATATCCTCTACGACTTGTTTCTTCATTCGCACCCGAGGGTTTCTGTTGGCGAAGAGCCACGCATGTATTGCTCTGCCGATATTGCGCGCCATCGATGGCTCCCTATCTGAACCCCATCACTTCTCAGGCTCCGATTCCCAAGGCATTCGTCGCTGACAAAGCCAGCAAGCACTCACGAAAACCATTCATCCTCTGCTAAACCTGGAGCCGGCGGGGGGATTTGAACGCCCCATCTGCCGATCACAATTCGGCCGCTCTGGCATTGAGCTACACCGGCGTTTAAAGTTCATTGAACCGTACCACAGTGTTCGCGCACGCAACGCGCCCGCAATAACTGAAGGCGGCAGCATCCCAATAAGACCTCGGTGAAGCTTCGCTCTAATGCAGAGTCTTCCGCAGAGTGTAATGGGAACGTAGTATCTTGGAGCGAGTATCTCCTCAAATCCATTGCGGACCTTGAACTCCTTCAATGAACTATTACGTTTGTTTCCATAATTATATAGACCGTAACTTATATGTGTCATGCCTCGCGCCTCGGCAATTTCCACCGCCTTCGCCAACAATGCATTTGCGGGCCTCTTGTCAAAATGAGACGGCTTTGTAGTCAAGTTAAGGATCGCCCCCACCGCCCCCCGATGCACTAGATGGAGGAAGCCAATCATTTCGTCGCCAAAATATGCACAGATAAAGTCACATCGGCCAACGAATTCGCAATAGCGCCTCCTCGTTTCAGAAGCGGTTAATCCATAATAAGCATTCTTCATCCCCTGACGCATCGGTGAATCGTCGTTCACTTCCCGGAGGCCCTCGATAAGGTCCTCGTCAAACTGCTTGAGCTTGATCACTACCCCGCGTTTTTCTGCGCGGCGCACATTCTTTCGACTTTCCTGCGGCAATCCGTTCCACCATCCAATGTAACTGATAAGCGAGATGGCCGCCACGCTTTCCCACTCCGTGGGATAGCAGTATCTCGGTTGCGTCGCAGAAATCATCTGGGTGAAACTAAAGATGTCAGCATTCAGTATTTGCTTTGTATCACCCTTAAGGGCTCGCAAGTAGACCTCTGGGTCTTCGAGGTCGCGCTCCCTCATTTCTTCGCCCCGAACTCGCGCTATTCTCGGCCACTTGCCCTTAGCCACGAGCAGTTCACCATTAACTGCCATTGAGGGCACCGATACCCATTGCCCCTTCACCCTAGTTTCTACTGTTTGAATTGTTTCGGCCATATCGTCGGTTCGGCTTTAGTAGTCTTGAGTCCTCTATCCCAACAGACACCTAACTGTGGAGTAAATCCGGAAAGATTGCCTCGCCTGCTTGCAATTTGGTTGCGGACCAGAAAGTCAAGCTTGTATCGAACGATCAGGTGCACAAGAACAGGTAAATCCGAGCAGATGACATAGAGAGGTGCTCCGTTCGTAGCAAACCGATTTCTTGTGTGCCGCTTCCAAGAGCGTGAATTTCAAGCACCTTGGCTCCCTCAGAGTCTCTCCCAGCATGTTCGCATGGTTGAATCGATTGATCTCGTCCCGCGCGAGGAAACACCCTTGCTAAGTCGTCAAAACCCGGAACTTCGAACTCGTCCACAATTGCCTTAGTCTTTGTGCCGGGCACCGAATACTATAACTACCGCTCCGTTGTTTCTATTCTCGCTTCTTTCGACAACGGGAAAGTTGCGTGCGATAATCTCGATCATCTTATTCGGGCGAAATTTGACTTTCCCGCCTTGCATAATGTTTAACCGCACAATGAAGACACCGTCATTATTCAAATTGGGAGACAGCTTATTTAGTAAAAACTTAACTCTTTCGAGTGGTATATGATACATCGACTCCCGAAAAAGAATCACGTCGAATTTTTCAGCAGTGTCAAAGCTGAGAAAATCTGACTGGACAAACCGATTCTTTGCTGAGCGCCCGGCCGCTTCTGAGCGAAAAGATGCCTTTGCCAGTGCCTCATCCGAAATATCCACGCCCAAATAAGAACGATAGGCGGAATCGGCCAGCTCGGTGCAAGTGTTTCCCGATCCACAGCCAAGATCTAGAATCTTCCCGCACCTGGCATACCGCTCGAGATACCCGTAGACGCAATCTCCCTCTGTGTGGTCAGCAAAGTGCCACTTGTTCGCATGGTACTCCGAATCCCATAGACGTTTCTTCGTGCCCTGATTCCCGTAGCTCAGGATGAATCCACGCGCGAATTGTAAGCTTCGTGCGACGATTTTCAAGTCCGACTCCTCTCCTTTTCCGAATAGCTGAAGCAGAATGAAGCCCGCTGATTCGAATGACTTGCCGGGCTTACGTGAGGTCATTCAGCGCCGCTCCGTTGTTATTTTCTTGCGGAATCGCTCGTTGCAATCGCGGCTCGTGGTGTCTCGCGGTGCAGTCTTTTCGTTATGAATTGCGCGAGACGTCGCATCTGTTCGCGACGCGCAAAGTCGATCAGATCTTTCGAGATTGGCTTCTCTCGGCGAGAGAGCAATGACCATGCGTATCCATAACCAAGCGCCAACCCGCCGATCACAAAGGGGTGATTCTTCATCTGGTAGATTATGCGGGCCAATTGCCACAGCGGATGATTACCCATTGCGTAATCTTTTTGGCCGAGCCGAAAATTCGCCTTCACACGTCCGTGGGTCGCAGTTCCCATCACCCTATGGTGCAGGCAAACTCGCTCCGCGACGGTACGCGTCTGCCATCCGTGCATCCGCGTTGAAAGCACGGCCACGTGGTCGACGCCGCCACCTTTAAGCGGTAAATACCCTCCGATGGATTCGAAGCAGACCCGCCGGAAGAGTTGGCAACCGCCCCAGACATTCTCGATATTGCTGAATCGATAGTCATACTGAAAGCTGCCTTCTCGAAAAGGCGCTCCGACAAGCCCGAGGCGGTCATTCTCGGCCATCTTCGTCAGCAGCGTTTCAAAGTGGTCGTGCTCGAAGGACACATCAGCGTCGAGATTGCCGACGACGTCAAAGTCTAGGGTCTGGACGCTCGCATAGCCAATATTAAACGCGTGCACTTTCGCTGCAAAGTGACGTTCCCTTCGCACCGGCGTGCGGAGCAATTTGATCCAGGGATGATCGACAAGGTATCCGCGGACGATGTCGTCGGTCGAATCCGTGGACCCATCGCTCACGATGACCCAACGCTGAGGCAGATGCGTCTGCGCAACCATCGACTGGATCGTCAGCTCAATAAATTGCGCTTCGTTTCGCGCCGGGGTGATGAGGACGTATTGGAGCGTTTGAGACATGCAAAGGAACTTAGGTGAACTAAAAATCGATGAAAGCTTTACCTCAATGAAACTATGTTGTTTTTCCCACGGCGATCTGTGTACATCCTTTGGTCGTTACGATGCCGGGTGTCCGTTTGAATGCGAAGGCCCGAATCTCCTCCGACACACGAACTTGCTGTTCAAAAGTAATCTGAGGAAACATCGGCAGAGACAGAACTTCCGAGGCAACACGAGCTGCAACTAGGAAGTCTTCCCGGCGGTAATTGAGAAACGAGTATGCCTTCTGCACATGCAACGGAACAGGGTAGTGTACACCAGTCCCTATTCCAGCATTCTTCAGGTGCTGGGCCATTGAATCCCGTTCCCGAGTCCGAATGATATACAGATGAAATACAGCTCGCGACCATGGCGGTTCGTAAGGACAGATCACTGACTCATTCTCGGCGAAGAGGTGATTGTATTGGGCGGCCCTTTCGCGTCGCAAGGTGTTCCAACTCGTCAGATGCGCAAGTTTCGCTTTGAGAAAACCTGCCTGAATCGCATCCAGCCGGCCGTTATAGCCTTCTATGTCGTGATAATATTTGCGCGCCTGGCCGTGGTCACGCAGCATCCGCATCTTGGCCGCGGCTTTACCGTCGTTGGTAACTGCCGCGCCTGCTTCTCCGCAGGCTCCCAGGTTCTTGCCTGGATAAAAGCTGAACGCTGCGGCCCGCCCCATAGAGCCGGCCTTCATCCAGCGATTCAGTCGCTGCGAGAAGTACTCTGCTCCGTGCGCCTGGCACGCATCCTCAATCACGGTCAGACCGTATTCCTCGGCAAGCTCGAGAATCCCGTCCATATCCGCCATCTGGCCATAAAGGTGCACTGGCACCACGGCGGTGACGCGGCGATTGCTGCGCCGGCTGATAAGAACTCCGGACTCGTTCCGCGCGCATTGTTCCTCGAGATAATGGCGCAGTCTGTTGACAGACATGTTGTAAGTCCGTTCGTCGATATCGACAAACTCGGGCAAGGCACCGGCCTGGGAGATAGCTTCCGTGGTGGCAATGAAGGTATGCGGCACCGTCACAACCACATCGCCGGACAGAATACCGCAGGCAATCAGTGCGAATCGCAGAGCATCGGTCCCGCTGCTCACCGCAATGGCATGGGTTGCACCGCAGTATTCCGCAAATGACGCTTCAAAGTCCTCTACCATAGGCCCACCGATGAACCCTGCCGTATGCAAAGCCCGGCGAAACACCCCTACAAGCTCTTCTTCCATCTCTGCATGCGGACTAGCAAGGTCGAGAAAGGGGATGCCGTTAGGAACTGACATTGGAATTCTCCGGACCTACTTGAATATAGCGCAGAACCCTGGCCGGATTCCCAGCCACGATCGCGTTCGGTGGAACATCTTTGGTGACCACGCTACCCGCTCCTACAATCGCGTTTTCACCTACCGTGAGATTACACAAAAGAGTGGCTCCCGAACCGACGGATGCGCCCTTGCAGATGACTGTGGGCTCGACCGTCCAGTCAGCTTCGGTTTGCAGGCCTCCGTAGCTGGTCGTGGAGCGTGGATAAATGTCGTTTGTGAACGTCACCCCATGACCGATAAACACGTTATCCTCAACAACCACGCCCTCGCAAATGAAGGTGTGACTGGAAATCTTGCATCGTTTGCCGACGCGAGCGTTCTTTTGAATTTCTACAAATGCTCCGATCTTCGTCTCATCCCCAATCTCGCACCCATAGAGATTGATAAACCTCGACAACCGTACGTTCGCGCCCAGTTTCACATCATCGGCGATCGAGTTCCAAGAATTCACAGGTAAACGAGCGCTCCTCTCTTACTCAACGACTCGGTCGCAGCCTCCAGCATTTTGACGACCCGAAGACCAGCACAGCCGTCGTTATGCGGATTGCGCCCGCTCGATACGCATTCGACAAAGTACCCGAGTTCGTGGCGCAACGCCTCCACTTGTTCGAGTTGAGGAGCCCACATATCCCCCGATCGGTAGCTGACGAGCAGTTCATACACCCCTTCGCGGCTGGTGATATTGACTCCCTTGTCGTACACTTTGACCTTCTCGTCCGCCTCCAGGTCGTTCCACACCAGCATTCGCTTCTCTCCGCCAATGAGGGTCGTTCGCACCTTGACCGGGGAAAGCCAGTTCACATTGATGTGCGCGATCACATTTTCTGGAAAGTAAAGGGTCATAAAGGCAACGTCTTCGTGGCCGTTTAAATGTTTTTCACCTGTCGCAACGATCGCCTCGGGTCTTGTCTTGATCAGGTGATCCATGATGGAAAGATCGTGTGGGGCGAGGTCCCAAAGAACGTTGATATCGTGTTGAAAAAGCCCTAAGTTGACGCGGGTGGAGTCGTAATAATAAAGCCTTCCCAGCGCCCCCTCCGCCAACAGTTGGCGAATTTTATTTACAGCCCCGGTAAACAGGAATGTATGGTCCACCATGATTCTGAGATTCTTCTTATAGGCCAGTTCGATTAGTTTTTCGCCTTGGATAGTGGTATTCGTAAAGGGTTTTTCTACGAACACGTGTTTTCCGTGCTCTAAAGCGGCTTTAGCGAGCTCATAATGAGTCCAAACTGGAGTTATTACGGCAACTGCATCGATATCAGGGGACGCAATCAACTCCGCAGCGTCTGCAGTCACATGGACGCCGGGATACGCCTTCTCCGCGCGACGCCTTGCCGCCGGACTCATCTCCGCGATGGAAAGAACTTGGACGCCATCCAGATTCGCGAGATTCCTCACGACGTTGGGGCCCCAATAACCGTAACCAATCACACCGAAGTTCACGGCTTTTTCACCATACTTTCTTGATAGTTTCCAATTCGCACTTGTACTGCGGAAAGCAGCGTCCTGGAACCGGCTGAAAGGGGAGGATGAATGTGTCTTTTTCGGGGTACCGGATCCTAGTAGGCACCCTTAATGACCGCGCCGGGGGTGCGCATCAAAATCTTGAAGTCGAGCCAGGGCGACCATGACGTGGCGTAATTCAAGTCCAGACGAACCATATCGTCGAAGGTGACCCGGTTTCGCCCGCTAACCTGCCACAGTCCCGTAATCCCCGGCTTCACCTCGAGCAGGCGGCGGCGATGCCATGTCTCATAAGCCGCCAGCTCGTAGGGAATCGGCGGTCGGGGACCCACAAGCGACATATCTCCCCATAGAACATTGAGCAGCTGAGGCAACTCGTCGAGGCTTGTTCTGCGCAGGAATTTTCCTATAGTCGTAATCCTGCTATCGTTAGCCAGCTTGTACACGCCCTCGGAGTTCCCATTCAATGAAATGCGCTCGGCGGTGCCGGCGATGAGCTTCTTCACATATTCTTTATGGACGCTGTGATCATTGTTGACGTACATCGATCGGAACTTGAGAAATGTAAAGCGCCGGCCGTATTGGCCCACCCGGTGTTGCTTGAAGAATATAGGCCCCCTCGATGAAGCCTTGATGCATATGGCAATCGCTGCAAACAGAGGCATGCAAAGAACGAGCAAAAGCGAACTTCCCGCGACATCCATCGCCCGCTTGACGCTCAAGACGAACCGCTTGCCGTTCTCGGCGCTCTCGAGATCGGGGTAGAGCGTAAGATTGCCCGGGCGTCCGGTCTTGTCGTAATCCCAGTCGTCAGGAAAGAAGTGGAATGAGATGCTGATTTGACCGAACTGGTCGAACGTCAGTTCGGCACGCAGTGCGGTGCTCACACGGTTCAGGATCGTAGTCAGAATTGAGCCCCTATCGGTGGCAGCCAAGCCAGTGAACATCACGCCGATAGCGGCGTGGTCCTTGTACCAGCCGATGACATCCGTTTCCCTAGTTGCCGGCAGCAGGGCGGACATCATGCTGTCCAATGCCTTCCTGTTTCTCGAAGCACCCTGGGAATCGCCCGCCTCGAGCAGCATCAAAAGGAACGGCTCTTTGGATCGCTCGGTCCTCTTGCGCTCAACCGCGATCCTTCGCTTGAAGCCTTCTTCGGCCAAAACGTCGCGGTCCGAGGCCGATGTTGCGGCCGACATGACATCTTCTAACCTGGACGCGTTATCCACACGTAGCAGAGTCAAAATTCACTCCTTCCTCAAACAATCCGTGTCTGATCGTCCATTGCGGAGTCGCAAGACCTTGAACTGAATTTGCCCGATTCGCTCTTGTAAACACGGAGCTGAGTCCTGACGGTGATGGATGCGACGGGCGAATCGTTTACCCGGTCACGACTCCTCTTTTCAACTTGCCAGGCGCTTATAGATAAAGCGAACATCCTCACCTTGTCAGCACAAAGTCTCCGATTGGAGCGGAGACACTTCCGTGGGCAGATTTAATTGGCTGAGGCGTCTATTGGTTGCGAAGTCGAGGGCGTAGGGCGGTAATAGTAATAGTCCTTTTCGGGGGCGCCTGTAAAAGAATTCAGCAATGCACCTACAACCTTTTTCGGCTCGAGCACCTCAAGCCCTCTCTTCAATTTGCGTTTTTCTGTAGTTCCCTGCCGTGTCACCAAAAGGATTCCATCCGCAAAGCGCGCCCAAACGCTCGTGTCCGCCAACGGCAGGATCGGAGGTGAATCGATGATGATCCAGTCAAACCATCCTGCAAGTTCGTCAAGAAGCAAAGGGAGCTTTGCGGACTGGATCAACTCGAGTGGATTGCTCGGTGTGTTGCCCGCGGGGAGAACCCATACACCCGGACCCTCAAGATAATAGATGGTCGAAGCCATGTTGCGCTCGCTTTGCAGCTGCTCGGCGAGCCCTGAAACTGCGCCCAGTCCAAAGATCTGTGCGAGCGATGGCCGCCGCAGGTCGCCGTCCATCAACAA
>Ga0335074_10015812_pt1 | contig 10616 bp, 8 predicted proteins | sample Lox_Sample_23_FD_206715 | JGI IMG/M metagenome (GOLD analysis project Ga0335074, IMG submission 206715) | Soil microbial communities from Loxahatchee National Wildlife Refuge, Florida, United States - Lox_Sample_2.3 | ecosystem: Environmental > Terrestrial > Soil > Wetlands | place: USA: Florida...
CTTACTCACTCTGGCATTCGCCCTTACCATCGTCCTGCGTTACCGCCAGAGCTGGACCATGGCTCCGCCCTCACAAAGAGACATCCTCTCGGGCGTTGCCTGGGGCGTCATATGGATCCTGTTGATACTGCAATTCAACCAGAACTTTCTCCGCATATACCTGTTCGTCGATCTCGCCGTACTCTTGTGCTGCATAATGGCGGTATCGCATGGTGACTACGCCCGTCGTCCCTCGCGGGGCGAGGCCGATGCTCCGCGGATCGATGACGGTGCCGAAGCGCAAGCGATCGCCGGCTCCCGCTGAATTGGCGGCGGCGCTATTCCATGGCTACGAGAAGCGGTGAGCGCTCATGAAAGACTCTGTGCCGACGTCCTCCCTGTTTGGCGAGCGCGGCGGACAGCACCCTTTCGCGACTTTCGTGGATCATGCCGAGTCGTACGGCCCCGCGGTCATCTCGAGGTTCGTCAGGTCACTGCCCCATGTCGAGTGCGCGGTGGATCTCGGCGCGGGATTGGGTCGGGATCTCAAAATCGTCAAGAGCGTACATCCCGATGCCATGACGATTGCCATCGAGGCGGGTTCCACGTACGCCCGCGAGCTCGCGGCGAGCGTGGATCGAGTCTACACACTGGACATAGAGCGGGCGCAGCTACCCTTTGCCGACGGCAGCGTCGATCTCGTCATTGCCAACCAGATCCTCGAGCACGCCAAGGAGGTCTTTTGGATCTTCCACGAGGTATCCAGAGCCGTTCGCGTCGGCGGCCATGTCCTCATCGGCGTCCCGAATATCGCCTCGTGGCACAACCGGCTCCTGCTGCTCTTTGGCGTCCACCCGACACAACACAAGCTGTGCTCGGCTCATGTGAGACCCTTCTCGAAGCGTGATACGCTCAAGTTCCTGGAAGCCTGCTTCCCGGGCGGCTACCGGCTCGTGAGCTTTGCCGGAGCGCAGTTCTATCCGTTTCCTCCCGCGATCGCGCGCGTGCTGGCACGGATGTTCCCAACTGCGGCCTTCTCGATCTTCTTTCTGCTTCGAAAGCTCCGCCCGTATACCGACGAGTTCGCGACCTATCCGTCGAGGGCGCGATTCGAGACCAACTTCTGGAGCGGGACTGTAACCGCGGAGTCCCAATACGGGGCGCAGCATGAAACTGTTCGATAGCCGGTGGGACGGACCGCACGGGATCGGGCGGTTCTCGACCGAGCTACTGCGGCGCTTGGACGGCTTTCAGCGCGTCGATCTTCCGGGCCGACCTTCCGAGGCGATCGATCCATGGCGTCTCGGCGCATATCTGCGCAGGCAGCGACCCAGGATGTTCATCTCGCCGGGCTATAACGCCCCGGCGCTCACGGCATGCCCGTTCTTCTTTTGCTTGCACGACCTCAATCATCTGAACCCCGGGGAGCCGCGCGGCGCGGCGAAGCGGGCGTACTATCGCCTCATGGTACGGCCGGCCATATTGCGCGCGCAGAGGGTATTTACCGTTTCCGAGTTCTCGCGCCGGGCAATCTGCGAGTGGGCGGCGGTAGACCCCCACAGAATTGTCAACGTAGGGAACGGGGTGGCGGCGGAATTCGGCAGTCGGGGCAAGTCATTCGACGAATTTGACAGGCCCTACTTCCTCCACGTCGGCGGCTGTCGTCCACACAAGAATCTCTTCAGGCTATTACTTGCGTGGTCGACCCGCCCGTCACTGCGCGAATGTCTCCTGGTCTGTGTGGGTGAGCCGACGAAGGCCGCACGAGAGTCCATTGTCAGACTCGGTCTCGAGGGTCGGGTCATCTTTTCGGGACTCGTATCGGACGACAAGCTGGCGCAGCTTTATCGCGGCGCGACGGCTCTGGTTTTCGTGTCGCTGTACGAGGGCTTCGGGCTGCCGATCGTCGAAGCCATGGCATGCGGGTGCCCCGTCATCACCTCATCGGTCGCATCGATGCCCGAGGTCGCCGGGGATGCGGCGATTCTCGTCGATCCTTGCGACGTCCACGCGATCGGCGCCCAATGCGAGCGGCTACTGCAGGACCCGGCGCTTCGCGACGCCCTGCGAGTCCGTGGCATCGAGCGCGCGAGGATCTTCCACTGGGACGATGTCGCCGCCCGGGTGCGCGCAGCGCTTTCTGCTTACCTTTGAAGCGAGGAATTCATTGCATTCGCTCGAACGGAAGGATACGGCATGCCCGGTCTGCGGCGGAGCGCTTCGGGAGTACGCCGCCCACGGAAGATGGATCGTGCTCAAATGCCGGGACTGCGGCTTCGGGCAGACCAACGTGACCGAAGAGGATCTTGCCGGCTTTTACGAATCCGAATATTTCGACGGCAATAGGGCACGCTTCTGCCAAAGAGCCGAAGACGAGATCAGTGAGAGCAAGAAATGGTGGCTGGACAGGTTCGTGCCGGGCGATCATCTGAGGTGCCTGGAAATCGGACCCGGACCGGCCGCCATGGTTCCGGGCTACCTCGCTGAAAAGCGCCCCGGGTTTTCGTATTCGGCGGTCGAGATATCCCAGGGCGCGAGCGAGCAGCTGCGCAAGAGAGGCTATGAAGTCTTTACCGGGAAGATATACGACACGCAGATCAGCGCGAAGGTAGCCGGCCGCTTTGACTACGTGGTTGCGACGGAAGTGATCGAGCACGATACGAACCCTCGAGGCTTCGTGTCCGGCATGTTCGGCGCCCTGAAGTCCGGGGGGCGCGCCTGTCTCACGACGGGGAATTTTGATGGGTTGACCGCTCGCTTCAAGGGCGCCTCATGGTCCTACCTCGATCCGCCCGCGCACGTCTGCTTCTTTACCCCCAGGGCCGTGCGCGAGCTTTTCACTCAAGCTGGATTTCGCAACGTTCGGGTTCATTGCGTCGGGCTCAACTACATTCGTCTGTATCAACGATTTCCCATTCCCGGAATGCTTGCGGCGGTTCACTGGCTCCGTCTCCCGACCGGGATGACCATATGTGCGCAGAAATGACCCGTGGCGCGTCGCGCCCTTCGCTGCCGCGGGCGTGACCGTATGGCCCGCGACGAACGTGGCAGCCGAGTCAAGCGGATCGTGGACCGATGGATTGGATGCCCGGCGGTCTGGTTGCTCGGCCTAGCTCGCCGCCGCAGAGCCTGCCCGTGCGAGGTGCAGCGGATCGGTATTCTCATGTATGGGGCGATCGGCGACGCCCTACTGGCCTCTTCGATCATCCACGACCTCCGGGAACGCTACGCGACGGCCCATATCCTGGCGTTCGTTTCCGGGGCCAATCGCGAGGCTCTCGAGCTGGTAGAGGGGCCGGATGCCTACCTGGTCACTCCAGTGGGCCATCCGCTCCGCGTCATTGCGACGCTGCGAAAGCAGAAGTTTGACATTCTGATCGATGTGGGCCAGTGGCCCCGCATCAGCGCGCTCCTTGCCGCTTTGGCGAATGCGAGATTCACGGTTGGATTCAAAACTCCCGGGGAATGCCGGCACTGGGCGTTCGACGCCGTTACCGAGCACTCGGCGCACCGACACGAAATCGAGAACTTCCGCGCGCTGCTCGGCCCTCTTGGCATCCGCAGCCTGGGTATGCCCAGGTTCAAATCGGCTTTGCTGCAGAGTGCGACTCAACCAGGCCGCGATCCTTACGTGGTGTTCCACCCGTGGGCGAGCGGCTACCGCAGTCACCTTCGCGAGTGGCCCATGGCAAACTGGGTGCGCCTCGCATCGGTGGTGCTCAGCCATGGGTTTGGATTAGTCATTACCGGCGGTCCACACGACCTGCCGCGCGCCGAGGCTCTCAGAGAAGCCATAGCCGGCGGCGGTCAGGTCGATGTGCTTGCCGGGCGTGCAACTCTTTGGGCGACGACGCAGAGTCTCCTCAACGCCGCAGCCGTGGTGTCAGTAAACACTGGGATCATGCATATCGCAGCGCTGCTTGACAGGCCTACGATCGCCTTGCACGGACCCACGAACCCGAGACGGTGGGGACCCATTGGAAAATCGTGCACGGTCATCGGCCCCGGTCCGGAATGCGGATGCGGTTATCTCAACCTGGGGTTCGAATATCCAGCGCATCCGCCCGATTGCATGGGCCGCATTTCCGTCGAGGAAGTCGCGCACCATCTTGGCAGGATGCTCGACTGGCAACACGCGAAAAGATCCGGCAGCACCCGCTCCGCTTGAAGTCAGGACGACGCCGCCCAGCTCGCCCTGAATACGACGATGCCGCATGACAACAGCAGTCCGGCAAGGAGCCCCCCCAGTGCCCAGAGTCTCTTGTCCGGAGAGTACGGCTTCTCGGGCGCAAACGCCGGATCGATGACCTTCAAGGCGTATTCGCGCTTCCCCGAGGCCACCATGGCGTCTCCGATCTCCTCCTGCAGGAGTGTATAGATGCCCTGTTGAACCCCCACAAGGGAGGTCTTCTGCACCTTCTGCTCGAGATAAGCGATGTTTCGATTGGCTTGGTCGAGCTCCTTGTTGCGAAGGTAATCGTTCGTCATCGCCACCAGCCCGTTCGCCCACTGCGCCGCGAGATTCGGGTCGGTCCAGGTCACCGACAATTCGATCAGACCGGTCTCCTTGTCTTCGGTTACGGTCCGCACCCTGTCTTTGAAGAACTGGTTCGCCTTCCACAGCGTCGGTATGTGCTCGGGGTCGTTCGTGCGCCAACGGCCCGTCCGCGCGTCCCAGATCTTCGCGTAAAGGACGGGCAGGAGATTGTTTTCCTGGATGAATCGTCGGGTGAGAACCTGTGATTTGAGTGTCGCGACGTCCTGGGCTTCCTCCGAGTTCTGTTCACCCGACAGTCCCACCATCGAGGCGAGCCCGCCGACCTGCGAGAGCACCGATCCGAGGGTTCCCATCTTTCCCGATTGATCCGCCGTGACCGGCGCGAGTACGGTGGTCGCGCGGTACTCCTTGGGCAAGATGAAAGCGGCTGTGATGGCGGCCGCGGTCATCGCCGCGGTGAGGCCTATGATCAGCCACTTGCTGCGAGCGAACAGCGCGTAGAGATCCCTGACCCTGATCTCCTGCGACGATGCTGCCGATGTTCGGGTCGCCGTAGTGGCGACCGCTCTTCCTCTGTCGTCACGAATGGTTCTCGCGTCCAAATCACTGGACGACCTGTTGGCCCCGCCAAGCTCCACCGCATCGCCGCTCAGGTTACTCTCGCTCATAGCGCGTGTACCGCCGCCGCTGCGATCGCCACGTTGTACATAATGGTGGTCACAGCCTCCCACAACGGCAGCGGCAACATCTGCGTCGCGTTGATCGGGACCACGACGGTATCCCCCGGTTTCATCTCGGCGTTTGAGCCCAGGTTGAACCAGCGGCTGCCGCCCGCGATCACGCTGCCGTCGGCCCGGACGACGTACACGCGCCCTTTGTCGGCCTGCGCCGTATAACCGCCGCTCTCGCGAATATAGTCATCCCTCGAGAGATCGGGATTGTACAGATGGGAAGTTGGGTCCTGCACTTCGCCGATGACTGTCACTTCCTGCTCGTACTTCGGCACGATCAGCTGGTCCCCGTTTCGCAGCATGACGTCATACGCGGAGTCGGGGGGCTCGCGCATGATCTCGGGCAGGTTGATGACCAGCCGACCCACCGCCTTCTCGCCCTCGATCTCCTGTAGCAGCGCCTTGCCCATGATGAGCGAATTGGTCGACGTACTGCCCGCATTGCCTCCCCCAGTGGATACGACGGCCCTGAGGGCGAGGACCCCGAGCTCGACCTTCATGCGCGCGGCGAGGTCGTCCATCTGCTGTTGCTCCCGGTCCTTGAGCTCGACACGGGTAAATATCGCTCCTTGCGGAAAAGCGTATGGCGTCAACCCCCCGGCTCGCTCGAGCACGGACTTCAGCGTCTCGCCCGGCTCGATGGTGTAGTTCCCGGGAAATCGCACTTCGCCCTTCAGGGCGATGCTCTCGCGGATCCCCCACTGGGAAAGTGTCGTGACGCTCAGGACATCGAAGGGTTGAAGTCTAGGGTTCGCGGCGGGATTCCCGCCGAGCGCCTGGGCGAGGTCGAGGTCGATGATCTCGGTCTGCCGAGTGCCGTCCCTCTGCACCACATAGCGCGTCAGCTCGGCCTTCCCGGAATACGCCGCATCCGCCAAACCGCCGCCCGCACGGATCAAATCGGCAACTCTCATGCCGGGCTCGAGCGGATATTGTCCCGGCACGTTGACCTGCCCTTCCACCGTCACGAGCTGATCAGGCTTCTCCGCCGTCGACTCGGCGCGCAACTCATCCAGAATCGGCTGGATGATGCGGTCGCGGCTCGAGGAAAGGTCGAACACCGTGATTTCATCGCGCGGCATCAGCGTCGGATCGACGCTCGTACCCGGATGGGACCAAGCGGCGGCCAGATCCGCCGAGAACGCCTCGACTCGCCGGTACGGCGGCAACTCGCGTCGGATGAGCACGTAGTGAAGATCCGAGTCGGGCTCGAGGTCGCTCACCGAGCGGATGATGTCGGTCAGCCGCATCCCGGGGTGGTATTCGTAGTCGCCCGCGGTGTAAACATTACCCTGCAGCACCACCCCAGAGTCCAGAGAAGGCTTGAGAAGCGGAACATCGATGTAGTCCCCGTTCCGCAATCCCTCCGCGCGCCCGTCGGGTCCGGTGAGGTCGAGAGGCAGAACGACGCGCGCGCCATCCGGCTCGATTCGGGTAAGCGTGGCCTTGGATGTATCCGCTTCAGCCGTCAGTCCGCCGGCCAGCGCGATCGCCTGCGCGGGCTCATCCTCGTTCTTGATCTCGTAAATGGCAGGCCGCTCGACCTGTCCGCCAACCGCGACCGTCGGCCCCAAAGGAGGTATGAATACCACATCACCTTGCAGCAACTTCTCGTCGTTGGCCGAGCTGCCGTGGATGATCAGGTCGTAGAGATCGAGCTTATCCACAACCACGCCGTTTCGCTTCAGCTCGATGTTGCGTAACGACCCGGTGTTGCTGATACCCCCCGCGGCATAGAGCGCGGAGGTGATCGTACCGAGACCGCTGATCGTGTAGCTGCCCGGATTAAAGGCGTCCCCCATCACGAACACCTGGATGGAGCGCGTCTGCGACATCGTGACACTGGCGTGCGTACCGATCATCTGGTGCGCGACCCGGGACTCGAGTTCCGCCTGCACGCTGCTGAAGAGCTGACCGCCGACATTGATCGGTCCGAGCTCGGGGAAATTGACGCGTCCGTCCTGACCGACGAGCAACTGATAGGCGTGGTTCTCGTTGCCGTAGAGCAGCACGTCGAGCATGTCGCCGGGACCTACGACGTAGTTCGAGGGAACAGGAACATTGCTGAGCGGCGCGAAGCTTGCAGGATACTCGGAGAAGATGTCGTAGCCGAAGGGTTTGAGAGCCTCCTCTCCGGTTTTTTTCAGGGGCAGGAGCGTCACGCGGACTTGCAGGCTCTGAAAGGCCGGTACGACGGACAGCCGCAGCGTCGCTTGATTCTCCGTGAGACCGAGGAGCGGGATGGGCGCGAATCCCGGGAGCATCAGCTCGCCGCTCGGGGAGAGCTGGTATGGGTTCTGCGTGCGTATGACGCTCATCAGCGCCGTAAGGCGCTCCCGATCCACAACACTCAGCTGCGAGGCGGGTGTTGTGGGCTTGGAGGCTTGAGCGATCGCGGCGGCGGCAGCAGCGCCCGAAGTCCCCTGCAGGGACTTGAGCGCTTGCTCGGCTTGTGGCGACAGCGTTGCGCCCTGTGCTCCTCCTTGGGCTGAGATGGCCTGCTGCAGCGCCGTGGTTTCCTGAGGGGCGGCCTGCAGCGCGGGCAATTGGAACCCGATCTCGACGATGACCCAGTCACCACCCTTCAGCTCCGGGATGAGGGACTCCTGCTCCTCCTCGGCGCGCTTTTGGCTTACCGCCATCTCCTGCTCGTACTGCTCGAGCTGCGCTTGGCTCGAGTTGCCTTGTTCAAAGCCCAGCGGAGAAGAGGAGGTTCCGGGGCCGAGCGCTCCGCCCGACCCGACCTGATTCATGATGGCCTGCTGCTCCTCGGGTGTCAGGCCCTCGCCCCCAGTCGAGCTCGACTGGGCATATGCGGACCCGGCGATGAGCCAAAGACCAAAGAATACAAAGACCCACCCGGCAAGCGGGGCGAGCGGACGTCGCAATAACCGCATTAGTAACCTTTTCCCGGAAGTCCATCACGCGGCGCATGCTCGAGCCCCTGCGGCCATCCCCGGGGCCGTCGGCCAGGAATGCCCCGGCTCTGCTGCGCGAAGGCGCGATTGTAGCGGTTCGAGCGCCTCGCCGCCTACCGGTAATGCGTCTCGATCCAGCGCTGGTAGCTGCCGTCCATCACCGCGCGCCACCACCACTCGTTCTGCACGTACCACTCGAAGGTGCTGCGCAGTCCCGAGGCGAGAGTGCCGTGTGCCCGATATCCGAGCTCGCGCTCGATTTTGCCGCAGTCGATCGCATAGCGACGATCGTGACCGGGGCGGTCTTTGACGAACTGAACGAGGCTCGAGGTCTTGCCGCCGCGGGCGGCGGGGCAGTTGGGAAAACGTGAGCGGAGAGTCTCACTGCCGCCGAACGCTTCATCGGCCTGCGCGCACAGCGTCTTCACCAGCTCGAGGTTCTCGCTCTCGGCTCCGCCGCCGATGTTGTAGACCTCCCCCGGGCGGCCATTTCGCAGGATCAGATCGATGCCGCGGCAGTGATCACTCACGTGGAGCCAGTCCCTGACATTGCGTCCATCTCCATAGATGGGTAGCGGTCGCCCGTGGAGGAGATTGACGATCATCAGCGGAATCAGCTTCTCGGGGAAATGAAAGGGGCCGTAGTTGTTGGAGCAATTGCTGGTCGTGACCTCGAGCCCATAGGTGTGATGGTAGGCGCGCACCAGGTGATCCGAGGCCGCCTTGCTCGCCGAGTAGGGCGAGTTCGGCGCATACGGGGTGCGCTCGTGAAAGGCGGGATCCTCGGGACCTAAGGAGCCATAGACCTCGTCAGTGGAGACATGGTGGAATCGATGCTGCTTGACCGTGCGCTCCTCGAGCCACACCTTGCGCGCGGCCTTCAGCATCGAATGGGTGCCCTGCACGTTGGTCTCGATGAAGGCATCAGGACCATGAATGGAGCGATCGACGTGCGACTCGGCGGCGAAATGCACGATGGTGTCGATCCCCTCGTCGCGCAGCAGCCGCTCGACCTTGGGTGTATCGCAGATGTTGCCGTGCACGAAAAGCAGATCCGGATGCCCCTTCACCGGCTCGAGGTTGGCGAGATTGCCCGCGTAGGTCAGTGCATCGAGCACGACCACACGCTCGCCCGGATGGGTCTCGAGCCAGTAGTGCACGAAGTTCGATCCGATGAAGCCGGCGCCACCCGTGACCAGCAGGCGCGACTTGCGCGGGAGCGTGCCGGCGGCGTCCGCGGTGCGCGCGTGCGCAGCCTTTTCCGCGCTAGACATGGGGGATCTCTTTCAGAACGCCACGCAGGCGCTTGCGCCAGTGAACGGGCGAGAGGCCGTAGGCGGCCAGCGTGCGTTTGTCGAGCACGCTGTAGGAAGGCCGGCGCGCCGGCGTCGGGTACTCCGCGGTCGCAATCGGCGTGACCGTGACTCCGGGCTGCACCAGCCCGCGCTCTGCGCCTTCCTCGGCGATCGCCACCGCGAAGTCGTACCAGCTCGCCACCCCCGCATCCGTCCAATGATGGATGCCGCGAATCTCATCGTTGCCGGCGATCTGCCACAGGACTTCCGCTAGCGAGCGGGCGGCCGTTGGGGTCCCGACCTGATCGGCGACCACGCGGGCGGCGCCATTGGTCCGCATGAGGCGCAGCATGGTGCGCAGGAAGTTGGCGCCGCTCGCCGCGTACACCCAGGCGGTTCTCACGATGGTCGAGCGCTCCGGCAGGGTGGCGAGAATCGACAGCTCGCCCTCTCGTTTGCTCCTGCCGTAGACGCTCAAAGGATTGGTGGCGGACTCCGGCCGGTAGGGAACGGACGCGGCGCCATCGAACACAAAATCAGTCGAGATGTGGATGAGCCGCGCGCCATATTCCCGCGCCGCCGCGGCGAGATGCCCCGGACCCAGCGCGTTGATGCGCCGGGCGGCATCCGGCTCCGCTTCCGCTTTGTCGACCGCGGTGTACGCCGCCGCATTGATGATCACGGCCGGCCGATGATGCCCGACACGGTTCCGTACCGCCTCGCCCGCAGCGATGTCGAGCTCGGCGTGGGTGAAGGCCAGGGCCTCGATGTTGGCCGGGCGGGTCTCGAGCAGCATGCGCCCCACCTGCCCGCCCGCCCCGGTGATCAGGACCCTCACGGGTAGACCTCCGCCTCCCTAAAGCCCAGCGCCGCAGCATCTTTAGCGGAAAGGACCGGCTCGGCGCCCGCGGGCAGCGGCCAGTTCACGCCGATTTCGGGGTCATTCCAGCGGATCGCCCGTTCATGCTGCGGCGCCCAGAAGTCAGTGACCTTGTAGAGAAAGTCCGCGGCGTCACTCAACACGAGATAGCCATGGGCGAAGCCCGGCGGCACCCAGAGCATGTGATGGTTCTCGGCCGAGAGCACGGCGCCCACCCATTTGCCAAAGCTGGGCGAGCGGCGGCGGATGTCCACGGCGACGTCGAAAACCGTGCCCGTAACGACACGCACCAGCTTTCCCTGCGGTTGCTGGATC
>Ga0335074_10015813_pt1 | contig 10615 bp, 8 predicted proteins | sample Lox_Sample_23_FD_206715 | JGI IMG/M metagenome (GOLD analysis project Ga0335074, IMG submission 206715) | Soil microbial communities from Loxahatchee National Wildlife Refuge, Florida, United States - Lox_Sample_2.3 | ecosystem: Environmental > Terrestrial > Soil > Wetlands | place: USA: Florida...
CTGCCTTACGGATCCCGAGCTAAGGCTCGGATCCGAAGAGGAAAATCAGAAAGCTCGTACACCACTCCCGGGGACGTCAGCGTGTCTATTCCGATGGCGGGGGGCCGAGGAGGGCGTAACGGCGCCCGTGCGGCAGCCGATATCGGCGGGCGATGGATGCAATTCCGGCCGCTTGGAGCTGCCCCGCAATGCCATCACCAGCCGGGCGAGCCAAGTGCGCGCGCTCGAGCAGGGGTGTGAGCTCGCCTGAGGCGTGCCCCGGCAGCAGCACGAGTACCCGAGCGCGATTGCCGTGCGCGGCGAACCACTCGTGGATCACCTGCTGCGCCGAATCCGTATCCGCTGTCAGGACGGTGAAAGGGGCACCTGACCGGCGGTCGAGCATGGCAATGGTCGTCTCGTCGGGGTTGAGCAGGGCGAGGCTCGCGTGCTCGGTATCGGTGTGAATCTGCGCGGCCAGCAGGGGCAGATCCTGCCAGCGATCGACCGTCGGAAAGACCGCGAGTGAGGTGATGCAAAAAACCGCCGCATAGGCAGCGTATGTCCACTGGAAGCCTCGCAACACCTGCCCCTGGCCTTGCGAGCCGGCTGCGCGTCGCAGAGCCTGCCAAACCAGCATGAGCATCACGGCTGCGGCGCCAAAGTATTCGCCCATGGCGATCGCGGCACCGTTCCCCATCAGCACGGTGGTTCCAAAGACGACGAGTGCCGCGGCGAGAACACACGCGATCGCGGCAACCAGGCGTCGCGTCCAGAGCAGGAGATCGGTACGGCTCTCGCCCTCGAGTTGGCCCTCGAGTTGGCCCTCGAGCCGCCCCTCGAACCGCTGCGCCTCCGCGACCTCCAGCGCTATTAGCAGACTCACGCCGAGCAGCGCCGGTGCCGCATATATGTCGCGTGCCGTCGCTGCCACCGAGAGGAGCAGGAGGAACGGGAGTGACGCTGCGACGGCAAATCGCCAGGCCGCACGCCGCGGGCCGCGCAGCCGCACGCGATCCCGCGCATGCCAGACGGCCACCGCGGCGAGCGCCGTCCATGGCAGAAGGTAAACGGGCAGCTCGATGAAGTACTTCCCAGGCGAGTTGCGATGGCCCGTGCTGTAGAGATACGCCGGTGGGGCTGCAATGTGAGTGAAGCGTCCCGCCAGGTTGTACCAGAAGAGGATGCGCAGCGATTCGGCGCCGTCGGGCGAGTGCGCAACAGCCCCGACCCAGGGGCCGATGACGATCGCTTGCAGCAGAAAGCCCGCATAGAGCTCCGGCCGCCCGAGCTCCGACCACCGTCGCTCCCACGCGATGAGGGTGAGCAGCGCCAGCCCCGGCACCAGCCATCCCGGCGCGCTCTTCGCCATGAAGCCGACGGCCGCGCCGGCGTGCATCAGGAGATACCCGCAGAGCTTCCTGCGCCCGGGGGTGGCCGTGTAGCCGAGATAGATCCCGAGGAGTGAGATCGCGCAGCCGGCGAGGAGACAGGCATCGGGCGCCAGCCACATCGTCACTCGAAACGCCGTGATCGCGGTGCTTGCAACCAACGCGGCGACGACTGCCGCTACAACACCGTCCATGGCGAATCCAAGAGTACCCATCGTGAGCGCCGTGACGGCGGCATACAGCAGGTTGGGTGCGCGCGCCGCGGCTATGGAGGGCCCAAAGAGGCGCATCGATGCGGCCGACATCCAGTACGAGAGCGGTGGCTTCTCGAGGAAGGGCTGGTTGGCGAGGTGCGGCAGCGCCCAGTTGCTCTGCACGCTCATGCGCCACGCAATGTCGGCTTCCCGCGGCTCATCCGGCGTCCAGGCGCCACGATCGAGCGTGCCGATGAGCCACATTGGCGCGAGGGCGAGAAGGACCAGAAGGATCCAGCCGCGAGCGCCGGTCGTGGGGAGGGAGCGCATGGGCTCTCGGTCACGCGGTGAGGGGACGGTGTTCCGCTCCCGGAGCATGGCTGCCGCGTTGCGCCAGCCACTCCTCGAGGCGTCTGTTGCCGCCGCGTCCAACATGCAGCCCCAGGCGCGTCCGCCGCCAGAGAATGTCTTGCGCGGTCTGCGCCATCTCCATGCGGCAGAGGTAATCGGCTTCCCGCTCGTAGAGCTCCGGCAGCAACTCCTCGCCGAGATCGGCCACCGAGCGGGCGTCCCCGAGGATGTGCGCTATGCGGGTGCCGTACGCATGCGCATACCGGTGTGTCAGCGTTGGGGGAAGCCACGGATAAGCACGCTCCAGGCTGCGCAGAAATCTAGCGTAGTTGCCGCGCGGCAGGTTGCCCCCGGGCAGCAATGCCTGCGCAGTCCAACCGGCAGCCGGCGAGCCGAGCGTTCGCCCCAAAATATCGACCGCGCTCTCCGCGAGCTTGCGGTAGGTCGTGATCTTGCCGCCGAAGACTGTGAGGAGTGGCGCCGGATGCTGGTCGAGCTCGAGAGCATAGTCGCGGGTGACGCTGGCCGGATCCGCTTCCTCGTCATCCAGGAGCGGGCGCACGCCGCTGTAACTCCACACCACGTCCTGCGGAAGGACGGGCTTCGCAAAATAGCGGCTGACCGCCGCGCAGAGATAGCTGACTTCCTCGGGGTCGATGTGCACGCTCGCGGGATCGCCCGCGTACTCGACGTCCGTAGTCCCTATGAGCGTGAATTCACGCTCATAGGGAATGGCAAACACGATCCGGTGATCTTCGTTCTGGAAGAGATAGGCGAAGCGATGGGCGTAGATCCGCGGCACCACGATGTGGCTGCCCTTCACCAGCCGGATCGAGTGACAGACGCTCACCGGCGAGGCGTCGCGCGTGAACCGGCTCACCCAGGGTCCGGTGGCATTGACCACGGCTCTGGCGTTGATTCTCTTCGGCCCGGACGGGCTCGTGAGCGTCGCGATCCATTGCCCTCGCGTGGCTTCCAACTTCTCACACCTGGTGCGCGTCAGGATGACCGCGCCGCGTTCGCGGGCGTCTATCGCATTCAACACCACCAGGCGGGCATCGTCGGTCCAGCCGTCCGAGTAGACGAATCCGCGGACGTATTGCGCCTTCAGAGCCGCGCCCGCTACATGACGCCGCAGGTCGATGCGGGCCGAGCCTGGCAGGCGCCGCCGGCGGGCCAGGTGATCGTAGAGGAAGAGGCCGGCGCCGATCATCCATGCCGGCCGCAAGTGCGCATCGTGGGGCAGGACGAAGCGCAGCGGCCGCATCAGGTGCGGTGCGGAGTTGAGCAGGATCTCGCGCTCGATGAGCGCCTTGCGCACCAGCGAGAGCTGCAGATACTCGAGATATCGCAGGCCGCCGTGTATGAGCTTGGTGCTGGCGGAAGAGGTGTGAGCGGCGAGATCGTCCTGCTCGCAGAGCAGGACCGAGAGACCCCGCCCGGCAGCATCCCGCGCGATCCCGGCGCCGTTGATGCCGCCACCGACGATCAGAAGGTCGTATGTGCCAGAATACTGCATGGCCCGATCATATCGTGACAAAGTCGCCAGGAGCGATTTTGGACGGCGAAAGCCGGCCCGAGTAACGGCTCGGCGCAGGGACGGGGCCGAACATTCCTACGTCGAGGTGCGGCTCGGGTCCGTGCGCCTCGATCGCAACGGGCGGCGGGTGCTCGAGGATGTGAGCTGGACCATCCGTCCCGGCGAGAGGTGGGTGTTGGCCGGGGCGAACGGCGCCGGGAAGACCCAGCTGCTGAAGCTCATCGCGGGCGCGGTATGGCCTACGCCCACCGGCCGCGAAGTGCGTCAATACCGTTGGAAAGGCGAGCTGTGGCTGACCCCGCACGAGATACAGGATGAGATCGGATACGTCGGATCGGAGCGCCAGGACAAATACACGCGCTACGGCTGGAATCACAGCGTCGCGGAGATCGTGGCTACGGGTGTCCACCGCACGGACATCCCGCTCCATGCCGCGAGCGATGTGGATCGCCGGCGCGTTGGAGCGATTCTGCGGCGTCTCCGGATAGAGCCGCTGGCCGCACGGCGCTTTCTCACGCTCTCCTATGGCGAGCGGCGGCTCACGCTGCTGGCGCGTGCGCTCGCTTCCCGGCCGAAGATGCTCCTGCTCGACGAGCTGTTGAACGGATTGGACGAAGCCAACCACGAGCGGGCGCGACGCTGGCTCGAGGGTACGGCGCGATCCAAGCTGCCCTGGGTATTGTCCACGCATCGGCTCGAGGATGTCCCCGCAAGCGCTACACACGCGTTGGTGCTGGAGCGCGGGCGGATCGTCTACCAAGGCACCGTGCGGCGGGCACCGCTGACCCGATGGCTCGCGCGTTCGGTGGGGACTCGCGCCACGGCCTGGCCGCGCCCCCGCGCGCGCGAATCCTCCGATGACGGGCTGGTCCGATTGGCCAACGCTCACGTGCATCTTGACGAGCACATCGCTCTGAAGGACGTGTCACTTACCATCCATGCAGGGGAGTGCTGGGTGGTGCACGGACACAACGGCTCGGGCAAGACGACCCTGCTGCGCACACTCTACGGCGACCACGGTGTGGCAGTCGGCGGGCGCATCGAGCGTGCGGGGATCGAGCCAGGCGTGCCATTGCAGGTGTTCAAGCAGCGCGTGGGTCTCGTTGCGCCGCACCTGCAAGCCGACCATCCCCAGGACCTCACCGCCGATGCCGTCGTGCAGTCGGGCCGCCACGCCAGCATCGGCCTGAACGAGCCGCCGAGCGCCGCGGATCGCGCCGCGGCCCGACGTGCGCTGCGGGCGTTTGGTTTGACCGCGCTCGCCGCCCGGCCATTGCGGGAGCTGTCCTACGGCCAGTTGCGGCGTGTGCTCTTCGCGCGGGCATGGGTGCGCGACCCCGCGCTGCTGCTGCTCGATGAGCCCTTCGCGGGCGTGGACGAGCCTACGCGGCGGGACCTGGTGGAGCGCATCGAGGACAGGGTCGCCGGTGGCACCGCAGTCGTCATGACGACCCACCGGCGCTCGGAGTGGCCGCGCTGCGCCAGCCATGAGCTCGAGCTGGCGCGGGGGGAGGTGCGTTACGCCGGACCGGTCAGAGAGCGATTTCGGTCTCGAAGACGGAGACCGCCTGGCCGACGATCCACACGCCGGCGACGCTCCCCTCTTTGAGTTCCAGCTCCACTTCGACCCGCCCGGGACGGTGCAGGTGCTGGCCTTGAACGCCCCGAAACGACGCGCGCCTGGGATCCTGAGTCAGAAACCCATAGTGGGCGAGGTATACCCCCAGCAGGCCGTGGGCATTGCCGCTCACCGGGTCCTCGCCGATGCCGAGGGCCGGACAGAACATGCGCGACTCCGTGAGGTGATCCTCCTTGTCGGGCGTCAGGGCGAAGACGAAATAGCCGGCCGCGCCGATCTGCGCCGACAGTGTCGTCAGGCGAGTCATGTCCGGCTTCAGGTACTTCAGCGGCTCCGTGCCGCGCACGCCGATGAGCAGCCGCGTGCTGCTCGCGCCGGCGATCCGTAGCGGACAGCGGGTGTCGAGGTCGTCCGTGGCGAGCGCCAGCGCATCCAGGACCGCGAGCCGCTCGCGATCGTTGAGCTCCCTCCCCAGGGGGGGCGCGCTCTGGCGCACGGCGATCCTGCGGTCCTCGCTGCTGCCACGTACGTCGACGTCGACGATTCCTGCCCTTGATTTCTGCCGCAGGTGCCGGGGAGCATCGTGCCTGCGGGAGAGCACGTAGTGCGCGGCGACGGTCGCATGACCGACGAAGCCGACCTCGGTGCGCGGCGTGAAGAACCGCGCCCGCAGGTCGTGGCCTTCACCCTCGGGTGCGAGAATGAATGCGGTGTCGGCGTTGTTGAGCTCGCGGGCAATGGCGAGCATCTGCGAGTCGGTCAATCCGTCGGCATTGAGCACAACGCCGGCGGGATTGCCGGTGAAGCGCTCCACCGTGAAGGCATCCACCTGATGCACTTGGATTTTGTGAGTCATCGCTCCGGTTCCCCGTCCGTGGGCGGACGGTCGGCGGCGGCCGAGGGCGGCCATTCTAGCCCATGAATTACAATGGTCCCATGGAGATCGGCGTCGAGATCAGTCTGTACCCGCTGGCGGAACAGTTCGTTCCGGAGATTCACGATTTCATCGCCCGCCTCGCGGCGGCGGGGGACCTGAAAGTGGTGAGCGGCAGCTTGAGTACCCAGATCTTTGGCGAGTACGAGCGCGTATTCGAGACCCTGCGCCGGGAGCTGCGCGTGACCTTCGAGAGCCGGGGGGAGCAGGGTGGCAAGGCAGCGTTCGTCCTGAAGGTGCTGGGGCCGCTTTGAACTGGCGCGCGAGCCCGCGAATCGGCAGACTAGAATGCTTGGCCGTGTCGACTAGAGGTAGGTGAATGGCGTTGCTGCGGGTGATCGACCGTGACGGACGGGAGCATGAGGTAGAGGCGAAGACAGGTCTCAAAGTCATGGAGACCCTGAGGGAGCTCGACTACGGCGTCGCGGCCATCTGCGGCGGAATGTGCTCGTGCGCCACCTGCCACGTTTATATCGATGCGGCGTGGCAGGACCGGCTGCCGGCGCCGATGTCGGACGAGCGGGAGCTCCTGACCGAGCTCGCGCATACCCAGGACAACTCGCGCCTGTCCTGTCAGATCGAGTTCACGCCGCAACTCGCCGGGCTGCGAGTCACCATCGCTCCGGACGAGTAGAGCGGGAGCCGGCCATTCACGTCCTCTGGCTCATCATCGCCTTCGCCGTCATCGGCGCGTTCCTCGTGGTGCGCCTCTACTTCGTCCTGCGCAAGCTCCGTCCCGCGCATCAGGAGACCTGGGACGAGAAGATGGTCGAGCGCCTGCGCTCCCGCGGCTTTGCTCCTTTCAACGAATACCCGGTCGCATTCTTCCTGGCATTGCCTGATGAGGCCGCATGCAGCGCGGTGCGGGCACGCCTGGAGCCGGACGGCTTCCTGGTGGACATCAAGCCAATGAAGACGCAACTGTTCGGCCAGTCAGAGAGCGAGGACAGCCTGCCGCTCGGCCTCCACGCGACCAAGACCATGCGTCTGCTCATCGCCGACGTGTCGGAGCTGAGCCGGCTGATGACCCGGATCGCCGCGGAGTTCCACGGCCGCTACGACGGGTGGGCGGTTTGATTATTGGCGCAAATCGCTCCCGGCGATTTGCGCGAGCGCGGCCCTGTGACGGGACTCACCCCGCGGCCCCGGGAACGGCCCGGGGCCGCTTATTGGCTTGCTTTCGGACGGCGGGCGAAAAGCGCTAGTTGGCCATCGACCGGCAGTCGACTCCGAGCCATGAAGCGAGACGACACTGCGACCCAGGTACAGGGATGTACCCGGCCGCCGCAGGTGGCCGAGTCTCGGGCAAAAACCACGCTTTTTGCCCGAGACGGCGCTGGGCCGGGCAGGATGCCCGGATCCAGCGCTTCATACTAGCGTTTTTCGGTTTGGCGACGGACGGCTTCGGCGGCGGCGGCCACGGCGGCGGGATCGCCGAGATAGCGGCTTGCGAGCGGCTTGAGCTGCGGATCGAGCTCATAGAGCAGGGGTACGCCCGTCGGGATGTTGAGCTCGACGATCTCGCTCTCCGACACCTCATCCAGCATCTTCACCATTGCCCGCAGGCTGTTGCCGTGCGCGGCCACCAGTACGTTGCGGCCGCGGCGAAGCTCCGGCGCGATGCGGCTGTGCCAGAAGGGGAGCACGCGCGCGAGCGTGTCCCGCAGCGATTCGGCGGCCGGCAGCTCTGCAGCGGGCACTTGCGCATAGCGCGGATCGAAGCGCGGGTGACGCTCGTCATCGGCGGCGAGCGGAGGCGGAGGGATGTCGTAGCTGCGGCGCCAGATCTTCACCTGAGCCTCGCCGTGACGCTCGACGGTCTGCGCCTTGTTCAGGCCCTGGAGGGCGCCGTAGTGGCGCTCGTTCAGCCGCCAGGAGCGCTCGACCGGAATCCACATGCGGTCCATCTCATCGAGCATGATCCAGAGCGTGCGGATCGCCCGCTTCAGCACCGAAGTGAATGCAACGTCGACCATCAGCTTCTCGTCAAGAAGCTGCCGCCCGGCGCGCTTCGCCTCCTCGCGGCCCTGGTCCGCCAGGTCGACGTCCGTCCAGCCCGTGAACAGGTTCTCCAGGTTCCAGATGCTCTGGCCGTGGCGGACCAATATCAATTTTCCAGTTACGCCCATGTGTCTATTCCGCGAGCTTACGCAATGACTCGACGCCGACGGTGAGCGTGGCGAAATCGGCGGCGCCGGCGGCGCGCATTTCCGCCAGGGTGCGCTGCCAGTGTGTCAGCTCCTTGCCCGCCGCCTCCTGCCACGCCGAGACGCGCTCCTCGGCGCTGCCGCGACCGCCGCGGCTCAACACACGCTCCGCCAGCCTGCGGTGCAGGCGCAGGGCCGCATCGCGCAGCCCGGTGCGCGCCGTCGCCTGCCAGGGTCCCTCGACCGGCAGCCGGTCGATCTGCTGCCTGAGCCAATCGAGACCCGTGCGGGCCCCCGCCTCGAAGTAGAGCCGGGCGGCTTCCGTCACGGCGATGCGCTGCGAGCCGGCGAGCTCGACGATGTCGAGCGAGGCGTTGTGCGCCTCGAGACTCGCCACGCGCGCGGCGAGCTCCGGCGTCAGGCCCGCCTCCAGGTGCTGTTTGCGCACCTGCTCGAAGTGCTCGCGCCAGGAGCCGCAGAGCACGTGGCCGATGCGCGACTCGAGCTCGTGTACGCCCGCCCGGAATTCCGCGACCGCGGTGTCCACCATGAGCGTGCGCCGCCGGGCAAGCAGCCAGTACGTGGCATGGCGCAGCAGCCGGCTGGTTTCGAAGGCCGCGGTGTACTGCACTTTCGCCGGCACCTTGTTGTCGAGGTCCTCGATGCGCGTCCAGATCGTGCGCATCTCGAAGATCTCGCGCGCCGCGGTGTAGGCCCGCGCGATCTGCGCCGGCTCGGCGCCCGTGTCCTCCTGCGCGCGAGGCACGAAGGTCGGGCCCATCCTGTTGATCAGGCTGTTGGTGGTCGCGGTCGCGATGATTTCCCGACGCAAACGGTGCCGGGGGATCGCGCGGGCGAAACGGCGGCGCACCGGGGCGGGAAAGTAGCGCTCGAGCTCGGCGGAGAGGTACGGGTCCTCCGGTACATCCGAGTCGAGGAGATGGGTGTTGAGCCAGATCTTGCTGTAGGCGAGCAGGATCGCGAGCTCCGGGCGGGTGAGCCCCGCGCCCGCCTCGCGCCGCTCGGCAAGCTCATCGTCCGTGGGCAGGAACTCGAGCGCGCGGTTGAGCTCGCCCGAGCGCTCGAGGGAGCGGATCAGATGCTGGAATTCCGACATCCGGGCGCGAGCCTGCAGCTCGAGCGTGCTGATCGCCTGGCTCTGCAGATAGTTGTTGCGCAGTACGAGCGAGCAGACCTCGCCCGACATGCTGGCGAGCAGCCGGTTGCGCTCGCCGCCGGTGAGCCCGCCCGCCTGCATGATCGGGTTGAGCAGGATCTTGAGATTGACCTCGACGTCGGAGGTATTGACACCGGCGGAGTTGTCGATGAAATCGGTGTTGAGCCGGCCGCCGGCGAGCGCGTACTCGATGCGCCCGCGTTGCGTGAAGCCGAGATTGCCCCCCTCGCCGACCACTTTCGCCTTCAGCTCCCGCCCGTTGATCCGCAGCCCGTCGTTGGCCCGGTCGCCGACCTCGGCGTTCGATTCCCGGCTCGCCTTGACGTAGGTGCCGATGCCGCCGTTCCACAGCAGGTCCACCGGCAGGCGCAGGATTGCGCGCATGATCTCGACCGGGGGCTGAGTGGCCGACTCCAGGCCGAGCAGCGCGCGCGCTTCCGGCGACAGGGTGATCGACTTGGCGGTGCGGGCGAAGACGCCGCCGCCCTTGGAGATGCGGCCGCGGTCGTAGTCGTCCCAGCTCGAGCGCGGTAGATCGAACAGGCGCTGCCGCTCCGCGAAGCTCACCGCCGCATCGGGGTTGGGGTCGAGGAAAATGTGCCGATGGTCGAAGGCCGCCTGCAGGCGGATGTGCTGCGACAGCAACATGCCGTTGCCGAACACATCGCCCGACATGTCGCCGATGCCGATGGCCGTGAAGGGGGTCTTCTGAATGTCGATGCCGAGCTCGCGGAAGTGCCGCTTCACGCATTCCCAGCCGCCGCGGGCGGTGATGGCAAGCTTCTTGTGGTCGTAGCCGGCCGAGCCGCCGGAAGCGAATGCATCGCCCAGCCAGAAGCCGTAATCTGCGGAGATGGAGTTGGCGATGTCGGAGAAAGTGGCCGTGCCCTTGTCGGCCGCGACCACGAGGTAGGCGTCGTCACCGTCGCGGCGCACCACCTGGGGCGGCGGCACCGCCTTGCCGCCGACGATGTTGTCGGTGAGATCGAGGAGACCGCGGATGAAGGTGCGGTAACAGGCGATGACCTCCGCCTGTATTTCCTCGCGGCCGCCGCCGGGCAGGCGCTTGGGGACGAACCCACCCTTGGCGCCGACCGGCACGATGAGCGTGTTCTTCACGTTCTGCGCCTTCATCAGGCCCAGGATCTCGGTGCGGAAATCCTCGCGGCGGTCCGACCAGCGGATGCCGCCGCGCGCGACGTAGCCCATGCGCAGGTGCACGCCCTCGACCCGGGGGCTGTAGACGAAGATCTCGAACTTCGGCCGCGGCAGCGGCAGGTCCGCTATGGCGGCGGGGTCGAGTTTGAAGGAGAGATACGGCAG
>Ga0335074_10015814_pt1 | contig 10615 bp, 7 predicted proteins | sample Lox_Sample_23_FD_206715 | JGI IMG/M metagenome (GOLD analysis project Ga0335074, IMG submission 206715) | Soil microbial communities from Loxahatchee National Wildlife Refuge, Florida, United States - Lox_Sample_2.3 | ecosystem: Environmental > Terrestrial > Soil > Wetlands | place: USA: Florida...
TATCGAGGCGCCTTTAACATCACGAAAAGAGGAGAAAGGGAAAGGAAGGCGATGTTGCCGCTGACTGTCAGGATTTGTTGATAGTAGCAATGATGATGATGGGGAGGACGAGATTGAACAGATCAGTAACGATGTCCACCATTCCGAGAATAGCGATCACAGTCATAACGCATACAGAAGGCGGTTACTATGGCTCTGTGCTTCAAGCTGCTTCATACCATGGGAACAGAGAATTAGTAGCGCTGCTACTTGAGAAAGGGGCAGACGTAAACATACAAGGTGGCCACTACAACATTGCGCTGCAAGCTGCTTCATATAAAGGTGAAAAAAATGTGGTGGTCTTGTTACTTAAGAATGATGCAGACGTTAATGTTATGGGCGGGAAGTATGGAAATGCGTTACAGGCGGCTTTATATAACGGAACCAAGAAGTTGTAACACTACTGCGTGAGTATGGGGCCACGGATTACGAGTCTATTGAAGAAGAGTTCTCCAGCGATTCCTTATAAGGTTTAAATTCGCCACCTGCTGAGTGCCTCGAATCGGAGCCAGTATGAGACAGATTCAGGCAACAAACACATCTACAGGGCAGATTATTCACATTAGCACGAGAGCCACCACTCCACAAGACGTATCACCATTACCACTAAAGTATCAAGATTCGACGCTGCTCAAGACGACCAAGAATTGGCCTACATCCGACGCTGAAATCCTGAGCGACCTAGCTGGGAAAGCCATACACCAAACAGTTATCCATCTCAGCACCCCTAAAAATGAGCAGCAGATCGTCCTCCAACACACCATTACAAGCAAGAACAACGTCGATGACGCCTCCACCCCCATATATGCTCTAAACCTTGCCTACGACACCAGCGCATGAAAGCATCAGACCGCAACTAACTGCACCTTGCCTACCTACCTATTCTCATATCCGGTGTTGCAGGCGGCATTCCCACCACGGCGCAGTGCGCTCTTAGCAGCTATAGATCCTCTAGAGGGTTCTGGCGATGATCAAGGTGATCCGTTGCTCGGATCGGATGTGGTGGGTCCACTCACTGCTCTTGCGAGGATTTTGCGGCTCGTTGGGCTTGGGTGAGCTTGTGGTTGCAGTGGGCACGGCTGGATGGTGATAGCGAAGTTTTTTATGTCCTAAGGCTAAATAGCGACTGTGGGGGTGATGAATCGCGAGGATCTTGTGCTATATTTTCTCCTTCTGTGGTGCGATTACAGTCTTTGTGGCGATTCATTGCCGGTATGCGATGCAGGTCGGAGAAGAAGGGAGGATGGGCCTAAATTGCCGGTTGTAGGAGGGTGTGCGAGGCCTTGAGAGCGGAGTCTGCTGTCGTGTCATCCGAGGTCGTCAGGAAGCTTTCGTCTAAGCCTGTTTATACTAGAATAGTCTCTAGACAATCGCCAGTCAAGCTCCGGCGAGCAGCTGTCTTTCTACTCTTTCTATCATAGTGACCGCTCACCCTTACTGAGCACTTGCCTTACGGCCTCTACAAAAAACGCGTACGTGACGAGATTTTATGTATTAGCGCCCACTGTAAGAACTCCTAACACTAAAGGAACAGAAGTCGAGGTGCTAGAGATAAAGAGAATAGTTGAAGCTGTAGAGCTCAAGGAGAGGAAATAGTCATAGCATAGGGCAAGATGGGAGATGCGTTGCAGGGCTAATTGCCAACACTGCTTCTGCGATAGTTGAACTGGATAGGAGCCCATTTTGACACCAGGAGTCACTTCTGGACCTAGGAAGCCTGTTCTGGCTTCCCTCGGCGTTTCCCATCAAAAGTTGACTCTCGACAGCATCGCGACCAAGATGATCCATGCCCTAGCAGCGCACGGGGGACGATGGAGGTATCGCGCTGCTGGGGGTGAGCAGAGAGAGGGAACTCTGGGTGGCGAGCAAAGCGGCGAGGGGGTCATGTGCACCATCGCTCGCGCAACAGCAAGGAGAAGAAATAACAAGGAATGCGAGGATCATCAAAAGCAAGAATGAGCGTCATATTACGCACTTGTGTTTTATATCTCTTCTCTGATGAAAACTTCTTCAAAACGATATTCATGTATTAAAACCATTTAACAATTAGTTTATCTACTTTTGATTTTCTCCACCTCTTAAACCACAATTAAGATCCACAATCGCACCAAATGACGATCAAAAAGCGCTGTCTCCTCTGGGACTGGACTAACACTGCCCACATCCCGCAAGCCATGGACAAAATCGACTTCTCCGGCCCCATCTCCTCCGTCGCTAACTGGAACACTTGGACGCCTCCGGAACTCAAGAACAGAGCTCCCTTCCGCCCCACCGTCCGCACGGAAGCCCAGCTCTCGGGCAACGATTGGGACAACGTGCTTAACAGCACGCAGCCCATAATCCACTTCTTCAACGAGCCCGAGCGCGCTGGCATCTCTCCTGAAAAGGCAGCAGATGCGTGGCACAAGCAGATGGTGCCGTTGCGGGCGGAGAAGGGGAAGAAACTCGTTGGCCCGAGCTGTGCTAGCGACGCAGGCGGCGAGGCCTGGCTTGCGGAGTTCATGGCTAGAGTGAGGGACTCGCCGCCGGATTTTCTCGGCTTGCATTATTATGGCGAGGACGCGGAGGCGGCGGTTAGGTATGTGGAGGAGATGCATGCTAGGTATCCGGACTTGCCGGTCGTGGTGAGTGAGATAGGGTCTATTTCGCGGAGGAAGGAAGAGGTGTTTGCTTTTACGGCGCGGCTGGCGAATTGGATGGATCGGAAGGAGTGGGTTTTTGAATATGCGTTCTTTGGCTGTATGAGGGAGGTTGCGGATGCATTTGTTAGTCCCGAAGCACAGTTGATGGATAAGGAGGGGGCTTTTACGGAGTTGATGCGGAAGTTGATGGTGGAGCAGCCGATTAGGGTTTGATTGATTGTTTTTGGTGTCGAGATGTGAGAATGTCGGAAGTCTAAGCTAGGATCTGTTCGTGTGTAACAAACACTATGCTGAAGTACCTTTGTGGATACTGCTACACGATTGGAAGATTCTGACTGCTCAAAATCTTGTATTTACAGGCAAAACCTAAATCTAGCAGCTAATAAAAGTCTAAAATACTCTATTTGCTATTATTAAAGTGAAGACGAGTAAAAAGATTGCGTTTCAGGAGAAAAGAAGCCAAAGACCATCACTGTTACATCTTCGGTGCTGAAGGTTAGGGTGCCTGGTCAAAAGGAAACTCATTCTGATTGTTATAATAATGCATTACGTACACTACAGAAAATCTACCGAATTGAGAATTCTCTCATCGCTCATGTAGAGCGAAAATGATATTCATTTTGGACAGTGACGAGCTGGCCTGGATGAATGACCTCGCTGTCCCCAACTAGAAGTTCTAACCCTTGAACCGATTTGTTACGCTAAACTTTCGGTATTGATGCCTGAAAGTTGGTGGATCCAGCGATCGAATCTAGGGAATTGTCGCTAAATTTACTGATGGGCTCCCTAATCTGCAGGGCATCAACGCTAAAACCGATCGGTTCAGGGGTCAAAACTTCTAGTTGCTGTCTTTTCTACGACTCTTAAAGTGCCGCTACTGAATGTTTGGTCTTTCCGCTTCCGCAGGCCCGCCATGGCCACTAGGTTATGCATATACCCCTGTCTACCCTCAGATTAACCCTCCGCAACCGCATCACTCGTCATCCGATCGCGTCGACGAGGCTGGGATTGTCGAGCAAATGGTAGTGAAAATCATTCACATCCTCCACGCTTTTTCTGGCATGTCGATGAACTCACTAAGATCAGACCATGTCTTGGCCTTGGAATCGAACGTATCTCTAACCTAAATCGATGAGTGCAACACGTCTAGATAGACATTTGAGTCGACATGGTACGGAGACTACCTTAGAGATTGATTCGAAACTTGATTGACTCTAACTGACTTGATTGTTGTAGTTCACTCGGTTTCATCGGCAAAAGTACCAGCCCACGCTAAAAGCCAAGCCTATAGATGCCAATAATGAAAACCCCAAGTGCCAAAGTGAGTCCGGGGATCCTCTCTCTGGACCGGAGCGAAGCCCCTTGTCGAACTACAAGCTACCCATCAGAAATGGTCATTTAGCGCATTCGGACAAGAAATTAAAGGGGGCGGTTGGGACATAATCACTGGCAATTGAGTAACTTGACGTAATAGTCACAACTCTAACAAACATGCAGGGCTCACCTGTGTACCTCAACTGCCTAAAATTCCATATTTTCTAGACATCGGAATCAAGATGGTTCAGTCCATCTTCAAAATGAATCGTCTCCTCCTAGAAAGATCTGCATCCCTTCTCCCTCCGGCAGCACGCCCAATCTCCCATCATCTCCCCCCTCAAGTTCCCATTCCCTCTCCTTCGCCGCCCCCCCCCTGACACCAGAAACAGCCCCGATCTCCCTACAACTTGTATCCATTTCTCTCGCATCGCTACCGTCGGCAATCCACAAATCCAGCTCTCCCTCTTCCCAAGCAGTGAACCTAAACCGCAGCGCGGAAGGCGGCAAACAGTTCGGAGGCAACCTCTCAGTGCGATCTCCTATCTCCGGGGCCTCAGAGCCCGCAGAGTACGAGCGAGCCGAATAGCGCCGACGAGAGGGTCAAGTAGAGTCCGAAGAAGAGTGGGAAGGGAAGAGGGAGAGTTTGGAGAGGGTGGAGGATCGCCCTGGGGGGAGAAGGAGGATCGATCTTGATTTGTACAGGGATGGTAAGAGGGCGATTAGGAAGGATTTTGCTGGGGTCGATGAGTGATATTAGGGGATTTATGGTATTTGAACCCATATCTAAGCAGACGGTGTCATTCTGTTTGATCAAGATATTATAAAGATATCACATGACTTCTTTAGATTGAGAAGTCACGCACCTAAGGCACCGTAGTAAAGGGAATTTGCATTTATGACTCCAGCTATCTAAGAATGAGCGACAGGTAGGAGAGGGGGATGAGATGGAAACGTTAAGTCGTGAGGCAGAGAACTAAGGGGAAATAGAGATAGAGACGGAATTAGTGTATATGTTTATTCTGCGGGGGAAGGAGCGACTTAAGTTTCGGGCATAGCGAGGTAATGCGCTGTTCTTTTCCCAAAATGAATGAATGTAATTGCACATCGAGAGGACAAGTCAAGGAAAGAACAAAATACGTCCATAGCAATCATGAATCATGAAGAGAGATTCTCCAGGCTTTCAAAATCATCCACCCTACTGCGCCGCTTCATTGGGCGGCCAGTCGAACTCCGGGGGGTGGCAGAAACCCATTTCGTCTGGTTGGCTGTTTGGGAATGGGACAAACAAGCTGGGTCCCTGCTCATGATTTTCAATGCCGTATCCATTCATGTTTGGCAGCAAAGACCACTGATTTGGTCCGTAAGGATAGTATTGGTTATACCCCAAGCTTGAAGCATTTGGTTGTATGGGTTGCCAGGAAGTCATGCCCTGGAACATGAACGGCGGAATGAAGGTCGACACCACCGGAGCGCTTTGAGAGACACCAGCACTCATAAATATCTGAGGCATCATAGAGCCTTGCGGCTGAATGAATGGATTTTGTTCCGGGATGTTCTGTTGTGGAAAAAGACCATGCTGTTGCAGGATCTGTGGCCGATTGAGATTCTGTGGAGCCATCATGTCCAGGCCAAAGATGGAACATTCTCCACTTCGAAGGTTATGCCCTGTCACATCTGACTCAGGGGTAATGGAGCTCTGCAGAGATGTAGTCCAATGTGGGTTCCATACCTGCTCAACGGGTAGTTCCCCGAAATAACCGGAAGAAGAACTCTCTACATCGCCCTCTCTATCCACATTTGAATCCAAGCGCACATTTTCAAGGTGCATCGGTGGCGCGGAAGATCTGCTGGAATTCTCTCCAGATAATGACCCAGAGATTAGAGGCGGAAGTATTGGTGATTCAACATGGACCGGCCCAAAATCGCGGATAATCTGCTTCAATATTGGAAAGTCACCAATAGTAAAATAATCTTCCAAGTGGCCTAATAGCCTAGCTATTTTACTGCATTTTCGAAACATCCCATAAGCGTGTGAAATCTCGAGATGATGACACAGATCCTGAATATAACTTTGCTCATAACAGACCAGCTCGTTGCAGACCGGACATGTAGCTGTGCCATATCGAAGATTATAACGAAGACCAAGGAGTTCAATAAGAGGCTTGAACTTCACACGTTCGATCAGATCATGCGCCCGAAAATGTTTGCCGAAGTCACTTATTGACCTAGCAGAAAAGTCACACAGCAAAGGGCATGCCCAACGACCTTCGACACAACTGATTCGAAGGGGCTTTAGAAATGACGCTATCCCATATCTTTCCAAGATATTATGGTCGTTCGCGATATGCGAGGCAAAGTCTTCATTTTTGACTTGCGCTGTCTTGCAATTCGGAACCGGGCAGGGGAATATTGCCAGTTCGCCATGGGCGGCTATGTGCTCGCGAAACTTGTCGTCACGCGTGAAGGTCTTCCCCTTCTTCTTGTGTTTGCAGTCTTGAATAGGGCAAGTAAGTTTCTTGCTCGGGAAATGGATAAGCTTGTGGCGCTCAAGCTCGTAGGACCTCTTGAAAACCCTTCTGGAGGATTTACATCCTGGGTGTACGCAGATGAGGTGGTTGGAGGCCGATTCACTGGCGGACATCAGCCACGGGACTCGCTTTTCAGGCTCATGAGGAATTGTGACTTACATTTTACTCTGCAATGGGACTCTGTCGTGTTTGCCCTTTTTATTAGCGTTGGCTTTTTTTTTTTAACACTTACCCCTCCCCAATCTTCCAATCACGACTCTCATTCAAGGTGCCCGTCATGTTGATGTGAGCACGATCCATCGCTTCTGACGTTGTACTGGACGCCACAATGCGGGGCGCTCAAAAAGTGAGGCGAAAAAGGGCGACAAGCGAAGACTCTCAGGCTTCCGCAGAAGCAACGTGGGGGCGAAAGTTCGAAATCCCACTGAAAATGGGTGAAGAAATTGCTAGAAGCGCTCAGGGAACTCGCTGGGTCTTTTATCTTTACACAGGACTTGAGACAAGGATTGGGATTCAGCGCCTACGACAGGGGTTAAGAAAGGGCAAATATCCATCCATGCCTTGCACTGTCCTCTCTCATTGGAACTAGGCAATGCTTATATGGTTCTTACTTCATACTGGCAACGGAAGGCAGGAAGTCTGGAGCATGTGATGATCTACGAATATAGCGTTTTAACATTGACAAACTGCGATGAGGCTAGAGTATAATGACCATGTCGGTCATCGTCGTTGCCAATTTACACTTCGTCGTGTCACATTGGGTTTCTGCATCATTTCAATCGCTTCTGCCAAAGCCTCACTCCTTGTTTCCGATCTCTTGCTTGCTTTTCTCTTCATGCCTACGCCAGGACCTTTACCTTGTTCGGCACGCACTTCCTCACTATCGCTCTCTTCCCTTTGAAGGAAAAGCCCTTCATTCAGACACCGACCTACTCGGTACAGTTGTTTGCTCACCAGTAGAGACGGGGTCCAGCTCTGCCATACTCTGCCCGAAATCACTCCCACTGAGATCCCTGTAGAGACTAGCGGTTGCCGCATCTAGCAAGCCCAGCTCCTCTTCTGAAACCACTTTGGCAGGACATATGTTCGGACAGGAATAAGCAATAGAATTATGATGGGAAAGCCCGCGGTTGCAATGGTCTGGGCAATGGCGAAAGTCACGCCGAATCCCACTAGCTGGATGGCCACGAAAGGCCCAAATTGCTAGATAAGTACCTTGTCACGCGCCAAGAAGAGTATTTTAGCAGTAATTCCATTTCCTTCAAGTGCCTGCCTGCTAAAACTCCTTGTAGTATGAGGTGAACGACAACTAGCAGGGGCCTGTCATGGTCCCGAGAGTAAGGAGACCTTGAGCCAAATTTCGACACACTCTGCTCAACGACCTGATCCACTTTCGTGACTACATGGCCCTTATTAGCCCCATCTTCATCAAGATCCGGGACAACCTTGCTTACACACAGCGCTTCCGTGTGAAAAGGTGCTTTAGGAATGAGTCTATTGGGAACAGGAATTCCTAGAAGCCCTGCGACGCCAGTTGAGAGGCCAAGTAGGAAAAAGATCCCAATGGAAACCAGCGGGCTTACGAAGGGGGAACTCCGTACCCTGAGCGATTAAGGAGGAGACTGGGGATATTAGTTAGTCGAAGATAGCAACAGCCAAGAGAGCCGTACCATTGTGATCAAAATAGAATAGTATAGCAAGCACGATTGCAAAGGGAAGAGCAATGAAAATATCTGCTAGCGCCCTTTAGCTCTGCCAGTTTTGCTGCAGGATGTCTACTAGCGTGCGGAAGTAGCACTCTAAGGAAAAGCCGCCTTGGGCCTACAGCTCGTAACAGACCCGCTCGAATTCGTGCAAACTGCTCCTTTTCCTGCTAGGCGTCCCTCCGCTGTAGCGACTTTAGGTACTCCCTAACGCTGTCCTCGCATAGGACTTTCTGCTCCTCGTAGAGGCTGCTTTCCTGGTAGATCACCTTCCTCCGCAGCAGCTAGACTTCTCTCAAGCCACGACATACAGAGTGGTATCCACTCTCTGGTTTCTCAAACGACTCCGGCGCCTTATTCGATGAAGATTTAAGGTGATTCAAGTATAAACATGCACCCTAAACGGAAGGCAACGTATCAAGTTCCGCTGGAATCGTCACAGTCTTCTCCGGACAAGGCCAGTAAACGAAAGAGGAAGTCTCGTCGATACGAGCCACTATCTCACCACCCCTCGCAGTCCTCCGTCGACGTCCCACTCGCCGTGAAAATTCAGGTGAAAGCCTCACAAGACAAAAGATGTTGGCTATGCAACCAAAAAGCCCATAAGACAATTCGGCCTTTACAAATCGCTCACATCTTTCCGCAAGCAATAAGCAAACGACGGATCCACTTCGAGAGACATCATAAATCAGGCCGTATACAGGTGGACAACATCCACAACATCGCAAATCTAGTAGCTCTATGCTCTATATGTCATTTCGCCTTTGATAAAGAAGAATGGGCTTTTCTCCCAAAAGATATGGCGGCCTGGGTGCAAGATGCCGAAGCTCCGCATGAGAGAGATTTTGTCTTGGAATTGAACAGTCAACGAAACATCAAGTTTCAACGGTGGCGACTTGTGGTTGATCCAGATTCGGAGGCTGAGCGTGATAATCACTTCAAATCCGCATTTACCAATGAGCCTATTAAGGAATGGAGTGGTGAAGTAGGGCTTGTGATCTTAGCAAATGCTAATATTCTTGGAACTGCGCCGGACAAGACAAACAAAGACCTTCATAAAGCTATTGATGATTATCATAAGTTATTGAAAATCTGGCTTGATTACGAAAATCCGTGTTCTAAACAGGAATGTGTTATCTGCAGCTTTAAAAGAAAAGATAGTAAATTTGAGGAGAAGGGTGAGGATGAGGAGGAGGGTGAGGATAAGGAGGTGGGCGAGGGTAAGGGTGAGAATGAGGATGAGGATGAGGTTGAGGACGAGGACGATGACGATGAGGACGAGGACGAGGACGATGATGATGAGGACGAGGACGAGGACGATGACGATGAGGACGAGGACGAGGACGATGACGATGAGGACGAGGACGAGGACGATGAGGACGAGGACGAGGACGATGACGATGAGGACGAGGACGAGGACGATGAGGACGAGGACGATACCACAAAGAAGCGCGGTCGATGCTATCGGAAGAGCACAAGCAGAAGCAGAAGGATATCACCTAGGGAAGCGCTGAGAGCTGCTCAATCTGCTCTAACGGCTACGACACATAAGCACCTAAATGAACCCCAACCTGTCACCAAAAATGAACCTCGGCCCGTCACCAAAAACAGGAACAAAAGCAAGCACAAGAAATCCGCTCTTTACGACGAATCTGTGCCGTATAGTTATCGCGAAGGGTACACTTGGCGTAACACTACTTCGAATGAGTTAATGGCGATATGGCAGGGCGTAGGGTACAGAAAGCTACCCAACGGCCAAATCATCATCACGCGACCAGATTTCGCCTATCGCAACAAGAAGGCGCCATCCCAGCAAACAAATTCGGAAGCATGCTGATGTAGCCGTTATGGGCACTTGCTGATATTTTTAATGTCTAGTAGTTGTTAGTTGCTATTGTGGGTCATTTCCGACTTTTCAACAGCACAGCAAGACAGTGAGATCAGGCCGCTTGCATTTGCTCTAGCCTTTAGCAGCCCTATTAATTCAAAGAGCTTTCCAAGTCCATCATGGCCTTGGACTCCTACCTTGCCATATCCAATAATGCAAAAGCTTTGAGACCGTGGTGCACGAAAATTTATTCACCTACTCTCATAGGTAGTGACGTTTAGTTTCCGAACTCACATTACACAGAGAAAATTCTGTATATATCATATCAAGCATTTCGGATATAGAACCTACATCGCGGGTATCATCAATCAATGTACATGGCCCTCCGCCTCGCCTTCAAGAATGGCTCTTCTAGTGGCATCCTCCTTGACCCACTCCTCAACCCTAGCACCTACATCGCCAACCAGACTGTCGTAATGCGGTCCGGGGAAGAAAAGCCCGCAATGAGCTCCAACCTCATCGACGCCCTCCATATATACTCGAATCCAGCACTTGTCC
>Ga0335074_10015815_pt1 | contig 10615 bp, 9 predicted proteins | sample Lox_Sample_23_FD_206715 | JGI IMG/M metagenome (GOLD analysis project Ga0335074, IMG submission 206715) | Soil microbial communities from Loxahatchee National Wildlife Refuge, Florida, United States - Lox_Sample_2.3 | ecosystem: Environmental > Terrestrial > Soil > Wetlands | place: USA: Florida...
TCGTACGCGCGCGCATTCCACTGGCGATTGGTGGCCTCGAATACGGCCTGCAGGCGGTTCGACACGGTTTCGTCCGGGCCGAACAGCCGGAAGTTCGCGGGGTTCAGGCGGATCACGTCGCGCAGGAACTGACCGAGCACCGTGGTGTCGCTGGCCTGCGTGGCTCCGGGAGCCGCGACCGCGACGGCATAATCCCGAAAATCCGGCAGGCGCAGATCACGCAGCAGCAGTCCGCCGTTGGCGTGTGGATTGGCTCCCATGCGCCGCGCCCCCCGTGGCGCCAGCTCGGCCAGCTCGGCGCGCAGACGGCCGCTCTCATCGAACAGCTCCTCGGGACGGTAGCTGCGCAGCCACGCATCGAGCTGCCGCAGATGCTCGGGGTTGGCAGCGGGGTCCGACAGCGGTACCTGGTGTGCGCGGAACGTGCCCTCGACCGGCTTGCCGTCCACCATCTTCGGACCGGTCCAGCCCTTGGGGGTGTTCAGCACGATCATCGGCCAGCGCGGACGGATCGCCGGCGCGCCGCTGCGCGCGCGCTGCTGGCTGGCCTGAATCTCGCTGATCACGCCGTCGAGTGTGTGCGCCATCGCCTGATGCATGCGCTCGGGCTCGTGGCCCTCGACGAAGTACGGCGTCCAGCCATAGCCGCGCAGCAGCTGCTCGAGCTCCTCGTGCTCGATGCGCGCCAGCAGCGTCGGATTGGCGATCTTGTAGCCGTTCAGATGCAGAATCGGCAGCACCGCCCCGTCGGTGCGGGGATTGAGGAACTTATTGAGGTGCCACGCCGTGGCGAGCGGTCCGGTCTCCGACTCGCCGTCACCGACGACGCACGCGACGATCAGGCCGGGGTTGTCGAGCACCGCGCCGAAGGCGTGGGCGAGCGAGTAGCCGAGCTCCCCGCCCTCGTGAATGGATCCGGGACACTCGGGGGATACGTGACTGGGAATCCCCCCGGGGAAGGAGAACTGCGTGAACAGGCGCTTGAGCCCCGCCACATCCTGGCTGATATCCGGGTAGATCTCGCTGTACGTGCCCTCCAGGTAGGTATTGCCCACCAGCGCCGGCCCGCCGTGGCCCGGCCCGGAGATGTAAATCATGTCCAGATCGCGCTGCTTGATGATTCGATTCAGATGTACGTAGATGAAGTTCTGACCGGGGGTGGTACCCCAGTGTCCGAGCAGCATCGGCTTGATGTGCGCGAGCGTCAGCGGCTCGCGCAGCAGCGGATTGTCGTACAGATAGATCTGTCCGACGCACAGGTAGTTGGCTGCGCGCCAGTAGGCATCCATGCGCCTCAGCAGCTGCGGATCCAGCGGCTCGACCACCGGGGATTTCGCAGGCGGCTGCGCCTGGCCGGGCGGGGGTGGTGCTGACATCGGTCGTCCTCCATCGATTTGCGGGGGTCCTCCGTACGCCGCGCAAACCCATTGTGCGCGACGCTGGGACGACGGACATTAGCACCACCGGTGATCCATGCTGCCGCCGCGCGATGCCTGCATGGCCCGACGGCGGGATGGTACGTCAGCGCGGGCGCATCGGGTATCGGAAACGCGCCGGACGCGGCCGAACCCCCGGCGACGCCCGGCGCCACGGGTGCCACGGGTGCCACGGGGTCTATACTGCCGCTACGGCCGCGCGGGGCGCGCCGCGCCGACCATCGCCGATTCGAGCGCAAGGCGCGGAGTGCGCGGCGGGCGCATCCGCGCGAGCCTGTGGGGTGAACGGTTTCGGGAGATCGCGATGATCGAACCATCACCAATGGCAAGCGCCACGGCGCAACCACGCTTCATCGGCGAGAGCGCGCGCTGGGCGGCATGCCTCGCGCGCGACCGCAGGGCGGACGGGCACTTCTTCTTCGGCGTGCGCACCACCGGGATATTCTGCCGGCCCTCGTGCGCGGCGCGCCGGCCGCGACGTGACAACGTGCGCTTCTATGACGACGCCGCGGCGGCCCGCGAGGCCGGACTGCGCCCCTGCCGGCGCTGCCATCCCGAGGGTATGGCTCAGGACGAACGCGACGCCGCGCTGATCGAGCGCGTCTGCCGGCTGCTCGAGCGTGCCTCCACGCGCGTGGAGCTGGCCGCGCTGGCGCGGCGCGCGGGGTTGAGTCGTTTCCATTTCCATCGTCTCTTCAGGCGCGTCACCGGGATGACACCGGCCGCCTATCAACGGGCACAGCGAGCCGAGCGCATGCGCGCGCACCTGCAGCAGCTGCACACGGCACCGCAGCCGCACACGGCACCGCAGCCGCACACGGCACCGCAGCCGCACGCGACGCCGCGACCGCGCCCGCGGGTCGAGCGTGGCGGCAGCATCACGGACGCAATCTATGCGGCCGGCTACGGCTCGAGCGGCCGCTTCTACGCCGGCAGCGACGCGGCCCTCGGCATGAGCGCGCGCAGCTACCGTCGCGGCGGCGAGGACTGCCTCATTCGCTTCGCAGCGGCGCGCTGCTGGCTCGGAGGGCTGCTGGTGGCGGCGACCGAGCGCGGCGTTTGCGCCATCCTGCTCGGCGACGATCCGCAAGCGCTGCAGACCGATCTTCGCCGGCGCTTCCCGCGCGCGCAGCTGCTGGCAGGTGATCGGCGCTTCGCGCGGCTGCTCTCACGGGTGATCGCCGCGCTGGAGCGACCCGCGCTCGCCGCGCGGCTGCCGCTGGATCTGCAGGGCACGCTGTTTCAGCGTCGCGTCTGGCAGGCCCTGCGCGCGATTCCGGCCGGCACCACCGCCAGCTACGCCGACATCGCGCGCCGCCTCGGACGGCCGCGGGCGGTGCGCGCGGTCGGGCAGGCGATCGGCGCCAACCCCATCGCCGTGGCGGTGCCCTGCCACCGGGTCATCCGCAGTGACGGATCGATGTGCGGTTACCACTGGGGAGTCGTGCTCAAGCGCCGCCTGCTCGAGCACGAGGCGCACAGGCGGTGAACGAGCAGGCGCAGCTGCTGCCACGCGCGAGCGTCGAGCCTCTGGGCGAGGCGGCCGCGCTGCTGCCCGGCTTCGCGCGCGCGCAGGCGGATACGCTGCCGCCGCTGCTGCAGACCCTGTGGCGCGCGGCGCCGCTGCGTCACATGAGCACGCCGGGCGGGGCGCGCATGTCCGTCGCCATGAGCAATTGCGGTCCGTTCGGCTGGGTCAGCGATCGGCGCGGCTACCGCTACGAGCACTGCGATCCGCACAGCGGGCAGCCCTGGCCGCCGATGCCGCCGCAGCTGCGCGAGCTCGCGCAGCGAGCGGCCGCGGCGCTGCGATTCGTCGACTTCGAGCCGGATGCGTGCCTCATCAACTACTACGCGCCCGGCACGCGCCTCACGCTGCACCAGGACCGCGATGAGCGCGACCTCGGCGCACCGGTGGTGTCGGTCTCCTGCGGCCTGCCGGCCACATTTCTGTTTGGTGGACTGCGCCGGCGCGATGCGGTGCGGCGCGTGCCGCTGTTTCACGGCGACGTGGTGGTCTGGGGCGGCGCCCAGAGGCTGGCATTTCACGGCGTCGCACCGCTGGCCGACGGACAGCACCCGATCGCGGGACGCTGCCGCGTCAACCTGACGTTCCGTCGCGCCCGCTAGGCACCGCCCGGCACCCCACCAGGCATCACCAGGCACCACCGGGCAGCGCCCTGCGCACGGCGGCGGCGGCAGTCGGCTATAATTTCGCGCGTACCCCCTGGACAAAATATCGGTCGGTGCCCGTGGACATACAGGAATCGAAGCAGCAGGACTCCCAGTTCATCACCATATTCAGCCTCGTGATCGGATTGCTGGTCGCGACCGCGGTGCTCATCTTCGCACTGTCGCGGGCGGTGGCGGCCCACACGGAGGACGTGGAGGTCTACACCGATCCGTTGTACGCTCAGACCGTCGACCAGCGCACCGCGCCGTTCGCGCGCGAGGCGATCGCCGGTCAGGACAATTCGGCCCTGAAGATCTCAGCGCCGGCGGGCGCCGGCCCGACGATCGCGCTGGCGGTTCCCAAGAATGGCAAGGAGCTGTTCCAGCAGGTGTGCAACACCTGCCACGGACCCGGGCTGGTGGGCGCGCCGAAGGCGGGCGACAAGGCCGCCTGGGCGTCGGCGATCGCCGAAGGCAAACAGACGCTCTACCAGCATGCGCTGCACGGTTATACGGGGAAGACCGGCACGATGCCGGCCAAGGGCGGCCGTCCCGACCTGCCCGACGCATTGATCGAGCAGGGCGTGAACTACATGCTCTCCCTCGTCGGCGACTGAGCGGATCGACCGCGGCGCGCTCCGCGTGCCGCTACGGCGTCTCGAACGGCCGGCGCAGCTGGATCGCCTCGGCGAGATGCCCCGGCTGGATGCTGTCGCTGTCCGCCAGGTCGGCGATGGTACGGCTCAACGCCAGCAACCGCTGGACACCGCGGCCGGAGAGCGGCCAGCGCTGGCAGCTGCGGCGCATGAGCCGCGCCGTGTCGGCCGGCAGACGACAGCACTGGCGCAGCTGCGCCGCCGACAGCCAGGCGCTGAGCGCGCCCGAGCGGCTCAGGCGCCGCGCGCGCGCCGCGCGCACCTGGGCGCCCGGATCCATCGGCGCCGGCAGCGGCCGCACCGCATCGTCTGCGGCGTCCGCGCGGTCTGCATCATCCGCCGGGTCTGCATCATCCGCCGGGTCTGCGGCATCCGCCGGGTCTGCGGCATCTGCCGGGTCTGCGGCATCGGCGGCGCCCAGCTGTGTGAGCTCCGCGGCCGCCAGGCGCGCGACGCTGACGCGGATGTCGATGCGATCCATCAGTGGACCGGACACGCGCTCGCGATAGCGCCGCACATGCGCCGGCGTGCAGCGGCAGGGCGTGCGCGCATCGCCCAGATAGCCGCACGGACAGGGGTTCATCGCCGCCACCAGCTGGAAGCGCGCCGGCAGCTGCACGCGCCACGCCGTGCGCGCGATGGTGATGCGCCCGCACTCCAGCGGCTCGCGCAGCGCCTCCAGTACGCGGCGGTCGTACTCGGGCAGCTCGTCGAGGAACAGCACCCCGCGATGCGCGAGACTGATCTCACCGGGCATCAGCGCGGTGCCGCCGCCCACCATGGCGCCGGCGGAGCTGGTGTGGTGCGGGCAGCGGAACGGCCGGCAACCCCAGCGACGCGGATCGAGCGGCTGCCGGGCGAGCGCGAGGATACCGGCGACCTCGAGCGCCTCCTCCTGCGTGAGCGCCGGCAACAGGCCCGGCAGACGCGCGGCCAGCATGCTCTTGCCGCTGCCGGGCGGCCCGATCAGCAGCAGCGAATGACCTCCGGCGGCAGCCACCACCAGCGCGCGCTTGGCATGCGGCTGACCCACCACGTCCGCGAGCGCGGCCACCTGCGCCGCGTGCGCCGCCTGCGGCGCGGCGGCACCGATCGGGTCGAGCGGCTGGATGCGGAACAGCTCCGCGGGCGCACCGGCGCGCGGCGCACCGTCGAGGCGGACCGCGCAGAACCGGCTGTGCGCGCCCCCCGGCATCGGGCCGAGCAGCGCCCGTGCGGCGGCACGCAGGTGCGCGGCCGCCCAGGCCGACTCGGGGGCCGCCAGGGCGACCTCCTCGGCATTGCCCGATGGCACGAGCAGCGCATGACCGGCACGTGCGGCCTGCAGCGCCGCCAGGAACAGTCCGCCGACGGGCTTGAGCTCGCCGGTCAGCCCGAGCTCGCCGTAGCACTCGACGCTCGCCGCGATGCGCGTGGAGAGCTGACCGCTGGCGATCAATACGCCGAGAGCGATCGGCAGGTCGAATCGCCCACCCTGCTTGAACAGCTCCACGGGAGCGAGGTTGACGGTGATGCGCCGCTGAGGAAACTCGTATCCGGAGTTCAGCAGCGCGGCACGCACGCGCTCGCGGCTCTCACGCACCACCGGGGCGGGCAGCCCGACGACCGTGAAGCCGGGCAGGCCGGCGCTCAGATGCACTTCGACCTGCACCTGCGGGGCTTCCAGGCCGAGCTCGGCACGGCTGAGCACGCGCGCGACGCTCATGGAGGCAACCGGGCGGTCGCAGCGGTGCCGGGGCCTGCCGCAGGCCGCGCGCTACTGCGCAGGCGGAGCGCTCGTCTCCTCCAGTTCCTTCAGACGCTTCTCCAGCGCCGCCACGCGCAGCTCGAGCGGCTCGATCCGCGCACGCATGCGCTCGAGCACCTTGGTCTGCACCTCGAATTCCTCGCGTGTGGTCAGATCCAGCCGGCTCAGGCCCGACTGCAGGACCGCGCGAAAATTGTTCTCGATGTCCCGCCGCATCGTGCGGGCCGCTTCCGGCAGACCCTCGAACAGCTGCCGCGCAAGATCCTCGATCCGCAGATTGTCCATCGTGGTCTCCTTCAGGCCGTGCGTTGGGACTCGACCGCGGCCACGTCCGGCCGCGCCGCTCTGCGTAGTGTGCCCTCAAACGGCGCCCCCGCGGCGCAGCGGTCTTCCAAATTGGTGCAAGCGCGGCCGGCTCGGCCGTGCAAGTCCGGATTCGGCGGCGGTTTTGGCTGTGGCATGGATTCTGCACCTCGGCCTCGAGTGCCGGCCGCTGGGCTGTTCCTGGGGCATCCAAGAATACGCGCGGTGGCAAGGTTTCGGCATCCCGTTCAAGGCCTGTTCGTCGCGAAATGCACCTCATGAAAATGATTACCGCGGTCGTACGGCCATTCAAGCTGGACGATCTGCGGCAGGCGATCGCGCAACTCGGGGTGCAGGGTGTCACGGTCACCGAAGTGCATGAGGCGCAGTTCGGACCGAGGACCAAGCTCGAGATCGCGGTCGACGACGCCATCGTCGAGCCGGTGCTGGAGGCGCTTGCCAACATCTCGAGGACCGGTCGACCCGGCGACGGACGTATCCTGGTGAGCGAGCTCGAGCAGGTGATCCGCATTCGCACCGGAGAGACCGGACAGCCGGCCACCTGAGTCGGCGCCATCCACAGCGGGAACATCGGCGGGAGTCGCACCTCATGCGCGGGGATCTGTTTGCCCAAAAGCCATGGCCGGCGTGCATCCGCGGGCTGCTGCCCGCGGTGCTCGCGGTTCTGGCGGCCGCCGCGCTGCTCTCGCTTCCGCGGATGGCCACGGCGCAGCCGGCCCAATCCACGCCGGCAGCGGCGGCTGCGGCCCCGGCGGCGGCGGCAGCGGCCCCGGCACAGCCCTACCTCAGGAGCTTCGACAAGATCAATTCCGGAGATACGGCGTGGATGCTCACCTCCACGGCGCTGGTGCTGATGATGACGGTGCCGGGACTGGCGCTGTTCTATGCCGGCATGGTACGCAAGAAGAACGTGCTCGCGACGCTGATGCAGAGCTTCGCGATCACCTGCCTGGTCACGATCCTGTGGTGGGTGTGTGGCTACTCGCTGGCCTTCACCCCGGGCAGCACCCGATACATCGGCAGCCTGCACTGGGCGTTCCTCGATCACGTCGTCTACATGCGCGATGCGATGCAGGAAAGCGTCTCACAGAACGCGACCACCATCCCCGAGACGGTCTACGCGATGTTCCAGGCGACCTTCGCGATCATCACCCCGGCGCTGATCTGCGGCTCGTTCGCCGAGCGCATGAAGTTCTCCGCGATGCTGTGGTTCATGGGGATCTGGCTGATCGTGGTGTACTGCCCGGTCGCGCACTGGATGTGGGAACCCTCGGGCTGGTTCGCCGCCACGCAGCTCGACTTCGCCGGCGGCACCGTGGTGCACATCAACGCGGGAGTCGCCGGACTCGCTACGGCGCTGATGCTCGGCAAGCGCCAGGGCCTGGGGCGCGAGGTGATGGCGCCGCACAACCTCACGCTCACGGTGATCGGCACATCGCTGCTGTGGGTCGGCTGGTTCGGATTCAATGCCGGCTCGGCGGTGGTGGCCGACGGGCGCGCGGGCATGGCCTTCGCGGTGACGCACATTGCCACGGCGGCCGCGGCCCTCGCCTGGATGTTCACCGAGTGGACCGTGAAGGGTAAGCCCAGCGTACTGGGCATCTGCTCGGGCGCGGTCGCCGGACTGGTGGCCATCACGCCGGCCTCGGGCTTCGTGTCGCCCGACTCGGCGGTGCTGATCGGAGCGGTGGCGGGCGTGGTGTGCTTCTTTACGGCGACCTCGCTGAAGCGGGCGGCGGGCTACGACGACGCGCTGGACGCCTTCGGTGTGCACTGTATCGGCGGCATCGTCGGGGCGCTGCTGACCGGGGCGCTGGTCAGCAAGGAGATCAGCGGGGCGACCGGCAGCGTGCTGTTGCAGCTGCGCGGCGTGATCGCCACGCTGGTATGGAGCTTCGTCATGAGCCTGATCATCCTGAAGGCCATCGATCTGACGATCGGGTTGCGGGTGGCGGCCGACGAGGAGCGCGAGGGCCTGGACATCTCGCAGCACGGTGAGCGCATCGAATAGGGAGGAGGGCGAAGCGCCGGCCGCATGGGGCGGCTCGGACCGACGGCCTCGACTGGACAATAACTCGCCCGACACGGACCCCCCCTCTACCCCGGCGTGGCTGCCCGGCCCGCCGGGGTAATTTTTGCGCCCGTCGCGCTCGCCGCGCGCCGCGGCCGCTCTGCCGGCGCGGCCACGCACAGATCCGCGGTGACGCACCGCCGCTCCCACGGATGTGACGCAGTTCACCACACCGGCACAAAAATTCGTCCGATACTGCGCGCCGCGGAGACTCGCCCATGCGCCGATCCCTTATCGCCGTGCTGCTGATCGCGTTGCCACTCACGGCGGCGCTGGCCGACGTGTACCGATCGGTCGATGCGCAGGGACACGTGCAGTACAGCGACATGCCCTCGCCGGGTGCGGTGCTGATCTCCTCGGCCGATCTGTCGGCCGACGCCGATCCGGAGGACGCCAGCGCGGCCGCCAAGAACGCCGCCGCCGTCGAGAAGGCCGGCGATGAGGCCAGCCAGCGGGTGGCGCGCGAGGAGGCCGAGCGCGCCGTGGAGAGGGACACCGCCGCCGCGCACGCCCAGCAGTGCAAGCAGGCGCAGGATGCCTACCAGAAGGCGATCGCCGCGCGGCGCATCTACACCGTCGACGCGAACGGCAATCGCCAATACCTCAGCGACGCGCAGGCCGACCAGCAGCGCCTGCAGTACCGGATGGCGATGCAGGCCGCCTGTCAGGACGCGGATTCCCAGTAGCGAGCGGGCGCGGACCCGCTGCCCGCCGGCCTCGTTGGCGGGCGGCTCCCGGCCTATCCGACCCCCACGGATGCGGTATGCTGGGCGCGGATGCGCCTCGACTTCGTCAAGATGCACGGGCTCGGCAACGATTTCGTGATGCTCGAGCTGCCGGCCGACGCTGTCCTGCCGAGCCCGGCGCAATGGCGCGCGCTGTCCGACCGGCACACCGGCATAGGATTCGATCAGGCGCTGGTGTTGCAGCCACCGCGCCGGCCGGCGACCGACATCTACTATCGCGTCTTCAATGCCGACGGTGGCGAGGTCGAGCAATGCGGCAACGGCGCGCGTTGTGTGGCCGCGCTGCTGCGCAGGCGCAGGCGCGCCGAGGATGCGCCGCTGACGCTCGATAGTCCCGGCGGGGTGCTGCGCGCGCGCGTGCTGCCCGATGGGTGCGTGTCCGTCGACATGGGCGCGCCGGATTTCGAGCCGGCGTCGCTGCCCTTTTCCGCTCCGGCGCGCAGCTCCAGCTACACCCTGCAGATCGCGGGCGAGAGGCTCGAGGTGGGCGCCGTCTCGATCGGCAATCCGCACGTGGTGCTGCGCGTACCGAGCGTCGAGTCCGCGCCGGTGGAGCGCATCGGCCGCGCGCTGCAGAGCTGTGCGCGCTTTCCCCGCCAGGTCAACGTGGGCTTCATGCAGGTCGTGGACCACGGGCACATCCGCCTGCGCGTGTATGAGCGCGGCGTGGGAGAGACCCTCGCCTGCGGCACGGGCGCATGCGCGGCCGTGGCGGTCGGCCGCGATCTTGCGCTGCTGGCTGCGGACGTCGAGGTACATGTGCCCGGCGGCAGGTTGAGCGTACACTGGGACGGCCAGGGCGAGCCGATGTGGCTGACGGGGCCGGCGCAGCAGTCCTTCGAGGGCCACGTCGAGATCTGAGCGCAGTACGCCAACGCTGGGGTAGAGGAGCCGACCACGATGAGCAGCAACCAGGTGCGCGGCCTGAGCGCCGAGGAGATCGACGAGGAAGCGGTCGCCCAGTACCTGCAGCAGAACGTGGACTTCTTCGAGCGGCACGCGCAACTGCTGGCGCGGCTGCGGCTGCATCATCCGCGCAACGGCGCCACCGTCTCGTTGATCGAGCGGCAGGTGGGAATTCTGCGCGAGAAATACCAGGCGCAGGAACAGAAGCTGGCGGAGTTCATACGCGTGGCCCGGGCCAACAACGTGCTCGCCGACAGGATCCATCGCTTCACCTGCCGGCTGCTGCGCACGGCGACGCCGGCGCAGGCGCTGGCCGAGATCGAGACGGGCCTGCGCGAGGACTTCGACACCTTCCAGGCGGTGCTGCTGCTGGCGGAGCCGGCGAGTGCGACGGCCGACGAGCCCGCCCCGCCGCAGGCGGGCCGTGACGACACCGTCGCCCGGCACTTCGTGCGACGCGTGCCCGCCCAGGACGCCGTCTACCGCAGCTTCGAGACGCTGTTCGCGACCGGCAAGCCGCGCTGTGGACAGGTGCGCGATTCGCAGCGCGACTTCCT
>Ga0335074_10015816_pt1 | contig 10614 bp, 7 predicted proteins | sample Lox_Sample_23_FD_206715 | JGI IMG/M metagenome (GOLD analysis project Ga0335074, IMG submission 206715) | Soil microbial communities from Loxahatchee National Wildlife Refuge, Florida, United States - Lox_Sample_2.3 | ecosystem: Environmental > Terrestrial > Soil > Wetlands | place: USA: Florida...
AAGACCGCCGTGTTCGGATGGCTGGCCCTGGTCGCGATCGTGATCGTGGTCGGGCAGGGGATGGGCAGCAAGAGCCTGCCGCCCTATGATGCCGGACAGGCCGGCCAGGCCGAGCAGACCCTGCATCGGCTGGGCGTCGTGGCCCCGGCCGTCGAGGACGTGCTGATTCAGGCCCGGGCACCCGGCAGCACGTTCGCCAATGATCCGGCCATGCGGCAGGCGGCACGACAGGTGACCACCGCCCTGGCGGCGCTGCCGCACGCCACGACCGACGTTAAGTCTCCCCTGGGCAACCGCGCGCTCGTCTCCGCCGACGGGCGCAGCGCGCTGGTCACGTTCGAGGTTCCCGGCTCGCAGGCCAGTCAGCCCACGGCGGTCGCGCCCGCGCTGAGTGCGGTCGCGGCGGTCCAGGCGAGGTATCCGGACCTGCGCATCGCCGAAGGCGGCGACGCGAGCGAGCTGCGGGCGATCAATGCGGTCGTGTCCACCGGGTTCGGCCGGGCCGAGGCGACCTCGGTCCCGGTGACGCTGGTGCTGCTGCTGGTGGTGTTCGGCGCGCTGATCGCCGCGGGGATCCCACTGCTGCTGGCAATCACCTCGGTGCTGACCGCGCTCTCGCTGGTCACCGTGATCAGCCAGTGGCTGCCGGTCCTGCCCAGCACGCAAGACATCGTGCTGCTCGTCGGGATGGCGGTCGGCGTTGACTATTCCCTGTTCTACCTGCGCCGCGAGCGTGAGGAGCGCTCCGCAGGTCGCGACCCGGGCGAAGCGCTGCGGATCGCCGCCACCACGTCCGGGCGCGCGATCTTCGTGTCCGGGCTGACCGTCATGATCGCGCTGGCGGGGTTGTTCCTGACCGGCTACAAAGCGTTCGACACCATGGCGTTCGGCACGATGGCGGTGGTCGGGGTGGCGGTCGTCGGCTCGCTGACCGTGCTGCCCGCGCTGCTGTCCTGGCTCGGGCCGCGCGCGGACAAGGGGAAGATCCCGTTCCTGGGCCGCCGCCGGACCGCCGCCCGCCCGTCGCGGGCCTGGGCCGTCCTGGCGCGCGGGGTAGTAAGGCGCCCGGTGGTGTGGGGCGGCGTAGCCGCGATCGCCCTGCTCGCGCTGGCCGCGCCCGCGCTGAGCATGCGGATCGGCGAGCCGGCCATCGACCTGCCCGCGGGAAACCCGGTGCTGCAGACCATGGACCGCATCCAGCAGGCGTTCCCGCAATCACCGTCGCCCGCGCAGGTCGTGGTGACCGGCGCGAGCCTGTCCGGCCCGGCGTTCAAGGACGCGGTCGGCGCCTTGGAGGCCCAGGCGGCCCGCGGCGGCCCGATCCACGAGCCGATCACCGCCACCCCGATCGCGCAGGGCCGGGGCCTGATCATCGGCGTCCCGCTGGCGGGCAACGGGGGCGACGCGGCCTCCATGACCGCGCTGCTCACCCTGCGCGACCGGGTCCTGCCCGCGACGCTGGGTAAGGTCGGCGGGATCAGCTACGCGGTGGCCGGCGACACCGCCACCACCCACGATGACAACGCGGCGTTCCACTCCGCCACCCCGGTGGTGGTCGGCTTCGTGATCCTGCTGGCGTTCGTCCTGCTCCTGGTCGCGTTCCGCTCCGTGACGATCCCGCTGATCTCGATCGTGTTCAACCTGCTGTCGGTGGTCGCCGGCTACGGGCTGATCACGCTGATCTTCCAGGACGGCCGGCTGCAGGGGCTGCTCGGCTATACCTCGTTCGGCGCGATCATCTCGTGGGTCCCGCTGTTCATGTTCGTGCTGCTATTCGGCCTGAGCATGGACTACCACGTGTTCATCCTCAGCCGGATCCGCGAGCTGCGCTCGCGGGGTGAGGGCACCCGGGCCGCGATCGTGGGCGGGATCTCCAGCAGCGCCGGGGTGGTGACCAGCGCGGCTGTGATCATGGTGGCCGTGTTCTCCATCCTGGCCACGCTGCCCATCGACGACACCAAGACGCTCGGCGTGGGCCTGGCCGCCGCGGTACTCATTGACGCCACCGTGGTGCGCGGGATCTTGCTGCCCGCGGCCATGAGCCTGCTCGGGGAGCGGTGCTGGTACCTGCCGCGCTGGCTGTCCTGGCTGCCCGGCCGCCGGCTCCCCGCTGCATCTGCGGTGAAGGTGGGTGAGGCATCACCCGAAACTGCCCGGGTCGGCTAACCGAGCTCCGGCCTGGTGGCGGGTCTCCGCGCAGCACTGCGCGGGGCCCGCCACCTGCATGCCCGGCGAAATCACCACCGATCTCGCCGAAATCCCCAAAACTGACGCGTGTGTCAGGTTAAACTCCCCGGAGCCGGGCAGAGCTGACACGCATGTCAGTTCAGGCCCGGCCGAATCAGGCCGCCGCCCCCGACCCCCCGAGGCCCATGCTTATCCGCGAACAAGCAGCCCTGCCGCGTGCCCAGACCAGCGCTCCCCAGCCAGGCAAGAGACCGGTGGTGGAGCGGATCGCCTGCTGGAGCGCGAGGCACAGGAAGGCCGTCATCGGCTGCTGGCTGCTGTTCCTGGGCGTGGCCGTCCTGCTCGGCCAGCTGCTCGGGTCGCAGGCCCGCCCGCAGTACGCGCCCGGGCAGGCCGGGCAGGCTGACCGGATCCTGCACAACCTGGGCGTCGTCACCCCGCCGGCCGAGAGCGTGCTGATCCAGGCGCGCAGCCCGCGCGCCCGGGATGCCACCTTCGCCACCGACCCGCAGCTGCGGCAGGCAGCGCAGCAGGTGGTGACCGCGCTGGCCCGGCTGCCGCGGGCGGCCGCGGACATCGCCTCGCCGCTCGGCCCGGGCGGCCGGCTGCTGGTTTCGCCCGATGGGCGCAGCGCCATGGTCACCTTCCAGGTCGCCGGGCCGAACGCCACGGCCGACACCACCGTCGCCGCGGACATGGCGGCCGTGGCCGGGGTACAGGCCAGGCATCCCGGCCTGATCGTGGCGGAGGCCGGCGATGCCAGCACCGACGCGGTGAGCAACACGCTGATGAGCACCGACTTCCGCCGGGCCGAAATGACGTCGGTGCCGATCACGCTGGTCCTGCTGCTCGCGGTGTTCGGCGCGCTGATCGCGGCCGGCATCCCGGTGGTGCTGGCCGGCACCGTGGTGATCACGACGATCTCGCTGCTGGCCGCGGTCGGCCGGTGGCTGCCGATCGGCTCCGCCACCTCGCAGGTGGTGCTGCTGCTCGGCATGGCCGTGGCCGTCGACTACTCGCTGTTCTACCTGCGCCGCGAGCGCGAAGAACGGGCCGCGGGGAAGTCTTTCGCCGAGGCACTGCGGACCGCCGCCGCGACGTCGGGCCGGGCGATCGTGATCTCCGGGGTGACCGTGATGATCTCGGTAGCCGGCCTGTTCCTCACCGGGGTCGACCTGTTCACCGGCATGGCCTACGGCACGATCACCGTGGTCGCCATCGCGGTTGCCGCGGCGCTCACTCTGCTGCCCGCGGTGCTGTCGCTGATCGGCGAGGGGGCGGATCGGTGCCGGATCCCGGTGCTCGGCTGCCGCCGGACCGCGGCCAGGCCATCCCGGCTGTGGGCGACGCTCGTGCGCCAGGTCGTCCGCCGCCCGCTGGCCTGGGGCGGTGCGGCAACGCTGGCCCTGCTGGCCCTGGCCGCTCCCATGGCCAGCATGCGGATCGGCAGCCCGCCGATCGATCTCCCGAACAACCTGCCAGTCGTGCAGACCCTGGACCGGATGTCGGCCGCGTTCCCGGGCCGCCCGGCGCCGGCCGAAGTGGTGGTGACCGGCCACGATCTGCAGAGCCTGGCCATGCACCGGGCGCTGAGCGCACTGGAAGCCATGGCCACCCCGAACGGCCCGTTCACCGAACCGATCACCGTCACCGCGGTGGCGGGAGGCCGGGCGCTGATCGCGCAGGTGCCGCTGGCCGGGAACGGATCGGACGCCACGTCCACTCGCGCCTTGCTCACCCTGCGCAACCAGGTCCTCCCGGCGACGGTCGGCCGGGTCAGCGGGGCCAGCTTCGTGGTGAGCGGGAACACCGCCTACGCCTACGACTGGAGTGCGGTGCTGCGGGCCCGCACCCCGCTCGTGCTGGCCGCCGTGGCCCTGCTGGCGTTCCTCGTGCTGACGACCGCGTTCCGGTCGCTCACCCTGCCGCTGGTGTCGATCGTCCTCAACCTGCTGTCGGTGGGCGGGGCCTGCGGGCTGGTCACCCTGATCTTCCAGGATGGCCACCTGCAGGGGCTGCTCGGTTTCAGCAGCTACGGCGCGGTATCGCAGTGGGTGCCGTTGTTCACGTTCGTGCTCCTGTTCGGGCTCAGCATGGACTACCACGTGTTTATCCTCAGCCGGATCCGTGAGCGGTGGCAGGCCGGCGCGAGCACAACGGACGCCGTGATCGGCGGCATCGCGGGCAGCGCGGGCGTGGTGACCAGCGCCGCCGTGATCATGGTGGCGGTGTTCTCCATCTTCGCCACGCTCTCCTTCATCGACGTCAAGATGCTCGGCGTGGGCCTGGCCTTCGCGGTGCTGCTCGATGCCACCGTGGTGCGCGGGATCCTGGTGCCCGCGGCCATGGCCCTGCTCGGCGAGCGCTGCTGGTACATGCCGGGGCGGCTGTCCTGGCTGCCCGGGCTGTCGTTCGACGGCACCCCGGCGGCGGGCCACCGGCCCGTTCAGGTTGCCGAGGCCCTGATCCCGTGATGTAGGCCGGAAACATCGCCTGTTCTACCATTTCGGTATGAATCTGGCCGCTCCCGACGTACCCGGCGACCGGCCATCCGGGTACCGCCGGCGGTGGCTTCGAGGGCTCGTGACCAGCCTGGCGGCCCTCTGCTGCCTGGCCGTGGCGATCGGTGCGGGCAGCGCGGCCCGGGCCGACCTGACCAGCAAGCCCACACGCGCCGAGCTGTCCGCGGCGGCCGCGCTGGCGGTGGCCGAGCGCTGGCGGTCCTGGCCGGCGGGCCGGATCTTCCCCGCGGAACTCGGTTACACCACAAGTCTGCTGACCCAGGGGACGGCACGCCGGATCGGCATCGCGCCGCGGACGGCCTGCCCGGCTGGCGTGGATGCGGTGCTGCGCCGGCTCGCGGCCCGCAGCGGCTGCCGGGCGGTGCTGCGAGCGACCTACATCGACCAGCTCCAGGGCGTCGTGTACACCGTCGGGGTACTCGCCTTTGCCAGCGGCCGGGGTGCCGAGCGATTCGTGCGCGGGCTCCCCGCGGATCGGTCGGGCGTCATCGGCCTGAGCGCGCTGGCTTTCCGGGGCACCGCAAGCGCCGCCTTCAGCGACGCCGCGCGGCAGGCGTCAACAGCGCAGCGGCACGGCCCGTACGTCGTGCTCACGGTGTCTGGCTACGCCGACGGGCGCCCAGCCGCGGCTACTCTGGAGGCCCGTGGATCGGTCTTCGCCCCGGCCACGCAGCTGGCGTCCCGGATCATCGGGCCGCTGACCGTCCCGGCCGTCGTCAACTGCCGGAGCCCGCAGTGGTCATGCTGAACCAGGCGATCCGGCTGGCCGCGGCGTGCGTCCTGACCGCCGGGCTGCCCGCGGTCAGCGTCCCCGGCTCGCCCGCGGCGTCCCCGCCGGGCATCAGGCAGCAGGTGCGCGCGGACGAGATGCCGGAACTCCGGGAGATCGACGTGCCCGCAGCCTGGCGGGTGACCAAGGGCGCCGGGGTGACCGTGGCGGTCCTGGACACCGGGGCCGATCCAGCCATCCCGGACCTGACCGGCTCCGTGACCACCGGCCCGGACTACACGCTGGGCGCCGACCCTCCCGGCTACCAGCCACCGCACCTGCACGGCACCTACATCGCGTCGCTCATCGCCGGGCACGGCAGCGGCCCCGGCCGTTCCGGCGGGGTGATCGGGGTCGCGCCCGATGCCAGGATCCTCTCGGTGCGGGTGATCCTGGATGACCAGGAGCCCGGGCTCGATGTCTATAACGCGAACCCCAGATATGCCGATGCGATCCCCGACGGCATCCGGTACGCGGTCGGCCACGGTGCCCAGGTGATCAATATGTCGCTTGGCTCGGCGGTCCCGACCAGGGCTACCCTGCTCGCGATCGGCTACGCGATCTCCCACAACGTGGTCGTGGTGGCCTCGGCCGGCAACGAAGGCAACTCCGGGCGGGGGTTCACGCCGTATTCATACCCGGCGTCGTTCACCGGGGTGATCTCGGTGGCCGCGGTCGGCGACACCGGCCAGCGGGCCAGCTTCTCCGACCGCAACGCCTCGGTGGTGATCTCCGCGCCCGGCGTTAACGTGGTGGGCGCCGGCCCGGGGGGCGAGTACCTGATCGCGAGCGGCACCAGCCCGGCAGCCGCGTTCGTTTCCGGGGTGGCCGCGCTGATCAGGTCGAAATACCCGCAGCTGGCGCCCGCGCTGGTGACGCAGGCCCTGGTCAGTTCGGCACGCCACCGCCCCCCGGCTGGCTACAGCCCCAGCACCGGATTCGGAGAGGTCGACGCGGGGGCGGCGCTCGCGGCCGCCGGGCGGCTGGCTGCCCAGCGCCCGGGAGCAGGCCTGAGCGCATCCGCGCACTTCGGCACCGGGGGGCCCGGGCCGATCCAGGTGGTGCGCCGCAGCTACCGGAAGATCGTCGCGCTCGTTGTCCTGGCCGGTGTGGCGGTGCTCGGCTTTCTGCTCGCGCTCACGCTGCTGGTCATGCAGGTGCGCCGCAGCCGAGCTCAGCGAGCACCAGAGCGGAACGTCAGCGCCGACGGCGGAAATATGACGGTCACCGAGACCTGAAAGTTAACTGAATAACCCTAGAGTTCCCCCTATGTCCACCAATGATCTACCTAGTGGTGGCGACGCCATTTTCGAGCCCGGTTCCCCGCCGGACAGCCACCGCTCCGAGTCGCCAGGACTTCCGGCCGCGCCCGCTGCGGGCGCTCCCGCGGCGCCTGCCCGCGATGCTTTCGCGGCACCGGCCGCGTCTGGGCCCGATGTTTTCGGGATGCCGACGGTGCCCGCCGCGCCCGATGCTTTCGCGGTGCCGGCCGCCTCCGCGCCGGAAGCAGTCCGCATGCCAGCCGCTCTAGTGGCCGATGCGTCGGCAGGGCCGACCAAGCCCGCGCGGCGGCCGGCCCGAATAGTCGTCCTCGCGCTCCTCGTCGCGATAGGGCTGGCCGGCGTGGGCGGCGGCGGTGCCGCCCTAGCCCGCGAGCTGACCCGCCCGGCGACAAAAGCCGAGCAGGCCGCAGCCCTCCAGGAGGAGATCGCCTCGCGCTGGCAGCGGCTCTCCGCCGGGAAGATCTTCATGCCTGCCCTCTCCTACACGACAGGGGGCCTCGGCGCCAGCTTCAACGCCACCCTCGTGGGGATCGCCCCTCCAGCGAGCTGCGCGGCGGCACTGGACCCCGCCTTGGCGAACCTGCTGCGCAGGTACGGATGCGTGACCGTGCTCCGGGCGACCTACCTCGACTACTCGGGCACGGAGGCGGTCACGATCGGCCTGGTGGTCATGAAGAGCACCGGCGCCGGCAACCGTGCGGTAGCCAACTCGGCATCGCTGCCGGCTAGTGCCGGGATCAGGACCTTTCCTCTCCCCGGCACCGTGGCCGCCCAGTTCGGCGATGCCCAGCGCCGCTACTTCAGCACGATCACCAGCATCGGGACGTACGTGTTCCTGACCGTGGCCGGCTTCACCGACGGCAGGGTCAGCGGTTCGGGCAGCAGCGTTCCCTCGCTGTCCAATCTCGGCCAGGGCGTCACTACCTCGCTGGAGACCGTGCTGACCCACCACGGCAGTGCCTGCTCGATGAAGGACATCCGATGCTGACGCTCTACCGTCTTGGCGCATGTTGCGCGACTGGCGGCGCGACGCTGCTCGCTGCGGCACTTTTCGCGCCCGGCGCGGTGGCCGCGGCCAGGACACCCGCCAGGCCGCCGTCGTTCAGCCCCGGGGACACGGCGCAACTCGTTCAGGACACTGCAAGCGCCTGGGCCATCTCCCAGGGGAGCGGCGTCACCGTGGCAGTCCTAAGCACTGGCGTGGATCCGAACGCGGTCGGCCTCAAGGGAAAGGTGACGGTCGGCGCGAACTACATCAATCTTCCGTTTCCAGCGCCGGTCAGTGGCACGACCCTGGCGTCGGCGATCGCCGGCAGCGGGCCCACCGCCGGCAGCGTCCTCGGCCCGCTCGGGCGGGCACCGCAGGCGAAGATCCTCAGTATCCGCGTCTGGCCGGATGCCAACGTTCCGGGAGCCCAGGCGTACAGGAACAGCCAACCGGAGTGGCAGACCACCGACGCCACTGCGATCACCGAGGCGGTCGACAGCGGGGCGAAGGTCATCGTCGACGACCTGGTGGGCGGACTGCCCTCGGTGGCGATGGAAGACGCTGTGCAGTACGCAATGTCGAAGAACGTGGTGGTGGTCTGCGACGAGGACCCGCCAGCCGACGACCTGGACGGCCTGATGTACCCATGCGCCCTTCCGGGAGTGATCGGAGCTGCCACCGTCGACTTGCCCGGCCTTCCGCCTCCGTCGCCGTCGGCCGCGTCTCCGGCCAACGAGACGATACTCGTGGCCACCCCCGGCAATCAGCTCCTCGCTTCCGGACCGGAAGGCGCGGGATATGTCGTGCAGAACTACTACTCGTCCCTGGCGTGGCTCGCCGGAACCGCCGCGCTGATCAAGTCGGTGTACCCGAACCTGGCGCCTGCCCTGGTCGCCCGGGCGATCGCGCTGTCGGCCCGGGACCACCCGCCGGGAGGTTATAACACGACCATAGGGTTCGGGCTGATCAACCCGGACGGGGCGTTGCAGCAGGCATCGGCCCTGTCGAAGCTCGGCGACACCGCCGCGCCGGGACCTGGGGTGGTGGACCCCTCGGCGCGGCTCGTCTCCGGCCCGGCTCCCGGCGTCATCGACGCCGTGCACCACTCGACGGCCAAGCTCGCCGCGTTCGGCGGCACTATCGCGTTCGGGCTTATCTGCCTGATCCTGGCCGCGGTGCTCGCCTGGCGCTGGCGGCGGCCCGCCGCTGCCACCCCGGCCCCGGCCGCTCCGCTACCCTGACCATCGGCGCGCGGCGGCGCTACGGCAGGGTGAGGATCTCGTAGCCGTCCGCGGTGACCAGGAGCGTGTGCTCGAACTGCGCCGTGCGCTTGCGGTCCTTGGTCACGGCCGTCCAGCCATCGGGCCAGATGTCGTAGTCGATCGTGCCCAGCGTCAGCATTGGCTCGATCGTGAACGTCATTCCCGGTTCCATGATCAATTTGACGTCTGGGTCGTCGAAGTGGGGGACGACCAGCCCGGAATGGAACGTTGTGCCGATGCCGTGGCCGGTGAAGTCCCGCACCACTCCGTACCCGAATCTGCGCGCGTACGACTCGATCACCCGGCCGATCGCGTTCAGCGGGCGGCCCGGCGCTACCGCGCGGATACCGCGCATCATGGCCTCCCGGGTGCGCTCGACCAGGAGCCTGGACTCTTCGTCAACCGCGCCAGCCAGGAAGGTCGCGTTGGTGTCGCCGTGCACGCCGCCGATAAAGGCGGTGATGTCCACGTTGACGATGTCCCCGTCGACGATCACCGTGTCGTCCGGGATCCCGTGGCAGATCACCTCGTTGAGCGAGGTGCACAGTGACTTCGGGTAGCCGCGGTAGCCCAGCGTGCTCGGGTAGGCCCCGTGGGAGATGAGGAACTCGTGCCCCACGCGGTCCAGCTCGTCGGTGGTCACCCCGGGCTCCACATGCCGGCCGACCTCCTCGAGCGCCTGCGCCGCGATCCGCCCCGCGACCCGCATCCGCTCGATCGTGTCCTGATCCTTGACGTCGGGCTCCCCGATCCGGGGGCGTTTGCGCCCGACATACTCGGGGACAGCGATGGTCGCGGGTACCTGGCGCATGGGGGAAATCCGGCCGGGCTGGAGCATGGTAGCCATGATCTGAAATTGTAGTGGCCATGAGCGATGAGCAGCGCTGGTGGTTCTGCCTGAAGCACAACACGGTGGAGTCCGACGATGGATGCCCGGGCAAGGACCGGCTCGGCCCGTACCCGACCCGGGACGCGGCGGCCCACGCCCTGGACACCGTCCAGCGGCGGAACGAGGAGTGGGACGCCAAAGAGGGCGGCTGACGAATAGCGGCCGGCGCGGCGGGTGCGCTTCGGGCCGGGCGAGCCGCCCGGTATCGTATCAGCAGCGGCCCACCAGGCCGAGAGGGGCGTACGGTGAGCGAGGAGCATTCCGGCCACGGGTTGCCGCCGGCCGCCGAGTCGCGGCTGGCCGAGATCCGGCGCAGCGGAACCTGGAGTTCGGCGCTGTCCGCCGACGAGTTCACGGCGATCAGGGCCGTCGGGTTCGAGCCAGCCGGCCAGGTGCTCGGCGCCGCGGTCTACAACATCGGCTACACCGGGGGGTACGCCTGCCCGGGAGCCTGGGCCGGCTTCGGTGGCTACGCCACGCCGTACCAGAGCGTCACCTCGGTGTCGGGAACCGGTTCCATGGGCTCATACGGCCCGATGGTGCAGCTTCTTTACCAGGCGCGCCGTCAGGCGATCAGCCGGATGTCGACCGAGTGCGCGGAACTTGGCGGGCACGGCGTGGTGGGAGTGTCGCTGACCATCGGCGCGTTCCCGGCCGGCGGCCTGGAGTTCAAGGCGATCGGCACGGCCGTGCGGGCGCCCGGCGGGGTTCCGC
>Ga0335074_10015817_pt1 | contig 10614 bp, 9 predicted proteins | sample Lox_Sample_23_FD_206715 | JGI IMG/M metagenome (GOLD analysis project Ga0335074, IMG submission 206715) | Soil microbial communities from Loxahatchee National Wildlife Refuge, Florida, United States - Lox_Sample_2.3 | ecosystem: Environmental > Terrestrial > Soil > Wetlands | place: USA: Florida...
GCACTGCCCGCGAGCCGCCCTTCCGGCTCGTCCACTCAGACGACGAACGAAATCTCCCCGATGGACACCCTCATCAAGATCAAATTCAAGATGATCCCGAACGGACCCTGCCCTCCGCCCCACCCGTCCACTCATCCCTTATTCGGGACCGACCGAAAACGGGGCGACCAGATCGCGTCCGGGGACACGGACACCCTCGGCCCCGATCGATCAGGAATGGAGAAGCACCAGCACGGTGCCGAACCCTAGCCTTGAAGTGCGGGGACGGCCCGACGTCGGGCCCCCAAGCGTCAAGAAGGGAAGCAACCGAATGTCCGCTGACACTGCCACGATCACGTCCGACGGATTCAGCGCCGCCGAGCGCGCCGCGATGAAGAAGAGGGCCGCCGAGCTGCGGGCCGAGGGCAAGAAGGGCGCCAAGAAGGCCGACGGCCTGCAGGCAGTCCTCGACAGTATCGCCGCGATGGCACCGGAGGACCGCGCCATGGCCGAGCGCGTCCACGTCACCGTGACCGCGAACGCCCCCGAGCTGTCGCCGAAGACCTGGTACGGGATGCCCGCCTACGCGAACGCCGACGGCAAGGTCGTCGTCTTCTTCCAGGACTCCGGCAAGTTCAACTACCGCTACTCGACGCTGGGCTTCCAGGACGTGGCCAACCTCGACGACGGCGACGTCTGGCCGGTGTCGTACGCGCTCATCGAGTGGACCCCGATGGCCGAGAAGCGGGTCGCCGAGCTGGTCAGGGCCGCGATCTCCTGACCAGCGCCTCGCGGCGAGCCTTGTCGGCCGGGCTCCCGAACGGGCTTCCGTGGCCGGCCTCGAGGTAGTCGCGCAGGCTCGAACCGCGACCTACCGCCGGAACGCGGCCCGGACCGCAGCCGCAGTAGAGCTGAAGTACTCCGGCGGTTCGATGAAGCCCCACTCGTTGAACGCCGAGCCGCTGGCGACCGACCGTCGGTAGCCATAACAGGCGAGGTAGAGCGTCCGGATGTACATGACCCCCTCGAGCCGGTCGAGTTCGTCATCCGTCAGCTCGACATGCCGCCGGTAGGCGCTGACGGCAGCGTCGATCCACTCCTGATTCGGCCGCCGCGGGTTCCAGGCGCCCGTGCCCCAGATCAGGTACGCGAAGTCGGCCAGGCGCGGACCGCGCCCGGACGCCTTCCAGTTGATCGCGACCGGCCCGGTCTCGCTCAGCACGGCGTGGTCGGGCGCGTGCAGGAGGTTTCCGTGCAGCAGCGCCTCCGGCAGGCCGTGACCGTCGTCGGCCGAGCGCACCTGATCGCGCAGCCGCTCGAACCGCTCGCGCTCGGCGGCGGGCACCTTGGTGTCGACGGCGTCGAGGAATGACAGGGCCGCCAGCAGGTCCTGACGGGGCGTGCCCTCCCGGCTCGGGTCCTCCCCGCTCGCGCCGCCCGGGCGGGCGGCCGACTCGTCGTACGGCAGCGCGTGCAGCCGTCCGAGCAGCTCGCCCATCATGGCGAATTTCGCGCCGCCGTCGGGCAGCGGGACGCCGTCCACGAACCGCGTCACCAGGACGGCGCTGCCGTCAAGGTCGGATACCGCATCGTCGACCGCGAGCCGCTCGGCCGGATAGCCCTGCCGCTCAAGGAAGCGGAGGATCGCGGCGTCGCCCTCCACCCCGGCCCGCGGCCGGGCGGGCGGAAACGCGCGGGCGACCCACGAGCCGCCGTCCCCGCGGTCGATACGGAACACGTAGGTCTTGTGCACGCTCAGCTTCGTCGCCGCGACCGGGTCAATGCCGTACTGACCCCGCAGACGAGCGAGCAGCAGCTGTGCATCCGGCTGGTGGTGCATGCGCGCACCGAGACCCCGGAGATCCGTCAGCGCTTCGGTGTAGCGCTGCCCGGTCTCCTCGGCATGGCGCCGGACAACCTTCTTGTAGCTGGCGTCCTTGGTCATCGGACAAGCCTCCCCTTGACACCCTCGTTCCCCAGCGACGCGGTGCAGGAAGATGGCCTGTGGCTTCGACGACCGAGAGGGCGAATCCCCTTCGCCAGTGGAACCCCGGCTGGGGCGGATGTTCCACAGCTCGGCGACCGGTCGCCGCCGTAATCAGACTCTTCCCGACGCGCCCGGCCCTCGTCAAGTTATCCTTTCCCCGGTGAACGGCGATGATCACGGCATCACGGCAGCACCGCAGGTTATCGTCCGCAGCGGGAAAGACCCGGCCGTCCGCGTCCTGCTCCACGACCGCCAGCTCATCGACGAGGACCAGACCGCCTTCGCCGTGAGCCTCCAGGCCAGCGGACTGGCCGCTCATTTCCGCGACGTGATCGTAGGCATATGGCAGCCCGAAGACCTTCCCGGCTTCATCGACGGCCTGGCCGCTGACTTCCGGGGATGGAGCGGCTGCCGCTCCTGGACGACCAACCACCTCAAGATCGCCGCGACCTTCCACTCCCGTGGTCACGTCGAACTGCGCTGGACGCTCCTGCCGTCGGACTCCCGGCAGGACTCCTGGGAGGCATCCGTTACCACCTGGCTTGAGGCCGGCCAGCAGATGACCGGGCTGGCTGCCGACGTCCGCGCCTTCCTCACCCGCCCGCAACCCTTCTAATTCCGGTGCAGGCAAGCGAGCCTGGTCCATCTCGCAAGCAAAATCAACTCGCGCTCAAGCACGGCTTAACCACGTGATGGCAAGATCTCCCGGCAAGATGCAAGAACAAAGGGGGATGCCATGACGGAGACACAGACACGAAAGGCGGGCCTGCGGGGACGCCTGCCCAAGAAGCCGCCGGCCGAGCGATTCAACATCCAGTACCTGTCCGCCTACCTGACCTCGCCGCTGCCGGCACCGACGTACCCGGTCGACGTTACCGCCGGGATCACCGACTGGCAGATGCTCGGCAACGGCCCCGATCCCACCTGCACCAAGGAGCCGAACGGGGTCGGGGACTGCACATTCGCGGGACGCCAGCACTACCGGATGGCGAAGGCGGCCGCCATCCCCGAGACCGAGACCTGGGAATCCTCCAACGCCCTGGTCACCGAGTATCTCGCCTACGACCACGGGAAGGACCAGGGCGCGAACATCGCCGACCTGCTCCTCTACTGGTACAAGGCCGGCACCATCCAGGCCTTCGCCCCGCTCGACCACACCAACCCGGCCGAGGTGGACGCGGCCATGGCTGCGTTCCACGGCGTCTACGTGGGCGTGAACCTGACCGATGACGCCGACCAGCTCTTCGAGCAGCAGCAGCCGTGGACCACCGCCAACGGCGAGCAGCCCGACCCGAACGACGGGCACTGCATCGTCAAGGTCAAGGCCGACGGCAGCCAGTACGACGCCTGGGTAACCTGGGGCGCCGTTCAGCAGTCGACCCTCCAGTGGACGGCCGCCTGCCTCGACGAGGCCTGGGTGATCATCACCCCAGAAGACGCAGCCTCAGGAAACGTTAACCTGGCAGCGCTGCAAGCCGACATCAACGCGCTCAAAGGCGAAGGCGGCTGACCAGCTCCGCACAACCCGGGGGCCGCTGCCCACGCAGCGGCCCTCTAGCCTTAAGCGCCATGGGACTCGACGCCGCTCTCGACCGCTTCTGGGCGGCCGCCGACGCTCGCAGGCTAGCCATCGATTCCACCCAGGTCGTCACCGACGACGGACCCCGCGACGAGCGCCGCCGCATCCCCGACGTCCGCCGCGACGTGTTCTCGGTCTCGAAGACCGTCACCTCCCTGGCGATCGGCATGCTCGAGGCCGACGGGGCGCTCACCCTCGAAGACCCGGTTCTGCAACATCTCCCCGCGCTAGCCGACACCGCGGCACCCGGCAGCGAGCGGATCACCATCGCCCACCTGCTCCGCATGACCGCAGGCAACGCCTACCGGTGGGCAGACGACGACGGCGATCACCCCGGCGACCCGGCCCGCGACTTCCTCGCCACCCCGCCCGTGGCCGAACCCGGCTCCACTCACCACTACTGCGGCGCGAACACCTATGTCCTCGGCCGAGTCGTCCACGCCATCTCGGGCAGGGACCTGCGCGACTTCCTGGTCCCCCGCCTCTTCGCCCCCCTCGGCATCCGGAATCCGCAGTGGAACCGTTGCCCCCTCGGCTTCCCGCTCGGGGCGATCGGCCTCCAGATCAGCCCTTGAGCCGGAGGGTGCTGATCGCGTACAACAGGGCCGCCACCGTAGTCCCCGACGAGATCTCCCCGCGCCCGATAACAGCGGGCACGTCCGCCAGCTCCAGCCACTCAACCCGGCTCGACTCGTACCCGTCCTCAGGCGGTCCGACCTGCTCCGCCCCGTCGGCCAGGTACACGTGATGCACGGAGTCCGACAGCCCCGCCGTCGGCTCAACCGTCAGCAACGGCGTCAGCGGCCCCGGCCGCCACCCGGTCTCCTCCTCGGTCTCCCGCGCGGCCGCATGCGCGAGATCCTCTCCCGGGTCGGACCTGCCCAGCGGGATCTCCCAGCCCCAGCTCCCGGTGATGAACCGGTGCCGCCACAGCAACAGAACCTGCCCGCCGCGGATCACCACGCACCCCGCCCCGGGCGGCGTCCGGATCAGCCGGTGCTCCAGCCGCCGCCCATCCGGCAGCTCGACATCGGCCAGCCGAATGTCGAGCCACTCGTCCCGATAGAGCGGCTTCTCGCCATGCACGGTCCATTGCATGCCGGAAGTATCCCAGTCGGCGCTTACCCTACGTTCAGCGATCGACATCCGAGCCGACCACGAAGGAGGCCGCGTGAGCCAGCCGCCAAGCACGACCGACGAAGCCCGGGCGGACGACCTGCGCGCTGCCATGGTTGATCGCATCGCCGCCCTGCACGAGCGCCTCGGCCTGTTCCTGGACGGCGACATCCGCCGCGCCCTGCTCACGGTGCCCCGCCACCTGTTCGCCGAAGGCGACGCCGACTTGGAGGCCGCCTACAAAGACCAGGACGCCATCGTCACTAAGCGCAACGAGCGCGGGCTCGCCCTCAGTTCGCTCTCGGCTCCGTGGCTCCAGGCGCTGATGATCCGCCAAGCCGCCGTCCGGCCCGGCCTGCGCGTCCTGGAAATCGGCAGCGGCGGCTACAACGCCGCCCTCCTCAGAGAGGTCGTCGGCGACAACGGCCAGGTCGTCACCGTCGACATCGACCCCGAGGTCACCGACCGAGCGACCCGGACCCTGGCCGCGGCAGGCTACCGAGACGTCCAGGTGATCACCGCCGACGCCGAGCACCCGCTGACCCCGGCCCGGACCTTCGACGCGATCATCGTGACGGTCGGCGCGTGGGACATCCCGCCGGCCTGGTCCGCTCAGCTAGCGCCCGAGGGCCGCCTCGTCGTCCCGCTGCGCACCCACGGCATCACCCGCTCCTGGGCGCTTGAACACCAGCACCAGCACCAGAACGGCGCCCTCGTCAGCGTCGACCAGCTGATGTGCGGCTTCGTGCCCATGCAGGGGGCCGGCGCCTTCCGCCGGGCCTACGTCCCGCTGCTCCCCGATGACATGGTCGGCCTCTGGCAGGACGAAGACGACGCCACCGACCTCGGGGAGCTGGCCGGCGTCCTCAGCCAGCCCCGCGTCGAGGCCTGGTCCGGCGTCACCATCAGCCCGATGACGCCCTTCGCCGACTTGGACCTGTGGCTCGCGACCACTATCCCGGGCTCCTGTCTGATGACGGCGCGCCAGCGAGCCATCGACGAAGGCACCGTCTCCCTCTCCTGGCCGCATGGCACCCCTGCCCTGGCCGAAGGCCCCAACCTCGCCTACCGCGCCAAGCCGCGCCCCCTCGACGGACCGGACCATCTCCACGAGTTCGGGGTAGTCGCCCACGGCCCCGACGCCGCCGGCCTCGCCCGCATGATGGCCGAGCACATCAAGGCGTGGCAGGAAGCGGGACGCCCGTCCCCCAACCTGACGGTCGGGCCGGCCGGAGCGTCAGACGCCGACCTCCCCGCCGGCCACGTCCTCCGCAAGCGCCACACGCGCCTTGTCATCTCCTGGCAGGCGACCTAGGGAGTCGGCGGAGAAGCTCGAGCTGCAGGCGTCGACCCACTTGCTCGTGACCTCGGTCATCAGGCTCGTCAGCTCCACCCCGTCCAGTTCGGCGGAGATGTCGGGGCCGTCGACGTGCGCCTTCTCGCCGCCAGCGTGAATGGTCAGTTGATAGGAGGCCGGGCTGGCGCCTTCGCCGCAGGAGAAGAAGCAGATCAGCCGGGGCGGCTTCGGCTGGTAGCGCCCGACCCGAATCGGCTTGATCGCCCATCGGGCCAGCTCACTGGCGGCGAAGGCGGGGGTGAGCAATCGGTAGCCGAAGATGACGTTCAGCGGGCTCCGCGCCGTTCCCTGCAGGCCGTTGTCCACCCGCTCGGGAATCTCCTCGATGAAGGCGCCGACTCCCTGCGGCTGGAAGTACGTGATGGCAGGCGTCCGCGACTCGTGGTGCGTGGCGATGATTAGCGCCGGGGACTGGCGCGCGCCCAGCAGGATGCCGAGCTCGGCGCTCGGCGCGTACGGGGCCGGCTCGATCAGTGCCTCGTCCCCGCTGCCAGCTGGGGGGTCCTTGACCAGCTCCCGATGGAGCAAGCCGAGCGCGCTGGTCTCGGTTAGGTGCTCCCGTTCCCTCTCGTCCAGCCGGCACCACGCGCCCCTCAGCGCCTCCCAGCACACCGGATGCCAGGTCGCCCCCAGCGCGCACAGTTCGGCCCCCGACAGCACCCCCAGGCTGATGACCTCGCTGTCATCAAGCCGATCGAGCAGCGCGCGGGCTTCCGCCGCGTGCCCGACCTCGCCCACGTCAATGCGCTTTCCCATGGCGACTCCCAGAGCTGATGGGCCCTGAACGTCAGGTCGCGAGGTGCCGCATGCCACTCGTCCCGGCGCTCCCTGTTCAAGTAATACGCACGCAACCCCCGATTGGGTTCATCCACCCGCCACCCGCCAAGCAGAAGATCAAACCCGTTTCATCGAACGGTCCCGGCTGACTCCACCCAGCCCCGGTTCCCGTCGATGGCGCAGTCGACGTGAATCGAACAAAAGATCACGCAAGATCTGACTTCATGTCAGTAGGGCGTCGCACCCGACTACCCCGACAACTGGCCTGCATCGCCCCGGTGACCCAGCGAAACCCAGGCGCCAGCGAGCTATTTTTAACCTCATCTTTAACGTCAGCTATTGCCTTGCCGAACGACCACGCGAGAAAGTGGCTCTCAGCTCGCGAATTACCATCGAGACATGAGAGGTATTTGCTTGTGAAAAAGAATTTGAAGCGCCTGCGTGCCTTCGGCATGGTCGGGGCCGCCTCGATGCTGGCCGTTGGCGTCAGCGTCGTGGCGACCACCCCCGTCTCGGCCTCGGTCCATCCGGGTAACGCCCGCGTAGCGCTGGCCGGAACCCGGACCGGGCTGGCCACCGCGAAGGCACTGCAGAAGGCGGCGCCCGCGCTGCCCGCGCACATCACCGCCGACGTCTACCTGGCCGACCGGAACGCGGCCGCCCTGACCGCCTTGGCCAAGGCGGTCTCCACCCCCGGCACCGCGCAGTACCACCACTACCTGACGGCGGCCCAGGACCAGGCGCTCTTCGCCCCCAGCGCCGCCGAGGCACAGGCGGTTGAGAACTGGGCCACCAGCAGCGGGCTCCGGGTCGGCACGGTGACCTCCGGCTTCGGCGCGAGCATCCAGGTGACCGGCACGCCCGGCGCGATCCAGAGCGCGTTCGGCGTCAAGTTCGGCAGCTACCAGGTAGGCGCAAGCAAGAAGGCCGAGCGGTTCTGGGCGCCGGAGCAGTCCGCTTCGGTGCCGGCCTCCATCCAGGGCGACGTGCTCACGGTGACCGGCCTCGACAGCGCCAAGCACGAAGCGACGCCGGAAGACACCCTCCCGCCGCCCGAGCAGAACTACTTCGTCGCGCCATGGACCTCGGAGTACTACGGCCAGAAGGTCGCCGCCGGGAAGTACGGGACGGTCGCGGGCACCACGACGAAGATCCCGACCGTGAACGGCCAGGCCGAGCCCTGGACCAACGCCGGCTACACGCCGGCCCAGGTCCGCGGCGCGTACAACGTGGCTCAGTCCGGCGAGACCGGCGAGGGCGTGACGGTCGCGGTCATCGACGCCTACATCCCGCCGACCCTGAAGTCGGATGCCGACCAGTACGCCGAGTGGGCGGCCGGCCAGCCCGGCGGCAACCCGGCGCTTGACAAGCCGTTCGCGCCCGGCCAGTTCAAGACCGTGCTGCACCCTGGGGCGACCACCTGGGACGACACCGCGGCGAACGAGTGCGACGCGGCCGGCTGGTACGAAGAATCGTCGCTGGACGTCGAGTCCGTGCACGGCATGGCGCCCAACGCGAACGTCACCTACATCGCCGGCTCGGACTGCACCGACCAGGGCCTCACCAACGCCGTCGCGTACGTCGTCAACACCCACGCCGCCTCCATCGTGACCGACTCGTGGGGCGAGCCCTACGACTCGGACGCGACGATCGCGGTCGATGACCAGCTGTTCCAGGCCGCCGCGGCCGAGGGCATCGGGTTCTTCTTCTCGGCCGGCGACAGCGGCTACGCCGACCCGAACTACGAGGAGGCCAGCGACCAGGTCCAGGTCGGCTACCCGAGCGCGAGCCCGTGGGTGACCTCGGTCGGCGGCACCAGCCTCGCGATCGGCAAGCAGGACAACTACGAGGGCGAGACCAGCTGGGGCACCTTCCTCAACCCGCTGACCGTCAGCTCGACCGGGCACAGCAGCTGGGCCTTCACCCCGGGCGACACCGTCGACGAGCTCACCAACGGCCTCTACGACGGCTCGACCGGCGGCGGCGTGGCCACCGCCTACGCCCAGCCGTGGTACCAGCAGCGCGTCGTGCCGAGGTCGCTAGCCGAGACCGAGGTCACGAGCACGCCGGTCACCTACAACACCAGGACCAGCTTCGGGAACATCATTCTGGCCTACAACGAGAGCCTGACCACGGCCAGCAGCCCGCGGCGGGTGACCCCGGACGTGTCGGCGCTGGCCGACCCGTCGACCGGCGTCGCGGTCGGCGAGACCACCGCCGGGCCGGACAACGCGCAGGGCGTGCCCGGTCCCGACAAGTTCTACATCAGCCGGATCGGCGGCACCAGCGTCGCCTCCCCGATCTTCGCCGGCATCGAGGCGGACGCGCAGCAGGCGGCCGGATTCCCGATCGGCTTCGCCAACCCGGCCATCTACGGGCTGGACGCCCACAGTTCGAGCGCCTTCCACAACGTCACCGACCACCCCGGCGGGGCCTCGTACTACGAGGTCCGGTCGAACTACACCGATCCCTACAACGAGACCCTCCCGCTGGTGACCTACCTGCGCCAGATGGGCGTGAACGGGTACACCGGCAGCGACGTCACCTTCCCGCCGGTCCCGGCGGGCGCGCTGGGCGCCGGGTCCCCGGCCCTCCCCAGCGTCACCGTGAACCTGGAAAGCGCACTGCAGGCGAACGGCGGCTACAGCGACGCGACCGGCGTCGGGTCCCCCGACAACTACATCGCGGCGTTCCAATCCAACCGAGGGTTCTAGGGCGGCCAGCTCTGGGCCGGAGTTAGCGAACCACTGGGGCCACCCGGATCCGTCCGGGTGGCCCCGCTCTCGTTTCTGCGAGTTCTCCCGACAATCAAACCCATGATTCATCCCGAACGGTCGCGGCGTCCCCCTGCCCGCCACCTCGAGCGCAACCGCCGGCCGACCTACCCGAGCGGGCTGGCCGCCTCCCGGCCGGCGAACGCGCTCCCGCCCAGGAACGCCTCGATCGGCAGCGTGGCGGCGCCGAGCGCGACCGCGTCCGGGCCCAGGCGTCCGAGTTCGATCGAGGTCTCGGCGAATAGGTGCCGCAGCGAACGGTCCCGGGCCGCCGCCTGGATGGCCGGCAGCATGTGCGCGCCGAGGAGCAGGCCGGCCCAGCCGCCGAGGACGATCCGCTCGGGGTTGAACAGGTTGATCAGGTTCGCGATGCCGCCGCCCAGGTAGAGCGCGGTGGAGTCCAGGATCTCCGCCGCCTGGGCCGAATCAGGGGCCAGCTCGATCATCGCCGCCAGGGCGGCCTCCTGGCCCCCGGGCAGCGGGCCGCCGTACTGCTCGAGAATCGCCTCGGCGCCGACGTAGGCCTCGAGGCACCCGCGTGACCCGCACCGGCACGGGCGGCCGCCCACCATGACCGTGGTGTGCCCCCATTCGCTCGCGCTCGAGGTACGGCCGCGCAGCGTCGCCCCGTTGACGCTGATGCTTGCCCCCACGCCCGAGCCGACCAGGCAGATCACCGCGCTGCGGGCGCCGCGGCCCGCGCCGAACCAGAGCTCGGCCTGTCCCATGGTCCTGGCGTCGTTGTCGATGTGCAGCGGCAGGGCGGTGCCGGCCCGGAGCAGGCGTCCAAGCGGGACCGACTCCCAGCCGTAGGTCTGCCCGTGCACGAGACCGTCCGGTCCGTCCTCGACGATGCCGGGGACCCCGACGCCGATGCCGAGAACCGCCGCCGGGCTGACCCCGCCGGCCGCCATGACGACCTCGAGCCCGGTCAAGACCGCCTCGACGATCAAGTCCGCCCGGTGCTGTCGCGGATCGAGCGGATAGTCGGCCTTGGCCCGCTCGGCCAGCGTCAGGTCGAACAACTCGACCCGTACCCGGGCCT
>Ga0335074_10015819_pt1 | contig 10613 bp, 15 predicted proteins | sample Lox_Sample_23_FD_206715 | JGI IMG/M metagenome (GOLD analysis project Ga0335074, IMG submission 206715) | Soil microbial communities from Loxahatchee National Wildlife Refuge, Florida, United States - Lox_Sample_2.3 | ecosystem: Environmental > Terrestrial > Soil > Wetlands | place: USA...
TGACTGGTATGGTCGGCAACAAGTGGTCCTTCAGCGAATTCGCACCCATGGAAGTCATTCCCACGGCCGTGTGTCTGACTACCTATGACGGCAGCCCACAGGATTTCATGCGTACGCCGCTCGACCAGCTCATCCCAAAGATCGTCTCCGGAGCGATTCCGGTTCAGGTCGGCAAAGTCTTTCACCTGGACGACATCGTCGAAGCCCATCGATGCATGGAAGAGAACAAGGCGGGTGGGAAAATCGTGGTCCTCACCTGACGGGTAATAACGTGCTGACCCTCGCACCGCACGCCGTGATTTTTGAAAGTCGACGCGATGCAGGTACGAGAATGGGGTTGCGAGCATGAAGCGGATACAGACTGGTAAGTCGGCGAGTGTCCGGCGATTTAGGGAAGCTCTGCACAACGAGCCCGTTTGATAGGCAAGGGGTTGGATTGTGTGGCGAGACGTCTAGACAAGGCGTCAGAGCTGCTTGAATCATCCGGAACCCGCCATGGGAGCGGCTTCCGGACACACTACGTCCTGCTGAGGACCAGCCGTTTGCGGTGCAGGTACAGGTTGGCCAGCGCGAAGTTCACGCACAGCCGCTGGTGGTTCTTCTTCAGTCCGCGGTAGCGGGTCTTCTCGAATCCGAAGATGCGCTTCACCACCCGAAAAGGATGCTCCACCTTCGCCCGCACTCTGGCCTTCACCCGATTCTTCGTCCGCTGTAACTGGTCGACATAGTCCTTGTATCTCGTCCTGCGGCTGGTCATATCCTGGGCATGTGGAGCCGCATCACGAATCACCGCTCCCTGACCCTGATACCCGCCGTCGCCCCACACCTTGCGCTCCTCGCCGTGCAGCAGATCCGGCAGCATGTGCTTGTCGGCCACCGAAGCTGCCGTCGTACATACCGAATGCACAATGCCGCTCTTCGAATCCACTCCGATGTGCGCCTTCATGCCGAAGTACCACTGCCTGCCCTTGCGCGTCTGGTGCATCTCCGGATCGCGCTCGCCCCTGGCGTTTTTCGTCGCGGAAGGCGCGTGAATAATGGTCGCGTCCACGATGGTTCCGGTGGCGATGCGTATGCCGCGGCTCTCCAGGTGCCGGTTCACCGCATCCAGCATCGCTCCGCCCAGGTCGTGCTCTTCCAGCAGATGACGGAACTTGCAGATGGTCGTCTCGTCCGGAGCCGGCGCTCGCCCCAGGTCAATGCCCGCGAACCGCCGCAGCCCCGGCGAATCGTACAGCGCCTCCTCGGCGGCTGGATCGCTCAGGTTGAACCACTGCTGCAGAAAGTGAATCCGCAGCATAATGCCCAGGCCCATGGGTGGACGACCGTTCTCGCCCTTCGGATAGTGCGGCCGGACCAGAGCTTCCAGTTCGACCCACGGCACTACCTGATCCATCTCCTCCAGAAACTGCTCCCGCCGCGTCTTCTTCCCGTATCTCTCAAACCCGTTCTGCGCCGCCAGCGTCTGCTGTTTCACTCGCCCTGTTCCTCCACAACCCAGGTTAACCGCATCGGCTGTGGAGCGCAGAGTACTTCAGAGGCTCCTTAGGCCGTTGAACTGTCAACTTCAGGGAGTGCCTCATTGCCCACCTAATGTGTTGCCCCGGTCACGCCGCCCTCTGCATCAACTCCGACTCAGGTTGCAAAGCCTCCACAAGCGACCCGTTGAACCAGCGAATGGGACCACTGGCCTCTGGGAATGAGAGACTTCCTTGGCCAACTCCACTGCCCATCCACTCCAGCAGTTCCTCGCATGTCGCAGAGATCACGGTGGCCGGGCACCCGATGCTGTCCACCGATACGATGCGGTTCTCTTTCTCCAGAATCCGCGTTATCGGTTCAGCCCATTCCGGCAACCCCGGTAGGCCAAACCGATGGACGAGCGCCGTCCATACCTCATTTGGCTCGGGCCGCAATACAAACGTCCGCGACAATGACTTCAACCCGCGCAACTCCTCGGAAAGAGCAATCATGTGCCGTACGGCTCGATTTCCACCGGGAATACTGATGCTCCCGCGATAGCAGACCGCTCCTTCACCCAGCGAAACTTCCTGGGAATCTCCGCTGGGAAACGTGAGCCGGAATTGCGCCTTTTCGTAGACTGCGGCTGTGATCGCTCCGATGTCCGAATCGTTGCCAAACACGCTGAGGAGATGCGCATCGTCGTCTTCGCCGATGTAATGGCTCACCCGCACTCGGATCCTTGTTGCGATCTTCTCTGTGTACCGCTCATATTCAAGCAGCCCCATCCTCAGGTGGGCATTCTCCATCGCTCTCTTCCTCCCTCGGAGCACTCTCGGTCAGCGTCATGGCCTTGCCGGTGACGTAGAGCAGCCGGAGTTCGTTCGACCACTTCTCCCGCCGGCGGATGATCTTCGTGTCCCCGTCCTCCTCGTGAAACTCGGTGACGTGTTTGACAGAACGCCAGCGCGCGATGTGTCGGTCGTCGCCCTGGCCAAACACTCCATTCAGCAACCCTGCGGTACAGAGCAGACCCACATGGCCTCCGTGAAGAGGGGTGATCGGACGGCCGATCGCCATATCCTCACTGGGCAACAAGACCTGCGCAGCCTGTTTCCACGCAGCGGAATGAGGCAACAGGTCTTCGATCACGTTGTAGGGCAGGCCGCGGTAGGTTAATGCCGCCTCGCCCGAACGAGGCACGGCATACGGGTCGACGGTTCCTGGAGCAAGCTCCGGCAGCTTCTCGTATCCGCCGTGCTGCGCGAGCAGCCGCAGCCGCCGCTGGCTTTCCTCGTGCGCTGCACCGCGGATGTTACGACGCACACCGAACACCGCAATCTGCCGGAAGCGGACCGATTCAGCGTCTGCCATACGAAAGGCGTTAATACTGGTGAAATTCGCGCTCAGAATGCCGGCGCAGTCGCTCAGTTGCTCAAAGGGAATAACGAACACCAGCACGCCGTACTGGACCAGCCAGTGATGCGTGTGCTCAAGGAACAGCCGCTCCAGGCGTCGATTGCCGGTCAGATTGATCTCCGAATCATACGGAGGGTTCAGATAGAGGACTGAAAAGCTCTCGACCTTCGCGTGGGCGTCGAACACATTTCCCTGGATCATCCGAATCCCGGTCTTTGCGGCATCCTCCGCACGCCCGGTGTCGAGTTCCACCCCAAACCGAAGCACTGGCGCACCAGCCGTGATCAGGTTGAAGGCCGTTCCTTTTCCCGCGCAGGGATCGATCACGGAGCAGGGCCCTGAAAACGTGAGCAGAGAACGGATCTTCTGAGCCTCTGTCGGAGGCAGTGGAAAGTAGCCCATCTTCAGGCGGGCTGCGCTGCGGGCCATAACGCCCTCCTTGCATCATGCCGTCATGACTAAGAGCTGGGTTCCGCCATACGGCTTGTTCGATTCCTGTCCGCGGCGAAGGAACGGTGCTGGGCAGAATCCCGCCTGTTTGCGCGATCCGGACCCTATCGGCGCCAATCAGTCTCTCTGATCGCGATCCTCGTGACGGACAATCTCGCGTTGCTCCATCAGCGACTTATAAAGGTCAGTGAGCTCATCGACGGTTTCGCCTCCGCCGACGGGTTCATCCCGGGCGGAACCCAGCCATGGAAAACGTTCCTCGAGCAGGGCAAGAACCCTTTCAACAAATGTTTGAGAACGCTCTTCTTCGGCTCCCATACGAATCTCCTCCAGGGGCAGAAATGAGAAAGGGGCCAGCCCCCTGGGCGGACCCCATCTCGCCTAGCGCCTGCGTGGACGACCGCTATGCGCCTACGGCCCTCACTAGGGAAATCTTGGCGGGGCGGCAACTTTTCGCCGGCGGGTCTGGATTGCCATTGAGAATCCCTTCAAGGGGCATGACCTTGCCGCTTCCACAAAGGCCGCACTCGTGCGGGCGCGAGTTCGAAACGGTCCGGCATTCACGACAGTAGACCGCATGTTTCAGAGGTATTGCGCAGATGCCTCTGTCTGTGGGGAGTTCAAGTAATTTCGCCATGGGGATCTTGCGCCTCCTTCTTTATGGCCACTGTTTGCGCAATCCGGCCGCCACTCTGGAAGGCGCATGCTGCTTCCGTCAGTCGACGGATCCTGAACCGATCGACACCGGCAGCCTCGATGATGAGTTCTTTGTGGCCTTCACAGAAGACTTCGATGTCGATCAACCACGCCGCCGGGCGGCGGCACATGGAGCACTCCGTGCCTCTCATGGGTTGACCTCAAAAGTAACGGGAACGAAAACTCGCTCACTTCGTACAAGGACTGGTAAAAATTGTCTTTTAGAACAGGCGGGGATCGATGCGGTAGGCTGCAGGTTTCGCGATCACAATTCGCGCGAACTCCGGATGAGCCGGGTTGAGCAGGTAATTGCGTTCTTCCGGAACGACGGCGCTGGGCACGGATAGAACCGGGTGGGTCGCGCTAGCAACCCAGGCGTCCCCCGCCGACTGGCTGGCTGCGGTCGGCGGTTCCGCGTCCCAGCCCGGTGGCAGATCGGCCAAGACTTGCACCAGAGCCTCCTCGCACTCGATTCGATAGAGAAGGTAATGATTAAGCGGAGCGGATGTGGTCAGGTGCGCCAGAACCTCAAGGATCGCGAGCGATCGGGAGCCGGCCGTATAGACCATGCGATCCCCCGGACTGTTCCATCGCCCTCCAAATCGCCGGGCACCTTCTCCGGAGAATGCGTCCGCTGCTTTTCTGGCCCGGGTAATTCTCCAGGCCTCCATCAGGAGAAAACCCCGTCCTCGAGCCGGCCGATGAGGTTCCGAACCTCTCTTGCTCCCAGCTCGGTCCGCGCGTAATCGATGGGGCGGGCATGGCTCAGGCCCCTGACAGGCGAGGTCAGCCACTGCCGCACTCCATCGTGGTCGCCGTCGAACAGAATCAGCGCGGCTTCGAAGATCTCCGCCAGGCGCAGAAGGCGCTCGGACTCAGCAGGGCCAAGCGTGCCCGAAAGCCGGCGGCGGGCAAAGGTTCGGGCGGGAACGCCGAGGAAATCCGCCAAATCCTGCTGAGAGAACCCCGTGACCCTGGCAAAAGCGGGGACAGTCGACCAGGGAAGGCCCTTTCCGATCAGCCGGATCAGGGAGGGCAGGTTCATCTCCTTCAGGCCCAGGATCCTCGCCGGCGAGGACCTTCTTTCTTTCTGCGGCGGGAGAACAAACTTGGCGGCTTTGGATGACGCAAGGGCCATAGCCATATTCTACTCCTGGTATCTGCCAATATGGCAAGTCCAATTGGTCATACTGGCAACAGAGTGTTCGATGTTTCGTACCAGCCCTAAGCGCGCGAAAGCGCCTGCGCCGCTCGCATCTTCGCCTGCGCCTCCTTCATCCTTTCGACCAGTTTTGCGAGGGCCCCGAAGTTCTGGATTTCGTCCAGTCGCCGGATACCCAGACCGTCAAGAATCCCGTAGAACTCGGTCTCGGCGATCTCGGCCGCAACGCGGCGCACCTGCGCCATCCCGCGGACGCCGCTCTCCATCCACTTCAGCACTTCCTGCTGGACGCGCTGATTGGGGATGTCTCGTGCGGACTGCACCTTCGCCACGGACCCCAGAACGTTGTTGTAGAGCATCTGGCCGAGATCCCGACGGCACGCCTCGATTTTGCCGGTGACGCTGGCGTCGAGCGGCCCTTTTTGTACGGCGGCCGTCCCGTCGCCGTTCTCCTTCCGGGCCGTTCCGTTCTGAACAGGTGCTCGCCGCTCGCTCTCAGGCAGCGCCCACGACGGAAGCGTCGGGATTTCGCGCGGGTGCTTGTATTCATCGAGATCCACCCACATCTCGGCAAAGTTGTAGAAGTAGCGGCCGAGGCCAAAACAGCTACAGGCCCGCTTGAACGCCTGTGCTTCTGCCGATGTCATTGCGTTTTCATCGTCCGCCCACTCCTCCCCACTCCCGCTGTGAGCTCCCACGCCGGGGATCGACACGACGCAGGTCACCAGCACCTTTCCCGTCTGGATGGGCTTGTCCTTCTTCATTCGGGTGATCGGCGAGATGGTGTGGACCGAATATTCCCGGGTCCAGCCACCCGCCGTGAAGATATGGTTCAGACGGTCCGTGTAAGCCCGCGGGTCGGCGTAGGGCGTCACGCGGCCCTTGCGGCTGTCTCTCGATGTAGCGGCGACCAGCCACTTCACGTCTTTCGAGGCAAAGGGTTCCTCCAGACGCACGAGGGCATCTGCAGCATTCATGGAGTTTTCCATGGCACAACCTCTCAAATCTCAGGATTTGGATTAGGTGATCAATCAGGCAGGACGCGCAGAATCGCTCGATTCAGCGTTGGTAATCTCTTCAGGGCTTGAGGTCATTTCACGAGAGCTTCGGCTCTCCACAGTTCGCCATTGAGCGTGCCGGTAAACATCGCCCACTCCACCCGGGTTTCCGTAGGCGGCTCGGCGATTTATCAGTAGGTTCGCCGGAATCCATAATGAGGCCGATTCTCCGCCCAGGGGATGAATTCATTTTGTGCGCGGAGCGTTGGCGTCCCGCACACACAGGGCATCCATAGTGTCGCCTTCCAAAGGATCCTCGAAGCCTTTCCACCTGCGCCCTTCATCGAACCAGAAGGACCAGAAGTGGTCGCCTGAAGCATGCCCATTCGCCTCAATGACCGGAGTGCTGCTCCATTGGCGGCCGTAGGTAAGCAGAAGGCCTCCGCTCACTTGAAGGTCGGGATTGCGATGCAGAATGTCGGAACTACCTACGTACTCGGTAGCGTAAGCTGACAAGTTGACGAGGCTCTCCAGTTCATCGATCCTTGGCAACCTCCAATCCGAATATCCGTCCAGTCGCAGGTTGCGGCAGTACTTCGTTGCCTTGTGCCAGCTCTCGCGTTTGCCGCTGTCTTTTGCGGCCCACATGAGCCCGGTGGACGGATCTACCCAGTACCCGCGTGCCTGGGTCTCATAAGCCACGCCAGGTGCCGTTTTTGAGAACTGATCGGGCATCGCTCGCTTCCGCCGTGGCGGAACCTTACCATTAGCAATGCACGTCCCCGCCGTTTCTGCGGTTCTCAATACCGCACTCTTGTCAACGCACCACACCGCTCTTACGCCATCAGACGCAGGAACAGCAATAACTTGATAGTCGTCAGGCGTGCAGTTCAACTGAATCTGGTAGCCTGCGAACTTGCCAGATGCGAGTTCCTCATCAATCAATCCCGCTGCCTGAGCTGAAGGCTCTGAGCCCTTCTGCGGTGGCCCGAGTTGCTCTAGCCGGCACGCGAACCCTTTGCCATAACGCTGATATAGAGCTTGCGCTTTGTTGAAGGTCCGAAGCGCGCGCAGGATTCTTTCGTTGGCGTCATCACCTACCTTTTGTGCGTACGCCACCCCGCAAACTGCGATGACAATCCACCCAATCCATCGCTGCATACGCCGTTTCTCCTCGTTCAGGAAGGTTGATGCACACATTGTTCAGCTTAGCCGAGCAGCGAACGATCGCACAGGCGTAGTGTGGCAGTTCTGAAACTGTCCCAATCTCGCAGTTCGCCTGACGAGTGATAACTGGGCGAGTCGCTCGCTGACTAAGCCGCGACCGGTTCACGGACACCTTTCTGCCATCATGAAACGTCATGGGCCAATCTGAAAAGTGACTTTCAGAACGGAATATCCTGGTCGGAGATGCCCAATCCGTCAAAATCACCCGCTGGCTCATCATGCCGCTCATCACGCGGCGGCCGTTGATCCGATGCGGCTTTTCCTGAGCGACCATTATCCGAGAGAAGGCTGATGTCACCCACCACAATTTCCGTGCGGTAGATCTTCTTGCCGCTTTCCTTATCGTCCCAGGACCGGGTGGTCAGCCGCCCCTCAACGAACAGCTTCGATCCCTTGTGTACGTAATCGCGCAGGATCTCGGCGCCGCGGGCGTAGGCGACAAGGTTGTGCCACTCTGTGCGTTCCTGCCACTCGCCCTGCTTGTCCTTGAATCGTTCCGAGGTCGCAAGCGAAAGCTTGGCAACCAGCGTTCCGCCGTTCGTTGACGCGATCTCAGGATCCTTGCCGGCATTGCCCAGCAGCAGAACCTTGTTCACTGTCTTGCTCATGATTTCCTTCTCCTTTTCCCGCGCCTTCGTCGTTCCGGCGCGAACCCCGTGTTCTTAACTGAAAACTTGCGCGATGGCCTTGCGCAATTCCTCTGGCGCGTACCCGTTCCCCGTGTAGCGAAAGCATCTCCCTTCCGCGTCAAGGTTCAGGTACCGGCGCGTATCGATGTGCTTGTAGAGGTAGAGTTCGCCGGATCGTCCCATGAACATGAAGCACTCGCACAGTTGTGGCCCGAGCACACGTTCCAGCGGCGCCCAGTCCGACGTCATGACCGCTCCTCCGTCTTGGCCTCGACAGCCTTTGGAACCTCCTCGAACATTTCTCCGAGCAGGTAGATGGTGGTCCCCGTGAGGCACATGACCATCACGTAGTCGAAGACTCTGAAGTCAAGCCCGGCCCGGCGTATCAACATTTCCGACACAACCGCGGCATGCAGAAGGATCACGAAGGACGCCGCCCAGAGAGCGTGGCGAACGACGCGATGCGCAGCGATCTGCTCTCCGTGCCTGCGGACTTCCAGCAGTACGTAGATGGCGAAGTATGCGCAGAACACATACCACTCCTGCGCGAAGACTTCGACCATGCCCTTCAGAGTGAAATGCATGTCCTCTCCCCCTGGAAAACCAATCGTGTTCCCGACTGGCCTATCGGTTAGCCTTCGATGAACATTCCGGCAACGGAAAACCGGCGAAGCAGAGCCAGTGCTCCAAGCACCGCCGGGCCGATGGCCAGCGCATTGATCAGATCGATATGCCTGAGTTTTCGTTCGAGGCTGGTCTCTTCTTCGTCGCGTCCGATTTCGAGTTCGATCCTGAGCCGGACGACCAGAAGGATTGAGACAACGATGGCCGCCACTGCAACCGGAGGATTCGCAACGTTGTGCGAGGCGACGCCGATGGTAAAGAGCGTGAGGCCGAAACAGCGCAGCCGTTCGTAGACCCGCGGATGGTGCCAGTCGATCATGCGGACACCTCAACCAACTGCGGCATTGCTGCCGGCTCCAGCAGATGCGAATGACGGCACCCGCAGCAGCACACAGCCTCAGTCACCTTGAGTGCTGCGTCCGTCCAGAGCGGCCCCGGCGGTCCCGGTTCGCCGCTCCGGGTCAGAAAGTGCGGGATGGCGCCGCCGCGGAATGCCGCATCCTTGCCCCACAGTTCGGTCTCAAGGAAGCCATTGCGGCCGAGAAAGAGAATCGCGCTCCGCAGTTCCGCGCGCCTGCCGTCCTCTTGTTTCAGCCAGTGTCTGGTGATGAGCAGATCGTAAGTGTTCTCGAAGCGGAACATCTCGACGCGCACAAATTCATCGCCCACGATGACAGCGTGCATACCGTTGGGGAGGAAGTTCTGGACTCGTTGCAGCCAGGGAACTGCGCAGCCGTCCACGCCGACAAATCCGACGTAGTGGCCCAGCAGTTCCACTGCGCCTCCCGACTCCTCGCCGCGAATCTTCCAGGCTTTCGTCTGCTGCTGGTAGACGACGTCCAGTTGCGGCCGGCAGCGGATGCCCGTCTTCCGGACTTGTTCCAGAGTCTCTGCGGGCAGCGCCAGTCCACGCCGCGCAATCACGGTCAGCCGACTCTCCTGCATGCATACCTCCCGTGTTTACCGCCAGGTCTGTTTGGGAATGGGCTGGCCCAGCGCTTCGCGGATCATCTCGCGGGAGCATCCGGCCCAGCATTTGTAGAACTGGGGATTGGCCACCGAAATCGCCAGGTTGTCCCGCGCCCGATCACGTCCCTGTTCTGCGCACGATGGACACTGCGTCCAGTAGTTGCCGCTCCGTTTGAACCGAACATTGACGTGCTGGAGGATCTGAAATCCGGACTGAGGAATCTCGGAAGACGCGACATCCAATGCAGGCCTGCTGCACACAGATTCCGGAATCGACAGACCGCGGGTGAAGGTTTCAAGTTCGGCCGCAGTGAGCCGCTTCACAGACCGCAAGTAGGTGAGCTGGTCGGCGAGGTTGCTCGGCGCATCCTCAAACCAGTACCGGTGCATGTTGGCGCGGTGAATGCCGAGCGGACCACGAATGGCGTTTCCGTATTCCTCCGCGCCGATCTCGTCCTGGCGAGGAAAAACCTCGATCCCGTCGACTTGCTTGAAAGTTCCCTTGATCGGAACGTCGAGGCGAAGGGCGAGACTATATATATAAGTGCGGCAGAGCCGGGCCGGTAATGGCCGCTCGCAGAGGATCCAGAGGTGCGCGCCGCGCCGCGACATTTCAACGACGGCGTGTACCCCATCCTGTTCCAGTTCCCACTTGAGCGTCCGGAGATCGCGGTAAGCGCCTTCGTAGTCGGCATCGATCGCCACCCATTTTGAGCATTGCGTCTCCGGATTGATGGCGTAGAGGCCGACCGTCTGTTCCCCCGCCAGGTGCTTTTGGATCACCAGAGGGTCGAGACCCAGCGGCTCTTTTGTCCGCCGGTTCCGCGCCTGGTAGAAGTAATACTTGCCCGAGTGTTCGTCCGGCCGGTCCGTTTGCCGGGTATAAGCCCGCCGGTTCACAAACCATGCCATGTATTCGGCCGCCTGGCCGACCGTAGCCGGCAGGATCTCCGGCTGCGGTCGCGGCGCCTTCCACGT
>Ga0335074_10015821_pt1 | contig 10613 bp, 2 predicted proteins | sample Lox_Sample_23_FD_206715 | JGI IMG/M metagenome (GOLD analysis project Ga0335074, IMG submission 206715) | Soil microbial communities from Loxahatchee National Wildlife Refuge, Florida, United States - Lox_Sample_2.3 | ecosystem: Environmental > Terrestrial > Soil > Wetlands | place: USA: Florida...
TTTCGTATAAGGAAGGAGTCCTTAAGCGGGTGGAGCACGTGTGCCGAGGCACTATTAGGTGGTTGTTTAAGGCTGCATAAAACAGCGACTAAACCCGCTGAATCTAGCAGCCTAGAACAGCGAAACCCAGCTATATTGTGATATTTTAGGTTTAAAGAATAACTTACAGCTACTAAACACTTAATCTACAATCTCAAACAGCTCTGCTAATAATACTAAGATTAATTAAATCTTATAAGAGCTTATAGGCTAAAACCTTTATAATATAAATATGCTAGCCCTATCTATCTGTACGACTCCTATTAATAAGGCTGCTAGGACACAACAGATATTTGCTATAGCTTTTCTAACCTTATATCTACTTGGCCAAGCCGATTTTAATGCCTCACACTAACAAGCTGTTACTTTTAAGGAGTATGTGTACTATTTAATGTGCTATAATAATAGGCAATTCAGCTGTTATCCCTAATAGCGCTTCTTAGTTTTTAATATCCTTATATGTAAGAAGTCTACGAATTCGGCCTAGTATTATATGTTAAAGGCATTAAATATAACAAATCTCATTTAGGAAGAACTAGGCGAAGCGTTAAATTCAAACTTAAACCTCCTACCTCAAATTATATGTTAGGGTTTAAGCCTTACTAGAACTTGTCCTTTTTGGAGAAATAAGAGTGTATTGCTTTAAGCTTAAGCCTAGTTCCTTACTTTGCAGATGTCGCTTGTATTTATTACTTTTAGCTGTACCAACTTTTAATAGCATAATCTTTATTGCTAACTACCTTAATATAACAAGTTCCTAGCTGGAAACAACATAGTTCGACATTATATTATATAGTAAAACGTTTAGGATTACCCTTATATTATTGCATACTACTTAGACTTTTAGTTCTAAGCCTTCTTATAGCTTGTTGTTAAGCTGTATTTTAGCTATAAGGACTACTAGTAGCATTATAAGTAGCAGGTTTGTAGTTCCAGCTATATATACTGCTTCTTCTAGATACTATCTGCGCTATCTCTCAACTAGTTTACAACTAAATTATAAGACCTCTTTGCCTAGTATTAAGGCAAAAGGATTACAGCTTAAAATCCAAATTCTTCTTAGGTCTTAAATGCTTAAAACCCAACCTCTCTTTAATTCTCTAACATGGTTAATTTTAAAGACTAGTTTACTGCTTTTTTAAATTGCTTATAAATGCACTTAGTCTGTTGCTTAAGAGCTTGTCTTTAAGTTAAAAAGGGCTTAAATAATATTTTATACTATTAGTTTTTCTTCCCTTAGCCCTTATTTGATAACCTAGTAGTTATTAAGGATATTAACTATAAGAGCTAGCTCTTTTCCTTAGCCTAAAACGTCCCTAATATAAACTAATACTTTCTACTTATTATAATAGGCTGAATGGCTAATACTAATATCTAGCTGCCTATATCGCTCTAAGCTGTCCTAGCTTATATTGCAAAATACGTTTCTAAGCTGGAAACTAAATTTAAGTCTTATATAGATTTACAAGGTATAATCTTACTATATACTAATAAGCAAGTACTACTCTTATTATTTGTCTTAAAGATGCTAAATAAGCTTATTAGAGAATAAGATTGGTTTGTATAAGAAGTATTATATATCTTATTATAGCTCTTAGTCTAAGAATCGTTTTAGTTTGTAGTAACATTTAACTGTCACTTAGAATAGAGCTAGGACGATTTTATTGTGTTAAAGGATAAAGATATTATAACATAGAGATTACTTATAAAGCAATATTAAGACTAGAATACTAATATACTAAGTGCTTTAGTATTACAAAGTACTACTCTTTTTAATTAGTTGCAGTTTTAGGATTAAAAGACCTTTTAGATTTAAGCTAGAGCCCCTTCTTAGGTTATTAATTATTAGCTAAGATATCTAGCCAACCTAGAATCTCTTACGTATAATAACTTCTATTAGGTAAAGCTTATATTATACTATCTGTTTGTTTATGTTAACAAGCTGTTGTTAGTTAATAGGGTAGCTTATTCGTCTTACTAGGAGGCATTTACAGCCTGCTATTAGCATTATTCCTACCTAGAAAACTATTACGTTAACTTAGAGCTTAACGTAGAAGAGTCAGCTGATAGTAATAATAATAATTTAGACGAGATTGAACTTGATCTTAAAGTTAAAGTCCCCCTTGCAGACTTTAAGGCTTATACCTAATAACAGCTAAATAATAATTTAGGCTAGTTAGATAGACTTAACAGCCTTAAAACTTGCTACTTGAACTAGGTATATAATTAGAGTTTACATGTTAGAAAGTACAATCTCAATTTTAAAGACTAAGGTTAGTTACAAGCAGAAAATCCTATAAAACAAGCTGTTAATGTTAGTTTGTCAGCTAGGAGCTTAAACTTAAAATAGTATAAGCTCTATAATATTGTTGTTAATTAGTATACTTAAAAGCTTTTTAGCTTAGTATTACTACTACAGCTCCTCTTAAACGTTAATAGGGTTGCTAGGTCTAAGAAGACATATACTCTCTTAAAAATATATGCTTAATTGCAAGATCTTGCTATCCAAGCTGGAAAACAAAATCCAGTTTTTTAAGCAGCACCTATTAGGATTGCAGCTTATAATATTATTAGAAAGACCTTGCATTCTCTCTTACAACTACCTGTAAGGACTTAACAAGCAGATATATTAGCTTTAACATTATAAGCCTTGCAGTTACTCTTTAAGAACTGCTAATTCCTTATTATTAATAAGAAGTTAATAATTAATTTAAAAACTCTCTCTTTAATTAATAATCGTTTACGGGCTATTCTGCTATACAATGCATATTATCTGTTTGGAGGTATCAACGTTCTCTTATATAGAGATTTCTTCTAGCTCCTACTTGTAAGTGGACGAGCTTTATACTTGTTTGTATGCGCTAGCTTAAAGACGATTAAAGGTTAACAACTATATTGCAAATTTGACTGGACGGTCTAGCTCGTCCAAGTTATACAACAACAAGGAGAAGATAATGTTTCAATTTGTTTCTAAGCCGCTCTTAATAAGTTATAAGAAGGGAAGCTGTTAAAGGAGAACTAGGAACTTTTTTGTACTTGTATTACAAATTAACTGTCTTTAAACGGGGTTTCTACTTTTAATAATGCTCTCTAGCTCTATTTTACTAAGGAAGAGGTATACAACTAGAACATTTAGTGTCTTACAAGTTAAAATATGCTAGTTAAAGTTTTAACTGCAATTAATTAGGGCTAGAATGCAGAAAAGGCAATTAAAGATGAAGCTGATAATCTACTAAATAAGATATACGTGTGCATTAGGGCTTGTTACGGACCGCAAACCAGGTAACAGTCCGCAACGGCCCGGGTAGGGGCCTAGAGCTGCCCTTACAGATAGGGGTTTATAGGCGGTTAGCTATAGCCTGTTAGCACTTGGTTTACGGACGGCCTGTAAGCGACATGTGACCTGTAAGGGGCATATAAACCCGCCTGTAAACTAGTGTCTTCTTCTTCTTCTTCCTTCAGCTTTAGATTCTTGTATTATAGGACTACTAATAGCATCGGCTTTACCACTCGCAGCGTCCTAGTGCTACTTATTAACTGAGTTTGTGACATTATCTAAAGCTCCACCTCACACTACAGTTCCTAGGAAGGAACTCAAAGATATCCAACCGGACAACTCAAACTAACACTTATATAGAATACGAACGCTGCGAGTTAGGGACTCAGTTTGACCCCAACTAAATCTCACAAACGAAACGCACAGACTATTACCCCTAAACTTTGCCCTTAACGATTAGGGCTAACACGCTAGCAATTTCCTGGAAATTGAGGGCTATTGTTAACTATAGCGCTAGGCGCGAAATCGACAGCTAGTAGGGCTGCTGCTAGTACGTCTACGAACCAAACCTTAGCCCAAATGGATCTACAAGAAGAACTTTCAGCCGCACAGGCCGAAATCGAGCTGCTACGAGCCCAGCTTGCAGCTCGAACTCCTAGAGACACTTCGCCGAGTAATGCAGGACTAATCGCGGTCCTTGAAACACTCGCCTAACAGTTAGACAGGCCGTCATCCCTTGCAGACCGTCTGTAACAGTCTGCGAAAGTCGCTGACCCGCCTATTTTAACAAACAGGGCGGACTCAAGCTTTAACAACTAGAGACTATAGATCTAGGACAAGTTGGAAGTTAATGCAGACTACTTCCCCAACGTACAAGCCCGAATGGCCTACATTTTCAGCCGCACTAAAAGGGACGCTTAGACCCATTTAAGACCTTAATACGCAAAGGAGTCTGCAGACGCTTTTAAAACGGACGAGGAAATAGTTGCACACTTAGCCTCCATCTACAAAGACTCATACAAGGTTTAAAACGCCCAACTCGCATATTAGAGTCTGATGATAAAGCTGTTAGAGGCATTTACGGATTTCCAAACATAGTTCCTACACCTAGCAGGCTAAGCTAAGATCCCAGCCGACGATTTCGTCCCTAACTTGTTTGACAAACTAACTGTAGACTTACAACAGGCCGTGTTGCCCACGTACTTAAACCTCTAAACCTTAAAAGAGCTAATGCAACAATGCTAAGCCCTAAACTAGGGACTTCAACGAATTAAGGCCCGTACAGAGCAAATGAAAGCTAAGAACCTAACTAACAAGCCAGCCCCCAACTAAATGGCGCCCGTACGTACTGCAACAAGCCCGGTTTCGTCCGCAAACCTTACGTACGTTAACCAGTCAACCTGTAAAGGCACCCCTATAGCACTCACACTCCAAAAACGCCCCCCTTACAACAACCTACTGCAATAAGCACTTAGCAACTAGGGAGCCTGTTTCTCTTACAGGTAGAATGACTACTTCGCAAAGGACTACCCGTCCGAAAAAGCAAAGAGGGTAGATGTAGGGCTGATTTAGGACTTAAAGGACTTAGAGGACTTAGAGGACTTAGGAAAAGAGGAACCCTAAGAAGAGACTCCGCCTTAAGGTCTAACAGCAGGGTCGACATGTCTAATGTTGACTTAAGTTAGCTAGTAGGAGGGAAGAGCTGCTCTATTCCATGTATAATATTTCGCAATAGATTTCAAGTTTTCTCTTTTATACTAGCTGACATTAAAGCAAATGCTTTTGCCCTTATAGACACAAAGTGTGCCCGCAAACTATCCGAATACCTTGCTACCCCTTTTAAAAAGCTTCCTCGCTCAATTTAGGTCTAAGGATATAACGGATTAGGTGTACAGTCAATTACAACAGTCTTACAGATACACATTTGCGTTAACGGATGAAGGCAATATAATACCCTATTCCTTGTAGCAGATCTAGGCCATTTTGACTTGATTCTCAGCTGAAAATGGCTCTTATACTTTAAGTTACAGCTTGATATGCAAAGCTGACAGCTAATATGGCTAAAGGACCTACCACCTACACCTTGCTTTGTCAAGGAAGCCGGCATCGTAATAGAAGCCCTCTTACAGCCCGCCTGCAAGCCAGCCTACCAGGCTAATGCTAACTGTAAAGACGCTGCTTTTAAAAAGGACGCCCAGCTAGACCTAGAACGGGTCTGAATCTTATAACGCCTTTAAGACGAAGGACAACTAGTAATAACAGCTGCTACTAAGGACTTGTCGCTACCGCTATCTACAGCAAGATCCTAACAACCGCAGTAGACCTTAAGGGCCATTGAGCGTCACATAAAACTTGCAGACTAAAGGGACAATTTACAGACGATAGAATGCGAGTTACAGTTGCTAGAGTTACCTGTAAAGCTCCCTCGGATTAGAAAATCGCCCGTAACAGTCCGTAAATCCCTTCTACATATAGATATTTGCAGCATTAGAGCTGCTAGGTTTCATTGGAACCTTAAGAGACTAGGGGCTGTTGTGTTTGTTACTAGCTTATACGAAATCAACCGCTTAATCAAGGAGAAACAGCAGCCTCTATTAGACGAGGACCTCACAGACAAACAGCTTCTCAAATTAAAGCTCCTAGCCCTATATTACAACCTCTAAGATGTCTTCTCTCAAGCTGCCTCGAACACCTTGCCACCCTACTAGCCGTACGACTACAAGATCGAGCTGGAAGGCGATGGGGAAGCAGGCTTAGGCTATAGCTTGCTGCGCTAATAATTTGCAGAGGAACTGCTAGCAACAAAGCAGTACGTTGTAGAACACTTAGGAAAAGGTTTTATTAAATCAAGCAAGGCATTATTTGCAGCCCTAATACTATTCGTCTGTAAAGCTAATAGGTCGTTACAGTTCTACATAGATTTTTGTAAGCTAAATGCTTTAACCTGCAAGGACTGTTACCTGTTGCCCTTACTCGAAGAGACTTTAGCACGAATAAGCAAGGCTAAAATATTCATAAAGCTCGACATTCACTAAGCGTTTTATAGGATACAAATGCACCCTAATTTAAAGGACCTTATAACATTCCAGACTCGCTATAGCACTTACAAATGCAAGGTCCTACCTTTTAGACTTACAAATAGACCTGCAACCTAGTAGCAGTATATAAATAACACCTTATTCGACTATTTAGACGACTTCTATACAGCTTACTTAAACGACATCATAATCTACTTAGAGAATGAGCTAGAACACGTAGAATATGTCTGTAAAGTGCTCATACGGCTCCATAAAGCTGGGTTACAAGCAGACATCTAAAAGTTGGAATTCCATGTAAAACGCACAAAGTACTTGGGCTTTATTATTAGTACGAACGGTATCGCAACAGACCCAGAAAAGACGTCTGTTATCTAGCAATAGGAGCCCCTACAAACTGTAAAGGGCGTGCAGTCTTTCCTAGGTTTTTACAACTTCTACTAGTATTTCATTAAGGATTACAAACGGGTTGCTCAGCCCCTAAATCGCCTCGTCCGTAAAGACCAACCTTTCATTTTTAACAGCAACTGCTACGCAGCTTTCTAAGAGCTTAAGAAGCAACTAGTCTTAGCCCTAGTCCTAGCACATTTCAATCCAAACCTGCCTCTACAAGTCGAAACAGACGCTTCAGACGGAGTAACAGGTAGAGTGCTCTCTTAAAAGCATGCAGACAGCAAGTGGCACCTAGTAGCCTTCCTCTTAAAGACTATAGTTGGCGCCAAGCTAAATTACCTAATTTACAACAAGGAACTACTAGCTATCATCTACAGCTTCTAGCATTAGCGTGTAGAGCTTGAAGGAACGCCTTAAGTAATTAAAGTACTCTCAGACTATAATGCCTTAAAGTATTTTATAACTATTAAGGTTTTAACTGCCCAACAAGCCTGCTAGGTAGAAGTGTTATCCTGTTACAACTTCTAGATTATGTACAAGCTTAGTGTAAGGAACCAGGTAGACGCCCTTACCTGTTAGGAATAGGATTCAAACGCCTTGCAGGATGCAAAATCGTCCTTATAGATGCAAATCTTGCTAAAACCAGAGCAGATAGACCTGTAAGTGCAGTTAGAGTTGGTTACAGACTAAGTTCTAAGCACCTTAAAAACAGACAGTAGTCTTAACTTAATAGACGACCTTTTACAGACGAATCAGACTGCGAAATCACTCAAGGACCTTTAAGAAGAAGCTTAGAACCCTAAAAGCGTGTGGACCCTTAAGAACGAACTGCTTAAATACTAGGGCCGGCTTATAGTAGCAGACGAACTAGGTTTACAGATAAGACTTATCGCTAAGGCTTACAGACAAGTGTCCACGGCCCACCCAGGTAAGTTAAAGACTTATAAACTCCTCTACACCTATTACTATTAGCTAGGGATAACAGCAAACATTAACTAGTTCGTATGCAATTACAATAGTTGCTAACGCTTAAAGATCTTAAAAGATAAAACGCCTAGTTTACTTAAGCTATTACCCATCCCTAATAGACCATGGCAGTACATCTTAATGGATTTCCACGAACTGCTTACAGACTGTAACAGATACAATATAGTGCTAGTTTTAGTCAACTAATTTGGCAAGCGTACAATCTCTATTCTATGTTTTAAGAATATTAACGCGAAAGAGACCGCCCGACTATACATCTAATACGTCTACCAGACTTACAGACTGCTAGATACTGTAGTGTCCGACTAGGGACCGCAATTTGTGTTAGCCTTTTAGAGAGAGTTTACAGGCATTCTAAGTATTAAGTTGAAGCTCTTAACGGCTTGCCACCTGCAAACAAACAGGCAAACCGAAATCACCAACTAGTACTTAGACTAAAGACTCCAACCCTTTATGAACTACTACTAGGACAACTAGGCGGAGCTACTACCTATAATAGACTACGCACAAGCAACCCTCCCTTACAATTTAACAGGATACACTCCAATCCAGTTAGAGATAGGTTACTTGCTTCAAACTAGTTTTAATTGGGACCAAACGGACAGGTTACAGACTGTCTGTAAGACGCTTTCCAAGAATAAGGCCTGTAAATACGCCGAACGGTTATAGAACGCTTAAGCACTCGCCTGAAAGAACTTGGAGAAGGCCTAGACAACTATAATAAAGCAAGCAAACCGGCACTGACATAAACCAGACTTCGTTGTTAGAGACAAAGTCTAAGTTACTACAAGGAATTAGAAATCGGACCGACCTAGCTGTAAACTAGATTATTAAATGGCAGGCCCGTATGAGATCTTAGAACGGGTAGGTAATGCCTACAAGGTAAAGCTATTAGAGTCAATTCGAGTCCACCCAGTCTTTTCGCCGGATAAGCTCTATAAGGCATCAGACGACCCGCTCCCAGGCTAAAAGAACGATCCCCCGTTACCAATCCAAGTTAATAGGGACGACGAATGGGAAGTCGACGAGGTCCTAGCCTTCAAACTAGTCCGTGGAACGTTAAAATACCAGGTAAAATGGAAGGGGTACAATCCAGATCCAACCTGGTACCCTACATGGAACTTTATAGGGAGCCCGCACTTGGTCAAACAGTTCCATGATGCTTACCCAGACGAACCCGGGCCGCTAAAGCACCTAGACGAGTGGTTGCGATGCTAGAAGGACGGGACGGACTTATAGGAACACAAAGACAAAAACGCTGTTAAAGCTTGAGGGCAAGCTTTACGGACGGGGGGGGGTGATGTTACAGACTGCAAACCAGGTAACAGTCCGCAACGGCCCGGGTAGGGGCCTAGAGCTGCCCTTACAGATAGGGGTTTACGGGCGGTTAGCTATAGCCCGTTAGCACTTAGTTTACAGACGGCCCGTAAGCGACATGTAACCTGTAAGGGGCATATAAACCCGCCCGTAAACCAGTGTCTTCTTCTTCTTCTTCCTTCAGCTTTAGATTCTTGTATTATAAGACTACTAATAGCATCAGCTTTACCACTCGCAGCGTCCCAGTGCCACTTATTGACTGAGTTCGTAATAGGGCTTAAATTATACTGTCTTTTAACTTATAAACTAAAATCGGGCTAGTTAATAGTTTAATAGGTATAGTTATTGATATTATATAGCAACTAAGACAGGATCCTACTACTTCTCTTCCCTTTACTATTCTCATTTAATTTGATAAGTATTCCAGCTTAGTGTTTTCAAGCTGTAATGCTAGCATAATACTAGTGTTTGTAGAACTCTACTAGTTTGATTATTAGGGTACTACTTGCACTTAGTTGCAATTCCCTTTACGTCTTACATATAAGATTACAGTTTATAAAAGTTAGGGTTTAACACTCTTTAAGGCTGTTTTGAATCTTGCAATAAAGGAACATGCGCTTAGTCTTTCTTATATAGCAGTTTCCTAGGTAAAAACACTTTAAGGGTTATTATTTGAGTGTCCCTTTAACTACAATCACTTTTAGGTTAAGGAAACTACTACTTTTAAAGACTAAGAATTAGATGTATTAGTACGTAATAGACAAATTATCTAATTACAATCTTTATAGTAATATATTATATAGGTTACAAGTTATATTTCTATTAAGTGGTTTCTTTATTACTATTTTAGACTTAGTTTCTTTGTTACTGTCTTAGGCTTAGAATGTGGCTTAAGGTTACAACTTAAAAGCTAATAAAACTAGCTGGCCTATATTTACTTCCTACTTTCACTTTTACTACTACTACTACTACTACTATTACTACTACTACTATTATTACTATTTCTTCTACTCCTACCTTTCCAGCTGCTGCTGCTACTGCTAACGTTTCTAGTCCTACTTCTCTTACTGCTAATATCCGTGCTGAGGGTGAGGGTGAGAGTGAGAGTGAGGATGAGGATGAGGATGATGCTATTAGTAAGCCTATCCTTCCAGGTTGTTTCTAAGCTTTTCTAACAATTAACAGCCCTAATTCCAGCCCTGCCTGCCCGCGCTACGAGCGCTATGACTGACCTAGCTGCCCTGCCCGCCGTCTGGAACCTTAGAACTCGCCCCGGCTGCAACACCCGCCTCACCTGGGACGCCAACATTAAAGCCAACCTCGCTTAAATCACAGGGCAGGTCAACCTCTTAGAGTGCTACTACTACTCCTAGCAGAATGGTGTGTTTGTGCTGTGTGTTTTAGTGGTTGGCCAGCTTTGTGGGAGCTGCGCCAACTGCTACTACAACAACAAGGGCTAGCGTTGTTCCCTCTGTGAGTTATCTTCCCAGGCTGTTTTTATCTATGTATTATAAAATTATGAACCCTGCCAGAGCGGTCCTCTAACCCCCTCTATTGGTCCGCTT
>Ga0335074_10015823_pt1 | contig 10612 bp, 10 predicted proteins | sample Lox_Sample_23_FD_206715 | JGI IMG/M metagenome (GOLD analysis project Ga0335074, IMG submission 206715) | Soil microbial communities from Loxahatchee National Wildlife Refuge, Florida, United States - Lox_Sample_2.3 | ecosystem: Environmental > Terrestrial > Soil > Wetlands | place: USA...
GGACCGTGGAGCCCGCTCGCGGGTGACCGCGTAGGACTTCGCCAGTTCGGCAAGGCTCGGCGACGCGGACAGCATCGCACGCGCGTTGTCGATGGTCGCCTGGATCTTGCCGCGGTTGCGGATGATCGAGGCGTCCAGAACCAGCCGGTCCACGTCCTTCTCAGTCATCGCCGCCACCTTGGCGACGTCGAAGCGCTGGAAGGCCTTCCGGAACGCGTCCCGCTTCGCGAATACGATCGACCAGCTCAGCCCGACCTCGAACACGCCCAGTGTGAGCGCCTCGAACATCGCGGACTCGTCGTAGGTACGGGTGCCCCAGACTTCATCGTGGTAGCGGTCAGCGGCGGCATCGCCGACCCCGACCCATGGGCAGCGCGGCTTCCCATCGCTCCCGGTGATGACGTCAACGCTCATGGTGCCAATGGTCTCTCATCGACGCGCGCACCTGTGCTGAGGCCCTACCGGGCAAGCCGCCGATCAGCGCGGGCCGCGTCGACCGGGGTCAGATGGGGTATCGCATGGGTCCTTGGATGTAGGTGCGGCCGCTGGGTGTGGTCCACTGGTGCCAGCCGGGACGGGGCTGGGTAACGCTCCAGCCGTCGGATTGCTTGACGTGGTGGCAGCGTCTGCTGCGGGCGCCGCCGTTGCAGGCGCAGGTTTTTCCGCCTTGGTCGTAGGGGATCGCGTGCTCGAAGTCGGATGCGCGGGCGTGGGTGGTGCAGGTGCACGCCGATGCCGACGGCCGGTCGTATTTGTCCATCGCGGACAGGGGCAGCGTCTGCGAATGGGATGCCCGGTAATGGCCGCCTCTGATGCGATCCGGGTGCGAAGCAACCTGGAGCCCGAGGTTCCCGCCGCAGACCTCCCCGTCCGAGAAGACATAGCCTGGGCGCATGGACGACTCCGGCGGCGCGTTCGTTATCGATCACGCGCCCGGCGTGCGTTACCGGATAGGCCACCAGGACAACTCGTGCTGGGACGGATTCGTGTTCCATCCGGGTGACATTGTGATCAGCACAAGGTCTCGCAGCGGAACGACCTGGATGCAGATGATCTGCGCGCTGCTGATCTTCCAGACCCCGGACCTCCCCGCCCCGCTCGCTGAGCTGTCGCCCTGGATGGAATGGCTGGCGCTCGACCGGGAGGAGCTGCTAGCCGGACTCGCCGCTCAGAAGCACCGGCGATTCATAAAGACTCACACGCCGCTTAAGGGCCTGCCGCTGGATCCGCGGGTCACCTATGTCGTTGTGGCCCGGCATCCGCTGGATATGGCGGTGTCGCTGTACCACCACTACGCCAATCTCGATGTGCGGCGCCTGAACGAGCTTGCGGGCTACCCCGAGACGGGCACACCAAAGCCCTTGCCCCCGCTCCGGGAGTGGCTGCTCTCTTGGGTCGCTCAAGACTGCGACCCGCACCAGCGGCTCGATACTCTCGCCGGGGTGATGCACCACGTCGCTGACGCCTGGTCGCGGCGGGCCGAGCCGAACATCATTCTGGTGCATTACGACGACCTGGCCGGTGATCTTGAGGGGCAGATGCGGCAGCTGGCCGCGCGCCTGGGCATCGCGGTTCCGGCATCCCTGTGGCCGGAACTCGTGAGCGCGGCCACCTTTCACAGCATGCGCTCCCGCGCTGAACGCCTCACTCCCGGTCCGCCAGGACTCTTTCTGGATGACACCGCATTCTTTCGGAACGGCCGGCCGGGCACCGGCAACGCGATACTGACGCCCGAGGAACTCGGTGCGTACCGGATCCGCGTGGCCGAAATGGCGTCTCGGGAAGTGGTCTCCTGGCTACATCGAGACGTCTAAAACTGATGCGCCCGGCAACAGGTCCGGTCACAGCGCCGGTGTCCTCGGCCACCAGGGCGACGAGCACCGTAGCAGAGCCGCAGCCGGCCACCCAGACGACTGCGATGATGGCACCTGCGTGGTCCGGGGAGAAGTGCGCTCCCCGAACCACCGGCGGACGATGATCGATGTCTCCCGGAACCCGTCAAGGGCAAGTTCGCTACGCTCATGGGCTTCGCCCGTCCTTGAGCGGAACCCGTCCGGCAGACGGCTCGCGGCCGAAGCTCGCGCCCGGTTACCAGGCACCAGCCGAGGTAGCTGTCACGATCGCTTCAACTGTCGTGATCGGCACTTCGACCGCGATGTCCCAGGTCTCGGCATCATGGCCGACCATGATGGTTGCGGTCTCTCCCTCTGAGCACCAGTGCACGGGCGCACCAGCGGACTTGCCGCGTCTTGGGAAGGTGCTTGAGGACGTGTTGCAGGGTTTCCCTGGCTGGCCCTGGCTGCCGGTCGGTTAGGAGGGTATTCCCCTTGAATCCGGCCAGCCGGATGGGCGAGAACCAGTCCAGCTGGCTTTCCACTCGCTGATCGTCCTGGCCGCGAGCGCGGCGCCAATGCCGGGGAGGCGGGCGCCTAGGTCCCAGGCGAAGCAGGTCAGCTTGTCCGCACCCCGGATCGACACACTGAGCGCGGCGCTGACCTCGTGTTCCAGGCCCTCGTACCACTGGTCGGGGAGGTCCCCGTGGCGGGGCAGGTGACCGCCGGGGCCGGGCCGGGCGCGGCGGCGGATCCGCTAGCGGAGGAATTGCATCGTGATTGGCGTCACATCAGCTTCGCTCGCATTCCTCGGACGCAGGCTCCACGGAGGCCAGGCTGCTACAGAACTTCAGCTGGCGCGGGCCAGCCGTAGCTGCTGCGCCAAGCCGAGGTGCACGCCGTCCGGGGTCCAGGCGGCAATCTGTTCGTCGATCCAGCCATCGGCTGTTGCCGACCGGGTCCGGGCTCTGAGCAGGACCCGAGACCGAAAGAAGACCCTGACGAAAGTCGCAAAGCGTCCCGCTGACAAGCTCCGATCGGCCCGGCACGGGTTGACTGTCGAGCAGCCATCCCGCGCCGGGCCGGGGCCGCGGTCAGCGTCGGGGACGGGCTGACTGGTGGGTGGTTATCGGCTGGCTACTTCGGCTGCAGCCCGGGCGATAAGGGTGGCGACGGCTTCGGGCTGCGACACGTAGACCGAGTGGCTGGCGGCGACCTCGGACACGGTGGCGCCGATCCGCTCGGCCATGGTGCGCTGCGCAGGCGGCGGGATCATCCCGTCTTGGGTGGTGAGCAGGTACCAGCTGGGCTTGGACCGCCAGGCCGGCTCGGTGATCGCTGCGGCGGGGGCGGCCACGTTCCAGGGGACCTGCGAGTCGGCCATGAACGCGGCCTGCCCGGCGGGCAGGTCACCGGCGAAGGAGGCGTGGAATTTTTCCCGGTCCAGGAGCAGGAAGCCGTCCCGGGGCGGCAGGATCGGCGGCTGCGGCCCGTCCGCGGGGAAGCCGGCGATCAGAGATCCGACCGACTCGCCCTTGTCCGGCGCGAATGCGGCGACGTAGACCAGGGCCGCGACGTTCGGGTGGGTGCCTGCCTCGGTGATGACGGCGCCGCCGTAGGAGTGCCCGACCAGCACGGCCGGGCCGTCCTGGGCGTCCAGGACCCACCGGGTCGCTGCGGCGTCGTCGTCCAGTGACAGGGTCGGGTTCTGCACGATGCTGACCCGGAATCCGTCCCGGGTGAGCGACTGGTGGACGCCCTGCCAGCCGGAACCGTCGACGAACCCGCCATGGACGAGCACGACTGCGGGGTTGCTCATGGTGATCTCCTCCTGCAGGGGCGCGACACCTGCGCGCGGACGACCTGCATCTGCCCAGTCTGTGGCCCGGGTAGGGCACGAGGCGCGGATCACGACGCACGGCTGCGCGGATCACAGCGCACTGCCGGGTCGGCGGATCAACCGGGCCGTGCGGCCTCCGGTCGTCTGGTCACGCCTGGTGCGGGTGTCCCTGGCGTAGCTCGCTTGGGCTGGTGCCGTAGGTGGCCCGGAACGCCCGGTTGAACCCGCTGATGTCGCCGAATCCGCGGTCGTGGGCGATCGACGCGATGCTCCGGCTGGACAGCCGCGGGTCGAGCAGGTCGTCCCGCACGCACTGCAGGCGCTGGCCCCGCAGGTAGAGGGCCACCGACTCGTGCTCGCCCTCGAAGAGCTTGTGCAGATACCGGGTCGAGATGTTGACCGCGGCGGCGATCTCGGCGGGATTGAGGGCGGGGTCGCAGAGGTGCTCGGTGATGTACGCCTTGATGCGGGTCTTCATCGTACGGTCCGCCGCGTCCGCATACTCAGTGTTGCCCGGGGTTGCGAGCAGGGAGATCACCAGGTCGGCCGCATGGGCCAGCACCCGCTCCGACTGCGCCTCGTCGAGGTGGGAGGCATGGCGGACCAGGTCGAGCACGAACCGGCCTACCACGCCGGAAAGCCCGTCGCGGCCGGACAACGGCCGCGCGCTGACCGCACGGCGTTCGCCGTCGGCGAGCCTGACCGCATTACCCGGAATCGAGAGCACCGCTACCGACCACGGCTGCGTGAAGGTCCAGGTAAACGGCCGGGAGTTCTCGTACACCACGAAATCGCCGGGCCTCAGCTCCGCGAGGCGCCCGTCCTGTTGGAGCGAGCCCGCCCCGCGGGTCAGGACCGCGATCTGGAAATAAATCCCCTCCGCCTGCCGGATCTGCCGGGGCGTCCGCCGGTGCACATGAGGGGTCGCGTCCAGCTCCGCGAACAGGAGCCGTCCCCGCACAGTGCCTTCCAGGTGCGCCGACGGATTAGCCGGCTCGGCCCAGCCGTCCAGCTGCACGGGCGCGAACGTGTCCGCCAGGACGTGGTGCCAGTAGGCCTCCCGGTCGCAGCGCGCCACCATGTCGGTAGCGACGACGATATCCGCCATGCATATCTCCTTCTCAATGCGCCCGGTCGCCCAGGGCGGGTCCTTAGTCCACCCCGGCCAGCAGCGTCGCGGCCAGCATCCGGGCCAGCCAGTCCCGGTAGGCGCAGGCGCTCCACTGCCGGGTCACGGTGAGCTGCACATACACGGCTAGCGAGGTCAGCACCCAGCACTCATCAGCGGCTCGCTCGGTGTCTTCGCCGGCCAGCCAGCCGCCCGCGGCCAGATGGCCGGTGAATGCTCGCAGGCCATGCAGCCGTTCGTCCTCGGTTACCGCGCGGACCTGCGCGACTTCCGGATCGGCCTCCGTGAGCACCGCCGCCAGCCCGCCGAGCCGCTGGTTCAGGTCTGTGACGAACCCGGCGTAGGCCTGGACCTTCTCCCCGGGATCGGTGATCGCCCAGATTCGGCGGATGGCCGGCCGCTGCCCGATCGGCACGGGTTCGTCATCGCCGGCCAGGACGGTGTCGTACACCGCCTTCATCAGGCCCTGCTTGCTGGCGAAGGCCTTATAGACCAGCTCGGCAGAGACACCTGCCAGCTCCGCGACCGCACGGATAGTCGTCCCCTGATACCCCGCCCTCAGCAGCAGCTCGTGGCAAGCCGACAGGACAGCCTGCCGGTTCCGCGCCGCCGCCTCGCGCCTGCCGGTGGCGTCGTAAGCGCGCCGGACAGGAGGCTGATCAGTCACCAGAACCTCCGCTAATTCGAGGACAGTTCACTGTATCCGAATCCGCGAAATTCGGATACAGTTCCATGTATCTAATTTGGAGGCTGACGATGATGACTACCCCGCTGCCTGCTGGTCTGCACCGCCTCGGTGATGGTCTGGCCAACTTCTATGTCCTGGCAGAAGGCCAGGACCTCACCCTGGTGGACGCTGGCCTACCCGCTCACTACGGCCAGCTGACCGCGCTGCTGGCCCGCATCGGCCGTTCGGTGCCAGATATCCGCGCCGTCCTGCTCACCCATGCCCACCTCGACCACCTCGGCCTGGCCGAGCAGGTCCGCCGCGAGGCCGGCGCGGAGGTCTGGGTGCACGAACTGGACGCCGCGGCACTGGCCGACCCGCGCCGGCCGGGCACCGCGTCGAGGCCGGAGCGGCGGCTGAGCCGGTACCTGCTCCGGTGCCCGTCAGCGGTCGCCGTGCCCCTGCACCTGGCCCGGGCGGGGGCATTCCGCACCCTTCCGGTCACCGAGGCCAGCTACCTGCGCGACGGCATGGTCCTGGACCTGCCTGGCAGGCCGGAGGTGATCGAGGTTCCCGGGCACACACCCGGCAGCGTCGCCTTCCACCTTCCCGCCCAGGGAGTAATCCTGACCGGAGATGCCCTGGTCACCAGGGACGGCCTGACCGGCGCAACCGGGCCCGTCATCGTCAACGCAGCGTTCACACACGACACAGCCCAGGCCCTGACATCGCTGAGTTCACTAGCGGCACTGGACGCGAGCCTCGTCCTCCCCGGACACGGCGCCCCGTACGAAGCCGGCATCAAGGAAGCCGTCCGGTACGCCCAGCTAGCCGGAACTCGCTGAGAGCGACGGAGACAGGCACACATGTCGTCCAGTCGGAAGTCCGGATGAACGGCGCTGCCGGAACTACGGGAGTCGTCGGCGACAGCTGTGCGGTCATCGAAGCCCACACCTCCTGACCCCAATCACAAGTTCCAGCCGCTTCGCGGGAGCCACGCGAACATCCGTGATCGTGATCAAAGTCGGATCGCTGGCGTTTCCATAATGGCTGATGCAGGTGGCATTATCGCGTTTATCCGACTTAACCATAGTGATCAAACTCCAGGAGCGACCGAGAATCCTCGACATCCCACTGCCTAACATCAACGAGTCAGCAACTCAGAGGCCTAACCAATTATCGGCCACGATTGCCTGTCTAACCAAGCGGAAGATGAGTATTTACCGCCTTGGCCTGCTCGGCAAACTCTGGTAGCTCGACTACTGTCACGCCTGCGGAAGTCAGCATTTCATAGCCTTGGCAGTCTGCGACGAATAGCGAGGGTTCGCGCCATGCCATTACGACGCGGGCTATGCCGGCATTCAGGATCAGCCGGGCGCAGCTTAGTGGACGCGATTTGCGTTCTGAGCAGGGTTCTAGCGTGCTGTAGATTGTCGCTTGCTTCAAGCGCGGGTCATCGTGCGTGAGTTTGGCTAGTGCCGATTCTGGCGCGCCCGGGCGTGCCGTATTGCCATCTCGGCAACGTCCACCGCGTCCGTTTCGTCGTTCAGTTCGCCGACTACCTGGCTCTTGCGGGCAAGGATGAACGCGACGGACTCCGGGTGTTCTGCCATCTGCGACCAGTCAAGCGCCCGGTCAAGCCAGTATTGCGCTTCCCGGTGGTTGCCGGTGTCCTGGTTCAGCCATGCATAAAGATCTGCGAACTGCGCCTGCACCTGGAGCAGCCTTTGACGGTCGTTGCCCCGCGTGTTCTTGCTCAACTCGCGGACGATCACGAGCTGCTCGTTTACGAACGGGCGTACACACCCGCCCTGAGCTTGGCTTTCGCCAGAAGTTCCTGCCTGTCGTCCATGCATCTATCATGATGCAAAAAAGTGGCTAGCGCATCAGCTCCCGCACCACCCCGAGTTTCCCCGCCGCCGCCCACGACTCGAGGGAGTCCCAGCGGCCCAGCAGGCCGAGGAGTTCCTCGTCGGTGGCGTCCTGGCAGCCCTGCTCCGGCCCGGACAGCTCCTCCACCACCGCGGCGAGGGCGGCGCTGGGCGGGCAGGTGTCGCCGGGGCCGTCTTCGGCGAACCCAGCCAGCCGCGGATCACGGGCCCCGCCAGGGGCGCCGCCAGGCACCCCGGAGTCGCGGGCCGGCTCTTCGGCTGGGCCGCGCTCGGGGGGTGGCGGCTGCGTCATGGGCTGCCTCGTTCGTGTGCGATTTTCAAAGTTGCCTACCGAAGGGCATTATGCCTATGACGAGCCAGGCTCGCTCCCCTTCACCTGTCGAGCTGAAACTGTTCCAGCGCGTGCTGCGCCTGTTCGATCGCCCTAGCGTGGCCGAACAGTCCGGGCAGTCCTCCGGTATGGACGAATACCGTCTGTTCCCCGGGAACGACCTGTCCGTCCCGGACGGCCGCGGCCAGCCCGGCTAGGGCCCGTGCCGTGTAGACGGGGTCGAGGACGAGTCCTTCCGTCCGGGCGGCGAGCTGGAGAGCCGCGGCTGCCTGAGCGGTGTAGTCGGCGTACCCGCCGCCGACCTGATCGCGGCGCACCGTCAGCTGATCGGGGGTTACCGGCGTGTCCGCCGCTTCGGAGGCGAAGCCCGCGACCGTGGGCAGCGGATCGGGAATGGCGCCGGTGTCCACGCCCAGCACGCGGTCCGCGCCGACCGCCGCTACCAGCCCGGCCATGCTGGCGCCCGAGCCGACCGCGACCACCACGGTGCGCACGTCCGGCACCTGGCCCACTAGTTCGCGCCCGCACTCGGCGTAGCCGCGGGCGGCGAGACCGCTCGACCCGCCGAACGGAATGACCGCGACCCGCCTGCCCTGTTGCCCGAGCTGCCGCGCGACTAGCGCGGCAGCCGCGGCGAGCCCGTCAGGGCCGACATCCCCCGCCCAGGCGATCCGCGCCCCGAACAGGCCGTCCAGCGCCAGGTTCCCGGACCCGGAGGCTCCCGGAACGCCCGGGAAGACCAGCACGGCGTCCAGGCCCGTGCGCGCGGCCGCGGCCGCCGTCAGCCGGGCATGGTTGCTTTGTGGCGCGCCGGTCGTGACCAGGGTGTCGGCACCCTCGGCGAGTGCCGCGCCAACCGTCCACTCCAGCTTCCTGATCTTGCCCCCGCCGGCCCCCAGGCCAGTGAGGTCGTCGCGCTTGACCCAAAGGTCATCCGGGCGGAGCCCGACAGCGGCGGCCAGGCGGGGCGCCGGCTCCACGGGCGTCGGCCAGGTGCCGAGAGTGACGCGGATGCTCATGGTGCCAATGGTCTCTCATCGGCGCCCGCACCTGTGCTGAAGCCCTCGTTCTGGCCGCAGTCACCCCAGGTCCGTTCGGGATAAGAGCTCTTTTCTTCCGAACGTACGGTGGTGACTCTCGCCAGTTACCGTGCCCCTGGCCACACGGGCAGGTCGCCGATCACCGCGTGCCTCGTCGACCGGATGAGGCCCCCGGTGGCCCGGTACAGGCTCAGCCCTTTCATGTCGGCGCCGTTCGGGAGCGTGCCGGTCCACGCGGCCGCCACCATGTCGCCGTCGGCGACGAGCGCGTCGATCGCGTAGCGGATGTGCCCGCCGGCCAGCTTGACCGCGTGCTCGTAGTCGGCGCGCGCCCCGTCGGGCCCGATCCCGGGCGGCTCGTGGCCGTAGTCGACGTAGTCCGGCGCTACGCACGCGTCGAAGTCCTCCGGGCGGCCGTTGGTGTAGCAGTCGAAGAACGCGCGCACGGCCTCTTCTGGACTCACTCCACCAGTATGAAGCGTTTCAGTACTCCCGTCGCGGGGAGCGGGAGGGAGCTGAACAAGGAGGCTTTCATGACGTCAGAGGCTAAGGCGGCACAGCCCGGACGGAACGTTCTCGCGGACCTGGACTCACGGATACCAACGAACTTCTACTGGTATCTCGCGGTGCTCGCGTGCATCGGCGGGTTCCTGTTCGGCTACGACACGTCCAACATCGGCTCCGCCCTTGGCTTCATTCCGTATCACCTGTCCAGCTTCGCGACCGGCTACCTCGTGGCCGGGGCGTCCCTGGGCGCGGCGGCGGGAGCGCTGATCGCCGGGCCGCTGACGGACCGGTTCGGGCGGAAGGCCCTGCTGATCACCGACGCCGCCATCTACGCCATCGGCTCGATCTTGTCCGCGGTCACGGTGGACGCGGGCATGCTGCTCGCGTCCCGGACGCTCATCGGGCTCGCGATCGGCGCCGACTCCGCGATCGCCACCGCCTACATCGCCGAGTTCGCGCCGCGCAACCGGCGCGGCCAGCTCAGCATCATCCAGCAGTGGATGATCACCGTGGGGATCCTCGTCGCTTACATCATCGCCGTGATCGTCCTCAAGGCCGCGCCGGGCAGCGCGGGCGGCGCCGACTGGCGGCTCATCCTCGGCCTGGGCGGCGTCCCGGCACTGGTCGCGGTGGTGTTGCGATCCCACATGCCCGAGTCACCGCGCTGGCTGATGCTGCACGGCCACTATGACGAGACCAGGAAAGCCTTCGGGCGGCTAGGGATGGACGTCACCGACGAGGAGGTACGCCGCGCGGCGGACGAACTCGCCGGGCAGGAGCAGCAGCGCCGGCGGAGGACCCAGTGGACCGCGGGCGTGCGGCGGGCGCTGATCGTCGTGTGCGTCTTCTTCATCTTCCAGCAGATCACCGGGATCAACGTCCCCTTCTACTACGGCCCGACGCTGCTGTCGTCGTTCTTCCAGAGCGGGAACAACGCGGTCCAGGCCGCGGTCGCCGGGGTCGAGGTCACCGCGATCCTGGGCGCGGTCAACGTGGTCGCGACGTACTTCGCCTTCCGGTGGATCGACAAGGTGGGCCGGCGGCCGCTGGCCATGTTCGGCTACGCGGGCATGACGGTGTTCATTCTGCTGGCGGCGGCCGGGGTGGCCTTCCTGACCGACATCCCGAAGACCGTGGTGGTCATGGTGGGGTTCTCCTTCTTCATCACCTCGTTCGCGATCGGCGTCGGCGGGACGGGCTGGCTGATCCAGGGCGAAGTCTTCCCGACCGCGGTCCGGGGCCGCGCGGCGGCCATCGCCGCCTGCGTCGACTGGCTGGCCAACTACGCGCTCATCGAGGCGTTCCCGATCTGGCACAACTCCATCGGGCTGGGCTGGGTCATGGTGTGCTTCGCCGTCCTCTGCGTGGTGGCGA
>Ga0335074_10015824_pt1 | contig 10612 bp, 6 predicted proteins | sample Lox_Sample_23_FD_206715 | JGI IMG/M metagenome (GOLD analysis project Ga0335074, IMG submission 206715) | Soil microbial communities from Loxahatchee National Wildlife Refuge, Florida, United States - Lox_Sample_2.3 | ecosystem: Environmental > Terrestrial > Soil > Wetlands | place: USA: Florida...
ATGGCCATGGCAGCGCTGGCGAACGACGATGAAGAGCTGCGCAGCGCGCAGTACCGGCTGCTGGAGTTGTGGCAGCAAAGTTATCAGGGCGAGCTGCTGATTCTTCTGCCTGACACCTTCGGCACCACGCAATTTTTGCGCGGCGCGCCTGACTGGGTAGCGAACTGGACGGGCCAGCGCATCGACAGCAAAGATGCTTATGTGGCGGGCGACGAATACATTGCATGGCTGGAGCGGCACGGCCGCGATCCACGCCAGAAGCGCCTGATTGCCAGTGACGCGCTCGACGTGGAGCAGATTCTCAGCGCGCACGCATACTTTGCCGGGAAGCTGCGCAATGGCGCTTCGCCTGACGAGTTCCGCTCGGCCAGCGATTTTCAAGATGCCAACCGCTGGGTTCCGGAACGCCGCATTCGCTTCAGCACCGGCTGGGGAACTCTGCTGACCAATGACTTCCGCAACTGCAATCCCCGGGGCGACGACGGTTTTAATCCTGTCGGCCTGGTTTGCAAACTCAGCGAGGTCGATGGCAGGCCGGCGGTCAAGCTCTCTGACAATTATTCGAAGGCGCTGGGCGATCCGAAAGAGGCCGGGCGCTACCGCAAGATTTTCGGTGTGGCGGGAGTTGCAGACACGCCGGTGCTTACCTGAAGAATCAACACGCAAAACGAAACCGCGCCTGAGAACCTGCATCTCAGGCACGGCGGTCTCTTGCTGTCGAGTTTACCTGCCCTTTGGAGCAATTCCAAAGGTTACAGTGACCGAAAGACTGCGTCCGGCCATCAGACTCGGCGTGTCCGCTCCGTTGATAGGCGTGGGGCCATTGGTATTGAACTGATCGGTATACGTTACACCGTTGGTTCCCACAAACGTTTGCGTTACAGGCTTGCCTCCCAGCTTCAGAGACTGAACGGCATACGAGTTGAGCAGGTTGTCCGCACCCAGCCGGACCTTGGTTCCGTCAAAGAATGAGTGGCTCCGGACGGTGTAGTTGATGAAGGTGTCGACCGTGTCGAATGGAGCGATGATGGCCTGGTTGTGATATTGCTTGTTGTCTACGCGCTCCTTTCCAACGTGATGGTTGAAGAAGCCCATGTCAAAACCCCGGCGATCATAGGTGAGCCCCTGGAATTCCGTATTTGTCGGGGTCTGCGCCACCCATAAACCGTAAGGAGCCGGCTGGCTGTACGGCGTTTGTCCAGCGGGTGCGGCATTGAGTGTGCCCGAGTAGTATGCGTTGCCGAAGGTTCCATTCAGATAAAGGTTGAGGCCCGGGGCAGTCACTACAGTGGATTCAAACTCAACGCCCTGGGTGACCGAGCTAGGCTGCAGGTAGTAGATATCCTGACCGTAGAGCGGGTCGGTTGGAGTCGTATCCGTGATGCTGGAGTAGCTGTTGTCGAAACGCACGCGATAGGCGTCTCCATCGAAGGTAACCTTATTGCCCTTTGCCACGGTTCCAACCTGATAAGTGGTCGATTTCTGCTGCTTGGGCGGCGTTTCTAACCCGGGTTTAGGATTGGTCGCCGACACCGTGTGGTTGTAGTCGTAAGTAGAACTGGGAGGCGCGGCGCTGCCTGACGCGACCTGGGCATAGGCCGACCAATTGTGCTGTAGGCGATAGTTGAGGTCGAGCGTAGGCAGCCATGCGGTGAAAGTGCCCTGATCGGTGGCAGTTGCTGAGCAGGGCGCGTTGTCGTTTGCAGCGCCCGTTGTTGCTGAAGTCTCGCATGTCAGCGGACCAACTGTAGCGCCGTTATCGGCGTGATGCAAAATGTTGAGGGAGTATGCAAAGTACTTGACGCCTGGGGTGATGTTTAACGTCGGAGTCACGTGAAACTCATACTCGGCAAAAGGTTGGTACGAGTTGGTCCAGAAAGACTCATTGAAGTTGGGCAGCGCCTGGTCCGCCCAGTTATTCAAGGGATCAGTGGGGTACTGATGGCGGTTGGTATCCGCCCATTCGTACCACATGCCGGCGCGGAAGATGCCGAGATGCGAAGTCTGCGTGAGCAACGAGGTCTCGCCGTACTTGCGATAGCTGTTGTACTTATCCACACCGCAAGGGTAGGCCGTGGTGTTAGGAGAGGAAGCGCCGGTGTTGTCGCATGATGCGATGGCAACGCCGTCGTAGTATGCCTTGCCACCCGTGATAAAGGAGTTGGGTACCAGCGAAGGATTGGCAACAACCTGCGCATTGGAATATTCAGTCAGCGCGGTAGGGCTCGTGTACAACTCGCCGTTGTCATAGTTGTACGTGTAGCCCTTGAAATCCAGATACCAGCTCTTGCCGAAATCCCTCTTCAGGCCAACATACTCGAAGTCGGTGGGAATATGGTACTTGTTGTAGGCCGCGTTGAACCAATTGGCCGGGTCAGCCGAGTTAGGCGCGGTGAGCAGGAACTTGACCCCCGCGCCGGTGTACGGCAAGAGCCCATTGGCCGTATCGGCAGTGGTGCAGCTATAGGCGCCGGTCGGAGACACACCATAGAGCTGGCAACGGCTCGAGGCGATATTCGGCTGATTCGAGCTGAGCTGAATGACGCCGCTGAAGCCGGTGAGAACGGTACGAGGTGAGATCTGGTACTGAAAAAGGAGCGACCCGGCGTCGCGTTGGTTGTAGTTCTGAGTCTGGAAGCCATTCGACGTCATATGGTGCCAGTCGATGAACATATTCATCTTCTTGCCCGGACCGAAGAGCCCGAAGTTGTAAGCTGCATCGTAAAGTTGAGTATTCCATGTGCCCCAGGAAACGGTCCCGCGAATGTCCTGCTCGGTGGTCATAGGCATTGAGAGCAGGTGGATGGTGCCGCCGAAGGGGTCAGGCCCGATCGTCGAGGCAGTGCCGGGGCTGCGGTCCACGTCCACGCCACCCACCCATTGCGAGGGAAAAAACGCCCAGGAGTGATGCGAGGGCGAATTGCTGTCGAAGAAGGGGATGCCGTCGAAGTCGATGTCGTATTCGCCGTCGGAAAAGCCACGGAAGTAGGTCTTGCTCTGGCCCAGGCCCACTCCGTCAGTGCTGGTGGTGAAAGTGCCGGGAACAACCTGAACAAGCTCGCCGTAGTCGGCGATGGGGCTGGTGAAATTCTGAATATAGGAGCTCGAAACCAGCGACTGCGCGGAGCGTTCCTCCAAAAATCCGCCACTGGGCGCGTTTTGTACAGCCACCGAGTCGACTCCGGCATTCACAGTAATCTCCTGCACCACTGCGCTGACCTGCAGCGTCAACGACACCTGCTGCGTTTGCCCATCGGTCAGCGTGATGCCAGACTTTGAGCCCACGGCAAACCCGTTGCCTTGAGCTGACACGGTGTAGGTTCCGGGGGCCAGGCCTTCGATGGAATAATCGCCGCCGCCGGTGGCTTCGACAACTTTCTTTTCGCCGGTTGCGGTGTTGGTCGCGGTAACTGAGGCATTGGGTACGGTACCGCCTTGCGCATCGTTGACGGTTCCCTGAATCTTTGCCGTGGCTGCCTGTGCATGCGAATGCACGGCAGTGAGGGGAAACAACGCGAGAATCGATAATGCCAGCGCGCCGAAACGAATGCGGCTGCGCACAGGATTGTGTGTCACTATTGCCCTCCAAGAGTTGAAATTTGCAGGTATTTGCGGGCCCGGATATCTGGGAATTTTGGGTTGGGTGCCAATGCTGAACTTAGCAAGCGATGTTTACGGCGAGATTACAAAGTCGTTGCGGCGAGGTTACAAAACGTCGAGGAGAGCGCCGTCAACGCTGCCTTTTCCACAACTGAAAGCAGAAATGCGAGATATGACTTTTTCGTAAAGGCGGGGTGTAGTCTGCTTTTTATGGCCGGTGAGACAGCCCGGTATGCCGCTCAGCTCCGCAGGGAGTTAACGCTTCGCAACCGCAGCTACGCGCGCGGACGCGTGCACGTGGAAAGCTACGGGAGCGCGCCGGTGATTGTCTATGCGCCGGATGGCGGCCGGCACGGAAACTTTTTTGACGCTGCCTACGCCGCCATCGCCGAGCGGCCCGATTGGATGCGCCGCTTCGACAAGATCCACGCGCAGGCCGCGCGTTCCCTGCCCAAATCGGATAGACGCTGGCGCGAGCTTGACTCCTCAATGAGTTCCGATGCGCTGCTGATGAACATATTCTGCACGCCCGGCGTGATCGAATCCGCAGCCATTCGCAATGCGCTCGGAATCGAAAATGATGCCAAGCCAACCGTTCGCCCCAACGACCAAGACCTGTCGTTGGGGACCCCGGTATTCGGCTGGAAGGCGCGCGTGCCCCTCGCCAATGGGCGATTCGATCGCACCGAGGTCGATATGCGCCTGGGTTCGCTGCTGGTGGAGGCAAAATTGACTGAATCAGATTTCCAGTCAAGGGCCGCCGCTATTGTTGAAACTTACCGCGACCTCGATTCAGTGTTTGACCGCGACCGGTTGCCGCGCGCTGAGATCGCTGCGGCACGATGGATGCGCGCCAGCGAGTTTCCCGAAAATGATTCGCAGGAGTTTGAAAGCGTATTGGGCGATCCGGATCTCGCCTCCGCCATCGATACAGTTTTTCGTCCACCCGGCGAACCGGGCTACGCCAGCTATCAACTCATTCGCAACGTGCTTGCGGCCTACGCGGCAGAGTCCTGCTTCTGCGTGATCCACGACGCGCGCCGCCCCGACCTGCGTGAACAATGGTTCCAGGTAATGGCGGCCGTGAGGAGTGCCGATCTGCGCACGCGCCTGAAGGTAATGACCTGGCAGGAGCTGGCTGCGCTTCTGCCTGCTGGATTGCAGGAGTTTCTCGACGTGAAATACGGGATCGTGGCGCCGGGAAAAATACCTTCGCCGATTGAAGGCGTGGGAGATTGCGCCGAGTAGCTGACTGACAGACTAAAAAGATCAGTGAAGATCAGTGTGCAGCTGCACCGGCGTCTGCGCCATGCGTCAACATTTCATAAATTTGATTATGAAAATCGACCGGATCCTGCACCGTGAAGAGATGGTCGAGCCACTGCCGCGTCTCTGGCATGGGTTGGCCCAGCCGGTTGTGATACTCGTTGTAGCCAACGGCAAACGGAAGACCGGGGCCATAGTGAACCTTGCCGCCGCAAACCGTCTTCGGCACCGGCTCTTTCCTCAAGAACAGGTGCGCCTGAAACTCCATGGCCCCAATCAAGCGCTGCTCTTCGCTCTCATAAAGTTTGTCGCCCTGGATGTGCGCGGTCTCCGCTGCGTTCATCGTGGCCGCCATGCCAAAACTTGTATGACCCAGGTCGCGGCAGGTTTCCTGCGCCACACCGTTGGTACTCGCGTCAAAAGTGGACTGGCCGTACCACGTAGTTCTGTCTGCGCCGCGCGGAAGAGGCCTGGGATGATCGCCGTCGAGTTTGAAATTGTAGAAATAGGCGGGCACACGCTCGCGCCACATCTTTTCAGCGTATTCCAGCAGAGCGCGGTCGTCGGTGAACACGGCAATGTTCATCATGCCTTCAATCATGGTCAGCTCCCAGTTGCCATTCTTCGGCGAGCCATCGCGAATCAGCGGCAGATTCAACTTGGTGAGCATATCGCTAAATGCCTTCACATCCTCGGGTTTCCATCCCGCATCGCTATAGCGGATAATCTCAGCCGCGCGCGGCCAAACTTCCGCGACCCAACCCGCCTGCAAAGGCGCGTTCGAGAGCGTGTAGCCCGTCAACTGGCGGCTGTAGGCGTTCATAATGCGGATTGAATTATCGGCGTAGCGATGGTCGCCAGTGATCCACCACAACACGGCCTGCAGGTACGCCGCGGCGGCATCGGCATTTTCGTTGTGGCAACCATGGTCCGGCTGCGAATACGCCCCGCATTCAATGACGCCGGTTGCAGGCGGCCCAAGCACCTTATAGTCCAGCGCGGCATATTGGCTGGCGACGGCCTTCTGGAACTCGCTGTAGAGAGGCTCATTCTTCGCCTTCACCTGTTGCTTTACAAAATCCAGTTGCTGCCGGCTCACGAGCACGCCTGGATGCTGCATCGGTTGCGCGGACGCTACTCCGCATACAATTCCCAGCACCAGCGCAATACCCAGCCCGATTCGCATTTAAGCCTCGCAGAAAAGCCGTATTTTGGACGGAGGGAAGTATAGCAGCCGCGCGGGATGTGACTCCACGGCCGCGCAGGCCGCCGCTCACTGACCACTCCAGCCCTCGTGCGTTACATTAGGTTTTGACCGTTACATCAGGTTTTTGACCATGAACGCACTTGTGATTCCCGATTCAAAACGCCGCTGGGACTGCCTGAGCCTGGGCGAAGTGATGCTTCGTCTCGATCCCGGCGAGGGCCGCATCCATACCGCGCGCCAGTTTCAGGTGTGGGAGGGCGGCGGCGAATACAACGTGGCCCGCGGCCTGCGCCGATGCTTTGGCCTGCGCGCCGCTGTGGCCACCGCGCTGGCCGACAACCCCGTCGGCCGCCTGGTCGAGGACTTTATCCTGCAGGGTGGTGTCGACACTTCGCTCATCCGCTGGGTTCCTTATGACGGGGTGGGCCGCGCCGTGCGCAACGGCCTGAATTTTACTGAGCGTGGCTTCGGCGTGCGCGCTGCTGCCGGCTGCTCCGACCGCGGCCACACTGCGATCAGCCAGGTAAAACGCGGCGATTTCGATTGGGAAGCGATCTTTGGACCATCGAACGGCTCGCGCTGGATGCATACCGGCGGAATTTTCGCAGCGCTTTCCGAGTCAACCGCAGAGGTTGCCGTGGAAGCCATGGACGCCGCGCGCAAACACGGCACGCCCATCTCCTACGACCTGAACTATCGCGATTCGCTCTGGAAGTCCATCGGCGGCAAGGCCAAGGCACAGGAAGTGAATCGGGCCATTGTGCGCAAAGTGGACGTGCTGCTCGGCAACGAAGAAGATTTTTCGGCCATGCTGGGCATTGCCATCAAAGGAGTGAGTGAAGACTTTGCGGAACTGCCCATTGCGGGTTATGAAGAGATGCTACGCGAGGTTGCCGCGGCGTATCCCGATCTGAAGCTCATCGCCAGCACCTTGCGCAGCGTCCACTCCGCCAGCCGTAACGGCTGGGGAGCGATTGCGCTTTACGAAGACAAAATTATCCATGTCCCCCAGCGCGACATGGATATTCTCGACCGCGTAGGCGGAGGCGACAGCTTTGCGTCAGGGCTTATCTACGGCCTGCTCAGCGGCAAGGGCATTGATTACGCAGTTCGATGCGGCGTGGCTCATGGCGCGCTGGCCATGACCACCCCCGGCGACACCAGTATGGCCACACTGGCAGAGGTTGAACGCATTATGAAGGGAGGGTCGGCGCGGATCGCACGGTGAAACAGCTACTAGCTTTTAGCTTCTAGCTGTTAGCTCGCCAGCAAGTGATAAATGGCGTTCAGTTCATCCGCGAAGAACTAAAAGCAAACGGCTAAGAGCTTGAGAAGCGAACGCACACCAGTACTAAGGAAGAGGAAATGCCCGAAACCACACAGCAAATCATCGAGCGCGTCGGCCTCATTCCGGTTCTGCGCGCCAAAAGCGTAGCCCAGGGCCGCGCCGTTGTCGACGCCATGATCGCAGGCGGGGTCACCGTCGTTGAAGTCACCATGACTGTGCCCGGTGCTATTGATCTGCTTAAGGAATTAAAGAATGAATACGGATCGAAGCTATTGCTCGGCTCAGGCACCGTGACCACCGCCGACCAGGCTCAAGCCACTATCGATGCCGGCGCGGAGTTCGTCGTCAGCCCTAGTCTGCATCCTGAAGTGATTGCCAAGACCAAAGCCAACAAAAAGATCTCGTGCCCCGGCGCGCTCACGCCTACTGAGGCCATCACCGCGTGGAACGCAGGCGCGGATTACGTGAAGATCTTTCCCTGCTCTGCTCTTGGCGGCGCGAGTTATTTGAAGTCGCTGCTGGCGCCATTTCCGCACCTCAAGATCATTCCCACGGGCGGCGTCACATTGCAGACTGCTGAAAGCTTTATCAAGGCCGGCGCGCGCGCCCTCGGCGTGGGCAGCGATCTCGTGAATCTGGCGGCCGTCGATGCAGGACACCCCGAAACTATTACCGAAACCGCACGCGCGTATTTGAAAGTTTTGGCCGAGGCGCGCAAAAGCTAGCGTCCCCGCTTTGAAGCGGACGATGTTCTAGAACATTTCTCTGCTTTCCAAATTCGCTTCGACCTCGGCCTTCGTCCGCCACACGTCGCGCCACTGCTTGTTCGCTACCAATTGCAGTTGATCGGTATGGTGCGGCGACCCAGGCTGCGACGAATCGCCGTACGAAAGCAGCACCTTGGCATGAATCACCGGCGCAAATTCAATCGCCATTGTGAACCCATCGCCGTGCACCGGCGTCTTGGTCCCGTTCAGCATCGGCCCGTACGTCACCACGCGAATAATTCCTAAATTCCCGTAACCGCCGTTGCCCGGCAAATCCACGCCATTCAATGGCGCGCCACGATCCACTGCGACATTGCCGTCGCTCTGGTTGTTGAGTTGAATGCGCATCACCTTGCCCCATGGCGTGTCCACTGCCCCGTAGGTTTTCTCCGTTTCCTGCGCCGCATCGTCCAGCATCTGCGCCGCGGCTTTTGGATCCTTCAATCCTCGCGGCGTAGTCAGGGGTTCATTTACGTCGTAGGCAACGGCAAAATTCCGCATCCCGCCCGGCGCGCCCACGTTCACTGCGGTATTCACAAACTTCTGGGCCCAGGTATAAAACAGCAGCGCTCCGGTGCTGTCCGCATCGGCATCTCGTTTCCAGTTTCTCAGCACCGATGCCGCCTGCTTGGCGCGATCGCTGCCATATTTGTCCACCGCATCCAGCAAATCCGGCAGCAGACGGTCCGCCATCTCCATGTGCGTCGAAAGCTTCTTCTGGAGCAGCATATCGAAGCTGATTTTCTTGTCTTCTGAAAGCATCCTCAGCCCGCGAAACGGCCGGAAGGCAGGGAACGTTGGCGAAACGTACGATGGATATTGCGAGTTGTCGATCATCGTTGGCCATGCCGCATCCCACGGCGGCTCGTTGCTGTTTTGAACGTATCCGCTCGCCGGGTCCACAATCTTCGGCAATTCGTCGTAACTCAAATAGCCGTCCGGCAGCAGCTTCGATGTGTCTCCCGGCACCGGCCGCGCCCAGAACGCGTAATCGCCCTCGCTGCGCCTGGGCACTTCCGCATTGAACAGATACTCAATGTGCCCGTCGCGGTCCGCGTACATGATGTTGTACATGGGATACTGCAAGCGCCGCACCTGCGCCTGGTATTCGGCAAGATTGTGCGCCGTATCCATCTTCCAGATCTGCTCCAGCATGAAGGGCCGGTCCAGCCCCGCCACGTGCAGCGCAATCGGCGCACCGTCGTCTCTTCTGATCACCGGCCCATGCACCGTGCTCAGGACCTCGATCTTTTCCTCAGTCATGGCGCCGTCTGGCTGCCGGATTTTGATGGTGTGCTCCGATTTGTCAAACGGCCGCACCTTGGCGTCGAACTCGTAACCGCCATCCTTCTCGGTAATTTTGTAGAGCAAAGCGCCGTTATTCGTGTTCACCGTGTTGGTGATCGCGTTGTAATCGCTGGAGCTGAAGCGCATCACCGGCAGCCCCACCTGCGTTGCGCCGTAAAGATCGATGCCCGGCGCAACCAGTTGCGCTTCAAAGTAAGTCGTCTCGCCACCCCACGCCAGGTGCGGATTCATCAGCAGCATTGCATGTCCGCTGGCCGAGTGCGCCGGCGCAATCGCCCAGCCATTCGATCCATCCTCTGTGTCCTGATCTTCGAGAAACATCTTGTTCGGATCGGCGCCCTCCGGCCACTCCAGCCCCGCAGCCTGCCGGGCCGGCCTTGGCTCGGCAAGCCGCGCGGGCGCCACAAACTCGAAGTAAACAAAGTGTTCCGCGTGAGCCATCACATCCACTGCCGTAACCGGCAGAACCTGCCTGGCCTCCGCGTTCAACTTATCCGGATGCCTGGCTGCATACGCATTGATCCCCGCGGCAAACGCATCCAGATAGCCGCGGAACTCCGGAGTCTGCTCCTGGAGCCACTGCGCCGCGCGCTCAGGAACGCCGTTGGTCCACACCCAGCGGTCGCTCTTCAAGTTCTTGTCGTTCGCTCCGGGCCCGAAATATTCCGCCGCGCGCCCGCGCGATTCCCCGTAAACGCTCAGCAGCAGATCGCCATGCGCCTCAGCCTGCGCCCATCCATAGCAATAGAAAAGATCCGCGGCCGTCTTCGCGTAGATGTGCGGCACGCCGTAGCGATCCCACAGTATTTGCGATCCGTGTTGAGGCGCGTACGCGGGCGGACCCGCACTGACAGCCCCAGGTAACATGAAATACAGAACCACGAACGCCATGCGTCGCAGAAACATTTGATCTCCTGATTGTTCCTAGAGCCTGTTTCAAAAAATGGCTGCGAAGATTTCGGATGTCATCCCGCAGGGGTTAAAACCCCTTGTTTTTCTGCATTTTTTGGCCCGACTAAAGTCGTGCCCTTGTTACAGAACTGATTTTTGAAACACGCTCCAGCAGGGAACGCTAACTGGTTCGGACGGGGAACAGCGGCTTACCAGAAATGTACCACGTACGCCGGGTGCGCCCAATTCAAAACGGCTGAAGGGCCGGGCTCTGAGCCGCTCCGT
>Ga0335074_10015825_pt1 | contig 10610 bp, 10 predicted proteins | sample Lox_Sample_23_FD_206715 | JGI IMG/M metagenome (GOLD analysis project Ga0335074, IMG submission 206715) | Soil microbial communities from Loxahatchee National Wildlife Refuge, Florida, United States - Lox_Sample_2.3 | ecosystem: Environmental > Terrestrial > Soil > Wetlands | place: USA...
CCATGGATGAGTTACTGTCGGTACCCGGCGCGGCTAGAAAAACTGCGAACGTTGTGCTTGGAACTGCGTATGGAATTCCAAGTGGAGTTGTCGTAGACACGCACGTGCAGAGGATTACGCTGCGGCTCGATCTGACTAAGAACACGGACCCAGTGAAGATTGAGCAAGATCTGATGAAGATTGTTCCCGAAGACCGCTGGATTCTATTTTCTCATCAGGTGATCCACTTTGGACGGCAGATTTGCATCGCACGCAAACCTCGCTGCGCCAATTGCCCGCTCGATCCTATCTGTTACGCAAAGGATAAAACACTCGCATGAATCCAGATCCGTTTCGCAGGTTTTTTGAGAGGCAGTTCGCTAAAGGTTCAGCCCCTGGCATGACCCGGCGAGCCTTCCTGGGCGCCACGGCCGCAACCGCCTCCATCCTGACTGCGGCCGAACTGTTCGGCGCCGCGGACGACCCCTCCCAGCAGCCTGTGGCGTCGCTTGAAAACCTGGCCGCGAATGCGTTGAACGAAGCCAAGCGCCAGGGCGCCACCTATTGCGACATCCGCATCAATCGCTACCGCGACCAATACTCCGGCTATCGCCTCTCTCCGCAACGCGGAAGCTCGAAGACCGACGAGGTTCCGTTCGTTACCGATCAGCAGAGTTTCGGTTTTGGAGTGCGCGTCATTGCCAATGGGCAGTGGGGTTTTGCAGCCTCTCCTCTGGTGACCGCGGATGAAATTGTTCGTATCACTCGAGAGGCGGTTCTGGTTGCGAAAGCGAACTCCGTACTCCAGGCTGCTCCGGTCGAGCTCGCCCCCACACCGAGTTATAGGGACCGCTGGGTGTCGCCCCACGATGTCGATCCGTTTTCCATCTCCGTTGGCGAGAAGCTCGACTTAATCCACAAAGCCGCCGCCACTATCAAGAAGAACCCGAAGGTTTTCTCCGCCTTCGGCATGTTGGGCTTTCACTCGGAAGATAAATATTTCGCTTCGAGCGAAGGATCTTCCATCCAGCAATACATTGTTCAAGTCTACCCGTTCCTCACCGCCTCCGCCGTAGATTTCCAGAACGGAATCTCGCGCGAACGCTCCTATCAGGTTGCGCCGTTGTCAATCGGCTGGGAATACGTCCCTGAAATCAATCTTGGCGAGAACGCGGCTCGCATTGCCGAGGAGTCAGTGGAGCATCTCTCCGCGCCTCCTGTCAAGCCCGGCAAGAAGGACCTGGTTCTGCTTCCGAGCCACTTGTGCCTGACCATTCACGAAAGCCTCGCGCATTCCACCGAGCTTGATCGCGCTCTCGGCTATGAAGCCAACTTCGCAGGCACGTCGTTCCTCACGCCGGAAAAGATGGGCAAATATCGCGTAGGCAGCGACATCGTGACGGTGTATGGCGACCGCACCACCGAACACGGTCTTGCCACCGTCAAATATGACGACGATGGCGTGCGTACCACAAAATTCCCTATCCTCGACAAGGGCATCTTCGTCCATTATCAGACCATTCGAGATCAAGCTCATCTCATCGGCGAAAAGGAATCTCGGGGCTGCTGCTATTCGGATTCCTGGTCTGATGTTCCGTTCCAGCGCATTCCGAACGTTTGGCTCGCGCCAGGGCCGCGCGACACCACGCTCGATAGTCTTATCTCCGGCGTCGACGACGGAATTTTGATCGAAGGCACCGGCAGTTGGTCCATCGACCAGCAGCGTTATAACTTCCAGTTCGGCGGGGACGCCTTCTGGGAAATTAAGGGCGGTAAGAAAGGCGGCATGATCTCGCGCGTGGCCTATCAAGCGCGCACGCCGGATTTTTGGCATTCCTGCGATGGCATCGCCGAGACCAGCTTCTGGCAGCAATACGGGTTTCCCAACGATGGAAAAGGCGAGCCGGAACAGGTCAACGCCATGAGCCACGGATGTTCGCCCTCGCGGTTCCGGCAAATCAATGTGCTCTTGACCGACTAGGAGACCAACATGATCACCAGCCAAGACGCCAAGAACCTCATCGACAAAGTGATCGGCTACTCGAAACTGCCCGAGTGCCAGGCTGACATAAATTTCACGGAGACCGTTTTCATACGATTCGCGAATAACGGAATTACGACTTCTGGTTATCAGTTGACCCAGCAGGTCTCCATCACTTCCATCACAGAGGACAAGCGAAGCGGCAATGCCGTGGTCAGCGAACTCTCGGACGACGCGCTCCGGCGCGGCGTCCAACAAGCGGAAGACTTGGCGCGCATCTCGAAAGCCGATCCCGAACACGTTACGCCGCTGGGCCCCCAGCAATATCCCGCCCTGAACAACTTCGATTCCTACACCAGCAACGCCCGTGGCGACCTCATGATCCCGCACGTGAAGGCCATCATTGACGCTGCTCAGGCCAAATCTCTCACCGCTGCCGGCTTCATCACTCGCTCCGCCGAGGCGGTCGCAGTCGGCAACAAGTCGGGGCTGTTCGGGTTCCATACTTTCACCGACTCGAGCCTGACCAACACCATGCGCAATCAAGCCGGAACAAGTTCTGGCTGGGCCACAGAAGTCTCCACTAGCATGAAGGATCTCAACGGCGAAACCGTAGCGCGCATCTCCGCCGATAAGTGCGTCAGCGGTGTTGGCAAGAAGCGTCTCGAACCCGGAAAGTACACGGTTGTTCTGGAGCCCGCCGCAGTGAGCGACCTCATCGGCCAATTCGGGTTTGGCATCGACGCGCGCTCAGCCGAACAGGGGCAGTCGTTCCTCAGCAAGAAAGGCAAACCGGGTGAAACGCTGCTAGGCGAGAAGATGTTTCCCGGTTACATCACCCTCCGCAGCGATCCCTTCAATACCAAGCTCTCAGCGAAACCGTGGGGACCGGCGCTGCTGCCCAATGAGCGCATCGCATGGATTGAAAACGGCGTCATGAAGAACATGTATTGGGATCGCTTTTGGGCTGAGAAGGCCGGCCGCAAGCCAACGCCTTTCCCGTTGAATCTGGTGCTGGATGGGCAGGACAACACTCGGGAGGATCTCATCAAGTCAGTGGACAAAGGCCTGCTGGTCACGCGCTTCTGGTACATCCGCACGCTTCAGCCCCAAACCCTGCAACTCACGGGTCTCACGCGCGATGGCGTATTCCTGATCGAGAACGGAAAAGTCACGCAGCCCGTCATGAATTTTCGATGGAACGAAAGCCCTGTGCGTGTTCTGCAGAACACCAAGAAGTTGACTCAGCCTGTGGCGGTCGAAGGTGCGGAAGCCGGTTCGTCGTTTGCACCCGCCATTCTTGCCACCGACTTCAACTTCGCCAGCGTCTCGGATGCCGTCTGAGCGCGGCAAATATTTGAGGGCACCGGGCGGCTGGTGCCCGTTGTGCGTGGTCACATGAAGTTGTACCTCGGTATCGATGGTGGGCAATCGAGCACGACGGCGCTTATAGCCAACGAAAGTGGCGGCATCATCGGCGAGGGTCGAGGCGGCCCTTGCAATCATGTCGCCGCACCCGAGCGCCGCGAAAAATTTGTCAGGACGATCGGCGACTGCATTGCCCAAGCGTGCCAGCAGGCGGGCATCGATCCAGCTTCTGCATCCTTTGCCGCTGCCTGTTTTGGATTCAGCGGCGGCGCTGAAGACAAGGAACCCTACGTGCGCGAACTGGTCCGCAGCGCAAAATACAAATTCACGCATGATGCCGAAATCGCTTTGACGGGCGCTACCGGTGGCGAGCCCGGCATCATCGTCATTGCAGGCACCGGCTCCATGGCCTTCGGGCGCAACGTCGCTGGCGCTACGGCACGCGCCGGCGGATGGGGCTATATTTTCGGTGACGAAGGCGGAGCTTTCGATCTGACTCGTCGCGCCCTCCGTGCTGCACTCCAGTATGAAGAAGGCTGGGGCCCGCACACTGCGCTCCACGCGCTGCTCCTCGATGTCGCCGGGGCGCCCGATGCAAATACGCTGATGCACCGCTTCTATAACCAATTCGACCATGCCGACATGGCCTCACTCGCGCCACTCGTCACGCGCGCGGCCGAGGACGGCGACCGCGTTGCCGTCGAAATCGTCGATCAGGCCGCTCGCAAACTAGCTTGGTACGTCCAGGGCGTGCACGGTCATCTCTTCACACCCGGAGAGAGCGTTCCCGTCGCCTACATTGGTGGAGCGTTTCAAAGCGCGCCGTTGCTCGAGGGATTCGTGCGCGCCATTCATGAGTCGATCGGTTGCACCGCCCGTGTACCACGCTTCGGGCCGGCTGAAGGTGCAATTCTCGAAGCGCTACGCCTCGACTCGCACTAAGCCCGGCGGTATTCTGCAACTTCACTCATATAGTCAGAGATATGTCAAACACGGATCGAAACCTGCTTGAACCACTGTTAGACTCCTGGGATCGGAACAACACGATTCTGGTCAACCTGCTTCAAGCGCTCCCCGAGGGTGGGTTGGAGGCCCGGGCGATGGAGGGCAGCCCATCTGTCGCGCAACTGTTCACACACATCCACTATGTGCGGCTGGTGTTCGTCTCCGAGGACGCTCCCGAGTTTGCCACAAACTTGCCCGAGGAAGAGTGGCTCGTTGAGCATGACCGTAGTCGCATCGCGCCGTTGCTCAATAAGAGTGCGCGCGTTGTGCGGGACGCGGTAAGAGCCAGGGTGGAATCAGGCCGGGAGATGGATATGCACTACGATCACCCGCTGCTACTGCTCCAGCACATGATCTGGCACGAGGGCTACCATCACGGTCAAATCAAGCTGGCGCTGAAAGCGGCGGGGCTCCCGCTCAGCAATGAGCAAGCCGGACCGCTCACGTGGCGCGTGTGGATGCGAAAGAAAGTAAGTGGACCGGGCTCTGTCAAGTTCGGCCCATCATCGTAGCCAGCCGCGCAGCTTGCATCAGTAGATAATTGCGCTCCGGGAGATTCACTGTTTTGCCCGCAGCCGCGCGGTAGTATCTCGCCGCCGCCTCCGAATCGCCAGCCCTTTCCAGCAGATGTGCGCGAACGGCATCCAAGCGGTAGTGTTCAGCAATTCGCCGGTCCCCCTTGAGCCCGTCCAGCAGATTCAGACCCTTTTGAGGGCCATGCACCATCGCCGCCGCGATCGCGTGATTCAGGATCACCATCGGGTTGTCCGACATATGCTTCAGCAAATCGTATAGCGCCAGAATCTGAGGCCAATCCGTATCTTCCGGACGCTCGGCTTCATCGTGAACAGCGGCGATCGCCGCTTGCAATTGATAGGGCCCGACGGAGGCTTTCGGCAGTGCGGCCGAAAGGAGTGCGACACCGTCCGCGATTTGTTTCCGGTCCCAAAGCCCCCGATTTTGCTCCGAAAGCGGAATCAATTCATCGTTCGGGCCGGTTCGGGCATGTCGTCGCGCGTCGGTCAACAGCATCAACGCAAGCAGGCCCGCAATCTCCGTATTCTCGGGCTGCAGCCGTAGGGTCATGCGCGTCAGGCGTATCGCTTCCTGTGAAAGATCGGCGCGGCGCAGGCGCGGTCCTGAAGTAGCCGTATATCCCTCGTTGAAGATCAAGTACAAAACATGAAGCACCGAGCGCAGACCCAGCCCTCGCTCTTCGGCATTAGGCATTTGGAATGGAATGCCCGATGCCTTGATGGTCTGCTTCGCCCGGCTGATTCGCTGCGCCATCGTTGCTTCCGGAACCAGGAAAGCATTGGCGATTTCAGCGGTGGTCAAACCGCCAACGGCGCGCAGCGTCAAAGCGATGGCAGACGAAGGCGTAAGAGCCGGATGGCAGCACATGAAGAGAAGAACCAGCGCGTCGTCTTCAACCGGCGCAGCATCCAAGCCGCTCTCGGACACACGCGCCGCTTCCTCCACTACTTCCGTCTCGCGGCGCCTTCGCGCAGATTCGCTGCGGATGCCATCCGCCATCTTTCGAAATGCAACCTGCGTCAGCCAAGCGCGCGGATTTTCGGGAACCCCGTCGCGCGGCCATTGCATCACTGCCGCAATCGACGCTTCTTGCACGGCATCTTCGGCCGCGTCGAAGTCACGAAATCTTCGCACCACAAGCCCCAGCACCTGTGGCGTCAGTTCTCGCAGCAGCTCTCCGACCGGAAGATCGGATAATTGTTCACCCCAATCCACGATTCGCGCGTGAGTCTCAGAATCCTAGATCGTTATGGCTGCCAAGCACCTGCCGCACTTCAATCGGCATGTTCGCCGGTTTGCCGCCTGGCCCCGGCGCAGCCGAAGCACGGGCAGCAATCTTATACGCCTGCTCGGCGCTCTCTACATCAATCACCCAGTATCCGGCCAGAAACTCCTTTGATTCCGGGAACACGCCGTCCGTAACTGGCTCTCCGTTATTCCCCGCCCTAACCATCGTCGCCTCTTGTGGCCAGGCGAGCCCCTTTGTGTCCACGAAAACACCTGAATCGTGAAGCTCCTTGTTGAAGCCTCGCATAAACTCGACGTTGCGCTGCAGATCTTCTTTCGACCACTTGGCGTATTCATCCCAGGCGCCCTTTTTGCCATGCATCATCAAAATGTATTTCATAAATCCCCTCCGTCCGGCTCTGAAGTCTGTGTCTCTATGATTGCGGAGCGCGGGTCGCGAACTCCCGGACTTCGATCGGCATGTTAGTCGGTACTCCACCGGGACCAGGCGCGGCTGAAATTCGGCCAGCGATCTCGTAAGCCCGCTCCGGCGTCGCGACATCCACAATCCAGTAGCCAAGCAGAAACTCCTTGGATTCGGGGAAAATGCCGTCCGTGATCGGAATTCCCTCCCTCAAGCCGCGCACCACCTTAGCCTCATGCGGAGCCGCCAGACCTTGTGTTGCGACGAATTCACCCGATTCCGCAAGCTCGCGGTTGAGGCTGGTCAAAACGGCCATATGGGCATCAATGTCTTTCTTGGACCACGTCCGGTATCCATCCACTCCTGCCTTGCTTCCTGACATCAGCAAAATGTATTTCATGTCTCTTGCTCCTTTCTATTTCACGGCGCCTTTTGGCGCGTTCATAGGGTAGTCGGAGCCGCATCCCCGGTTCTCGACATGCCCCGGCAAATTTTCTATACAAAAGAGTGGCAGCCCGATGTCGATTTGAGGCCCCTTGCATCGACTTAATATCAGAAAGTCGCGCTTAGGGAGGTGCAATGATGATTAGCGAATCCGTGGTCGTGGATGTCAGCCAGGACTGGGTGGTGGCCAGCGGCCTACAAGAGCGCTTCATGGAAATCCCGTGCGCTAGAACGCACGGACTCACCTACCACGCCCGCTGCCGGCAGATGCGCGCGCTCGGCGGTGATTGCTTCGATTTCGTACCATTGCCCGGCCGCCGCGTTGCGCTCGCCGTTGCCGACGCATCGCAGCCGTAAACCGTTGCCGGACGCGGCCCCGGAGAGCATAGTCGAAGCTGCATTTGGAGCGCTCGATGAATTTTTCAGATGACAACCAAACGGACGACGCGACCATACTCGCCGCGCTCGTTCACTAACAGCAACAGATTCGGGAGGAACCAAATGGGAAAAGTCCCAGAACCCCTAAATAAGCGCTTCCAGGCACATCTGCAGAAGTCCCCTGCCAAAGGAGGCTGGACCTACGTCGTGATGCCGGATTCGGCTGCATTCTTCGGCACTCGAGGATTGGTCAAGGTCCGTGGGACCATTGACGGCCATCCATTCCGCAGCTCGTTCATGGCTCTGGGAGACGGAACCCATAAGCTGCCGGTTAAATCAGATCTCCGAAAAAGCATCGGCAAGCAGGAAGGCGATACCGTCGTGATTCACTTGCAGGAACGAATCGGAAAACCGGCTATAACTCGCGCCTCATCGAAAGCAGGATCCCGGTCGAAAGCAGAACCCGCGTCAGCCCAGCAAATGCAAACTTACCTGGCGAAGCTGCCCACGAGCCAGCGTGCACAAGTGATGAAACTGCGGGATGCAATTCACTCGGCCGCGCCGGAGGCCGTCGAAAGCTTCGGTTACGGCATGCCGGCCTTCGCACTCGATGGCAAGAAGTTCATCTGGTTCGGGGCCTGGAAGAATCACATCAGTTTATATCCAATCAGCGAGGCAACCCGGCGCGCTCTGGCGCATGAAGTGGCGCGATATGACACGTCGGGCAAGGGGACGATCCGATTCCGATCGGACGAGAATCTGCCAGCATCTCTGATCGCCAAGCTCGTCAAAGCGCGCATCGCCGAGCTGCGGCAACAAGCAAAAACTCCGCAGTGATGTTGGATATGTGCTTGGCTGCGCGGTGGGCCGCGTATATCTACTTTATTGCCCGTCGTGCGCGCTAGGTAGTGATTCTTGTATCGGCACCGCAAACCCAACGCCCAACTTTGCGGCTGCATCCAGAATTTTCAGTAACAACTCCGTCTGTATCTTTACAAATTCGTCGCCATCGGTGGTCAAAACATATGCAAAGATTTCCAGATCGAACGACTGCTCGGCGATATTCACGAACCGCACTGGCACTCCGCCGGCATTGACTTTCGGGTTCTCTTCAAGAATCGCTTTCACGGCATCCATCATCTGGCTTATCTGCTGGGGCGTAGTGTCTCTGCGCAGTTGCAAGGTGGGATGAAACCACATTCGATCGCGGCGCGCGTAGTTCTCGAGCGTCATGGTCGAAAAAACCGAGTTGGGGATTGTAACCAGGGTGCGATCCAACGTTCGAAGGCGCGTAGAGCGAAGCCCGATATCTTCGACGGTGCCAAGTTGACTTCCGAATTTGCAGAAATCGCCTACCAGAACCGGCCGATCCATAATCACCGAAACGCTGCCGAACAGGTTCTCGATAGTTTTCTGCGCTGCAAGCGCAATCGCCAAGCCGCCCACGCCCACGCCCGCAATGATGGTGCTGGTCGGGTATCCCCATCTTTCGAGCACGATGAGAATGGCGATGCAAAACAGGCAGATCTTGACGAACCGGACAAACAGCGGGATAACCGAATAGGAGAGTGCTCGCTGGCGCGGGTCGAGCCGCGATGTGACCCGGTCCGAAATCACATCGACAATGCGCATGACTAGCGACGCAAGCCCGAGCACGATCAACAGAGCGATCAAATTTAGCAGATAACTGCGTAGCAGCGCCGAAGGAGCGAGAATCTCCATGCAGGCGCGAAATACGGCGACCGAGAGCAGCAGCCTCAGCGGCTCGGTAAACGCTTCCAGGCGATATGCCTGAAGCGACTTCGCGTAGCGCTTGGCAATAGGCGTCGCAATCAAGATCACGATTCGCGAAAGCAGGCGGGAAACCAGCGACAGCAGCAGCGCCAGCAAGACCAGCGCGATCCAGGTCCAAAGCGGCGTTCCGATGAACGTAATACTGACCAGCCACTCAGGAAGTTTCTTCTCGAATGCCGATTCTCCGGCCAGCGCATTCAATTGCGGGATCCGCAAAACGCTATCGCCGGAAACTAGCCAGACGCTCACGCCCTGAAGGCTCACGCGCTGCATTTGCAGAGTGATCGTCTGACCCTTCAGGTGAAACGTGGCGAGATTCTCTGTATCCGGCGCAAGCGAATCTTGCAGATTGCCTTGCGGGGAGTTGCTGAGCTGGTCTACCTCGAACTGCGGGTCGCGATCCAGAATCGAACACAGCTCTTTTGCGCGTTCGGGGCCTGCGGTTCCACGCTGATCCGCGGGAATTTTGCGCAGATCCAAATACTGCGACGCAAGCGTCAGGTTGCCGCCGTGGCACGCCTCCAAAAGGGCGTAGATTGCGCTCCGGGGAGTTGTTCGTTTCAGGGGATCCGCCGGCGCGGAGGGCGCCGCAGCGGGCTTCTGGCCCGGCAAGAGCCCGCTCAATGCCTGTGCGGCCGTAAGTTGCACGGTGAGCGTTGCCAGGGCCAGCACCGCCAGACACCATGGCCGCGTACGCCATTCACAGCGCCGCTGGGTGCCGATGGTATCTACATAACTGCTTATGGTGCAATCTTTTGAAAACATATCTTTAAACCAGCAGTTTATCTCGTTGCAACTCGTCCCCCGCTACTCTTTCGCCAGGAGCCTTATTATGTCTTCTCATGTTCCTTTGCAGGGCAGCCAGCGCAAGCATCCAGCCGGCTCGAAAGCAGCCGGTCACCCTGCTCCTGACGAAATCATTCAACTTACTTTAATTCTGAGGCGGCGAAGCGCCGCACCCGAGCCCGATTCGATCGGCCGCCACTTCTCACACGAGGAACTCGCGGACCTTCATGGCGCGGATCCGGCCGACATCCAGGCTGTGAAGGCCTTTGCAGCCAAGCATCATTTTTCCATCGTGTCCATCAACCGAGCCGCTCGCTGTATTTCGCTAAGCGGGCCTCTTTCACGTCTGGCGGAGGCTTTCCGGGCAGATGTCGCGCTGCGGCGAATCGGAGACAAAGTGTTTCGAACGCGGCAAGGATTCTTGCACGTTCCAGTATCCTTGGGCGGGCGAGTGATTGCGATTCTTGGATTCGATCAGCGTCCCGCCGCCGCGACGTATCACACGTTCCGGCCCCGGGCGTCACAATCGACTTCCTATACACCGCCTCAAGTGGCGAAAATGTACAGCTTCCCCACGAATACCGGAGCGGATCAAACCATCGCGCTGATCGAACTCGGCGGCGGCTTTGACAGTTCCGATCTGCAAAGCTATTGGCAGAAGTTAGGCTTGAACAAGGTATCGGTAAC
>Ga0335074_10015826_pt1 | contig 10610 bp, 8 predicted proteins | sample Lox_Sample_23_FD_206715 | JGI IMG/M metagenome (GOLD analysis project Ga0335074, IMG submission 206715) | Soil microbial communities from Loxahatchee National Wildlife Refuge, Florida, United States - Lox_Sample_2.3 | ecosystem: Environmental > Terrestrial > Soil > Wetlands | place: USA: Florida...
CTGATAGGGTGGTTCTTTTTTCTTCTTGACAAGCTTTATGGCCGTCATATAGAAAGCCGAATGATAACGATACCAACAGGAACCCGGAAGTACGGGAACCAATCGTAAGACTCGCCATCTGCAAGAGGAGATGGCACGTTCAGGAGCCAGTCATGGAGATATCCGTGTGTTTGTCGGGTCAGCCCGCGACCCCGAAGTTCGCGCCCACGCATCTAAGAGCCAAGCAAAAGTATTCATTCCTGATACGCTTCGCTGTTGCCGCATTTGTATTCTTTTGCCTTTCAGGTTCATTGCTTCATGCTCAGACGGGCTCAATTACAGGCATAGTCGTCGACCCGTCGGGCGCTGCGATCCCGGGTGCCCAGGTGCGCGTGATCAACCAGGCTACGGGTGACGTAACACGCGACGCGGTTGCAGACGGCGCGGGCACCTTTCGCGCACTGAATGTACCTCCCGGTACGTACAGGATCAGAGTGCGTGCGGCAGGGATGGAAGATCTGGAACGGAGCGGAGTGGTGCTCGACCAGGACCAGAACCTCAGCCTGGGCCAAATAGCACTGACGGTTGGACAGGCGTCGCAGACCGTGACGGTCACTACGCAGACCCCCTTGATTGATACGGCAACCTCGAACAATGCGGCCGTGGTCGACCAGCGCCAGGTCCTGGAGCAGCCTCTCAACGGCAGAGACTTCGAGTCTCTGATGACAACGCTTCCCGGAGTCGTCACTAATAACAATTCGGAATTTCGTCTGGTCTTCAATCAGACTGACGACTTCTACGTAAATGGAATGCGAGGCACAGCAAACAATTTCTTCCTTGACGGTGTGATCAATACCGACGTAGGCGCGAACGACGGTGAGTATACGAATCTCAGTCTGGACGCCGTAGGCGAATTCAAGACGTTAACCGGAAATTTCAACGCCGAATACGGCCGCAGCCCTGGTGTCATGATCCTGGTTAACACCAAGAGCGGCGGCCAACACTTCCATGGAACGGCGTACGAGTTTAATCGCAATACCGCCTACAATGCCAATGACTGGTTCAGCAACCATCAGGGATCAGCGAGGCCGATACTCAAGTTCAATCAGTTCGGCGGCAACATCGGCGGCTATATCCCCATTCCTAAGATCTCACCGAGAAGCGACAAGAGAGCCTTCTTCTTCTTTAACTACGAGGGAACGCGTGCGAGCCGTCCCAATGGCGCGACCTACTACACGATGCCGCAACCGTCGATGCTGGGGATTGGCACGCCTAACGGTGAAGCCAACCTTTCGCCTGTTTACCGCTCTGGAAACATGTGCGACTTTAACGGTACTTCGACATGTACGCCGATTCACGATACCAGCGGCAACCTGGTCCAGAATGGACAGGTTTTTGTGCCGGGAACGGTCCAATATGACTCAGTCGGGGAAGTCCTGACCGGTACTCCATACGCCGGGAACATCATTCCTGCCTCGCAATTCAATACGCAGTACGCTGCCATGATCAAATACTTCACCCCGGGCTACCGTGGCAGTTTCACTCATCCGACGTATAACAACGGCTTCGGCGACGAACAGCAGATCAACTTTCAGGACACCTACGTGTTCTACAAGAATCAGTATGTGGCCCGGGTTGACTTCAACATCGGGCCCAAAGCGAATGCATTTTTCCGGTACGTGGATGACCGCCAGCAAGAGAGCGACGGCTACGGCATCTTCTCAGGAAACAGCTTTCCGGTCTTGCCGCAATACCGCAAGAAGCCAGGCAAGAGCTATGCATGGAGCCTGGTGAATGTGATTTCTCCGACTTTGACGAATGAAGCCACCGTAGGTTGGCTGCATCTTACGCAGGTCGTAGACATCGTTCAGGGTACGCCGAAGGCCTTGTACGACAAGAGCACCTTAGGATTCACCTTCAGTGACATTTATCCGGCAACCAATACGCACGACCTGGCTCCGAACATCAACACGGGCGATGGTTACATTAATATCAGCCCGTTTCCTTCTGGTTGGACTTCGACGGGAAATACTGTGGTTGCTACGGATGATGTTACGAAGATCCTGGGGAATCACGTGATCAAGTTCGGCCTTTTTGCGGACTTGAACGAGAACGGCCAGGAGGGAACCTGGACCGAAAACCCGAACCTGAACTTTGGCGCGAGCAATCAGAACCCGAACAATAGCAATTCAGGGATAGGAAATACGCTGCTGGGGTACTACACCACGGTCAGCCAATCGAATATTTTCGCGTACGGACATTTTCACTTCTTTCAATACGAGGGGTACGTTCAGGACACGTGGAAGGCGACCCATCGCCTGACGCTTGACTATGGCCTTCGCTACGAATTTGTGGGTCCAACGTATACCACCGGGCAATATCATCAGTACTATTTCGAGCCCAATGCTTATAACCCGACTGACGCGGTTGCGATCAATATTGCTCCCAATATTCCAGGGCAGGTTCCCACGCAAGGCACCATTGTCCCGAATTCCGGCAATCCGTATAACGGCATGATCCGCGAGGGCACCGATGGACTGCCCAAAGGCGGCATGGATTTTCGCTGGAACAATTTTGGCCCACGGATTGGATTTGCCGATGATGTGTTCGGCAATGGCAAAACCGCTTTCCGTGGTGGTTTCGGCATCTTCTTCGAGCGCTATCAGCAAAATGTTTTCAACTTTGGCGGTATCAGCAATCCTCCGACCGTTTATACGCCGACAATCTACGGCGGCAATATCGACAACATCTCGCCCTCTTTAGCCAACGGCGCTCCGTTAACGCCAGCCGGCGGTATTTTATCGCCGGATCGAACCGGCAATATCCCCACAACTTATGGCTACAATCTCGGCGTGCAACAGGAGCTGCCATATAAGCTGGCCTTCGACATCAGCTACATCGGGAACGTGAGCCGGCATCAGGTATACGTTCAGGAATTGGAGCAGTTGCCGCTCGGCTATACGACCAGCACGCCCATCCTTTCGACGGTTAACAATGTGTCTGCTGCGATTCTTCCCTACAAGGGCTATAGCTCCATTAACTACAGCCGGTGGGGAGCCAGCAGCGCCTACAACGGACTGCAGGTGAAGCTGACCCGCAGATTCAGCGACCGGTTCACCATCAATACGGACTACACCTGGTCTAAAGCGATCGACCTGTTCGATCAGGACAACCAGGCAAACGATATTCCGGATTACACGCAGTTGAAGCATTTCTACGCTCCGGCGGGCTTTGATCGGCGGAATGTGTTCAATTTCCAATATGTATATAACCTGCCGGATTTCCGAGGGTATAGTAAGCTCGTACAACTGACGGCGGGCGGATGGGAGTATTCCGGAGTTACCCGCATCTGGGGTGGCAGCCCCTGCCTCAATGGAGATAGCCCGACTGACGACGCGTGCGATCTCACGTCCAGCGGCAATTTAGGTAACGGCGGGTTTGGGCATATCCGCCCTGATTACCTGGGCGGTCAAATCAAGACGTCTCATAGTCACAGTCAGCCGGCGGGTCAAAACCCCATGTGGTATAACCCGGCGGTGTTTGCCTCTCCGGCGCCCGGAAGTTTCGGGGACTTCGGCCGTAACACGATTTATGGCCCTGGCATTCTTAATTTCAATATGTCGCTTTTCAAGAACTTCAACTTTACGGAGAACACGAGAGTTCAATTGAGGCTCGAGGCGTTCAATGTTTTCAACCATACCCAGTGGGCAAATATAAACACCAACTTGTCGGCGCCTACTTCCGGAACTCCCTTCTCGGGACCCAACGCCGGCAGCTCCGGCCAAATTACAAGCGCGCGCGATCCCCGGCAGTTACAGCTGGGTGGAAAGTTCTACTTCTAAAAAGCTCACACCTCCGGGGTCGGACCGAAGTTCAAGGTCCGGCTCCTCTTTTTTTCGAGCGAGGTTGGAGGATCAGGTCCTGGTGCGGCTACCTTGATACTGTATACGTGCCTGACCTTGAGAACCCAACCTCGCATGCCAGCGTAAACGGTCAGTACACGGACGGCAGTACCCATGTCATCAACAACGCTGACCAATGCGGACACATCGGAACGTGGACGACTTCATCCCCGACCGTGCTCAACATCGATCAGGACGGAGTTGGCACCCCTCTTGAAGGGGGCCCACAAATATCCACTTCACCACGTTGGCCGGTCAAACCCATCAACGAGTGGATATGGACTACAACCGTCTACACAAGTGCGGTTGTACTAACTATTGATTCAGCGACTAGCTCAACCCGCTGCGCAAATTGCTGCAAAAGAATTGGCATTAATTCGTCCTGCATCTCTGCGCAGCCATCAGTCCAAGTCCGTCTGAAGATCCGGTGATGAAAATGCGGCTCATATCGTTGCGTCCCTTTCATGCGGTGGTGTGACTGCAGGCTCAACTCTGCTTTTCTGAGACCAGCGCTTGAAGAGCAACCTGCAGTGTAGTGCCGGCTTTTCGTGAATCGCGCTGTCCTGATTCAAAATCGATCCAGCCTTCATTGAAACCGTCGACCATGCGCATGCGGGGAAGCGGGTTCTTCATCCCCTGCGAGCGAAACAGCTCTTCCCACGTGGAGCGAGGAACGATTTCGTTGCGCACAGGGGTGCGGAGCGCGCTCGCAAGCGCAGCAGCCACGTCATTGGCGGAATAACGCTCTGGCCCTTCCAGCTCGACGATGCGAACGCCATTCCATGATTGCCCCAGCAGTTCGACTGCGGTTTGAGCAATGTCTTCCGTTGCCACCATCGGAATTCGGTGATCGAGCGGTTGCAGGAAGCTGTGCACCACGCCACTCTTCGCGGATTCGATATCCCAGGCGGCATTTTCCATGAACCATGCCGCCCGCAGAAATGCCACCGGAACCGGCACGGTGCGCAGCATGGCTTCGGTCATCCCGGAGTTGTTGAGCAGGTTCGGCTCTGTGACCTGAGCTCCAACTGTCGACAGGAAGACAACCTTTCCGGGGCGGCTTTCTTCGATTGCCGAGCGGATCGCCGCAGCATTTCGTTGGGTCTCCGGAAAGCCGGGTTCGGGGTCGTAATTCGGCGGAGTCATTAGGAACACACTGTCTACGCCGCGGAAAGCCTCCGTCATTGCCGTTGCGTCGTCGATGTTCGCGACGACGACCTCGCAACCCAGCGTTGTCCACTCATCTCCCTTTGCCTGGCTCCTGACGATGGCCCGCACCGCTTGTCCTTGTGCGAGAAGACCGCGCGCGACTCGTCCTCCGACCTTGCCTGTGATTCCAGTGACTGCAACCATATCCCCTCCTCTGTAGCCGAAGTATCGGCACGGGTATATGACGCCCGGGCGGATTATAGAGGTTCACGCATGAGCGGTATAGTAGTATTGCGTTGAAAGCGATAATCATGAGATCCGATGAACAGACCCTGAGCGATTCCAACGTCTTCGTGGCGGTGGTTCGATGCGGAAGTTTCGCGAACGCTGCCAGGTCGCTGGATTTGTCTCAGTCGGTCGTTAGCCGGGCCGTTGCGCGGCTGGAGAAGCGACTGGGTGTCCGCGTTCTTAACCGGACCACGCGGTCGGTTTCGCTGACCGACGAAGGGCGAGGCCTGTTTGAGCGGTTGGAGCCTTTGCTGCAGGGTTTTGAAGATGCCTTCACCTCCGCTGCCGAAGAACAGTCTAGGGTGCGTGGAAGGCTGCGAGTGAAACTGCACCCCACCCTGGCACATATGATCGACGGGAAGCAGCTCAGAGTCTTCCTCGAAAATTACCCGGAACTTTCTGTGGAGTTCATCAGCAGCGACAAACTTGGAGACCTCGTCGGCGAGGGTCTTGATATCGCCCTCTACGTGGGTGAATTGCCTTCATCCAGCCTTATTGCCAGAAAGCTTCTGGACACGCGCGTCATCACGGTGGCAGCGCCGGATTACCTCGCGAAACATACGAAGGTGATTCATCCCAGCGACCTGCTGAAGAGCGGACACACTCTCATCGACTATCGCAATCCGGAGACCGGCAGAGCGTTTCAATGGGAGTACCATCGAGGCCGAAAGGTGGTAAAGATCGCAACGGCAGGCAAGGTGATCGTGAGCGATATCGTCAGTTTGCATGGCATCTGCGTGGCTGGATGGGGGATTGCACAGGTCCTTGAAGCCGCGGTCAAACCACTGCTTGTGACGGGAGCACTCGTCAAACTGCTGCCGGAGTGGGGTGACGAGCGCTTTCCCATCTACGCTGTCTATCCCTCCCGCAACTATGTGCCGCCTAAAGTGAGGGCTTTTATAGATTTCCTCTCTTCAGCAGTGGGCCAGAACACCGCGCAGTGATCGCTGTGGCAATGATGCAATCACCAGCGACAACCATTGAATAGATAACGCCAAACGATCTTCTCGTCATCGAAGAGCCGCAGACGGTAAAGGGAAAAGGTGCAGGAAGGGCCCCTCGTGCACTTTCCCTTGTCCAAGCTCAAAACACTAAAAGGCCTTTCGAGTCTTTCTCGGTTGATACCGGGACGTTTCACGGGTCTTGGGGAAGGTCATCGCCCAATCGACGGTCTTCATTGCCGGACAGTGCGTTTTCCCAAACTCGGTGAGTTCATATTCCACCTTTGGTGGAAATTGAGGATGAACGGTTCGCTTCACCAACTCGCACTTCTCAAGGAGACGCAGCTGTTGCGACAGCATACGTTGTGAAATGCCAGGGACGGCGCGTTCAAGCTCAGAGAATCGCCAGATAGTGCGCGCGAACAGCCGGTTCAGAATAACGATCTTCCATTTGCCTTCCAGAATTGAGAGCGCCGCCTCAACCCTCTTGGCTCTCTCGAACTCGCAGGGAGTCGCCCTCAGATCTGAAGATTCGGCGATTTCCTCCGTAACTAACAAGTCCGTTCGTATACCCATCGCGCATCCAATTCTGAGTTTCAGAAGCTTCTCCAGAATACTCGGTGGTCGGCTTCGATAGAGGAGGATGAATGGCGCAGGTATGGTTAGTCACCGGCAGTTCTCGTGGTCTGGGTCGCGCAATCGTTGAAGCGGGCCTTGCAGCGGGCAACCAGGTGTTGGCGACAGCTCGGGGCATTGAGTCGCTGGCTGATCTGCCGGAGCGATATGGTGATCAGGTCAAGCTCTTCGCGTTGGATGTTACCGACGAAGCAGCAGCAGCAAACGCGGTAAAGACGGCGATCGATCTATTTGGCTCGTTGGACGTGGTCATCAACAATGCGGGATATGGCAATCTTTCGTCCATCGAAGACACGCCTCTATCGGAATTCCGGGCACAGATCGAAACGAATCTCTTCGGAACGATTATCGTGACCAAGGCAGCTCTTGCGTATTTTCGTGAAAAGAAAGCAGGGCACTTCATTCAATTTTCATCGGTGGGCGGAAGGATCGGCCCTCCGGGACGTGGGCCTTATTCGGCGGCGAAATGGGGTGTCGAAGGGTTCTCTGAAGTGCTGTCGCGCGAGGTAGCACCACTCGGCATCAAGGTCACAATTGTTGAACCCGGCGGGTTCCGTACGGACTTCGCGGGGAGTTCCACCGAACTGAGCGAAGGTCATCCCGCATACGACTCGACTGTTGGAGCTACCGCGAGATTTCAGCGGAATTACAACGGGAAGCAGCCAGGTGATCCGAAAAAGGCGGCTCAGGCGATCATCCAGCTGACCCAGGAGCGAAACCCTCCGTTGCGACTGTTGCTCGGTAGCGATGCGTACGCTGGGGTGGAGAAGAACGATCTCGCGCGATTAGAGGACGCACGAATGTGGAAGGAACTCAGTGTCTCCACCGATTTTGAGACGGAGTGACATAGCGGCGGACATCAGCCCGTAGTTGCTAGGGACGGATTGGCGATCTGTTCGGCGACTCGTTTCCGAAAAAAGCACGAGCGGAACGCCGTCCGGTATGATCAATCACATCCCGCGAATCAACCGCATGAAGGCGTCGATCTTGTTCGTAATTCTCGCCCGGTCGGGACCGAAATTCTGTTCCAGGCAGATCCCGCTAAAGAACGTGATGATCAAGCCAGCGAGCGAATCATTATCGTCACGAGGCCCACGCGCTGCAGTGAGATTGTCAATGAGCAGTTGATGGGCTTTCATTACGCTCGCGACCATGATTTGGCGGGCTTTTGGGGGCAGGTCTGCGAACTCGCGCATAGAATTTACCGAGAAGCAGCCTTTCTGCCCCCAACTCCCATAGCAGATCTTCAGAAAACTCTCAACATTGGTCCAGCCCAGAGGCTGTTTCGTCAGGTGTCCGCGTGCCATCAGGACGTCAAAATACCTGCGCATGCTCGCCACGAACAGGTCTTCTTTGTCCTTGAATTCCGCATACAAGCCCGATTTGCGCACACCGGTGGCCTGTTCAAGGTCCTGAACACTCGTCTCAGCGAGGCCGTGCTTCCAGAAGATGGGGATCGCCTTGTCGAGAACATCTTCTCGGGTGAACAGTTTTCGTCGTCCCATTGCAACATTATCGGTCAGTTTACTTGAGGACTTGCAGATAAAGGACCAACTGGTCCACTATTTCAGAGGGTGAACTTGTCCTTGGAGGGCCCATGCCACCTAGCCGTAAACAGCAGGTCGTCGATCTCTTGAAGTCGCTTGAAACTAAAAATTCAGTCCCGTTCGCGTATGTCAACCCGAACAAGTACATCCAGCACAACCTACAGGTGGGACCTGGCCCTGAAGGTGTAGCCGCCCTCATTCAGAACATGCCGCCCAATGCGTCAGTCAACACGATCCGTGTCTTTGAAGACGGCGATTATGTGTTCGCTCACACTGAATACAACTTCTTCGGGCCACGCATCGGCTTCGACATCTTTCGCTTCGAAGATGGTCTCATCGTGGAGCATTGGGATAATTTGCAGGAGACCGCGACCGAACTCAGCCCCAGTGGCCACACGATGATCGACGGCCCCACCGCGGTGTCTGATCTCGACCAGACACAGGCGAATAAGGCGCTCATGCAACGCTACATGGACGACCTTCTCGCAGGGCGCCGCAAGACTTTTCCGAGCTACTTCAACGGAATCGCATACATTCAGCACAATCCATGGGTCGCCGACACCATCTCCGGACTGATTGCGGGTTTACAGGCTCTTGCCGCCAAGGGGCAGGCCGTCGTCTACAAGCGCGTGCATATGGTACTTGGTGAAGGTAATTTCGTCTTGGTCGTTGCCGAGGCTACATTTGGGGGCGTGCCCACCGCCATCTACGATCTATTCCGCATTGAAAGCGGCAAGATCGCCGAACACTGGGACACGCTCCAAGCGATTCCCCCTCGCGATCAATGGAAGAATAACAACGGCAAATTCTAGTTCGGTGAGAGGCAGGACGAATGCTTCAAGGCATGTTTGGGCAAAGATTGGCGGAGCATTTCTCTCTGCGGGAATCTTCCTCGATCGTGCTTGGGCCAAAGGGAAAGTCTCTGGTCGCGTTGACACGTATGCGCATGCCGAACGGTTTTCCGGGGCCTACCCCCCATATTCCACCAGAAAAGGCATTTTCGGTATCGGTGCACCTGCGTCGTCCGGACAGTATCAAGGGGTGGGGAACGTGGCTCGATGGGCGCTTTCATCGTGTCACCGAATGGGACGCCGGCGGAATTCAGATATTCGACATGGAGTCAGAACCGGTCGCTCTGCGGACTTCTGGCTTTGATTCGGTGCACGTCTACATTCCGCGGCTCGTTCTCGATCGATTCAGTGACGAGAATGGGCAGACGCGGATTCGCGATTTGCACTGTACTGCAGGGGCCAGAGATGACGTGATCCTTCATTGGGCTCGAATGATGCTGCCGTTCTTGGATCGGCCGCTTCAGCTCCCACGTTTGGTGATCGACGAATTGATCATGTTGTTCTGCGCACATCTGGCTCAGACATATCAAGGCCGGAACAATCCCCCGGAGGTAGTCACTGGAGGCTTGGCGGTCTGGCAACAAGATCGTGCGATCGAACTGCTGAGTGAACACTTGGACGGTGATTTTGCTCTTGCTGAGTTGGCGACAGAATGCAAGCTATCGCCAGGCCGCTTTATGCGCGCTTTCAAGAAGTCCTTTGGAGTTCCCGTTCGTCGCTACCTGCTGCACAGGAGGGTGACCAGACGCCGGACGAGGCCGCGGTGGACCCCAACGCTTCCCCGACGGAAACCGCGCAACTGCTTACCAATTTAAGCAACGGTTCCAGCACCAGCCATGAGCTGCAAGTAACCGTCGATCATCGGCTGGCGTCGGGATTCAATCTGCGTGCGGCCTATACCTTAGGCAAGACCATCGACCTCACCTCCGGATTTCACGCCCGCTTCTCCACGTTCACCAATCCATACGACCTAAGTTTCGATCGCGGGCCGGCTGACTTCGATGTCCATCAGAGGGTGGTGGCCAGCGGCTTTTACGAGCTGCCTGGACATCGCGCCGGTTTCGGCCGGCTGTTCATCAACAACTGGCAGGTGGGCGGAATTGCTACTTTCCAGACCGGAACACCGTTTACTTTCTTTTCCGACAACAACTCCAGCGGCCAGGGAACGAATCTTGATCGTCCGTGGCGGGTCGGGCCGGTACCAAAACTGGACGTACGCAAACCGGGACACTACCTGTATGACACAACCAACCTGCTGACCAACGTCGTTGCGCCCGGTGACGACGAGCCGGGCGTGCCTATGTTCACCTTCGGCAA
>Ga0335074_10015828_pt1 | contig 10610 bp, 11 predicted proteins | sample Lox_Sample_23_FD_206715 | JGI IMG/M metagenome (GOLD analysis project Ga0335074, IMG submission 206715) | Soil microbial communities from Loxahatchee National Wildlife Refuge, Florida, United States - Lox_Sample_2.3 | ecosystem: Environmental > Terrestrial > Soil > Wetlands | place: USA...
TGATTTTCCTGGCCGCTGATTTCCCGGGCCGGCGTGAAAAAAGGCCCCGCAAACCCGATTTCTGTAAGTGTCAGCGAGCAACAGCGGCGGCACGCGGGACCCAGCCGCCCATGACACACCCTCACACCGGCCATGGCCCGGCCACGCCGCCCCCCGGGGCCAGGCGCGGCTCCGTGCCCGGCCCGGCGGAACTCGGCGTGCCGGTGACCGTCTGGCCGGACCTGCCCGCCTCAGCCGCCGGCCATGGCCCGGCGGCATGCCCCGGGCCGGTCACCGCCTCAGCCGCCGCCCAGGCCATCACGGCGTTCTCCCGCCCCGGCGACCTGGTCGCCGCACCCGACGGGTCGCCTGCGGTGATCGAAGCCGCAGTCGCCGCGGGCCGGCGCGTCCTCGGCCTGATCCCCGCCGGCGAGCACGCGGCCGGCGGGCTGCCCGCCAGTGCCGCCCCGGCGGCGCGGCTGCGGCCCGGCGGCCCCGGCGCCCTGCTCGCGCCGGGTGACCCCGACGCCGGGCAGGCCGCGCTGGCCATCACCGGCTGCCACGGCGCCGGCTGCTGCTCCCCGGGGCCCGGCGGAGCCGATGACCCGGCGCTGGTGTATGCGGCCTGCCAGCGGGTGCTGGCACCCGGCGGGGTCCTGGCGGTCATCACCGCCAGCCGCGCCTCCAGCGGCGGCCAGCTCGCCGACCTGGCCGGGCACGCGGTCGCCGCCGCCCGCGCCGCCGGCCTGGTCTACGCCCAGCACATCGTCCTGGTCCACGCCGCCATCGACGGCGACCACCTGGCCCCCAGCCCCGCCGCCACCGCTGCCAGCAGCCGGGCCGGCGGCACCCAGATCCATTCCGACCTGCTGGTCTTCACCAAGCCCTAGGAGCCCTCCCGCATGACTAGCGCGCACCCGGTCCCCGCCGCCCGCCCCGCCCGTCCCCGGCTCGTGCCCGATCCCGGCCTGGAGCTGTCGGTGTGGGCGACCGCCCAGCACGATGCCCGCACCCAGCGCCGCGGCCGGTACCTGCCCGAATCGACCGCGCACCCGGCGAAGATGCTGCCCGCCATCGCCGCCACCGCCATCACCCGCTACACCAAGCCCGGCGACCTGGTCGCCGACCCGATGTGCGGCATCGGCACCACCCTGGTCGAGGCCATCCACCTCGGCCGCGACGCCGTCGGCATCGAGTACGAGGAACGCTGGGCAAAGATCGCCGCCGCGAACATCACCCACGCCCGCCGCCAGGGTGCCGCCGGCACCGGCCAGGTGATCGGCGGCGACGCCCGCCAGCTCCCCGCCCTCCTGCCGCCCGGCACCGCCGGGCGGGTGGCACTGGTGGTGACCTCCCCGCCCTACGGCCCCAGCGTGCACGGCCAGGTCCGCGCCGAGCAGCGGCGCGGCGGCGGCGGGGTGGAGAAGTACGACAACCGCTACAGCCACGACCCGGCCAACCTGGCCCACCACGGCCTGGATGAGCTGCTTGCCGGATTCACCCAGATCCTGGCCGGCTGCCGGGTCTTGCTGCGGCCCGGCGGGCTGGCCGTGGTCACCGCCCGGCCCTGGCGCCACCACGGCGAGCTGATCGACCTGCCCGCCGCCGTCCTGGCCGCCGGGCAGGCCGCCGGGCTGATCCCCGCCGCGCGGTGCGTCGCGCTGCTGGCCGGGCTGCGCGGCGGCCAGCTGATCCCCCGCCCGTCGTTCTTCCAGCTCGACAACATCCGCAAGGCCCGCCGCCGCGGCCAGCCCTGGCACCTCATGGTGCACGAGGACGTGCTGATCTTCCGCAACCCGCCCGGCGGCGCGGCCGAACCCGCGGCGTCCCGGTCCCAGCCCTGGCACCAGCCACGACCGGTAGCCATCTCGCGGTCTGGCCAGCACGGGCAACTGGCCGCGTGACCGGCGAGTGCTCGCCGCGCCCGGCAGGCGGCCCGCCAGCCCCAGGGCTGCGGTCGGGGAGCCTGTGCACCGGCTACGGCGGCCTGGACCTGGCCGCCGCAGCCGTACTGGGCGCACGGCTGACCTGGTGCGCGGAGTCCGACCGGCACGCCGCCGCGGTGCTGGCCGCCCGCTACCCGCACGTCCCGAACCTCGGCGACATCACCGCCCTGGACTGGGCGGCCGTGCCGCCTGTTGACCTGATCACCGCCGGCTGGCCCTGCCAGGACATTTCCTATGCGGGGCCGGGTGCTGGCATCAAGGAGGGAACCCGCAGTGGACTGTGGCTCACCATCGCCGGCGGCCTTCGCCAGCTACGACCCGGCTACGTGTTCCTGGAGAACGTCGCAGCGCTGCGCACCCGGGGCCTCGGCCGGGTCCTCGGTGACCTGGCCGCGCTGGGGTATGACACGCAGTGGCTGTGCCTTCGCGCTGCCGACGCCGGATCGTGCCACCGCCGCGACCGCCTGTTCATCCTGGGATGCCAGCCCGCCGCCTGTGCCGGGCTTGCGGCTGCTGCCCACCCCGGCCGCCGGGGTGTTTAACGACGGCGAGCCAGTGGAGTCCTGGCTGGCCCGCCGGGACCGGCAGAAGAAGCTGGGCCGCAATGGCAACGGGTTCGGCACCCCGCTGGCGATCGCGATCCGGCTGCTGCCCACCCCGATGGCCAGCGACAGCTCCGCCGAGCGCGCCCCGCAGCTGGGCGGGCGGCGGCGCTCGGGCGCTAAGCGGCAGACCGGCCTGCCCGAGGTGATCACCTGCCACCTCGCAGGGCTGCAGCCCGGCAACGTCCGGGTCCAGCCAGAAGCGGGGCGGGAACGGCTGCTGCCCACCCCCGACACCGGCACCTCCCCGAACGGGCACGGCCGGCGCGGCGGCCGGCCCGGCAACGGCCACCAAAGCGGCAAGGACCTGGACGCGGCGGCCAGGACCCTCACCGCCCCCGCCGGCAGCGCGGCAGCGGTCGCGTGGGGGGAGTACGAGCCGGCGATCCGCCGCTGGGAACACGTCCTCGGCCAGCCCGCGCCGCCCCCGGCTGAGCCCGGCCCCGGCGGCCGGCCGCGGCTGGCCGCCGAATTCGCCGAGTGGATGATGGGCATTTTTCTCGGGGTGAAATGTCCGATTCCTGATTTTCCGCAGTTCAGGGTCGGCCTGGTGGCAGTTCCGCGTCTGCGACGCCTGTCGCGGACGTGCTCAGCTGCCCGCCGGCCTTCCGGGTCGGTATCGGAACACCTCGGTTCCGTCGCTGCCGAAGCTGGCGTAGTCCTGAAGGGCCAGTGGCGGCATCCAGGAGTAGGAGAGCAGGATGCTGATCTGGGATGCCAGGTAGAGAAGGTTTCCCTGGTCGGGGTCGGCCTGGATGACGACGAGGTCGGCACCGTGATCGGGCCGGGTCTTGAGGTTCCTGCTTCCGGGGTCGGCCCACAGCAGCTGGCCCTTGCCGAGGACCCAGATGCTGTCGGGCACCAGGCTGGGGTCCTTCCCGACGATCCAGTCACCGAATTGGGTGGCGAGCTTTTCAAGGTCGATGCTGTCGAACGCGAAGATGATGCCGGCGGTGGGCGTGTAGCTGTAGGTCCTGCCGTAGTAGTGGCCTTGCCTCAGGTTGCCGTCGGGTGGTGGCCCGTAGGCGGTCTTCGGAAGCGACTTGACTGCCTGGATCTTCTCGCATGCGTCGAGAAGCTCGCGGCCGTCGAGCCGGGACTTCACCTCTACCACGCCGTGGACGCACTCGGCCGGGACGATGCGGAAGTCGCGGGAGTCCATGAGCGGCGGCGTGGACCTGTCGACGATCATGATGTCGCACTCGCGGGACACCTGCTCGTCGGCGGTGATGATCTCGCCGCGGCCGGTGGCTTCGGCGTTTCGAGGCAGGTATCTGGCGACGAAGTCGCGGACGATGTCCTCGCGGCTGGCGCCCTTCCCGCCCCGGTGGTTCACCACCGCGGTCTCCTCGAACTCAGCGCGCATGCGCTTGGCCACCGAGGCCATGATGGTCCCGAACCTGTCCGAAGTCACCGGCCAAGGATAGGCAGCAGCGCGAGTTTCCGGGGCCGGAGGCGGCTAAGGGAAGCTGATGCCGGTGCGCTGTGTCAGGCCGTCGCGGTCGTGCCCGGCGATCTGGGCGTCTCCGGCGGCGCTGATGGCAGTCATCTGGTTCCTCTCGTAGGGGTGCGGCCCGCCCGGCGTCAGGCGGGTCCGGGTCTGTTGACCTGGTTCATCAGTTGCCGGTTTGCCTCCCGGGCGGCGGCGAGCTCCTCTTCTCGTTCCTCGGTGCGGCGGCGCAGGTCGAGGTTTTCCTGCCGGAGGGCCTGGACCTGGTCGTTCAGCGCGGCGACGTCGGGCGGGGGGCCGAGTCCGGTGCGCTGGCTGACCTGGTTGCCGAGCAGCTCGGACAGCCGTTCTTCGAGGCTGCGGGCGTGCTGTTCGAGGCGGCGGGCGCGGTCGCGGAGGTTGGCGTTGTCGGCTAGTAGCGACCGGCGGCTGACGGTGCTGGCCCCTGCGGGGCCGCTGGTGGCGGGGTCCTCGGCGGCGGCGATGACGGCGGCGCGGAGGTCGGGGTGGCGGTGGATGAACGACCGGTGGACGCGGGCGCGGGCGGCGACCGCGGAGATGGTGATCTCGGCGGCCTGGGCGCGCATCTCGGCCAGGGCCTGGTGGACGCGCTGGCATCGGCGGGCCACGTCGCGGCGGCGGGCCTCGGCGAGCGCGGTGGTCGCGGTCACGGGCGGGTCATTCGCTAGCTGCTGCGGGCCGGATGGAGGGCATGCCGAGGCTGACGGTCTGCCGGGCGGCGCGGATCGCGGTCACGGCCTGCCAGATCTGCGCCCGGTCGGTGTCGCTGAGGCTGTCCATGTCGGCCTCGATCCGGCGGATCAGCTCCCGGACCTGGGTGACCTGCTCGTCGGGCGGGGCGGCGTGGGTGCGTGCCCAGGGCTGGAGGTCGGTGGCGGCGTGCAGGCGCTCCCGGTCGGCCAGGAGCTGCTGGAGGTAGGACTTCAGCTCGGGCAGGTAAGAGGGGTCGCTGCGGAAGTGCCCGCAGCCGGCGCACGTGTACTTGTAGGGGCAGGCGTGGCCGCCGGCCTTGACGTTGGACGGCTCGGTGCAGGTGCCGAACGGGACGGCGACCTGGCCGACGCGCATGCGGGCGTGCTCGTCGGACAGCAGCCCGGCGATGCTGGTGAAGACGCGCTGCCCGGCGGCGTTGAACTGGTGGCGGGCGACCTTGTCGACGGCGGCGCGCAGCCGGGTCTCGGTGATCCGGTAGTACACGGTGGTGGTGCGCATGGAACGGTGCGACATCAGCTCGCGCAGCACGTCGGGCTGGACCCCGGCATCAGCGTGCCGCTGGGCGTAGGAATGCCGGTAGGCATACGGCACGACCAGCGCCGGGTTGACCTGCTGGCCGTCGCCGTCGAGGAGCAGGTGGGCGATCTCGTCGGCGAAGATGCGGTGCGCGTTGCCGTAGGCGTCGGCGCGGATCGGCTTGGTGCCATCCTTGTTGCCCTTGTCGCGGGGGAACAGCGCCAGGTCGCCCGGTGGGGTGTGCGGGTAGCGGCTGCGGGCCCAGTCCTTCTGCGCGGTGATGACGGCGGCGGTGGCCTCGGCGATGGGCAGCCGCCGACCGGGCCGGTTGTTCTTGGCGTCGGTGTAGATCAGCACCGGGCTGCCGGACGGGTCGCGTTCCAGGCAGTCCCACGCCAGGGTGCAGACCTCGTCGGGGCGGCGTCCGGTGTCGATGAGGATCTCGGTGATCCGCCGCTCGGAGATGCCGCACCGCTCTTCGAGCACGTCCAGGTTCCCGGCGATCAGCTTCAGCACCGTGTCGGGCAGGCTGCGGGGCCGCGGCTGCCGGTCGGGGTCGGCGGGGATGTCGCTGCGCCGCAGGACGAAGGCGGCCGGCAGCCCGGCGGCGGCCCCGCCGGGGGCGGTGATGCCCTTGGCGTGCATGTCGTTGAGGAGCCGGAAGATGCGGCGGGTCAGGCGCAGCCGGGAGTCCGCAGTCATCTCCCCGGTCCGCACCTGGTACGCCAGCCGGTTGCTGAACGCGACGATGTCCTCGCGGCCGAGCGCGGCGGGGTCGTGGCCGCCGTCGTCGCGGGCCAGGCGCAGGCTCGCCGACAGCGCCGTGGCGGCGCGGATGGTGTCGCGGGCGGAGTCGGCGGGTTCCCGGCCGCGGCGCAGCGGCAGGTCCTCGGCCGCCCACCACTTGACGGCCTCGCGCAGCCACCGCTGGGTGATGCCGGTGAAGTCCAGCTTGCCGGCCAGCCCGAAGACCTGAAGCTGCCACACGTCCCTGGCTCGTTCCTTCTCCGGCCCCGACAGCAGGCAGTACAGCTCCGCTGTCAGCGACCGCAGCAGCTGGCGGGCATCGGAGCGGATGGCCGTGCTGGGGACCTGGGCCAGGTCCAGCAGGCTGCCGGCCTGCCGGGCGTGCAGCAGCTTGACCAGGTACCGGGTCGAGGTGGGCAGGGTCCGCAGCCCGGCGTCGGTGCGCCGCTGCAGCCCGGCCAGCAACTCGGCGATCACGCGGTCGGGCAGGCCTCGAAGCACGACCTGGTGGCCGGCCACGCCCGCCGGGACGGCATGCCGCGCCCACTCGGCCAGGACCGCTCCGCGATGATCGCGGCGGTAGCGGGACCACGCGGTGTCGTGCGCGGCGCACAGGCCGCAGCGGTGCGCCGCAGCCGCGGCGCACGATGCCGCGATGCAGATCCCGAACGAGGGCAGCGGCCCGACCTCCGGACGGGCCAGCCACTGCCCGGCCGTCAGGCCGGGATGGCGCTGCCGCTGCCAGGCATGGGTAGCGCACAGTTGCTCGGCCGACTCGCCCGGACGGGGACAGCCCGCGACCTGGCAGGGCCGGTCCGCGCGGGGCCTGGCACCGCAGGGCTGGGCGACGAAATCCTCCCAGGCCAGCTCGCTGGCCTTCCACCGCTTGCGGCATGTCGTGCACAGGTCCGCCCACTGATGCACGGTGGAGGCGGCGCAGGCGGCCACCGCGCATTCCTTCAGGCTCAGCAGCGGGTCGCCGCGCACCGGGGTGAGGGTCTGCGCCCCTGGGTTCCAGCCCGCCCGGGCCAGGAAATCTGGCCGCGGCACGCCGCGCAGGACGGCCATCTCGTCGCCGGCTGCCGCGCCCGGACCGGGAATCACGGCCAGCTGCGCGGTCACTGGAGGGCCTCGTGAGCGCTATCGCGCGGGACCGGGACACGGGCGACCGCTTCCCGCAGCCGCTCCTGGCCGGGATGCAGGTAGACCGCGCTGGCGGTGAACGACTGGTGGCCAAGCAGGTCCCTGATTTCATCCAGCGTGGCGCCCGAGGCGGACACGTTGGTCGCGAACGAGTGCCGGGCCATGTGCGGGCGGGCGCGGCGGGCCAGCCCTGCCCGCTCCGACAGGGCCTCCAGCAGCTCGTTCAGCGCACCGGGCCGCATAGGCCCGCCGACCTGGCCACGGGAGAGGTTGACCAGCAGAAAGTCACACGACTGAGCGGGCGTGCAGGCGTCCCGGTCGCCCATGTACTGGTCGTATGCCTGCACCACCAGCCAGTCAGCGGGCACGGCCCGGGACCGCCGCGACTTAGCCGCGGCCCCGTTGGGGTTATCGCGCCGGCGGACGTGGACGTGCGGCCCCTTCACTCCGCAGCCGAGCCGGGTGGCGTCCGGAACGAGGTGCACGTCCTCCCGCCGCAGCCCGGCCAGCTCGCCGCGCCGCAGCCCCATCCGCCACAGCGCCAGCACGATGAACCGGTCACGCGCGCTCCGGCACGCTCGCAGCAGCTCCAGGATGTCCTCGTCGCTGATCGCCTCGACCCGGCGCTCCGGCTCGCGCAGCCGATGCCGGGGCCGCAGCCGGGCATCGACAAGAGCCTCGCCTCGCGCCTCGGCCGGCAGCGACCGGTCATCGGCCACCTCGAACAGCGCCCGCAGCGGAAGCGGCATGCCGGAAGAACTCCCGCACCGCCGCCAGCACGCAGTTGACCCGCCGCTCGCCCCGCACCGGCCGGGACAGGTCCGGCGGCCCGGCCCGGCGCGTGTCGTGGTAGCGCAGCCAGTGCACGAACCGCCCCAGCGCCTGCGGAGCCCGCTGCCACTCCAGCCCCGTGCCCGCGCACCAGTCGAAGAACAGCGCCAGCGAGATCGCGTACGCCCTCGTACTCGACTCCGCCAGGTCCCGCCCCAGCCGCATATGCAGCAAGAACCCGTCCGCCGGCTCATGAACCCGGAAGGCACCGTCCACCACCGTCCAGTACAGGACCCCCGACGGCAGCCGCACCGGGAATGCGCGATACCCCTCCACCCATCCCTCCAGCACCACAGGACTCAGATGACACGCAACGTTATAGCTCGACTACTGAAGGTGGTGTGCAACACGCCGACACGCGGTGTCGGGCAACGGCCATCACCAGGCCGAATGCGACAGTCCACGACGCGACAAGGTCCCCGAGGAAAGGGCATCCCGAAGCTGGTGACCGGGATACCCGGCCTGCCGCGCACCGCCCAGCTGCGGATCATCGGCAACGGCGTCGTCCCGCACCAGGCCGCCGCCGCGCTGCGACTGCTGGCCCAGGCCGCCGCCGTGCCGGGCGTACCGCCCCGGGCCGGTACCGGCATGCGGGCCGCCGCGTGAACCGGCCCCGTGCGCGCCCTGACGCGCGCACGCGGGCACATCCGGCCGGGTGGCGGGCAGCGTTGCCGTCACGGCGTCCGGGGCGGACCCGCCGGATGGGGGGCGCACCTGCGGCCACGAGAAAGGGGGCGGGCGCCACCGGGCGCCCGCCCCTGCCCAGCTCGCCTGCGGGTTACCCCCCGGCCGCGACTGGGCTGTTCCCGGCCAGCGGCCAGGGGAGCCCGGGAACCGCCGTCGCGGCGGCGGCATCCAGGTCGACCAGGTCACGCTCGCCGAGACTGACGTGCTGCTCGATCTCGGTCATGACGCTCATGGCGAAGACCACCGTGGCGCGGATACGTTCGGGCCAGCCGCCGTCATCGGGCAGGTCCCAGGCTGCTACCGGGATCAGGACCTCGGCCGCGACTGTCCAGACCGCCACGCTGATCGCGGCGTGCGCCTGGGGGCCTGTGCCGGGGGCCAGGTGCAGCAGCACGTCACCGCCGAAGGCGCGCGGCTGCGGGCCGGGCACAACGGCGGCGGTGAACACCTCCCCGGCTGGCCCGTCGATCTCGGTGACCAGCAGCCACATCGCCTCGCCGGGCCGCTGCGCCGCCAGGGACCGCACGTCGACCTTGTCGCCCATGCCGCCGTCGGCGGCCGGCGGGCCGTCGGCGCCGGGCGCCGCGCCTGGGGCGGGATCGGGGGCAGTTGTCATGATCATCCTCCTCATGCCGTACCTATGGGCTGGCGCCGGCACCTGCGGCGGGCGGGAACCAGGCCCGTCCGCATGCCGTAACCGGGGGACCGGCGCCAGCGAGGATGGACGCTCGGCTCGCCGGCCGGTGTCAAGTCCGCCGCCCGGCGGGAGCTGGCCTGCAGGCGGTCTCAGGGCGGCCACGACAGCGAGGGCGTGCGCCGCGCGGCGCACGCCCTCGCCCCCGTGGCTCTCGCCGGCTACCTCTCCGCTGCCGGCCGCACCGACGTCGGGAGGGCGGGGAAGCCCGTGACCGCCGTGCCGGCCGCGAACTCCACCTCGACCGGGCCGGACGGGCGGCGGTGCGCGCCGACGTCGGCGCCGTGCTCTTGCAGTTCCCTCAGCGCGCCCATGGCGAAGGTGACGGCGGGACGGGCGGTCTCGGGCCACTCCTCCAGGCTGAGGCGGTCCCAGCCAGCGACCCAGATCAGCGACCCGGTCACGACCGCTGCCACGCGCACGCGGGCCGTCGGGCCGGGCTCGGTGACCGGGGTGACGCCTGGCTCGATGTGCAGCAGCACGTCGCCGCCGTTGGCCGATGGCCTGGTCCGTGGCAGGAACAGCGCGGTGAACTCGCCGCCGCGCCGGGCCTCGGCCGTGGTCACCCACAGCCAGGCACCGTCGGCTGGCGGGCGCTGGCCCGCCAGGTACAGCACGTCCACGTCCTCATCCGCCGCGTCACGGTCCGGGATCGTGTATCCCGGTGCCGCGCCAGAGTCTTCGGGGGTCACTGTCATGATCAGCCTCCTCACGTCATGCCGGCAATCTGGTGACAGTCCCCGCGATGACCGCGTGCCGGCCGCCAGGTGCCTGCGTTCCGGGTCCCGCCGGACTGCGGGGACCGTCGGCGCCAATCGACGCTCTGCTCCGGGCAGCGGGTCAAGGCTGGTCGTCAGCCGTAGGCCAGGACAGGTTCCGGTCATGACATGGCGGCCAGCTGGCGGGCGGCCGGACTTGACGGACGGCACAGAGTCGAGGGTGGATGCTGCCGGTCCCGGGTGGCAGGCCAGCCGGGCCAGCCCGCCGGTTCGTCATCCGGCCACGGCCGAAGTGGGCGGCTGGCCCGCGCCGCAGGCCGCCGCCCGGGGCCTCCGCCCCCCGCGCGTGCCCGGCCTGACCCCCCGGCTGCCCACTCTGGATCGGGGCCGGGCATGCTGACGCGGCCCCTGACCCTGGAACAGATCGCTGACCTGCCGGCGGTCACCGACCTGGTCACCGCGGGGCGGGCGCTGGGGCTTGGCCGGACCAAGGCGTACGACCTCGCCCGCGCCGGGCAGTTCCCGTGCCCGGTCATCCGGGCCGGGAAAGCCTGGCTGGTG
>Ga0335074_10015831_pt1 | contig 10610 bp, 8 predicted proteins | sample Lox_Sample_23_FD_206715 | JGI IMG/M metagenome (GOLD analysis project Ga0335074, IMG submission 206715) | Soil microbial communities from Loxahatchee National Wildlife Refuge, Florida, United States - Lox_Sample_2.3 | ecosystem: Environmental > Terrestrial > Soil > Wetlands | place: USA: Florida...
CAGTGCTTCGCCGGACGTGATCGGCCTCGTTCAACAGGCGCTGATCGTGGTCAGCGGCCATAGCGTTTGAAACGGTCCCACGTCGCGGTGAGGTTTGCACGTAAGCCGCGGCAGAGGAGAATCGGGCGTCCGTTCTCGTAGGGCATTGCATAAGGGGCCCCGAACGTGTCGACCACCTCGAGATGGTCGCAGAACCGTCGCCAGCTCCGCTCGCTGCCGTTGATGTGCAGAATCACCGAGCCGTCGTAGCCGTGGGCACCCCACAGAAAGTACTGATCCTCACCGCTCAGGGCCGGAGGCAGCCCGTCCGCCTTGCCGTAGAAGTCGATTGCGGCCGCCTCGCCATAGTCGATCGCAATGATTGCGGCACGACTCCGGTCCGCCTCAGGCAAGGATCGGTAGGCGGCCGCGACTTTCCTCTCGAGCTCTCTCCAGCCCATCTCGTCCGAGAACACCTGCGTGAGCGGCGCTCCCATCGCGGCAAGCTCATCGGGCGGCGGCCGCAAGTGCGTGACTCGCAGATACCTCGCAAGCGCCGGCGGATCGAGGATCGGCAGCGCGACCGGCGCCAGGAGTGCGAATGCGGCCGCCGCAATCGCGAGCCAGAGGGCGGCGATGCCGCGATTGAGGCGAGCGCACGCCACTCCGCCCACGGCGAACAACGTCGGATAGGCGGCGAAGAGGTAGTAGTCCTTTCCCCCCGTCCCGAAGTCGAGCGCTGCGGCACCGGCAAACGCGATCGAAAGAAAACGGAGGGGCCGCAGCGCGGGCATCAGAAAGGGTCCGATCAACCCCGCGAGCCAGAGCGGCGCAAGCGCCACGTTGACGGCCCCGACCTGCTGCAGGGTGAAGCCGAGCGGGCCTCCCGTGAAAATCGTCTTCTTGTGCGCCGAGATCACAGCGAGGAACGGCAAGCCATGGATTGCCTGCCATATGAGACTCGGAGCAGCAATGAGCGCGAATAGCACAGCTCCCATCCAAAATTCCCGCCACGCAAACACCCGCCGTGCCCTCGTCAAGAGCAGCCCCGCAATCATGGGAACCACCCACATCACGATGCCGTATTTCGCCTCCATCGAAACGCCTGCGATCGCTCCGGCCCAGAGCAATGCCTGGCGCTGCTCGAGCAGCACCGCGCGCGCGACCAGGAAGGCGTAGGCAGTCCACGCGAGCGGCTCGAATGTAGTGGTCGTCAGCGTTGCGGTAACTCCCGCCAGAGCCGGGGAGAGTGCGGCGGCGGCCGCCGCGAGCACGATCGAAAGTGTCCGGCCGCCTGCCAGGCGTGCAAACGCGGCCGACAGAGGAACGAGAGCCACTGCGGCAGCCGCCGCCGGCAGCCGGAGCAGCCAGACACTGGCGCCGAAAACCTGGGTAGCAGCCGAGAGCAGTGGAACGAGCGGCGGCAAGTCGACATAGCCGAAAGCCGGATGACGACCGCAGACGATGAAATACAGCTCGTTGCGAAAGATATCGTACCGGCCAGCTACTGCGAGGTGCAGCATCGCCGTTGCCACCGTGATCGCCAATACGATGGAGACGGCGCGCGAGGACTCGGCTTGTTCCGTGGATCCGCGGAGGGCCAGCTGGCCGGCGAAGGGCATTCTGCGCTCCCTCGTGCTTTAGTACGTATATGCGTAGTATATTAGCGCCTTTCTACCGCGAATGGGATGCTTAAATGGGGCTTTCCGGGGTCTACGGCTGTATAGGAGGTCGCTGAGCCGCGCGGCTCATACGCATTATGGTATTAATAGCCGAAGGGCCCCCGCCTCGAGATGAGGGCCGGTGCTCTAGGCCGTATCGTGCCGCTGCCGCAGAAAGCTGAAGAATTCCATCCCCTCGCGCAAGCGGCGCTTCATCATTTCCGGGCTTGCGATCATCTCGGCCAGGATGGATGCGATCTTGGACGGGCGGAAATAGAACTTCTTGTAGAAGTCGGCAACGGAATCGAAGATTTCCGTGTGGCTGAGATGCGGATAGTTGAGCGGGGCGATTTGCGTGCCTTCCTGCGTCAGGAGGTCGATCTCTTCGTTGTAGAGCCAGCCGTTCTCCTTGGCCTGACGGTAGAGGAATGTACCTGGATAGGGGGCGGCGAGCGAAACCTGAATCGTATGGGGATTGATTTCCTTGGCGAAATCGAGCGTCTCCTGGATCGTCTCTTTGGTCTCCCCGGGGAGCCCCAGAATGAACGTACCGTGGATGACGATCCCGAGCTCGTGACAGTCCTTGGTGAAACGCCGGGCGAATTCCACGCGCATGCCCTTCTTGATGTTGAAAAGGATCTGCTGATTGCCGGACTCATAGCCGACCAACAGCAGCCGCAGGCCATTCTCCTTCATCACCTCGAGCGTCTTGCGCGGGACATTGGCCTTGGCGTTGCACGACCAGGTGACTCCGATCTTGCCGAGCTCCCTTGCGAGCGCTTCGACGCGCGGCAGGTTATCGGTCAGCGTGTCGTCGTCGAAGAAGAATTCCTTGTTCTGCGGAAAGGCCTCCTTCGCCCACTTCACTTCTGCCACGACATTCTCGACCGAGCGCACGCGATAACGATGTCCACCGACAGTTTGCGGCCAGAGACAGAACGTGCAGCGCGATTTGCAACCGCGTCCGGTATAGAACGAGATGTAGGGATGCTTCAGATAGCCGCCGAAGTAATTCTCGATCGTGAGATCTCGCTTGTAGACCGGCGTCACCCACGGAAGCGCGTCCATGTCCTCGAGAACCACGCGCTCGGCATTGTGAACGATGGCCCCGTCCTGGTTGCGGTATGAGAGCCCTTTGATCTCGCTCCAAGGCTTCCCGTCGGCGACTTCCTTGATGGTGAAATCGAATTCGTTGCGAGCGACGAAATCGACGGCGCGCCCGGCCATCAGGCTTTTCTCGGGCTCGACGGCGACCTTCGCGCCGATGAACCCGATTTTTGCGTGCGGATTGACCGCCTTGATCATCTCGGCAGTTTTTACGTCGGATTTGAAGGACGGCGTCGAGGTGTGCATCACCACCAGGTCGCGGTTCTTCACCTCAGGAACGATATCCTCGAATTTGAGGCGGTGCGGCGGCGCATCGATGAGCTTCGATCCCTCCACCAGAGCTGCGGGCTGCGCGAGCCAGGTCGGATACCAGAACGAGCGCACCTCGCGTTTCATTTGATAGCGGGCACCGGCGCCACCGTCGAAACCATCGAAGGACGGTGCTTGCAAAAATAGCGTCTTCATTCAGCATTGTCTCCGGAGCGGCATGTCAGACCCCGATCGGACTCGCCGGTTCGCCTAGTATCGCGCACAGGGCGCCGCCTCATTCATAAAACGGCGAAATTTAGCACGAGATTGCGCGTGCCGCCTGTTCCACCGGGTCGAGCCCTGCATGTCAGCTTCCCCAGCCTGCCGTGCGGTCATCGGGGTATTGACAGGCCGCACCTCGAGCAGCGGGCCCCCATCGGGCGACTTGCCATAAATGTCCTGAGACAGAGTGTGCGGCTCTCCTGGACGTCCGCGCGCGAGCGCCTTGGAGCATTGCCCGCTATCGCGTGCCAGCCTGCTCCCACGCACCGCCCGGTCTGTCGAAACTGCGTCGTGAGCGTCGCGATCTGTTGATCGGGGTTGCCGAACGGGGCCTCATCGCTGTCGCTCGGGCGCGACCCCACACGCACGAACCTGATGTGACAGCGCTCGAGCGGTTGTCGCGACTCGGCGTCGAGATTCGGGTTGGTCGCGCCAGCCCGAGTGCAAGCGACGAAGAGCGGAGCGGCTTGACGATCCTCATCGGACAGAGCGAGGACGGCGACCTGAGCGGGTGATGGGAATCGAACCCACGTCATCAGCTTGGGAAGCTGAGGTTCTACCATTGAACTACACCCGCGTGGTTGCTCGATTTTACGGGCGTTCGCGCCGATCCGGCAATGCCTCTCCATGCGATCGATGAAAGACTCAGGCGAGCGTTACCGCCCTGCCCGTCCGCGCGGACTCGTAGATTGCGGTCATGATCCGCACGTCCTTCAGACCCTCCTCGCCCGTGACTTTGCTCGGGCGTCCCTCGAGGATGCAGCGCGCGAAGTCATCCATTTCAGCGGCGAAGAGATCCGGCTCCGGCAGCGCGATAGGCTTGCCGTCGCTGCGCTCTCCGCGATTGCCCGCGTAAGCGAAGGCGGGCTCGAGACCGAACCAGCCGTGCTCGGCGTGAACACGGAACGCATTCAAGTCGCTCATGCTGTAGGAGGCGGCGCAATTTGCGACGACTCCGCCCGGAAAGCGCGCAAGCCAATTGATCTGCTCGTCCACCTGCGCGAATTTCTTCGGGTCTGATTTGGACTCGAATGCGCTCACCTCGATGGGCTCGGCGCCTGTCAGATAGCGCGTGGCCTGCAGCGCGTAGATGCCCACATCGACGAGCGCGCCGCCACCCGAGAGGGCATGGTTCAAACGCCACTGCTCCGAGCGCCCGACCTCGATGCCGAATCCGGCATCGATCGTGCGGATGCGACCGAATTCACCGGAGCGGGCGATACGGATGCATTCGAGGTGGTTGGGGTCGTATTGACAGCGGTAGGCAACGGCCAGCAGGCGCTTGGCCGCTGCGCATGCGGTGATCATCTCGCGGCATTTCTCGACGGAGACGGCCATGGGCTTTTCGCAGAAGACATGCTTGCCCGCACGCGCGGCGCGCGCGGCCTGCTCCGGATGCTCGGCGTTCGGGGTGACGATGTAGACCGCATCGATGTCCGGGTTCTCGGCCATGCGCTCCATCGTGTCGTAGGTGTACACGTTTCCCGAGGAGATGGCGTAGCGTGCCTGCCATTGCCGAGCCTTCTCGGGTGTGCCGGTGATGAGCCCGGCGAGCCGACAGCGCGCCGTTTTCGCGAAAGCGGGCGCGATCTGGTGCTCGCTCAGCGATCCGAGACCGCAGAGCGCAAAACCGATCTTGCGGCGAGACTCCCGGTCCCCCGCTCGCACTTCGGCGGCGCCGAGGAGCGGCGCTGCCGCGGCGGATGCAGCTTGTCGCATGAAGAGTCGCCTCGACGAACTCGACATCGATGCCTCGGATTCGTCTACGCTGCGCAGCACGGCAGTCTAGGCGTCGGGGGTCCCTGAATGAAGCCTGATCTCGAGCTCGCCTTCGAAGCGCACGCGATGCTTGCCGCGCCGCTCGTCATCGGCACCACGCCCCAGGGCGCGAGGCGTGTCATCCCGATCACGGGGGGCACCTTCTCCGGAGCGGCGATGCGAGGTGCGATCCTAGCCGGAGGCGCCGATTGGCAATATCAGCGCGCCGATGGCGTCACGGTGCTCGAGGCACGCTACCTGTTGCGCACTGATGACGATGTCCTCATCCAGGTGAGCAATTACGGGCTGCGGCACGGACCCGAGGACGTCATGCGGCGCGTCGCGGCCGGTGAGGCGGTAGACCCGAGCGCCTATTATTTCCGCGCGACCCCGTCCTTCTCCGCACCGTCCGGAAGGTACGAATGGCTGAATCGCAGCATTTTTCTATGCGCCGGAGTGCGGCACGCGAACGCGGTGTCGCTGTGGATGTATCGCGTGTGCTGACCCGCCTCCTCCGTGCCGCCGGGAGCCGAAGGAGGCGGAAGCGCGCAGTCGCCTGGAGTTACTGCGTGCTGTATCCGCGCCCGTTGAGGCAAGCGATCATCGCGCGCCGGTAATCATCCGGGCTTGCGGATCCCGATCCGCCGCTCGGTTGCGTCGGATCGAACCCGGTCTGATCCTGCGCCCACTTATGGCACTCGTACCGGTCGGTCGATTGCTGCTGTGGAGACTGGCCGTTCGCGGGATACATGTACACATCGTCCGCTGCAGAGCCGGCGGGTGCCGAGCCCGTGTCACCCGCGGGGCCCGCGGCAGAGTAGTCTGCCGAGGTGTCAGCCCCCGCACCGCCGCCCGAAACCGGCGGTGGGTCGGTCACGACGTAGCCATTCGCATCGGCGTCCCAGACGTAATACACGCTGTTCACGTAGTAATAGGGGATGCCGCCCCACCAGTACGCGGAGTAACCGAGCGGGAGGGTCGCGAAAAACCACGGGAACGCCCATCCGTAGTAAGCGCGCGGCCAGTAGTAACCACCCCAGTACCCGCCGGCCCAATAGGCGTGGTATCCGTATCCCGGTCCGTACCAGGTGCGCCCGGGCACGCCATGGAACGCGCGGCTGTTCCAGGCGGAGGATGCGGCGACCCGTGCGCCACCGGCGGCGGCGTACCCATGGTACGAGCCGAAGCCTCGCGAAGCGCTGAATCGCGATCCGGCCGCGTAGCGGGACGCGTAGCCGTAGCGCGGAGAGGCTGCGTAATGTGCCGTGCCGCCGAAGCGCGGCATCGCAGCGTAATGGCCACCGCCGAATCCGCTGACGCGGGCGCCTCCGAAATGAGCGCCGCCGGCGAAATGGGCCCCGCCCCCACCGCCGAAATGACCGCCGCCCCCACCGCCGAACCCGTGAGCCGATGCAAGACCGGGCGCCGCGAGCAACGCCGCCGCCGCGACCCCTGCGATCAACCCGCCAAAACGCATCGCCTTCTCTCTCATGGGGCTACTCCGGCCGGGGGCCATCCGGCTTTATCGCCGCCGGGACGATCACGCCCAAGACATTGGACCTCGAGTGGTCGCCCGCGTTCAAGCCTTAAAAATCGGTAATGTTCCTCATCAGCTGGCAAAGCCGCCGGCGCGATGCCGAGAGCCTTATTCCCGTCTTCCATACTGTGTCCAACGTATGGCCCTTTACGGGGATGACAAGCACAGCAGCGAAATGGCTAAGCCGGAATCGACTCACCCGGGCGACTCGCGGCGGCCGATCAGCCGCACCCAAATGCGGTCGAACTGGAGCTCCGTTGCACCAATTCCTAGCATCGTAGCCTTTGCTGTTACGTCTGTGAGACGACCGGCCGCCTGCAACGCTGCCAGGGCGCCCATCAATCGGCCGAATCGCAGGGATCGTCCGAGCGAGGTGGGCTTGCGCGTCTGCGTCGTCGGGATCTGGTCCTCGAGCGCCGCAAGGATGCGATCCGACAGCTCCCAGCTCCGCGCAATGCGGCTCGCCACGCAAGCGGTCTGCGCCTCGAGGAGCGAGGCAATGACGGCCGCATTCGGCACGGCCGAGCTCAAGCCCCGCTCGCCCCGAGCGGCGTACCGATCGAGCGCCACCCGAAATACCACGATCGCGCCGAGCCCCATGGTGAGGCCGAGCAGCTGCGCTGCGAACGGATCGCTGTCCGTGACGATCGCCGCGTGGGATTCCGCGGCGGCAGCCGCCCGGATGGTGTGGTCCCAGACCGTCTCCGGAAAGCTTGGAAACTGCCGTTCGGAGAGGCGGAACACCGGCTGGACCAGCGCGGTCGCCACGAGCGAGCGGATACCTTCGGTCCCGAGCAGCGCCACGGCGCGGTCGATGCTCTCGACCGGCTTGTCGCTCACTCGATAGAAAGCCCCGTTTGCCAGCTTGAGGAGACTGCCTGCGAGCGCGGGATCGCGCGCGATGATTCGCGCGAGCTCGGTGCGCGTGACCTCATCGTCGCGCATGGCGCGCAGCAGCTGCGGCAACAGCAGCGGCCGGCGCGGCGCGTAGCGGTGGTCGGTCGCAACGGCGTCGAGCGCCGCCAGGATGTCGGGGGCGATTGCATCGTAATCAGCCAGCGCAGGAAGCCCGAGGCGCTCGACATGGAATGCGAGCTCGTTGAAACGTCGGAAGGCTTCGACCGGACTCAGCGCATCAGGCAGCCCTTGCGAGCGCGAAATGCCGGTGGCGGGCTCCGCACGGGTTTGCGGTGCGCGCGCTCGCGTGGCCGCCCCCGTCTTTGAGGGGGCGGTGTCCTTCACCACGCGCACGCGGCGGGCGAGCCGCCACGCCGGGACGGCCAGCACGACAATCAAAGCCAAGCTGATCCACGCCACCGGCATGTCGACCGATCTCCTCGACGCCCGCGCACGCGTGTGCGAACGAGCTTTTCGGAACGGACCGCACGATTCTGCCATAGCGCACGCGCAGCCATGGTGCGGCTCCCGCTCGGCCGTGTTACGTTCGAGCTTCAAGGAGAGACCATGGAATGACTGCGCAAAGGTCGTCCTCTGGCGCCGACGCAGCGGCGCGCTGCAAGTTCACGATCCTCCCACGGCTACTGTTCCGGCTGGCGCCTCTCGCGCTCGCGGCCCTCGGCGCCTGCGGAGGCGGCGATCCGTCGAGCTCCGCGGCTGGCGCTAGCTCGAGCAGCGCCGGCGATGGCTGGGTGCCGGGCGTATACGCGCCCGAATCGCAATATGCGGCACGGTGCCAGAACCCGCGCACCGGCACCGATCCCACGACCGGACAGCCTTATCCGGACGTTCAGGGCTCCACGCTCGATGAGAACTTCTGGCTCCGCTCTTGGACGAACGACCTGTACCTCTGGTACGACGAGGTGCCGGACATCGACCCCGGGACGTATTCGACTGCCACGGATTACTTCGACGTGCTCAAGACCTCGGCGCTCGATGCGCTCGGCAATCCGAAGGACAGGTTCCACTTCACGGAGTCGACCTCCCAGTGGGAGCAGTTCTCCCAATCCGGAGTCGACATCGGCTACGGACTGACTTGGTCCCTCGTTTCGTCGACGCCGCCGCGTCAGGTCTACGCGGCATTTGTCTGGCCTGGCTATTCGGCGGCTTCCGCCGGTATTGCACGCGGCTGGCAGGTGATGCAGATCGACGGCGTCGACATGGTGAATGCCGACGATTCGGCGAGCGTCGATACGCTCAATCAAGGGCTTTCGCCGACCAGCGCTGGCGAGACGCATCAGTTCACATTCCTCAATCCCGAGACGAATGTGCAGCAGACGGTGACGCTGCAAGCCGCGACGGTGAACGAGACACCCGTTCCCGTCGTCACCACGTTCCCCTCGAGCGGCGGGACGGCGGGGCCCGTCGGATACATCCTGTTCAACGATGTCATCGCGACATCCGAGCAGGAGCTGATCAATGCGATCGATCAGCTTCGCTCGGCGGGCGTGAGCGATCTGATCCTCGACCTGCGCTACAACGGTGGGGGATACCTCGATATCGCGAGCGAGCTCGATTACATGATTGCGGGTCCGGCGCCGACCGCCGGGACGTATTTCGAGAAGGTGGCGTTCAACAGCAAGCACCCGACGACGAACCCCGTGACCGGCGATGCGATCACTCCGACGCCCTTCCATTCGACGACGCAGGGCTTTTCCGCCGCGAGCGGCGCCGCGCTCCCCTATCTCGGCCTCCCGCGGGTCTTCGTCCTCACGGGCCCGGACACCTGCTCGGCAAGCGAGGCGATCGTGAATGGGCTCGAAGGGGTCGGCGTCGAGGTGATCCAGATCGGCTCGACGACATGCGGCAAGCCCTATGGGTTTTATCCGCAGGACAACTGCGGCACGACTTATTTTGCGATCGAATTTCAGGGCGACAACTTTGCGGGGTTCGGCAATTACCCGGACGGCTTCACACCGCAGAACTCCTCCATCGCTTCGAAACTCGACCCCCAGGCGGTATTGCCGGGTTGCGCGGTGGCGGACGACTTCACCCACGCCCTGGGGGACGCAAGCGAGGGCCGCGCCGCGGCGGCGCTCGCCTATATCACGGGTGGAGCCGCGAGCTGTCCGGCTGCATCCGGCGTCGAGCCCCCACCGGCGATGAACGCCTTCGGGCGCCAGCTCGCCGTCCATCGCGCGCCCTGGCACACGATGCGCATCCTGAGGCGACCGCCCGGCGCTTGAGCGCCTGCGCTACTTTTGCTTCGCCTGGCCCGGGGCCGATGCGGTGCCGGGCGGCTGCGCCTTCCCTTGCTGCGCCTGCTGATAGTTGAGGACGAACGAAGGATCGCAGTCGTACGGCGGCACGAATCGGCCAGGCTTGCGCCGCCAGGCAATGAAGCGCGCGCCCGGCGCATCGAGCACCTCGGGGTCCTCGAACTCCTGGGTCGAGAGCAGCGTCTGGCCATCCGCGCCGAGTTTGAAACGCTCGAGCACACGCACCTTGTTGCTGTGACTGAGGCCGTTGTTGGTGATCGTTGCGGCCTCGAGATGGGTGGTCTGCACCACGAGAGTCGATCCTTCCCAGTGTCCGACCGAGTACCCCGTCTTGGTATCGGGCACGCCGGCCGGAGGTGTGCGGCCATCCATGAAAATGATCCGCACCATGTCGTAGTACGCGAGCTTCATAATGATGAACTTCGGTCCCTGATAGATCTCCATCGGGAAAGGGCCCTGCATCGCGTAGATGATCGAGGGCGGCTGGCACGCCTTGCTCACCGTCATGTCGTCGAGGGGCTTCCACGCGAGCGCGGCGGCGAGTGCTTTCGGTTTGATCTTCAGGCCCCCGAAATCACCGGCGGGCAGCTCGATCGGCCCCGTGTCGTGCAGAACGACCGTGTGCGGCGGCAGCTGCCGCATCAACGAGGCGTCCGGCGGCGGCTTCATCGTGAGATCCCAGTAGCCGGAGAAGTCCGGGACGGCAGCGCCGGCGAGATCGGCCGCGGCGAATTCCGCGGCCGCGATCCCCACACACGCGACGAGTGCAAAGATGCGTCGATTCATCGTGCTCAATCCGCGTTCGGATCGAACGGCTTGCCGATCATCCGTCCGTCCGCCCAGTAGGCGTTCTGCATGCGC
>Ga0335074_10015832_pt1 | contig 10609 bp, 4 predicted proteins | sample Lox_Sample_23_FD_206715 | JGI IMG/M metagenome (GOLD analysis project Ga0335074, IMG submission 206715) | Soil microbial communities from Loxahatchee National Wildlife Refuge, Florida, United States - Lox_Sample_2.3 | ecosystem: Environmental > Terrestrial > Soil > Wetlands | place: USA: Florida...
TTTGCTTGGAGATGTTGCTTTGTGTCACCCGCTTTTTCTTGTGATTCCCAAGCGTACCTCTGGGCCTTCTCGAACTCTGCAGCATCTCCAGATGCTCTCATGAAGCCTTCTTCCGCCACAAGGGCAGCTGCATTGTCTATTGTCGCTCCACTGTCAACCATAGATCTTGTTTTCGGATCATATTTCGCCGAATCGAGATCAAGGTTTAGTAAGTACTTTGCAGTATCTTCTCGTATTCGTAACTGTCTTGTGGCAGTACTTTGTTGTCTCCCCATATCTGACTCCTCTGCATATTTGGCTCCGTCGTCTGCAGCATCGTCGCCATCCTCAATGGCACCCTTCGCAGCAGCCTTTTTCTTTAACTCCTCGAGTTGCTCATACTCCTCTATGACAGCTTTATATTCCTTCGGGTCGTACCCATTCCAACGGTCCCTTTTGGCATCCCATCCAAGGCTAACATCCTGCACGACCTCATCTGCTTGAATGTCCTGGCCCGTCCACCTTGCGCCTTTGGCTCTCGGTCGACTTAAACACTCTTTGGTTTTATGTGTCATCGCGCCGCAGTTTTCGCATGCGCCTTTGCGGAACTTGGTAGCTGCAGGTCCAAGCTTCTTTCCTCTGTCGTACCATTTTGATTGGTCTGATTGGGCTTTCTGGAGGCGCTGATGCTCCAAGTAATCGTTCTGGTCGTCATCTTCGCCGATGTAGAAAGGCTTCTTGGAGATGAAAGACGGGATATACTCATTGGTTTCCTTCGACGCTGCTGAGGGTGCGTTCGGCTTACGAGGCTGCGCACCTGCTGGCGGCATATTGATCCGCAGTCGCTGATGCGTCCAGTTGTCACGAAGTGAGCTTGTGGGTTAAGGTTGAGGGTACAGTATTTTTGCCTCCTGCAAGAGAGCTTATCGATAACGATCACGTGACAATATTTATATCAATATCGACATTCGTCACGTCACAATGAAAGCAGTTCGTGGGATCATATCAGAGATTTGACATCATGTCATCTTATATCATTGACTACTTACGGCCGCCCGACTGACTCCTCCGCCATGGAGCTCTTCCGGGTGAGATTGAACTGCGTGGATCATTACCAGGCAACTCCAACGCCTTATGATCCACAATTAAGACGCGACTTTAGGCCATCACAAAGGCAGAATGAGCCCAGAGTACCAGTAATAAGAGTATTTGGTTCCACAGAAACAGGACAGAAGGTTTGCGCTCATATCCATGGCGCTTTCCCTTATTTATACATAGAGTATACCGGTTCTCTATTTCCTGACGAAGGTGAGCCTTCAACTATTTACGAGCTGTCTTTCCAAGCTTACTTTCAATCTCAGTTGGGGCGTTCATTCACCAGCTTCATCTTTCCATTGACTATGCTCTCGCGGTCAGCTACCGGCGAAACGCCTATGATGGGAGTAACCATTATGTCGCAAGAATCACTCTCATCAAAGGAGTTCCCTTTTATGGTTTTCACGTTGGATATAAGTATTTTCTGAAGATCTACATGCTGAATCCTTCAATCATTGCTCGGCTTTCGGATCTTCTACGACAAGGTGCTATCATGAAGAAGATATTCCAACCGTTTGAAGCGCATCTCCAATATATTCTTCAGTGGATGTGCGACTACAATCTTTATGGATGCGGGTACATAGATTGTCGAAAAGTATACTTTCGTGGTCCGGTCCCGAAGTATGAGGACATGGAGAATCTTTGTCATCTTTGGCACGACCGCTCCATACCTCCCGAGTTTATACTGGAAGAAGGCATGCTGCCAAGAGTCAGCCATTGCTCAATAGAGGTCGATGTCTGCGTCCAGGACATAGTAAACAGAGAGGAGATCAAGCCACGCATGTTACATCACGATTTTGTCGAACGTCTGAACCCAATGGCTCCAGATGAGAAGCTTGTGCACAGTATGGCAGGACTTTGGCGGGATGAAACCCGCCGCCGCAAGGCGAAAATGATAGATCCCGATCCGGGCAGCAGTCCGTTCCCGCCTGAAGTAATGATATCTATGTCTGCTGATCTAAGGAATTCTCAAAGAGGCGGCTGGATCCATGAGGAAGAGTATATGGAGAGAGTCTGTGGTATCATACTCGAGGAAGGAAGTGAGAATGAGAGAGCTGATGTCAACTTCGAAAACTTTGTGAAGCCTGCTCTGTTTGATGATTCCGTCAAAACAGCCTTAGAATCGGTTGAGGACTTATATCCCGAGAACCTTGGGCCTGCGCTTGGGCTAAAGCCTGAGAAAATCGAGTCAGACATCCAAAAGAACAGTGGAAGTCAAGATGTCGAGGTTGATATGAATTCCATCCTTTATTTGAGAAATGCCGATGACAGCGATGACTTTTTGTATGAATCAGAGGAGGACATGATACAAGAAATGGAAGCCGTCCATAAACGCAAAGGAGATCGCATGGAAGACAGCTACATGAAGCCATATGACGACTTTAAACATAATGACGACACCAACAAGAATTTGCAGGTCGCTGATCCTGTTGATCGAACAAGAGTAGAGCAGAATGAATACCATAAGGAGATGAGTGAAGCCTCGAGCTCAGAGACAAGTGGGAAGAGTACTCGATCTGCCCATGAATCCTCTAGGGGAGACGGTCTCTCCATGAAGTTCACGGATGGGATTATGGAGGCCGAAGATCTCTTGACTTCTCCGGTATCAAAACATGTTGGCATAAAGCGATCAAGATCAGAAGTCGCAGGCGAGTACGGGTATAATAAGCGTCAAAGAATTGATGACACAAATCATAGACAGGCCAGCACTAACTGGCCCAAGTTTGAAAACCATCATGAAAATGATGTTTTTCCGGAAGAGCCTAAGAAATTCATGGAGATGAATGACGGTATGGTTAACAATAGACATGAAAGAAGCCGCTCGACGGTTGTTGCACCCCTGACAGTGAATGGTTTTGCTCGTCCATCCACGGTGGCTACTTCGGGGAAGTGTTCGTCTCAAGAAGCATTTAAACTGCTTGGCTTTCCGGTTGTCAAAGACCCACAAGAGCCCAGCACGATGTTAAGGCTTAGCCAAGGCAACAATTCTCAGAAGAGCTCGGATGCTTCTCCTCAAAAGCATGCCTCTTTTGACTCTCCCGTAAAATCGTCTCGTCACTCAAGGAAGTCATCCTCATTACAGAGTTCCAGCCTGGAATCTGGTGCTTCTCACAGCGATAGCGTACTCTCCAAAGTTGTCGAGGGTATTATTCATCTATTCCCACACCCATCGAATTCGAGAATTTTTGCATTCAGCACTAGACCTCCACATGCCACGGACGTGATTTCCACCATGGAGCAATTTGACCTTCCACCCGTCATCTATCAAGATGCATATTACAGCAAAGAATCAGACGTGCCCGAACGTGCAAGGGAATATGCCGGAAGGGAATTCAAGCTTGAGAGCTTGACAGTGCCTTTTCTAGCCCACTTTGACGCGATCGGCTCGTCAGCAGCAACGTTTGGCGAGAAACCTGGAGTTGTGCTCGATAAAGCAAAGGACGAACTTGTGCATCAGAAAAGGCGTCGCGCCTGTAAGCTTCGAAGCTGGGAGATTGGAGAATCGCCACCAACCCTCGAAGAGGTTCTGGATTGGGCAGCTGTAGAGGATGCTCGTAGCACTGCACGCGCTGTCAAGCATGACGCTCAGTCTAAGTTCACAGAAAGCCCAAGTATGAAGAGCAAATTATCACAAATCGAAGGTCCAAGTCCAAGGAATAGGAGCAATATCAAGTATACGCAGCAGCAGAAGACTACCAGCGTCCAGCACGAAGCCCAATACATGAGCACAATGAGCGTCGAGATCCATGTCAATACCCGTGGGAACTTTGTGCCCAACCCTGAAGAGGACGAAGTCCAGTGTATCTTTTGGTGCCTGCAGTCTGATGAGGACGACTTTGACCGCAACGGCGAAGGAACTCGCGTAGGAATACTTGTTCTCTCAGAAGACGGAAGCATGGCCCGCAAAGTTGCCAACGAAGTGGCAGCTGAGATCTACGAGGAGATCTCAGAGCTAGACCTTATAATACGAATGGTTGAGATTGTCAGAATGCACGATCCTGATATTTTGACGGGCTACGAAGTCCATGCTGGGTCTTGGGGTTATCTCATTGAGCGTGCTCGCTTCAAATATGATTACAATCTTTGTGACGAGTTCTCGCGGATGAAGTCACAATCACACGGACGTTTCGGAAGGGAAAATGACAAATGGGGCTTCAACACTACATCCACAATACGCGTGACTGGCCGACACATGATCAATATTTGGAGAGCTATGCGCAGCGAGCTCAACTTATTACAATATACCATGGAGAATGTAGCCTTCCACCTGCTGCAGCGCCGAATACCGCACTATTCATGGCGAGATCTGACGTTATGGTATTCAAACGGCAGGCTTAGGGATCTGGCAATAGTTTTGAACTATTACGTGTCTCGAGTGAAACTCAATCTTGAGATTCTAGAGCGGAACGAGCTCATTCCACGTACGAGCGAGCAAGCTCGACTTCTTGGCGTAGACTTCTTCTCCGTCTTTTCAAGAGGTTCTCAGTTCAAAGTAGAGTCCCTCATGTTCCGAATTGCGAAAGCGGAGAATTTCATCCTCGTATCTCCAAGCCGGAAGCAAGTCGGTGGTCAAAATGCCCTGGAATGTCTTCCCCTTGTCATGGAGCCCCAGAGCGCTTTCTATAATAGTCCATTACTTGTCCTCGATTTTCAGAGCCTGTACCCCAGTGTTATGATCGCATACAATTACTGCTATTCCACATTTCTAGGACGGATAGTCAATTGGCGTGGCACAAACAAAATGGGATTCACAGAGTACAGGCGGCAACATCGACTCCTTGAGCTCCTTAGAGACCACATTAATATTGCACCTAACGGCATGATGTATGTGAAACCTGATATACGCAAATCACTGCTGGCAAAGATGTTGGGAGAGATTTTGGAGACTCGGGTGATGGTCAAAAGCGGGATGAAGGTCGATACAGACGATAAGATACTGCAAAAGCTCCTCAATAACAGACAACTGGCATTAAAGCTCATTGCAAACGTTACTTATGGATACACTTCTGCCTCCTTCTCTGGGCGAATGCCATGTTCAGAGATTGCAGATAGCATCGTTCAGACAGCCCGCGAGACACTGGAGAAAGCTATCGCTCTCATACATTCCGTTAAGCGCTGGGGAGCTGAGGTTGTCTATGGCGATACTGATAGTCTTTTCATTTACCTTAAAGGGAGAACAAAGGATCAAGCCTTCGACATAGGCAACGAGATTGCAAAGATGGTCACGAACATGAATCCTCGACCTGTCAAACTCAAGTTCGAGAAGGTATACCTCCCTTGTGTGTTGCTGGCAAAGAAACGTTATGTTGGTTTCAAATACGAGAGTACGGAACAGAAGGAGCCTGAGTTCGACGCAAAGGGTATTGAGACCGTCCGTCGTGATGGAACACCGGCCGAGCAGAAGATTGAGGAAAAGGCGCTGAAGATACTTTTCCGTTCTGCAGATTTAAGCCAAGTAAAGGCTTATTTTCAAAAGCAATGTGAGAAGATCATGAAAGGCTCCGTCTCAATCCAAGACTTCTGTTTCGCAAGAGAGGTCAGATTGGGGACTTATAGTGAGAAAGGATTACCACCGCCAGGCGCTCTTATTAGTACTCGTCGCATGCTCGAAGATGCCAGAGCAGAGCCACAGTATGGTGAACGTGTGCCATATGTGGTCATCACCGGTGCTCCAGGCGCAAGATTAATCGATCGATGTGTGGCACCCGAGACGCTCCTCAATAGCGATCATAATGAGCTAGATGCAGAATACTACATATCAAAGAACTTGATCCCACCGCTAGAGCGAATATTCAATCTGGTGGGGGCTAATGTTCGGAGTTGGTATGACGAGATGCCAAAGGTCCAACGGATCAGGAGGATTGACGTCAATTTGCACGACATGGGGCAGATGAAAGCCTTGGCGACTTCTAAGAAGACCTTAGAGTCGTATATGAAGTCATCGTCCTGTCTGGTATGTCGAGAGAAGCTTGATTCAGAAGACTCGATCTGCGCCACCTGCATGGCGAACCGTCCAGTATCCCTGTTAACGTTGCGAACGAGGCTGAGCAGAGTTGAGAAGAAGTCTCAGGACCTGGAGCGGGTCTGTCAAAGCTGTTCAGGGACGGCGTGGCTGGACGAGGTGAAGTGTGATAGCAAAGATTGCCCGGTGTTCTATTCCAGAACTAGGCAGAAGGCTGCACTGAGAATGGAGAGAGCTGTTACTGAACCTGCGACTAAGTTATTGCAACGCACAGCCATCGATATGGGTGAGCTTGAATGGTGAGGAGCATGTTACGGGCGTTCCTGATCAGCATTCTTGAAATATGTATTGGCGATAGCATAATGTACAACCTGATGTCTATACGGAGAGCGTATGAGTGATAAATTGACTATAGAATACCATCTCGCCTCAGCCAGGATCAGAGTCACCCTCTCCGTTTCCCTTCCCTGTTCGCAGTCTCTTGGATAAGTTACAGCCCTTCAAATGTCCATTTCGCAATGCTCTTTTTTTTTTCTCCGTGGCTAACAGGTATTGGCTTATGGTATACGATTACCGGTAGTAGCCCTTCTGCCTTTTTCAAGCCTTAAAATTCAGGCTCGTAGCGGGGGACTCGGCAGTTACGTCAATTACAACCAATGAGCGCGCTTGTGCTTAGAACGAGGCGCCGGTCAAGGGCCTCGAGCTTCTAGAGGTTGGGTAATGCCTTCATCTTCAGCCGCGTCATATCTCTTGCCAATTCATGCATGGGTATAGCTTATGATGTGGGGTTGGACGAGCTTCCTGTTTATCTACTTCCTCGGCGGCATTACCTTCGTCCCATTGCTCGCCATAGTCGTCCTCATTCATGCTCACCTCACTTTTCCCGTGCATGATGAAGACGCCACATCAATAGAACGCGATTCTCTACAGCGGCCTGGCGATACATCAGATGTGATCAAGGTAGGGGAGAAGGGACTGGACGAGAGGTTTCATCCTCGCAGCAACCAGGAGCCTGACGTAGCCGCTGGATATTTTGCTGTCTGTCGAGAATATGTCCCGGGAGGTGTTAATGGGAAGCCTCCAGAGCGAACGACGCCTACGGGCTCGACGGTCATTTCATCACCCAGTCCCAGTGTCTATCAGAGTATGTATCGAAGCATTTTCGACCGGAGGCAAACTGCTAGTCCGCTGGACAATAAGGGTGCGGGTAAGCCGCAAAGAAAAGGTGGAAATATCTTCTACGTCGTTTTGAGGTAAATAATATATCTTTCATAATCCAGAGGGCGGAAATCTGGTGTTGATACGAGCTTCTTGTTTCCACATGGGAATTGCTTTCATTACAAATTGTCCCATTCAGGCCAGGTGCCTTGAGAGCGACATTGAACAATTTGCTAACCATGTTTTAGACACTCACATCTTCTACTATTCGATGATGCGGAAATGTTGGAAGTACGTTATGTCCTGTCCTTGGAACATCACGATATCAGTATATACAGCGGAGGAGAGCGTATACCCGATGGGGAACTGTTTATAAAGAGAAACGCCTTGTGCTTGAGTAGGAAGACTAATGCCGGCGAAATGACCGCGGACGGTATCCCTTCGAAACCCTTCTTCCTTTTTGCAGATAACACATCCGATAAAGAAGATTTTTACTTCGCAATGCTTAAGAACCAAGAGCGCAAGCCGGACGCTGTCAATAACCCGCCAATTCCACTTCAATTCGACGTTAAGAACATGATCTCGCTTGTGCAACATTTGCATTCATCGGAGGAGCACTTACAAACACGATGGATCAATGCAATGATTGGCCGAATATTTCTCGGTCTCTACAAGACCACAGATGTAGAGAATTTCGTTCGAGCTAAAATCACGAAGAAGATCTCTAGAGTCAAGAAACCATCCTTCCTCTCAGGAATAGTCCTTCGTAATGTCGACATGGGCGAAGGAGCACCTCTTGTCACTAATCCAAGGTTAAAAGAGTTGACTGTCGAAGGCGACTGTGTCATTGAAGCAGATCTTCGGTATACGGGCAACTTCCGCCTTGAGATTGCTGCAATAGCAAGAATCGATTTGGGCACCCGCTTCAAAGCACGCGAGGTCAATCTACTTTTGGCTGTCGTTTTGAAGAAGATTGAAGGTCATGTCTTTGCAAGAGTCAAGCCACCTCCAAGCAACAGGATATGGCTTACATTTTCTCAGCCACCGAAAATCGAAATGTCCATCGAGCCAATCGTCAGTTCTAGGCAAATCACATACACCATGATCCTCCGACAAATAGAAAATCGAATCAAGGAGGTAATTGCGGAGTCTATCGTCATGCCCTACTGGGATGACATCGCGTTCTACTCTACGGAAGGCAAGAGGTGGCGAGGTGGCGTCTGGGTGGACGAAACGCCTTCGCATCCTCCACCTGATTTAGATGCTGCTGCCGCTGAAGATGGTGACGTCGATGAAGTAGAGCATATAGAGGCAGATGTTGTCTCAAATCCCATACCAACACCTGAAAAGTCGATGAGTGTTCCGTCACTTGAGACTACTCATGCCTCGCAAACGTATTCACGCAAGAATGCTAGATCACTATTCAATTTGTCCAACACGAAAGCTACAGCATCATCTTCAAGTGTAGATACGAACAAATCCCAAGCGCCTGAAAAGCCAAGAGTACTCCGTCATGGGTCCTTCACTTCTGCATCGTCTCCTATCGTTGGTATGGATGTTACCAACGTTGATGCTTTCAAGCCCGCAACTCCGCCAGAACACAGCGATGCAGCCTCAGCTATGGCTGCCATCTCCGCACGAACTTATACAAGCTCCCCTGATGAAACTCCCTTGGGATCTCCCCCAAGACCGTCCGAGTTCAAGAAGACAGGAAGTGAGTCTTCGATATCATCTACTGAGCACGGTATGCTCGATGATTCACATGCGACGCTTGTACCAGACCATACTGGCGATGACCAGAATTACCACGCTGAGTTCTTCCCATCGAGTCCTATCAGTATCGGCGAATCTATTAGCCATCCTGACTCGTTAAGATCTACGGATAATGCCTCACAACAGAAACGCTCTTCCACCTCGTCTGCGAAGTCTACAAAGTCTGCCAATTCTGTTGAGTTTCCTGAGAATACCTCGGAATTGAACCTCGCAAAAACTTTCCTTAACAAGTCTCGACGGCAGGACTCTACCTCGTCCTCTACAAGATCAATAAGTAGTGCTGAGAATCCACCTACTCCCCCGAAACGTATAATGCTCACCACTGTGGCGAATGCTGCTGCCACAGCAAGGAGATGGGGGATCAATGCATTACAGAGAAATGGAGATCATACTAAGAGTGGTTCGACAGACAGTCACGATGCGACTCCACACTTAAATCAACCTATGGGGCGAGGCCGTCCTTTGCCGCCGCCAGGTGTTCCTCTTCCGCACCCTGATCGGAAAACACCGACTGCTCCGATTCCCGTACCAAAACGTAAACCCTTAGCACCGCCAGTGCTTCCGAAAAGACGACCACTAGAAGAGTCTAAAGACTCATCGGCCGAAATCAAGGAGAAACCACCCCTACCTGAGAGACGGCCTACTCAGAATCTCAATGGTGCGTCGCGAGATGAGGATATACGGTCTCGCGGGTACGGAGATGAGAACGTCAACGACGACGGTATATTTGTAGTTGCTGCGCCACCTGACTCTGAGCCCACTACACCTCTGACCGATACGCGTCAGACTTATCTGCCACCATGGGTCGATGATGAACCTGAAGAGGAGGAGACTCCTCGTAAGGATGAAGGGGTGGAAGTTATTTCATGATAGCCAGCATGTCGTCGGTAATGCAGCGCTCGCGATCACAATATAATGGAGGCCATTAGATGTATTGGAGAGGACTACGATCGGGGGTACTGGGAGTCAGGCGTTGGGACCTTATTTAGCATTTCTGGCGCATAGACCGAAGGGATACGTAGTCAATGCCTTAGTAGAATTGACTAGAGAGCTACTTTTCAGCAGTAATTTGTGATAGTGAGAGATGTCTAGCTTCTTTGTACTTTGTGAGATACTTGACATAAGATGTAGTCCAAATAGATCATCTGCCTAGGATACATGTCCCCCATTTACCGCCAATCAGAGACTCCAAAATCCCAGTATCCAATATAAGATCACCAACTATATTATCTTGCTGCCGCTGCTTCATTGTATACCTAATACAGGAAGCCTCTAGAGCCTTAGACAGAGACACTCGATGCTAAGCCTTTTGAAACCTCAGGCTCGGTGATACCTTGTTCGTGTTGGGCTTCCGTTGCCTGCACTCCGTGCTGGCCTCGTACTTCCAATGGAGTAACCGTCTTGGATCGAGGCGCTCAGACCTTCCTTGAAGTCCGCTCTCGATTGGGATCTTTGTAAAGATATGCTTACTTCAAGACGCTTGCGGGTATCCGTAGGGAGCGCGAGCTCTCATGCTCGTTATATAGGATGACGCGCCCAGTTTACTTCAGGTATGGTTGTGCTGCGGAGCTTGCATGCTCGTTAGTGTAGCAGAGATGCCTAATTTGTTTCGTTGCGGCCGTTGGAAGTTGGCGACGTAGT
>Ga0335074_10015833_pt1 | contig 10609 bp, 10 predicted proteins | sample Lox_Sample_23_FD_206715 | JGI IMG/M metagenome (GOLD analysis project Ga0335074, IMG submission 206715) | Soil microbial communities from Loxahatchee National Wildlife Refuge, Florida, United States - Lox_Sample_2.3 | ecosystem: Environmental > Terrestrial > Soil > Wetlands | place: USA...
CGGGTTTGATCTTGTACGTGCGCATCTCGATAATCATTGGATCGGCACCCGCGCTATTGCAACGTGAATCCGCTGAAACTCGTCCCCGCCGATGAAGTGCTGAGGATTCCAAGATTGAGACCGGTTGCCGTGAACGGAACCATAGTCACCGCGGGCGAGAACTGGAATCGGCCGAAGTTGCCGGCGGGAAGCGCCAGCAGCACGTAGGTCGGAATGGTGAACGTTCCCGCGCTCGCGGGCGCTGTGCATTGCGCGTCGGCGCCCGCGGTGTAGCTTCCATCGGTGGCGCTGGCCAACTGGAACTGCACGGTTCCGTTCGGATCGCCCCCGGTCCAGGTGACCGTCATCGGGCTCGAGCGCGTGACCGTAAGGCCAGATGCGGACATCGGACTCACCAACGTAGGCGGATTGGGAACCGTGATGTTTGCATTGATCGCGCCGACGTTCGCGCCCCCGCTACCCGTAACAGTAAAGGCGCCGGGGACCAGAAACGTGCCTGCTGCGCTGAGCGTTGCGCTGAAATCGCCAGGTTGGCCCGTCACCGCTACGGTTCCGTTCGGTCCCGTCACCATGAAACTGGAACCCGCATCCAGATTCGTGCTGCCCACGTTGGGCACGGTCTTGTCCGCATTGATGCCGTTGTAAACCCTGCAAGTACCCACGGGCTGAATGTCCGTGTAGGAGACATAAAAAGGCTGGCTTCCCGCCCGGGGAGTCTCGTCGAAGAACTCGAAGAACGCCATATCCTGATACCCGGCGCCGCTGCTCGCCGCAATCTTCTGCAACCCGATATTGCCCATCATGAGGGGACCAGCCATTACCACTTGCTCCACGTTGGCCGCCGCGAACGCGGGATTCGTGGGCGTGCAATTGCGGTCGCCGAGCGCCGCCACCGGCATCACCGTAGTGTTGCTGATGTGATTATCGATCTGCACCACCAGTGGCACGGCGCATCCGGTGGGAACGTTGTTCGGCACCGTGAAGACAATCTGATCTTCCCCAATACAGCAGCCGGACCGGCCTTGATAAGTCACCGGGGCTTGGACCCCGCCCAACCACAGCGTGAGTGGAATGTCCGGCATATTTACTCCCAGGCCCGCGCCCATGGCATCGCTGCCGGTTATTGGACCTAATCCCGTGCCCCACAGGATGAGCGTGTCACCTGGGTTGGCTGCACCGCACGCCGTGTTCGGCCCTCCGCATGGGCTGGCTTTGGCGGCCGAGACCAGGCTGTAGTCGGCGTAGGTAACGATCCCGGGTCCGGCTCCGCTCGAATCCAGGCTGAAGACACCCAAGTTATTTGCCACTACGCCCACGGTCAACGTGTTGCTGGCCTCACCCTGGTAGGTCACAGTGATCGTCGCCGAACCTGTGGGCGTGTCCGATGGCAACAGAGCGGCAACCTGTTTCGCGGAGGTGTAGTACATGAGCGCGCTGACGGTAGTGGCGCCGACGGTGACGGCTACGGAAGTGCCGCTTAAGGTACTGCTCTGAAAGGCCGCCGGGGCGAAGGCGATCGTGGAAGGTCCTAAACCGCTTCCATAGATCACGAAGATTGCGCCCTGCGCGAGGGGAGACGCCAAGCTTATATTGCTGGCCGCGTTGGCCACGCTGGTGATCGCCGGAGCGGCGGAAAGCGTCGAAACCAGCGCGGAGAGTAAAAGAAGAGATGATAACCGCAACATGCAAGAATGCCTCCGCAGGATTATACACCGGCGCCAACCACGCTCTGAAAAGGTAAAATCAAATTGCACGCGTCTGAATCGCATTCCACGTGCCCAGAATCCAATCGACTATGCCAACTGCCTATATCTGCCAAGGCGTGCGGACTCCCATCGGCCGCTACGCCGGATCGCTCTCCGCGGTGCGCGCGGACGACCTTGCCGCCCATACGTTCTCCACCCTGCGCGCCAAGTACCCCAAGAGCGACTTCGCCACGGTGGACGAAGTCATCATGGGCTGCGCCAATCAATCGGGTGAGGACAATCGCAACGTCGCGCGCATGGCGCTGCTGCTATCCGGGATTCCGCACACCGTGCCGGGGGTGACGGTGAACCGTCTGTGCGCGTCCGGAATGGAAGCTGTCGCGGCGGCGTCGCGGGCTATCGGCGTGGGTGAAATGTCGCTCGCTATCGCGGGCGGCGTGGAGAGCATGAGCCGGGCCCCTTTCGTAATGGGCAAGGCCACCGCACCCTTCGCGCGCAACGCGGAAATCTTCGACACCACGCTGGGATGGCGCTTCATCAATCCCGTGATGCAGTCCAAGTACGGAACCGATTCGATGGCCGAGACCGCCGAGAACGTATCGGAGGATTACAAAATCGACCGCTCGACCCAGGACAAGTTCGCTCTATGGTCGCAGCAGAAGGCCGCGGCCGCGCAGAAGGCGGGCTTCTTCGCCGAAGAAATCGTGCCGGTGATCATTCCGGGTCCCAAGGGCACGTCGAAAACGGTTTGCGACGACGAGCACATCCGGCCGGACAGCACGCTCGAAGGCCTGGCGAAGTTGCCTACGCCGTTTCGCAAAGGCGGCGCCGTGACGGCCGGCAATGCGTCCGGCATCAACGATGGCGCGTGCGCGATGTTCGTCGCCACCGAAGAAGCCGCGGCGAAATTCGGGCTGACACCGCTGGCGCGCGTGGTGGCGGCTGCTGCGGCGGGCGTGGAGCCGCGCGTGATGGGGATTGGTCCCATCCCGGCGATCCAGAAGCTTCTGGCGCGCGTAAAGATGACGATCGACGATATCGATATCCTGGAGCTCAACGAAGCCTTCGCCGCGCAGGCGGTGGCCGTGACCCGCGCGTTCGGGCTGCCGGACGATTCCGAAAAGGTAAACCCGAACGGCGGCGCCATCGCGCTCGGGCATCCGCTGGGGATGAGCGGCGCGCGCCTGATCCTTACTGCGACGCATCAGTTGCAGAACACCGGCAAGCGTTACGCGATCGCGGCCATGTGCATCGGTGTGGGGCAGGGCATGGCGACGCTGCTGGAGAGGGTCTAGCGCGAGCTCGTCGAACGCGATTTCAACCCGAACACCGATAGATCGATGGCGTCGGCCATCGCTTCGTACCCCGCATCGTTGGGATGCAAGTGATCGGTTTTGTTGAAGCCGGGCCGTATGCGTTTAGGGTGCTCCGGATCGCGCGTGACGGCGTCGAAATCGATGACGGCATCGAAGGCGCCGCCCGTCCGGATCCATTGGTTCACCTGTTCGCGCATCCGCTCTCCGGCCTCGCTGTAATAGAGGGAGCCTTCATACGGAGTTAGCGTTCCGCCGATCACTCTGATGCCGTGCTCGTGCGCACGCTCGATGAGCTGCTTCAACGCGCCGATCAGTTCGTCCGCGGTAACGGCGTCGCTCGCCGACGCGCCGGGCAACGACATAAACCCGATATCGTTGATGCCTTCGAGAATCGTCATCCACCTGACGCCCGGCTGCGAAAGAACGTCGCGATCGAAGCGAGCCAGCGCGTTTACTCCCGCCCCGTCGCGCAGTAAACGATTCCCCGAAATACCCTGGTTCAGCACGGCGATGTTCGTGGCGCCTTGCGCCGCGAGCCGCCGCGCGAGAAAACTCGGCCAGCTACGATCGGTATCGGGGGTGGACGTGGCGCCGTCGGTGATAGAATCGCCGAACGTCACGATAGCGGCCGTATCCGCGGCAGCCGCCACGTCGATATTCGCCAGCCAGTAATAGGACTGGTTGGTAGTCGCTTCGCCTAGCGCCGCCTGGCCGGTTGCGTCGCCCTTGGAAATATAGGTCGTATGCAAGCCGACACTGTGCATGGTGTCGACTTTGGTCTCGTCAGGAATGTAAATGCTCACCGCCATGTCGCCTTCAGACGGAACCTCCAGATTCACCGGGTCGCTGATCTCGGTGGCTCCCGGCGGAATCCAGCACGATGGCCGGCCGCTGAACGTTAGCGGACGATCGGATGCCGGAACAATTGCCGAATCTTTTTCGCGCAGGGCGAGATGCGCCGAGCCGACCACCAGAGGCGTGCTCCCGAACGCGTTCGAAAGCTCGATCCGCACGCGCGAGCCGCCGATGGTAGTGTGGGCGATCATGCGGATGGTCTGATCGTGGAAACTCGCGATGGGAACCGGCAGAGCTGGATTGGGACGAGCCGATGTTGCCGGAGCAGCGGCGGGACGGCGCGGCGGTGTGAAAGTGCGCGGTTGCTGCGGCGAGGTGGCCCAGGTACTGACCCAATGGTCCGGGGTTTGTGCCCAAGCTTGCGCAAAGATGGCCGGTATTGCGAGCGCGACAATCCTGAGGAGTTTCATGTCCAACTACTTTATCGCACCCCCCGCTTCAGCGCGCCGCTTTAGCGCACGGCGGCGGTGGCCTGAATCCAGCTCAGGAAAGCGCGCGCTTCGGCGATTTCTTCGTCGCTGACGATATGCGGGCGTCCCTGATAAAGGCGCAATTGCACGTCGGCGCCGAGTTCGCGAAACAGATTCGCCGCTTCGTGTGTGGACGCCTCGGGAATCCATTCGTCGGCGTCGCTCCCGGTGAGCAGCACTCGCACGCCGGCCAGCGATCGCGGCGCAATTGCCTTCCAGTCCGATTCCGGTATGCCCATCAGACCGCCCGTGAGCACGATGTAGGAACCCACGCGCGTCGGGTGGCGCAGCGCGTATTCGAGTGCCAGGGAAGCGCCTTGCGAGAAGCCGACGATCACCAGCCGTTCCGGCGTCAAACGGCCGTATTCGCTCGCTTCGAGCACAGCTTCGTGGCAGCGCGCGACCGATTCGGTGAGATATGGCTCGTTCAATTCGCGTGGATCGAAGAACCGGCCCGGATACCAACTTCCGGGTGTCTCGGCCTCGGGAACCACCCAGCGGATACCTTCGATATTGCCGAAGCGCGCGGCCAGATCGATTTTCTCTTCCGGCGTTTTGCCGCGGCCGTGCAGCAACACGCCCGCAAATTGCGATGAACCCCGCGCCGAGCCGACTGCCCGAACGCGGGGTCGCGTTGAATCGATAGTCACACCACTATTTTAGGCTTTCACACAAGTGTGAAAACTGCACGCACGAGTACGAGTGCGTGCGCCACTGTTAATTCTTCTTGGTTGCGTCTCCGCCGATGAATACCGCCTGGCGACGGGAGGGTCCGATTCCGACGGCATCCGCGGCCGAAGGCGTTCCGCCGGGCGTTGCGGCATTCACGTGCATCGCCTCCACGGTATGGGGGAAGTTGTTCTCCGGGATCGTGATCGGTTCCAGCATAGCCATAATCTCGTCGCGGCGCTCTTCAAACCAGGGCGGCAGCAGCAACTGATGGCCCAGGGCATCGTACGGCTCGTCGCGCGAGAATCCGCCTTCCGCCGTCGCGGCGCATTCCACCAGAATTCCGCCCGGGCAGCGGCAGTAAATGGAATGAAAATAGTTCCGGTCTTTGATCTCGGAGCAGTCGGTGAAACCGAGCTCCTCGTAAATGCCTTTCTGCTCAGCCAGGCCTTCGTCGGTTCCGGCATCGAGGGCGACGTGATGGCCGCAACCGGCGCCGAAACCCCAACTTCCTCCCGGACGCTCCGGTTCATGCAGCAGGATGATGGTCTTGTTCGCTCCGCCGCCGTTCAGCTCCAGGCGATGATAGTTGCCTTCCACGCCGGTCTTCTTGAATCCCAGCGCGTCCACGAAAAACCGCTCGGTCTCGGGGATTTCGCGAACCGAGAGCACCGGTCCATGGAACCCGTGCGTCGCCACATCGGCGCTCACCTCGCCCACCGTCCAGGGTTTCCGGTCGTCGGTGGAATCCTCGATCACTTCCAGTTGCAAGCCGGAGGGATGGCTGAAGCGGATGAATTTCTGCCCGAAGCGCTCCTGGATGCCGCTGTGCTTCACCTTGTGGTGCGTCAGGTGCTCATCCCAGAATTTGGTAGCACCCTTCTTCACCGTATATGCGGTGGACTGGATCTGGCCCGATCCCGGACGGCCCGGAACACGCTTGTAAGGGAAGGTGGTATAAACCGAACCCGGCTCCGCGCCGGCGTTCGAATAATACAAATGGTAATGGGCGTAGCGTCCGTCAAAAAGAATGGTCTGTTTGATCAGCCTCTGCCCAAAGACCTGCGTCAAAAAATCTACGTCTTCCTGGGCTCCAGATGCACAAACGGTGACGTGGTGGAAGCCCGATACCAGTGACATGTCGCTGTTACCTCCCGCGCGATTATATCAAGAGTGGTGATATGGCATCACACGGCTCGCGCGTGGTCCCAATATATCAATGGGCCCGCTTGCATGCAAGGCGGAAATGCCTTAACTTTCGGCGGCTTCCGTACAGGCGGATTCGTCCAGCGGGCTGGGCCAGACGGTGCGGGACCAGCGGGCGTGAAAGGCCAGCTCACAGAAATAATTGACCAGCGTCACGGCCGGAACCACCAGCATCAGCGGGGTGAAAACCACCGTCCAGCGCCGCTCGCGCACTAAATTCGCGCCTATCCCCAGCACCGCGCGCGTCAGCTTGGCATAACTGCCGCAATCGCCCTGGACGCGGGCGCGGCCGCCCCGCACGGCTTCCAGGTATGATTCGATGCTGTCCGCGCTTGCCGCTTCGGTGTACGTCAGCGCCAGGGTTTCCAGCGTGTGGGCGTCGCTTCCTCCGACCGGGGCTTTCTGCCAATCCTCCGCCAACTGCGTGGCGGCGCGATTGTTGACGCCTGGAATATGGCCGTTCAATGTTTCCATCGCCGGGAACAAATCTTCGAAAAGATCGAAATCCAGCTCCGTGCGGCGCCCGGTCAGGCTGGAAAAGACGTGGTTGATGCTGAAGAGGATCTTCTGTTCGCTGAGGTAAGCCGCCAGCGCCGGCACGTCGTTGCGCCTGCGCTGCAGTTCCACATGGTGGCGCTCCTCGATGCCGTAGACGCCCACATGAATTTCGGTATTGGAAGGGGTGGTGCACGTCACTTCTTCACTCAAGAAGAAGTCCGGATAGCGGCGCAGCTCTTCGGCCGCGTCGATGGAATCGTGATCGGTAACCGTCACCAGGTGCATGCCGCGACGCTTCAAGGTCTCGTAAACGGCCTGGGGGTCGTTGTAGCTTTCGCGGCAGAAACGGTGGAACCCGGGGATGTTGCACATACCCGAGTGCCGCGTATGGACGTGCAAATCGCACTTCATGCCCCTTTGTATCCTGGTATTCGTTACAGTCAGTTGAATTGTGAAAAAAACATTCGTGACAAGAAATGGTTCTTCCTGGCGGACTAGGCCTTGAATCCACTTGGGTACCAGGGCTACGCTCGGCGGGACGCCGGCGAAATATTTCAAAACAATGTCGATTTGGTTGATGCGCGGCTACGGCAGGTTCTTATTTGCCGTCTTTACCTATTTGCCGTCTTTGGTCTGCGCGATATTCTGGGCGAGATAATTCACCACTTGCGCCTCGTCTCGCGCCACTTCATAATACGCGGCCCGCAGTAACTGGTCCTTACGATTGATCAGCGTCTCGCGAATATTCTGCTGCACGCGCGGATCGGTCAGCTCGCGCTGGCCGGCCGGTTCTTTGGAATAGATCTTGAAGATACGGTAACCCTCGGCGGTCTTCACTATGGGCGTGACCGTGCCGGCCGGCGCCGCCTGGATGGCCGCCCGAATCTCCGGATTGGCCTTTTCCAGCGCCGATTCGGGGACGAAACCGAGGTCTCCGCCGTTGGGCGCGGTGGTGGGATCTTCGGAAAAATTCTGCGCCAGCGTGACGAAATCCTCGCCCTGCTTCAGCCGCGCCACCAGCATGTCCATCTTCTTGCGCGCCTGCTCGTCGTTCTGCGCCTTGTCGTTTTTCAGATTCCGGACGTTCGGATCGGGCATGGGCGAAACCAGAATCTGCGCCAGATGCACTTGCGGTTCGGGGAAGTTGAAGCTGCTCTTGTTGGCGTTGTAAAAATCGACTACGTCCTTGTCGGAGATCGAAATGTGCGAGGTGATCTCTTTGTTGAAAAGCTTTTTGATGCTGAGGTCGCGTTTGAGCTGCGCTTTCATGTCGTCGACGGTCATCTTGCGCGCCTCGAGCTGTTTTTGAAACTCTTCCTGGGTATAGGGCGCCCGCAGTTCGGCGAACTGCGATTCCACGTCGGCGTCGGTGGCCATCAAGCCCAGCTTCTCCGCGCGCTGCAGCATGATTTCGTTGTCCACCAGCGTGCGCAGCACTTCCAGCTTTTGAATATCCATCTGATCGAGGCTGGGCTTCTCGCTGGAGGACATGAACTGCGCCTGATACTGCTTGTCCAGGTCCGCGTAGGTGATGATGCGGCCGTTCACCGTGGCCGCCACGTTACTCGATGCCGCGTGTTTGCAGGCGCACGCGCACACGATCAGCAGGACGCTGGAGACGGCGGGGAAAATACGTGACATGCTTAAGATACGGATTTCGTTGATGTTTCCATTCTACAGTCTCCCGTTAGAATCGCGCGCATGAGGCCGGTACGCCTGTTGGTTGCAGCCCTCGCAGCGTTCGTGCTGATGGCTGCCGGGCCTCCCCGCAATGATTTTCGATTCGCGATCCTGGGCGACCGCACGGGCAACGCCCAGCCGGGTGTCTACGAGCAGGTCTGGCGCGAGGTGGATGGCATCCATCCCGATTTTGTCATCAATGTCGGAGACACCATCCAGGGCGGGGATGATGCCACCGCGGCATCCGAGTGGCGAGCTTTGCGCCCACTCTGGAACCGCTACCCGGTTCCGATGTACTTTACACCGGGAAACCACGACATCTGGTCGGCTGCCTCGCGAGCCGTCTACGAACGGGAAACCGGGCATCCGGCGTCTTACAGCTTTAATTACCAGAACGCACACTTCACGGTGCTCGACAACAGCCAGGCTCCGGATTTGAGTGATGCCCTGAGCGAGGATCAGATGCAGTTTCTCGAGCGCGATCTGGAACAAAACCGGGCGCGCGATCCGAAGTTCGTCTTCTTCCATAAACCGCTATGGCTGATTCCGGTGAAATTTCAGAACAGCGCCTTCGCGTTTCATCAACTGATGCGGAAATTCGGCGTGCGTTATGTAGTGAGCGGCCACGGGCATCAATTTGTTGAGGGCGATCTGGACGGCGTCACGTATCTAGAGGCGCCCAGTTCGGGCGGCAGGCTGAAGGGATCGGGCTACGCGCGGGGATGGTTCTACGGCTACGTGGAGGCGACGGTGCGGGGAGGAAGCGTGGAGTTGAAGGTGCGGGAGACCGGCCCGCCCTTCGGCCAGGGCCGCGCCATTATGGCCGGTCGCTCGACGGCGGCACCAAGCCCTTGATCCGCAGGAAAGCCCCGATAATCCCGTACATCTCGTTGTCGTGCGCGATGTTTCAGTTGAGCAGCCCGAGTTTCGACATCTTCCAGCGGAACCAGGTAACTTCGGCCGCGCCGGCCGCATCGGTCATCCGGGCGTAGACCGGGTCGCAATAGTTGAAGGAGGCCTGGAGCGACGCCACCAGATCGGATTTATCGGTTTTCGGGGGCTTGAACTTGGCTTTAGCGGTGGTCATTTCACCGGCGGCCACCTGGCACATCAGCATCTGCGCATCGGCTACGTGCGCGATCATTTCGGCGAACGTGCGGACTTTGGGCGTGGTGCGGAATGAGTAGTCCTGCGCCGGCATCCGCTCGGCCGCTTTAAGCAGGCTGTCCTTGACGAGCGCGTAACTCTGGCGAGCATCGGCGCTAAACGGATTTTGTGCCTGGAGCGTGGAGGCGCCCAGGCACGCGGCGGCTAAGACCAAAAGCCGCGGATGTCTCATCATTTGCCCACCAGGTGCTTGAGATCCTTGTTGTTCTCATTGCAGACATATTCGAGCAGTTCGGTATCCGGCAGCAGCTTGAACGGCTCAGTGACGGTCCAGGGCTTGGTATAGGCTTTCGGATCGTCGACGGTGACCACGATATCCATGTGGCCGAAGTCTTTTCGTTCAAAGCGCTCGGTGACGTGCTCGGCATCGGTGGCCGGATGCCCGTCGTTATCGATCCAGCCGTTATCGTTGAAACCGGAGGTCTCGGCCACGAAATCGGGGCCGTCCCAGTGTCCGATCGAGTAGCCCTGCCAGGTGGGATTGGGGTCTTTGGGAAGCTGGCGCCCGTCGGTGAAAATCTGGCGATAGCCGTGGACGGCCTCATAGAGAATGATCATCATTTTCTGGCTTTTGACGATTTTGAAGGGATAAGGAACCGCGTCGGAGCGGGGCACGCCGCCCGGAATGCAGTGGCCGGTGGGATCGTCGATGCTTTCGGTATCCCGGCGATGCTTATAGAGCGCGGCCGCCCAAGGCTGCATGGGAAGCTCGCCGGACTTGGCATCCGTAATATTGATGAACATCCGCGAGGCGGGCTGCCAGATGCCCGAAATATCGATCCGGCCGTCGGGCATGCGCGGGGCGGGCGCCGCGAGATTAGGCTTGCCGTCGGGCAGCCGGGGAGTGCCGGGAGTCCGGATATCGAACCATTGCGCCAAAGCAAGCGCCGGCAGGCCCAATAGAAGAACCCCCAGCGGCGCGAAATTCTTTCCCGTCATTCGACCAGCCTCACGCTTACGTCCGCGAACCGTATCAGTATATCCGGTGTCCGGGTAAGGCGCTGGGCGAAATGCCTAAACTTTCGGCGCGCCCTCTCGATAA
>Ga0335074_10015835_pt1 | contig 10608 bp, 8 predicted proteins | sample Lox_Sample_23_FD_206715 | JGI IMG/M metagenome (GOLD analysis project Ga0335074, IMG submission 206715) | Soil microbial communities from Loxahatchee National Wildlife Refuge, Florida, United States - Lox_Sample_2.3 | ecosystem: Environmental > Terrestrial > Soil > Wetlands | place: USA: Florida...
GCAAATATATTGGCGCCTCTGGGACAAAGAGTTTCAGGAAGCCGATTCCGTGCCGAAGGAAGCCGGTCAGAATCACGGTGAGAATGACGACAACGGCAAGCGCGAATGTCACCGCGATCTGGCTCGTGACCGTGAAGGACCATGGAACGAGGCCGAAAAAATTCGACAACAGGACGTACATAAAAATCGTGAAGACGAAGGGAAAGAACTTGAGCCCGTCTTCTCCCGCCGCCGAGTGGATCATGCTGCCGACGAATTCGTAGGAGAGCTCGGCTATCGACTGTATGCGCGTCGGGACAAGACTGCGGCTCTGCGAGGCCAGATAAAGAAACAACATGGCCGCGCCAACGACGACGCACATCAACAGCGATTCGTTCGTGAATGAGACATTATAACCGCCGATGTGCAGCGGCACGAGCGGCTTCACCGCGAACTGCTCCATCGGATTCATCGCCATCTGCTTATTACTCCTCGTCGTCCTCTACCGGTGGAGCGGGATATTTTGCCGCTTCCGCATTCAATTCCTTCGCCGCGCGGATCACGTTTCGGATGCCGGCGGCGGCGCCCAGAATAAACATAATTACAATGAAGATCGGGGCGGTGTGCAGCCAACGGTCCAGCAGCCACCCCAATCCCGTGCAGAAGACGATTGCCGCCACCAGTTCGGTCGAGAACCGGCCGGCTATTCGCATGGCACTGGGAGCTCCGGTTGCTCCGTTGTGCGAATCCCCTCCACGGGCTTCCTCGATTTTCCGGCCCAGCGCGCGCAACTCTTCCGGTTCGGGAGGCATTGAGAACGGCTCCCCAGATTGGCCGTGGCGGGCGCGCGAAAACAGGCCTTCGGCTCGCGAAAGCGGCCGGACCATTATTGCACGCGCAACATTCTGTCAAGAAATTGCGCGCGTCTCTAAGCGGTTGTTTTCGCGATTATTTTTCCCGGGACCGCGGGCGTTCCGCCCGCAAATCTTCGTGCCGGGCTCGAATCGGGAAAGGCGGCCGGGGAGGCCCGCGGTCGCAGGCTATTCCGCCGCCAGCGCGCGTTCGGCTTCGGCGAGGTTCACGGAAACGAGCTGGCTCACCCCGCGCTCGGCCATGGTGACGCCGAAGAGGCGGTGGACCCGCGACATCGTCAGCGCGTGATGGGTGATGACAATGAAGCGCGTTTCGGTCAGCCGCGTCATTTCCTCGAGGAGATTGCAGAAGCGTTCGACATTGGCGTCGTCGAGCGGCGCATCGACTTCGTCGAGTACGCAGACGGGCGCGGGGTTGACCAGGAACACCGCCAAGATAAGCGCCATTGCCGTCAAAGCCTGTTCGCCGCCGGACAGCAGCGAGAGCGACTGCAGCCTTTTGCCCGGCGGCCGCGCGTAGATTTCGAGACCGGCTTCCAGCGGGTCTTCCGACTCGGTGAGGGTCAGCTTCGCTTCGCCGCCTTCGAACAGTTTCGAAAAGAGAAGTTGAAAATTCGCGTTCACCTTTTCAAAGGATTCCAGCAACCGTTCGCGGCCTTCGTGATTCAGGCTCTGGATGCCGCGCCGCAGGCGCTGGATCGCACCTTCCAGATCGGCGCGGTCGCGTGTCAGCGCGTCGAAGCGCTGGCCGTGTTCGGCGGCTTCTTCTTCCGCGCGCAGATTGACGCCGCCCAGCTGTTCGCGCTCGGCTTTGAGTTTTTCGACGCGCTTCTCGGCCTGTTCGAGCGGCGGAAGTTCGTCTTTGTTTTCCGCATCCGCAAATGCAGCGAGCGCGTCGGGCTCCATGTCCAGTTCGTCACGAATGCGCGCTTGCAGTTCGACGAGACGTTCGTCCGCCGACTGTGCGAGTGCTTCGGCACGCGCCCGTTCTTCGCGTGCAGTCGAAAGCGCTGAGTCGGATGCTTTGGCCGCCTTGTCTGCGGCGGCCAGCAGCGACTCCGCCGTAGCGCGGGCATCGGCCGCATCGGCTCGCGCCGCCTCCGCCACGCCAATCGCGTCAATCAGCGCTTCGCGCTTTACTGCAAGCGCGCCCGGCACGGTCTCGAATGTGTCAAGCTCGGCATGCATTTCCGCGATCCGCCGCATGAGTTCGTCGATCTGATGCAGCGCCGCCGCACGGCGTTGCTCCCAGCGTTGACGTTCTTCTGCGAGTGTCGAAAGCCGGTGGGAGCGCGACTCGTTTTCCCGGCGCAAGGCATCGCGCGCCGCAAGCGATTCGAGATGCGCAGCTCGCGCTTCCGCTGCTGCCCGGCGCGTCAACGCAACGGTCTGGGACAGCGTTTCACCGTCGCCAAGTCGAGCGAGTGCGTCTTCCGCATGGCGTGCCGATTCACGCGCCGCATCGCGCGCTTCCGTCAGCCGGCGAATTTCAGATTCGAAGGTGGCGAGCTTCGCGCTTCGCTCGGCTGCAATACGTGCAGCGTTCGCCGCCGCTTCCTGAGCCGTCGCCAGCCGCTGCTCCGCAAGACGGCTTGTTTCTTCCGCGCGGCGAGAGCTTTCGCGCGCCTCCAGGGCTGCGGACCGCGCGGCCGAATAGCTGGCGAAAGCTGCGGCGCGAATGTCTTTCGCCCTGGCAATTTCTTCCATCAGGGCGGCAAGACGATTTCTTTGCGCCAGGCGCTGCGCCGCAGGCGAGGGCGCGTCGGCCGACATGGCGTAGCCATCCCAACGCCACAGGTCGCCGCGTTGCGAGACGAGCCGCTGGCCGGACCGGAGCACAGATTGCAGTGCCGTACCAAGTTCCTGCGCAACCAGTCCCGTCATCGAAAGGCGCCGCGAAAGTGCATGCGGTGCGATCACGAATTCCGAGAGCGGCCGTGCGCCATCGGGAAGTGGCGACGATGCTTCAAGCGGACCGAGATCGCGCCAGTGATTCGGCGCAGCTTCGTCGAGCGGTGCCTCGAGATCGTCGCCCAATGCGGCGGCAAAAGCCGCCTCATAACCGCGCTCGACGCTGACCGAATCGACAAGGCGTGGCCAGAGGTCGCCACTCCCCGGACTCAGAAGGTCGGTAAGGGCTTTCACCTCGGCGGACAGTCTCTGCACGTCACGCTCGGCGGTCTCGAGCGGCGAACGCGTTTCTGTTTCCGCGCCCTCCGCCTGACGAAGTTTTTGCCGCGTCACCTCGAAGGCCTCGCGCTGATCGAGCGCCGTCTGACGGGCGGCAGCTGATTCGGATTCACAAGCCCGCACATCCGGCGCTTCTGCGATACCCGTCAACACCTCGTCGCGGCGCGATTCGGCTTCGGCAAGCTGCGTTGTGCTTGTCTCGAAGAGCGCCTCGGCTATTTCGCGCGCGCGCGAATGGCTCTGTGTCTTCGCGCTCCACTCCGCGAGCGCCGTGTTGGCGCTTTCGAGTCGGCTTTCAGCCGGAGCCAGCGCATCTTCACACGCGGAAGCCCGCGCTTGAACGCCGGCGAACACTGTGGCGGCCGATGCGGATTCGGCTTCTAGCGATTCCGCTTCGCGTCCAAGCGTTTCAAGAGATTGGCCGGCATCCGCGTCAAGCGCGCGCTCGCGTGCGAGATCGTGTTCGGCCTGCGTTATGCGCTGGCGCTGTCGTTGCGCGGCTTCGCGGGCCCGCGCTTCTTCCTGATCGATCGCTTCGCGCTCGAGCGACAGACGATGAAGCGCCGCGCTGCGTTCGGCCTCGGCAAGACGCAACGGCTCCAGATTGCCGGCGGCGTCGAGACGCGCTGTCGCGGCCTCTGCCGCAGCTGTCGTACATTCTGCAACCCGGACACTCGCGCTTCCGAGCGTCTCGCGTGCAGAACGAAGATGCGAATCGGCAGCCGTCCAGCGCAGGTGATGAGCGAGCGCTTCCGCCTTGCGGATCAGGCCCGAGAGATTGCGATAGCGTGCAGCCTGCCGCGCCTGGCGCTTCAGACTCTGGAGCTGGCCGTCGACCTCTCGGATGAGGTCGTCGACACGCGCCATGTTCGCTTCGGCGGCCCGCAGTCTGAGTTCTGCCTCGTGACGGCGTTGATGCAGGCCGCCAATTCCGGCCGCTTCCTCAAGGATCGCGCGACGCGCGAGCGGTTTCTGGCTGATGAGGAGTCCGATTTGCCCCTGCCGCACAAAAGCCGTGGATGCGGCGCCCGATGAGGCATCGGCAAAAAAGATTTGCACGTCGCGCTGACGGAGATCGCGGCCATTGACGCGGTAGACGGAGCCCGCCTCACGTTCGATCCGCCGTGACACTTCGATCGTGTCGTACTCATTGTACTGCGTCGGCGCGCTGCGATCGCTGTTGTCGATATAGAGAATGACTTCTGCCACATTGCGCGCGGGCCGTGCCGCGCTGCCCGCGAAAATCACATCGTCCATCTCGGTGCCGCGCACGGAAGTCGGACGCGCTTCGCCCATCACCCAGCGCAAAGCATCGAACAGATTGGATTTCCCGCAGCCATTCGGCCCCACGATCGCCGTGATGCCTGGCTCGATGAGAAGCTCCGTGGGTTCGACGAAGGACTTGAATCCGGAAAGCCTGAGCCGGGTGAACTTCAACTGATCTGCGCCGTCCTGCCGCCGGTATACTGCATCAATGTTTCTTCAACTGACCGTTCAGATAGGTCTGCATCTCGTCCCAACCGCCCGGGAACTGACGCACTTCGCCATTCACGATGAAGGTCGGCACGCTGTTGATCCCGTATTTCTGCACCGCTTCCTGGCCGATCTGCGTGATCTCTTGCGATACAGCCTGATTCGCTATGCAGCTGTCCACCTTGTCTGCGCTCATGCCGGCGATGCGGCCCATGTCCACAAGTCCCGCATGCACGTCAGGCACGCGATATTCCGGATCCCATTTCTGCTGGTTGCGCCACAGAAGGTCCAGGAAATCGAAGAATTGACCGGGGGGCAGGCAGTGCGCCATGGCACCTGCGGCGACGTCGGCCGGGCCAAGAGGATAAATGCGCAGGACGTAATAAACCTTTCCAGTGTCGATGAAATTCTGTTTGAGCAGGGGGAATTCCGTCATGTCGAAATGCGCGCAGTGCGGGCATTGCGGCGCCGCATATTCGACGATCTGGATCGGCGCCTTGGGCGAACCCATGGTGTGATCGCCAGCCGTAATCGCAACCGTTTGCGTCTGGTTGGCTTGCGGAATTGCGCTTTCCGACGGCGCACCAAGAAACACATACCAGGCGGCCGCGCCGAGCACGCCCAACGCCACCACAATCAGCCCGACAAGCAGATATTTCCGCGACATGATAGCCTCTTTCCCGGCAACGCCACGCAAGCGTTTTGGCAGAGCCGTGCGCCGCGTTCAATCGGCCTGCTGTTCATGTGGTCCGGCGCGCTCGGGCGAGGGCGAGCAGGGCGGACTTCAGGGCATCCGGTGCCGTAAATTTTCCAGCGGGATCGCCGCTTGCAAAATCCTGTGAATTCTTTGGGTGGCGGCGTTCGGGATCGGCGACAATCTCGCTTGGCACGAAGCGCAGCCGGTGTACCGCGGCGCGGCCGAGATAGGCATTGATGCGTGCGCAGAGCGCGCGGGTCTCGTGCTGCAGGAAGATGGCCGCGGCGGGGTCGGCCATGAGAGTGAGGATCGTTCCCGAAGGGCTCGGGCTTATGCGCAACGGCCGCGCCACGCGCGCCACTTCGGAACCAGCAATTTCGCGCCATCGCAGCACCAGAGTCGCGTCATTGAACCCGGCGCGTTCGAACGCGGCCCGACCGAGTATTGCGGCGTCCATTGCGACCGCCGCCGCGCGCCCGCGCCGCGACGGCTCCTCCGTTTGCGGAGGCTTCGACGATTGTTTTCGGACGTGCGTCATGCTGTTTTCCGATTCGCTCACCATGCCTGAATCTTCACGAACACACCAAAGGAATGCCCGTCCAGCTGCACGGCTGCTCGCCTGGTACGATGTGAACCGGCGCGTGTTGCCGTGGCGGGCGCGACCGGGCGAGAGTCCGGATCCCTATCGTGTCTGGTTGAGCGAGATCATGCTTCAGCAAACGACGGTTGCTGCCGTCGGAAGTTATTATCATAAGTTTCTCGAACGGTGGACCTCGGTTGAGGCGCTGGCGGCGGCTTCGCTTGACGAGGTGCGCGCAGCCTGGGCCGGGCTGGGCTATTACTCACGGGCGCGCAACCTGCATCGTGCGGCACAGACGGTGGCTGCCGACCTGGGCGGCAAATTTCCGTCCGCCGTGGAAGATTTGCGAAAACTCCCAGGGATCGGACCATATACCGCCGGCGCGATCGCCGCGATCGCCTTCGATGCGCCGGAAGCGGCCGTCGATGCCAATGCCGAGCGGGTCATCGCGCGGTACTTCGCCATTGAGTCTCCGCTGCCCAAAGCGAAAGCCGAGCTGCGCCGCCATGCGCAGTCGCTTGTGCCCCAAGAACGTGCGGGCGATTTCGCGCAGGCGCTGATGGATCTGGGCGCGCTCGTCTGCACGCCGAAGCGGCCGGGATGCGCAAAATGTCCGTGGCGGGATGATTGCCGGGGACGGGTTGGCGGTATCGCAGAGTTCCTGCCACGCAAGGCGGCGCCGCGCGAACGGCCGGTTAAGCGCGGCGCGGCGTTTGTCGCGCGCAACGGCGCTGGCGCCATCCTGCTTGAAAAGCGTCCTGAAAACGGCCTGCTCGGCGGCATGTTGCAACCGCCCCTTGGTCCATGGTCGGCGAAGTTTCCCACCCAGGGCGCAGCTCTCGCACAAGCTCCGTTCCCGGCCGATTGGCAGCGTCGGGCCGGCATTGTGCGACATGGCTTCACGCACTTCGAATTGGAAATCCAAGTCTGGTGTGCAGAGGTATCGGCGCGCGGGAAAACCAGGGGCCTCTGGCTTGCACCTCACGAACTTGCGCGCGCGGCAGTTCCGACGGTCATGCGCAAGATAATTTCGCACAGTTTCGGCGATGCGTTTGCCGGTTCAGCGCGCCGGCCCGGACCAGCAGACGTGCGACAGCCCGGCGCACTGTCTCGGCGCAAGCTCCGCAAACAATAAAACCGGCAGACGCACCGGAATTAATGGCCCGCGTCATCCGTTGTCGTAAGGCGATCCGCAGATTCTGGGAAACCGGCAAGAATGACACGGGCAGGTTTTGCGCCGAAATCAGACAAAGGCCCTGTTCGGTGCCGTTTTTTCCTTTCGCAGGTCGAGCGTTGCCAGGGCAGGGAACCGTATCGCGGGCAGATTTGGTCGCCACCAAATCCGCGGTGCGTGTTATATAAATCAAGCCCAGGGAGAGCGGTTGCATGATGCGCGCAGAAACAATTCCCGGCGTCATCGCCGGATTAGTTGTTGTCGGCATCTCCTTCGTTTCCGTTGGCGCTATGGCGGCGGCTCCAAGAACGTCGGCACTGTACCGATTTGGCGGGGGAAGCGACGGCGCCGACCCCTTGGCGGGCATGATCGCGGACAGCGCCGGCAACCTCTATGGCACGACGAGCCAGGGTGGCGGCAGCGCGAATTGCACCTCGGGGTGTGGGACGGTTTTCGAGCTTTCTCCGCCCGCCCAGCAAGGCGGCAAATGGACTGAAACCGTACTTTATAGCTTCCAGAGTGGCAGCGATGGGGCCGTGCCGATGGCTCCTATGGTCGCGGACAGTTCGGGAAACCTTTATGGCACAACGTCGGCCGGCGGTGGGGATTGCGACAATCCGAACTTTGTGAGTTGCGGGACGGTTTTCGAGCTGATGCGCCCGCAACATGCCGGCGGCGCGTGGACCGAGACGATCCTGTACAGCTTTCTGGGAAATCCCAATGGCCGGGGGAATGGAGATCTGGCGAGGCCGAACGGACTTGTCTTCGATCAGGCCGGAAATCTCGACGGCCTCGCCTATAATGGCGGCCACTGCACGACCGACCAAACGGGAACTTATTGCAATGGCGGCGCATTCCGCCTGACCCTTCAAGGCGGCATGTGGACCGAGAACGTCCTTTATCGCTTCAAGGGAGAAACCGGCGACCCGGCCGGCCCGGTGCTCGACAGCGCCGGCCAGCTTTATGGCACGGCGCCGGGCGGCGACGAATATGACTGCGGTGTGGTTTTTCGCCTGGCGCCGTCGAAGCGGCGGGGCGAATGGAAAGAATCTACACTTTACGCTTTTGAATGCGGCAATGACGGCGCGTTTCCTGTGCCCGGGCTGATTTTCGATGCGGCAGGAAATCTATACGACATGAGCCTCGGTGCCTTCGGCGGGCCCTCAAATGTCTTTGAACTAAGTCCGATGCAGGACGGAGATTGGTCGGAAAGCGTATTGTACAGCTTCACCCAGCTTGCGAATGGCTATACGCCGAGCGTGGGACCCGTCCTTGGTACCAATGGCCGTATTTACGGTACCACCCAGGAAGGTGGCCAATCCGACGCAGGAACGGTTTTTGACCTTACGCCGCCCAAAAAGGGGATGCAGAATTGGACCGAGCAGGTCCTTCACAGCTTCGTCCGGGGGAGCGGCGGATACGCTCCCTATGGCGGGCTGACATTCGGCAGGAACAACGCGCTATACGGCACGACGCCGATAGGCGGCAACGGGTACGGGACGATCTTCAAGGTCGTGCCCTGAAGCATCGAACCTATGCGAGTTCGGCGCGAAGACGCTGGCGCAGCACGTCGATGGGGATTTGCGTGCCGTTGTATTCATAATGCCAGAAGGTCCACCCGTTGCAGGCGTCGAGTCCCTGCACATGTGCAGCGATGCGATGGATGGAGCCCGTCGCATCGTCGCAAACGAGTGTGCCGTCGGCCCGGACTTTCGCGTGATGGCGCTTCGCGGGCCCGGTGAGGACCGTTCCCGGCGGCAACAATCCGCGTTCCACCACCCAACCGAACGGAATGCGCGCTTCGACGCGTTTGGAGCGCGTGACCTCGATTGCGTCGTTTGGCGCAGGCGTGATCGCCGCGATACGCGCGCGCGCCAGTTTCGCATAGGCAGCATCGCGTTCGATACCAATGAAACGGCGCCCAAGCCGGCGCGCCACGGCGCCGGTAGTACCCGACCCGAAGAAAGGATCGAGTACGACATCGCCCGGTCTTGTCGAGCTTACGATTACGCGGTGGAGCAGCGATTCGGGTTTCTGCGTCGAATGCGCTTTTGCGCCGGAATCGTCCCTGAGCCGCTCGCCGCCGGCGCAGATCGGCAGAGTCCAGTCGGAACGCATCTGCAATTCGTCGTTGAGCGCCTTCATCGCCTCGTAATTGAATGTATAGCTTTTCTGACCGCGCGATTTTGCGCACCAGATCAATGTTTCATGGGCATTGGTGAAACGGCGACCGCGGAAATTCGGCATGGGATTGGTCTTGCGCCAGACCACGTCGTTGAGAATCCAGAAGCCGAGGTCCTGGAGGATTGTCCCGACGCGGAAAATATTATGATAGGAGCCGATGACCCAGAGCGCCCCGGATTCTTTCAGCACGCGCCGCGCAGCTGCGAGCCAGGCGCGGCTAAAGCGGTCATAGTCTTCAAAGCTCGCGAACCGATCCCAATGATCGTCGACCGCATCGACGCGCGAATTGTCGGGGCGACGCAATTCGCCTTCGAGCTGGAGATTGTAGGGTGGATCGGCAAAGATGAGATCGCAGCTGCCTTCGGGCAGTCGGTTCATCTGTTCGATACAGTCGCCCTCGTACACGCGATCGAGCGCGTCTTCGATTTCCAATAGCTGCGGCATGCCCGCTCCCCGTTTCGCCGGGCGCAGACTGATTCGCCGGAGTCCACAGGTCAAGAGTCTTTGGAATCAAAGCGTTAGAATTGAGTCTTCGACCCCTCCTTCGCTGAAGCTCCGGAAGGTCAGAAGGCACTCTTGGTCCGCCGGAGCCTTGGCGGAGGCGGATCGTTCGCCATACAAGATGTTGTGCACAGGCGCGAAACTGCGGCGATGATGGACGCAGGGGCCGAGCCGGACAAGTGCTTCCAGATGCTCTTCAGTCGAGTAGCCCTTGTTGGTGAACCAGCCATAGCCGGGGAAGTTTTCGTGCAATACCCGCATCATGCGGTCGCGCGTGACCTTGGCGATGATCGAGGCCGCAGCGATCGAGACCGAGCGCGCGTCGCCATCGACGATGGTGTCGCAGGGGCAGGGCAGGGCCGGCGCATCATTGCCGTCGACCAATGCGAATTCGGGTTGAAGCGCGAGTGCGCGGATCGCGCGGGCCATGGCGAGATGGGTCGCCTGGCGGATGTTGATAAGATCGATTTCATCCACACTCGATTCCCCGACGCCAACCGCGAGCGCGCACTCGACAATACGCGCATAAGCTGCTTCGCGCGCGTCGGGCTGCATCTGTTTCGAATCGTCGAGACCCTTCGGAATGCGCTTGCGGTCGAGAATGACCGCCGCAGCAACCACGGGTCCTGCGAGTGGTCCGCGTCCGGCCTCGTCAACACCGGCAATCGGGCCGGCTCGCGTCTTGAGCACGCGCGCTTCGAAAATGTAGTGCGGCATGGCGCGAGACTAGGGAAAGGTGGCGCGCAGAGGAAGCCGCCCGACAGCGCATTTGTTGCCTTATACACATTTTGCTGCTGTGCAGAGCTTTCCTCACCCGCACCAATTTTCTCAACATGGCCCGGCGTGACCAGGCCACGCATCCACCGCGCGTCGGCGCGGTGAAAGACTCAATTCGGCTCGCGGACACTCGCGGACCTGCCCGCGCGAAGCTGAAGCTTCGCTTCGGCGAATGTAGGCT
>Ga0335074_10015836_pt1 | contig 10608 bp, 7 predicted proteins | sample Lox_Sample_23_FD_206715 | JGI IMG/M metagenome (GOLD analysis project Ga0335074, IMG submission 206715) | Soil microbial communities from Loxahatchee National Wildlife Refuge, Florida, United States - Lox_Sample_2.3 | ecosystem: Environmental > Terrestrial > Soil > Wetlands | place: USA: Florida...
ACTCCTGTCTTGTTCCCTCGTTCCCTTGTTCCCTGTCTTCACTTCGAATTCGGCGGACGTTCCGCGCGCGCACCTTCGTCCCGTCTCTGCTCAATCTCATAGGCCGTGCGGGAAAAACCGTTGGTGAGCGGGAATGTCACCGTGGGCCGGTTGTCGCCGGTCATCAGTGGCTGTAGCTGCGTCGCCGGAGCAACCGGCAGTCCGCGCTGCGCGATAATCTCCATCGCCCGTTCGATCGGAATCCTCACCTTTCCCGGCTCGCCATCGATGCGCGTGTAGTGGTCAAGCAGCAGATCCTCCCGCGCATGCAGGTCAGCCACGTCCTGATCGCCGTCGTCGCTCAGCAGCCGGGGCGAGGGGAATTGCTCCACCAGCGTGGCCACTTTGTTCTGCAGCGCAGGGCTGGACGGGAAGTTGCCGAGGTCCCGCACATCCGCCGTCTTGGTCCACTTCGAGTTCGGTCCGTCCTCTTTGTTGAATTCCGCGTGGAAGACCTTGCCGATGCCGTAGCAGAGCACCGCCGACACGGTGACAAAGACGCCCAGCGCGATGAGGAAGACAAAGATGCCCGTCGTGCTCGCATCGCTGCGTTCGTAACCATGCGAGGCGTCGATCTCTCCGCCGGATCCGTGCGCGGGCGGTACTTTTTCGTTATGCGACGGCATGTTCGGGCTCCAATATTTCCGCAAGGTGCGGATCGTTGACCTGGACCAGCGGGCGCTTCTTCAGTTCCGTGCAGTAGAACGCAACCCACAGGCTGATCATGGCGGCGGGGACGGCCACGTACTCCAGAATCCCCCAGCTGAAGTGCAGGTTGCGCGCGGCGTCGCGGAAGTTCGGCTCAATCAGCCAGAACATGTCGAAACAGCGCGCGAAGATCATCCACATGCACAGGCGCGACAGCCGCTTCTTGTTCCGCTTGATGTTGTGTGAGAGCAGCACCGAGAACGGGATCACCCAGTGGAAGATGAAGTCGAGGGTGATGATGATGCCCCAGTCCCCGCGAATACGATCGAGGTACCAGTTGATCTCCTCCGGCAGGTTGCCTGACCAGATGATGAGGAACTGCCCGAAGGCGAGGTAAATGTTCAGCATGACGAAGGCCAGCGTCAGCTTGCCCAGGTCGTACTGCTCCGTCTGCCGCAGGATGGTGGCGAACGGCTGAGCCTTCGACAGGCTGATGGCCGTCAGGATCGAAAGCGCCAGCACTGCGTATCCCTGTCCAACCAGGAACAACAGCCCATAAACGGTCGAGAACCACGTCACATCCAGCGACATCACCCAGTAAATCGCCGCCGCGGTCATGGTCAGCGAATAGACCACGATCCCCGGCCCGGCAAAGTTCTCGAATTTCTTGATCCAGAGCGGCGTCGTCTCCGGGCCTTGCGCGTCGCGCTGAAGACTCCACCGATTCAGCCGCCAGGTATAAAACCACCAGATGGCGAAGCACACGATGCCGGCAATCCAGAACGCCGAAATGTTCAGCATCGGCCGCTTCCACGCAATGCAGTGATCGATGACTTCCACCTGCGCGGACGTCAACAGGCCCATCTTCACGTCCTTGTCCACGATGCCGTGGTTGGCCCACATGAACAGCACCTTCTGGAAAACCGCGATGGGTATCCAGAACAGGAACACCAGCGGCAGGGTGCGGCTCATCGCTTCCAGCGGCCGCCGCAGCAGCAGGCCCCATTTGCCGCCGGAACAGTACTGCACCATCAGCAGGGCCAGCCCGCCGACGGCGAAGCCGAACGTCATCATCAGGCCCAGGTCCCAGGCCCGGAGCACATGCTCCCACCCGAGCTGGTCCTGCGCCTGGCCCAGAAACGCCAGGATGACGGCGATGACGGCGAAGACCACGCACAGAACCAGCGCGCGCGTCCTCCATGCGTTCACGAAGAGCGGCGCGCTGAGATCGGCCGGCAGCGTCTTCGAGTGGGTTGCGTGAGCCATTCTTGTTCCTTCCGGTCCTTACTTCGTTGCCGCGGCCGGTTTGCCCGCGGGTGCAATCTGTTTGGGGTCTGCCGTGTTTGCCGGAGCCATCGCGGGCAATCCCTGGCCCTTCGCCGGATTCGCCCACACCGCCGTCGCCGGCAGCGTCCACGGCTGCGCCAGCCCCACGGGCAGGTTCTCCTGCTGGGCCACGTCCTTCAGGCTCTCCACCTGCGTCCCTGCCGGAACATCGCTCATGGTCGCGTTCTGGCTCAACTGCAGCGCGCGGATGTACGCCGCGATCGCCCACCGATCCTGCGGCTCAATCTGCCCGGCGTAGTCGGGCATGGCCCCGTACCCGTGCGTCATTACGTAAAAGTAATGCGACAGCGGCTGCGCCATGCGCACCTGGTCATGCAGGTTGGCCGCGGGCTTGTACCCGCGCTGCACAATCTCCCCCAGCCCGTTGCCCACGCGCGAGTGGCACGGCGTGCAGTAGACGTTGAACCGTTCCTGCCCCCGCTTCAGCACTTCCATCGTCACCGGGAACGGCATCTCATCCCGCTCCTCGCGGTAACCGTTCGCGCCCTGCACCACGCCGGTGTAGAAATAGCTGTCCTCGTGGAGCTGGCCGCGCGCCACCGTATTCACCACCTGCGGCCGCGCCCCGCGATGATCCGCAAAGAAGGTCGTCCCGCGCTGCGGAAACATGCGCGGCTGATTCTGCATATCCTGCCGGCATCCCGCAACAAGCAGCAATGCTGCGCCAGCCGCGAACACACCCACGCGTCGCGCGTGACCACCGATCCCTGACCACTGACCACTGATCACTGGCTTCTGTTCCCTGACCCCTGACCCCTGTTCCCTGCTTTTCATCAGTACTCCACCTCCACCACCGAAAGCGGATGGAAGCCTTCCAGATATTTGCGCGCTTCAATCAGATCGAATTTCGGGTCGAGGGCTTCCAGGCACAGGAAAAACTTGTCCACGGTGGCCCCGTTGCGGAAATTGGGGGCGTTGAACACCGGGTGATACAGCGAGGGCAGACCGTTCAGCGCGAACATGCAGAACGCCGCCGACAGTCCCGCCCAGAGGATCGTCCACTCGTACGCCGGCACCACGAACGCAGGCCACGAGTAGAGCGGCCGCCCGGCGATGTCGATCGGGTAGGCCAGCGTGTTGATCCAGGTCTCCAGCAGAAACATCGCGGTCAGGCCCATCAGGCCGCCGATCAGCGTCACCAGCGGCACCCTGTCGCGGGTGCGATCGAAGCCGATCGCCTCCGCCGCTTCCTCCACCGGATACGGTGAGTAGCAATCCATGCGGCGCCATCCGTCCTGATAGGACTGGCGGGCGGCGCGGACCAGATCGCCGGGATCGTCGAATTCGGCCAGCAGGCCGTAAGTTCCTTCACGCGGAGGCATACTTAATCTCCATTCCCCGCAACAGCCTTGGGCTTGATCTTGGCCTGGGGCAGCAGCATGCGAATCTCGTTCATGGGAATCATGGGCAGGAAGCGGACAAACAGGAGGAACAAGGTGGTGAACAGGCCCAGCGTCCCCACGAACGTCATGTAGTCCCACTTGGTGGCTCGGTACGTGCCCCAGGAGGACGGCAGGTAGTCGCGGGTAAGACTGGTGACAACGATGACGAAGCGCTCAAACCACATGCCCGTGTTCACGATGATCGACATGATGAACATGAACGTCATGTTGGTGCGCCACTTGCGCACCCACAGCGTGGTCAGCGGAATCGCCAGGTTGCAGGTGATCAGCGTCCAGTAGGACCAGCCCATGGGACCGAAAGCCCGGTTCCAGAACGTGAAAAACTCCCAGTGGTTGGCCGAGTACCACGCCATGAACGCTTCCATGCCGTAGCCGTAGCCCACAATGAAGCCCGTCACCAGCATCACCTTGCCCATGTTGTCCATGTGCCGCTCGGTCACCAGCGCTTCCAGGTGGTAGAACTTGCGCAGCGGAATGGCCAGGGTCAGCACCATGGCAAACCCGGAATAGATGGCGCCGGCGACAAAGTAGGGCGGGAAGATCGTGGTGTGCCAGCCGGGAAGTACCGCCACCGCGAAGTCGAAGCTGATCACGGTGTGTACGGAGAGCACCAGCGGCGTGGCCAGGCCGGCCAGCAGCAACGAAGCCGTCTCATAGCGCACCCAGTGCTTGACCGAGCCGCGCCAGCCTAGCGAGATGATGCCGTAGACGTACTGGGCGAACCTCGTCTTGGCCCGGTCGCGGAACGTTCCCAGGTCCGGAACCATGCCCACATACCAGAAGACCACCGAAATCGTCGCGTACGTCGATACCGCGAACACGTCCCATTCCAGCGGCGAGCGGAACTGCGGCCACACCGTCATGGTGAAGGGCGCGGGGAACAGCCAGTACCCCAGCCACGGACGGCCCACGTGGATCAGGGGGAACATGCCCGCGCACACCACCGCAAAGATCGTCATCGCCTCGGCAAAACGGCTGATCGAGTTGCGCCACTTCTGCTTGAACAGCAGCAGAATGGCGGAGATCAGCGTGCCCGCGTGGCCAATGCCGATCCACCAGACGAAGTTGATGATGGCAAATCCCCAGGCCACCGGTTGGCTGATGGCCCAGATGCCCACGCCCTTGAGGAACAGCCACGTCACCGCGGCCAAAAGCATGACCGCCAAAGAGCCGAACATCGAAAACAGGAAGAACCACCCCAGCGGCGTGTGCGGCGTCAGCACGATCCGGGTGATCTTGTCGGTGATGGACTTGAACGTCTGCGTCGGCTCAATGACGCGGAATTCCCCGGTGGCAGGGTCCACCCACCGCTCGTACTCCGGGCTGCCTGGTCTGATTTCGCTGGTTGCCATCGTTTCCTTAGTGATCAATGATCGGCGATCAGTGATCAGCTCCTTGCTTTTTCTGCTTCTCGCCGGCTTTCAAACCTCAGCCGGCTCTCCCAATGAGGCATTCGCTTTCTTGCTACTGACTCATGACCACTGACCCCTGATCACTGACCACTAGCCTTTGTGTTCCACCGGCGTCTGTTCAAGTTCGGTGTTCGGATTGATCACCGCCGCCACGTAGGTGGTGCGGGGACGCGTGTTGATATCGGCCAGGACCTGGTACGTGCGCTCGTCGGCGCGCAGCTTGGTCACACGGCTCTCCTTGTCGTTGATGTTGCCGAAGGTGAACACCCCCGCCGGGCACGCCTGCTGGCACGCCGTCTGGATCTCCCCATCGGCGATGGCGCGGTTCTCCTTGTCGGCGTTGATCTTGGCTTCCTGGATGCGCTGCACGCAGTAGCTGCACTTCTCCATCACCCCGCGCGAGCGCACGCTCACGTCCGGATTGCGCATCAGCTTCAGGCTCTCCGTCTCGAAATCGGAGTAGAGCAGGAAGTTGAACCGGCGCACCTTGTAGGGGCAGTTGTTGGAGCAGTAACGCGTGCCCACGCAGCGGTTGTAGATCATCACGTTCAGGCCTTCCGGCGAGTGCACCGTCGCACCCACAGGGCAAACCTGCTCGCAGGGCGCGTTCTCGCAGTGCTGGCACAACATTGGCTGGAAGTGCGCCTTCGGCGCAGCGAGATCGCCTTCGTAATAGGTGTCGATGCGCAGCCACTGCATGTCGCGGCCGATGCGCACCTGCTGCTTGCCCACCACCGCGATGTTGTTCTCGGCGTAGCAGGAGACGATGCAGGCATTGCAGCCGGTGCAGCTCGCCATGTCCACGCTCATGCCCCAGGCGTTGTCGCGATATACCCAGTTGGGGAACATCGACGCCCCCATATCTGTCTTTTCGCGGCCCTCGTTGGCGAACCCCGGATTCTCCTTCCACTCCGCCGCCGTGGCGTAGCGGATGATCCCGCGCGGGCCCAGTGCCTCGTTGCCTTCCAGCGAGTAATTGCCATCGCCCTCGCCGCCGGCCGTCGCGCCGCGATGATCCTGGTAGTGGCTCTTGGTGATGGCGATTCCCCACTTGCCATCGACCTTCGCGATGGAGCCGATCGCGTAAAACGGCGTCGAGGTATTGCGGATCAGGTATGCGTTGAAGCCCGCGCCCGATCCCACGCGCCCCGCGAACTCGCGGCCATAACCCAAGTACACCGTTACGGAATTGTCCGGATGACCCGGCGCAACAATCACCGGCGCTTTCACCTTCCCGCCGGCCACCGTCAGCTCGACAATGTCGTCCTCTTCCAGGCCCAGCTTGGTCAGCGTCGCGCCGGAAACCATCGCCGCGTTATCCCAGCTCAGGTTCGTCACCGGCTTGGGCAACTCCTGCAGCCAGCCCACGTTCGAATAGCGCCCGTCGTAGATGTTCGGATCCGGCCGGAAGATGATTTCAATCGTATCTTTCGGCGCGGGCGCGGGAATCTGCCCCTTCAAGGCAACATCGACATTCGACTTCGTATCGAACGCCGTGTTCTCGATCCATCCGTCGTGAAGAGCCTTCCGCCAGCCCGTCTCAAAGTCGCCCTTGATCACCGGCCGCCACGTGTCCCGCACCGCCTGGTACGGCGAGTAGAGCGGCTCATTCAGCAGAACCTGCAGTATCTGGTGCGCGCTCTTGCCCCCAAACAGCGGCTCGATCATCGGCTGCACAATCGAAACCGTGCCGTCGTAGCTGCGCGCGTCCGACCACATCTCCAGCCCATGCGCCGCCGGAATGTGCCAGTGCGAAACCTGTCCCGTCTCGTCCACATGCGAGCCCAGGTGGACCACCGTCTTCGCCTTGTTGAAGGCATCGCCGAACGCCAGGTCCGCGGGCGCGGTGTAGATCGGGTTCGAATTCAGAATGACCAGCCAGTCCACCTGGCCCGCATTCAGATCTGCAACCAGCGCCTTCATGTCGCCGAGCTGATCGCTGGGCAGCGGATTCGCCGGCTGGCTCGCAATCAGCACCGTCTTGCCGATGTTGCCCAGCTTCTGATTGATCGCCAGCGCCAGCGTCGCCACCGCCGGATCCTGGTAGAGCCCGGGAATTACCGCGCTCTTGCTGGCATTCGCCTTCAGATCCTTTACCAGCGCGTCCAGGTACTTCTGCTGCTCGTCGGTCCAGCCGTAGCTCGGCACGCTCACGCCGCTTACGCCCACCGCCGCGGCCAGCGCCGCCGCAAACGCCGGAATCTCGCTTGCGCGCAGTCCCAGCCGGTGCTCAGCCTTGAATCCGGTCGTGGTTGGCGAGCTCTCAATGGTGTACAGCCGGTTCAGGTTCGCCGGTGCCTTGCGCCGCTGCGCCCAATCGCGCACCAGCCGATGGAATCCCGGGTAACTCGCGCCGGACAGAAAATCCGCATCCAGCGAAACAATCACGTCTGCGCCCGCAAGAGCGAACTGCGGAGTCACTCCCTGCGAAAACGCCGTGCCCGCAATCGCCGGATCGTACTGCACCAGCTTCGCCTTGGGATACGCCTTCTGAACTTCCTGCCATTGCCGCGCCAGCGTCGGCGAGGTGATGGTCGCGCTCAGAAAATGAATTCCGGTTCCATCCTTTGAAGCCGCCGCCGCGTCGCGAAACTCTTCGATGAACTCCTCGAACTGCCGGGTCTCACCGCGATAGAGGACCTTCGACGAGCGGTCCGGATCGTACAAGTCGAGCAGCGAGCCCTGAGTGAACACGTCGCTGCCGCCCTGGTTGTACTTGTGCTCGGGGTTGCCGTCGATCTTGATCGGCCGATACTCGTCGCTCTTCACCAGGATGGGTATGCCGCCCGTAACGAACGGATGCGTCGAAGCAAAGAAGTTCGGCTTGCCCAGAATCAGGTCTTCCGGCTCCTTCACGTAGGGATAAATGGGCTCGTCGGGCTGCTTGGTGCAGCCGGCCAGGCCGGCCAGCGCCATCGACGCTCCCATCAGCTTCATGAAGCCGCGCCGCGAAACCGGATCCACCCACTCCTGCGCCGCTGCCGGAAACTCCCGATTAAGCGCCTCTTCGAACTCCGGCGTGCCCGCCAGCTCGTCAATCGAGCGCCAGAACCGGGGCCCCCGGGGACCTGTCTCCGTCGCCGGGGTGGAGTAGCGCTTATCCTTCATGCCCTTCAGCTCCTGGCGCACCTCGGCCAGGGTCATCGGCGCCACCTGAGCCGCGGATTCGAAATGGTTCTTCTGGGCGGTAGGTCCGGGATTTATCCCGGACAATAAGCCACCAGAAGAATCGAGGGCTTTAGCCCCTGAGGCCTGCTCCGTCGAGTCGATGCGGCCAATCTGATGCTCGTCCGCAGAGCCCTGATACTCGCTCACGAATTGCCCCCTCCCATCCTCGCCAATCGCCGTCTTCATCTCCAACTCTCGCTCTGCGCTCATCGGTGGCAAACCTCGCAACTGGTCAGCTCGCGCGGAGTGCGGATCTTGTAATGCTTCACCAGGAAATGGCCCAGATCCGTCTGATTGGTGAACTTCTCGTAGGTGACCGGTATCGGCACCACCGGAGGATTCTCGCCGGCCAGCGGCTCATGCCCCGGCGCCACCGAAGGCGTCATCTGCAGCGCCGCCACTTGCGGCCCCGCGTTCGCCGGCTCGTTGAATACGCAGTTCACGCTCTGCGCCGTGGGCACGCCCGGCTGCGCGTCCTGAACTCCGCACCACACCGGACGGTCGTCGCTCGGCGCTTCCCACGCCATGTTGTAGATCTGGCTCGTCGGCCGCAGGTTCTTCGCCGGATTCCGATGGCAGTCCAGGCACCACTCCATCTGCAGCGTGGCCTGCATGTACATCAGCGGCATCTCGTCCACCCGCCCATGGCAGGTGGAGCAGCCGATCCCCTTGTTCACGTGCACCGAGTGATTGAAGAACACGAAATCCGGCAGGTCGTGCACCCGCGTCCACACAATCGACTGCCCCGTCGCCCAACTGTTGCGCACCGGCTCCAGAAGCTGCGCATTCGTCCAGATCTGCGCGTGGCAGTTCATGCAGGTCCGCGTCGGCGGAATCCCCGCATACGAAGACCTCTCCACCGTCGTATGACAGTACTCACACTGCAGGCCGAGGCCCTGGACGTGGTGCTTGTGGCTGAAGGGCACCGGCTGGTCGGGGCGCTGGCCCTGTCGGGTAACCCAGGGGGAACGCTGCAACTGGTCCAGCGTCACGCCCAGGGCAATCACAATCAGCCCCGTCAACACCAGGCTCATACGGGCCAGAGCGTTGGAGCTGCGGTCGAATATTTGCGCCATGAATAGTTCCTACTCTGCTGCGCTTGTGTTGTGGATGAGCTCGGTATGGGTACTTTGCATGTGCCGTGTGCTAGCGGTCACATACCTTGTGTTCACAAATGCTCTAGAGTCATAACTCCGCGATGCGGCGTTGACCCCGAAGAAACAATATAGCAGCCGCAACCCTGGGATCTGTCCCATGCTGAGGGAAATATGGCAAAAAATTTTGTGGGAATCCAGTTTCTAATCCGCTGAAAAGACGAATGTTGGTGACAAGACCGATTTCAGAGAACACAACCGCGTTCCTCCTGCAGCGAAAGTCTCAGAGGATGAGATTAGAGGTTGAGTCCATTATGCACGATGCAGGGTTCAGGTGGCAGGTGACAGGGGGCAGGGGTCAGGTGACAGGTGACAGGGGACAGGTGGCAGAGGTCAGGTGGCAGGGGTCAGGTGACAGGGGACAGGTGACAGGGGGCAGGGGTCAGGGGCCGTGTGGGCCAACGCAATGCGGAAACCTCAGGGGATGAAGCCCGAATCCTCTGTCCGGGCGCTTGACGGCGGGACCTGAAGTCCCGCCCCTTCGCGTTTTCCACCGGGACCTTGCGAAATCAATATCGCCAGGATTTCGTATCCGCCCCCTGCGGCGCCGTCGCCAGCATGTGCTCCGCCATCTGCGGAAGCACCCGCTGCGTCCAGTCGGCATTGTTCTCCTGCATGGTGTACTCCGATGGCCCGCCGGTGTAGCAATGCGGCATCCCCGGCCCGTACTGGAACGTCGCATCCGAGTGCGGATTGCGCGTTGCATCCAGTTGTTTCTGCAGCAGGTGCACCGCGTTGTTCAGGAAGTAGGTGTCGCCATCTCCAACCGCGAAGTGCAGCTTGCCCTCGAGCTTCGGCCCCAGCGTCGGCCAGTCGCGCTTGAGGATCGCCGCCAGGTCGTAGTGCTCGTGCCAGTAATCCACCACCTTGCGGTCAATCGCGCCGGTGAGCGGATCGATCACCTGCGCCGGGTAACCATCCACTCCGGCCGGTGAAAACACTGCCTGCCAGATGTCCCACTGTTCGGTCGAGCGCCCGCGCGTCCCCAGCACATACTCATAGGCATACTCGGCGCCAGCCTCCGCTGTGATCGATCCATCCGGTTTGCGGTCCGCCGCAATCGGCACCTCGCCGAAGTCGCCCTTGCGCACAAACGCGTTCGCATCGTGGTAGAGATCGATGTTCTGGTAGCCGTGAAAGTCCACCGGGTCGGGGCACGCCACCCACGCGCCGTTGTAGAAGTCGGGATAGAAGACCTGCGTTGCCGCCGCCTCCCATCCGCCCGTCGATCCGCCGAACGTGGCCCGCGCCCAACCCTGCCCGATGCCGCGATACTGCTTATCGATCGCCGGAATCAGCTCGTCATTGATCGCAGTCCCGTACGGCCCCACGTTGGCCGAGTCCACATCGTACGAATCGTCGTAGTACGGGTTCGCGTTCTGCACGTAGATCAGGATCACGCGCGGCAGCCGGCCCGAAACCCAGTCCTGGTAGAAG
>Ga0335074_10015837_pt1 | contig 10608 bp, 8 predicted proteins | sample Lox_Sample_23_FD_206715 | JGI IMG/M metagenome (GOLD analysis project Ga0335074, IMG submission 206715) | Soil microbial communities from Loxahatchee National Wildlife Refuge, Florida, United States - Lox_Sample_2.3 | ecosystem: Environmental > Terrestrial > Soil > Wetlands | place: USA: Florida...
CGTTCACGTGCTTGTGCATCCTGTCCAGCTGCGCTATTATGCCTTCTATGTTCTTGTCGCTGATCTTGAAGCTGCTCAGTATCCTCTTGAGCTCTATCTTGTTCATGCTAAACGATCCGCCCATTGCATCACCTATTCACCATAACCAAACGACCTGGTTATCACATGGTCCGCTATGCCTATGCTCCTAAGGAAAGATATGACCATGTCCTTGGAGAGCTTCTGCGCAAGCAGCACCCTCACGAATTCGCGCAGGTCGACTATCCTGTTGCTATTGTCGAGCTGCACGAGCACTGCGTCTATTATGTCGGTATTCATGCCGCTCTCTATGAACTTTGACCTGATGAATGGCTTCTCGAAAGGATACTCCTTCTGCATTGCCTTGTCCCTCATCTCCGTCTCGGTGAGTAGGTCGGCTAGCGTTATCGTGTAGACGTCAAGCGGCACCTCGCCGACTATCCTGTTTATTATGAACGTCGATGGGAACTGCTCGGACGTCTGGAAGGCCATGTCCACGGCCGCCTGCCCGACACCCAGCTTGCTTATCTCTGCCCTTATGAACTCGGAGAAGTTTAGGGAACCCTGGATGTAGTCAAGGAACTTCTGGAACTTTATCTTGAGTATTATGTTGGTGCCAACGTTCGAGAATATCGCCTCGTTGATATCGGTGGGGTTCTGCGATGCCACTATCAGGCCGAACTGGTACTTCCTTCCCTCCCTTATGATCGTTATGGCATCGCTCCTCTCGTCGCTTGCCACCTTCCATGCCTCGTCGAGCACTATTATCGCCTTGAGGCCCTTCTGCCCGCTCCATCCCTCCGCCCTCATCTTCTCCTTGAGCGTCTGGAGCATGAAAAGGGCCGCAAGGGCCCTGAACCTCTCGTCTGGAAGGCCGGAAAGGTCGAAGTCCACTAGTCCCGACGAAGTCACCTTGTTTAGGTCTATCGTACTTTTCTGCGCAAAGAAGTCCTCTCCCTCCCTAGAGAACTGGCGCAGCCTGTAGATCGCGTTCTCAAGCTCTGCCGGGTACTCGTACGTTCCCTCCTGCAGCTTCTCGTCAAGGAGCTTTGATACGTCCTTGAGCGTCGGCGCTTCCTTTCCAGGCACGGGTGCGCTCGATATTATGAATCCTGCATTCAGGTACGTCTGCTCTATCGCCTCGGCGGTGAGCCTTCTCTGCTCCGGGAAATTGGCTATGTCTGTAAGTATGTCAAGGGAGTTCATTATCTGCTTGCTCCTCTCTATGGGCTTCATTCCCGCAAGGTCCATTATGTTTAGGTAGTCCCCCTTTCCGAACGAGACTATCGTGCCTCCGCTCTGCTTCACCCATGCATTGTACTCGCCTACCCAGTCTATTATTATCGCATTGGTGTTCCAGACATAGCTTGCACGCGTAAGGAAGGTCTTCACAAAGAAGCTCTTTCCAGACCCGGTTATTCCTACCACGGAGATGTGCGGATTGGTGAGTATGCTGTACGTCCATGTGAAGGGCACGCCGAACCTCTTTGTTATCCCTATGAAGATTGAGTCCGTCGGATCGTTCAGAAGCACGTCGTAAGGAGGCTCTGGCGGCCTGCTTATGAACGTCCTTTTTGCGAGCTCGTTGCTCATTATCTTTTGTATTTTTATAAGGCTCATGTTGTCATCTTTGCATGTTGAACTCGTTCACCAGATCATCAAGGCTGGGAAGCGCGTAGTTCATCTTGAATAGTATGTACAGCTCGCGGCCCACTATCCTTGTTATGCTAAGGTCGAAGACGTTGAATATTGTCTGCAGCTCGTTGAGCTGGTTCGTCAGGTTGTCGCTCGCCTCCTTGGGGCTCACCCCCACCGCAGTCGTCTCTATGTACATTATGTTCACAAGGGGCTTCTGTCCCTCGCCTATCTTATCTATCCTTGTCTGTATCACGCTTATCTGCCTTCTTATTGCCTCTATGCTCATCTGGTTTGGGTTCGTGGCCTGCATCTCCTTGCTGTACTGGAATTCGAGGAGCCCCCTTTTTGACTCGAGCTCGTCCCTGTAGTTCTGTATCTCCTCGGAAGCCGCAATGACATTGAACTTGAACGGGAAATGTATATTCATTACCGCCTTCTCCCACTTGTCAGGCGCAGCGATAAGGTCCGGCTCATCCTCCGTTGCCTGCTCCTGGGTGAATACGTAGTTGTATATGTTCGCAGTAAGGTATCCGGTTGCGTAGTAGACGCCGTTGGAGTACTTTATCATGGCGTCTAGGTTGTTCGTCATTATGTAGTTCTTGACCGGCACTATGGTTATCTTGAGGGTTTTTGCAAGGAACGGGATTATAAGAAAGTCTGCAAAGGCAAGAAGCAGTATTGCAAACATCGCCACAAGGGCGATGATTATCATTACTATGCCCACTATGCCGTACTGGAATGAGCCGACTATCACTATGAACACTATAAGCGTGCATACGGCAAGATAGATTATAGTCTTAAGGTCCATTGATTACACCGAGTTCGTCGTATTCGACCTGTACCTCATCAGCTCGCTGATGGTCGCAGGAGGTATCATGAAGTCCGGCTCTATGTACACCAGCATCGCGTTTCCAGTCACCACTGTCGCCTGCACGCCTATGGTTGCGCTTATTCCCGCGGCGAGCTCGTCCGATTTCAGGCTCACCAGATTCACCGCCTCGTCCTCGCTGTTGCCAACCGATGTTACGCTTGCGTATATGTCAAGCGCCTGCGAATTGCTCCTTGATACGTTGTCAAGCATGTTGTGCCACATGGTCACTTCCCCTTTTACCCTGTCTATCGACCTTTGCGGCGAGCTCTTGTCTCCAAGCACGGTGTTGTATCTTGATTCGGCCTCGTTGAGCTTCGATGATATCCTTGATATGTACTCGTCCTTGTTTATCGAGTACAATTGCGCGGATATGCGCATGGGTATCTTGCTTATGCTCACTATCCTTGCAAATATGTTCGAGAAATTGAACTTGTCCTCATCGCTCATCTCCGTAGACGACACATACACCGGTATTCTTATGAAGGCCGTCGCATAGACCAGGTCCTCCCTCCTTGTGACTATAGCATTGCCGTTAAGCGATATGTAGAACGGGTCCTCGGCGTCTATTGTAGCGGTCCCGTTCTTCATGTGCTGCAAAGGGGTCATCATGTAGAAGTAGTCCTTTGTCATGAACGCTATTATTGCTCCGCCAAGCGCTACTAGTGATATTACAAGCGCAACAGGCGAGAGGAATGGGGGTATGAAGCCCATCAGTATCGCAAGAAGGAATGACACTCCCGCTATTACCACGAAGATAAGCCTCTGCTTTCCGTTATCCGCCACAGGTCACACCTATTATAGATGCCTTATAAACTATTTTATAGGTTAGCTAAGGGCTTTTTGCGGCTATTTTGAGCGCATTTCGGAAGGTTTAAGAAAAAGCATATATATCTGAAAAGAAGGAAAGACTTGTCAGTGCAGGGGAGCATTTGGGAATGACATTTTTAAAGGCTAGAGCCAAGCAGGCAGAACAGGTTCCAGAGGTGGAGCAAAGGCATCCACTTAAGGGACTTAGAAGAGGAGTACTCTCAGCGGTCGCAGTGGCGTCAATAGCCCTACCTATAAGCGGATGCGGCTATGAGCATGGTTCCCAGCGTCCCGGCAGCACTAGCTTAAGTTACTTGAACCACAAGCCAGCTGAGCGGGTAAAGGAAACGATCAGAGACCAACTGGATGCTCATAGAGAACATAGATCGGATAGCAAGATCCATAACCATGATGCGCAAGCGCAGGTGAAAGGGAATTCCATATTTGATAAGATAGGATCATTCTTCAGTGATATCTGGCCGTACTTAAAGTATCCATTGGAAGCAGCAGGTTTTGTATTACTGGTTGCAGGAGGGGTGTATGTTTCATTTGCGGCGATGGCAGTTGTAGGCGGAGCAATATCACTGCCATTTATTCTTTTGAAAAAGGCGTTCAACTCCACAGGTCATAAGGGCAGACGCGAGACCGAGGAAGAAGAACTACAACGGCTACTAGAAATGTCTGAACGTGACCCGGGACTAAGAGAACTTTATGTTAAAAGGGCAAAAGAAATTGAAAGAAAAAGAGAGGCCCAGAGGCAAGAAGCAGATAGAAGAGCGGCGGATGAAAGAGCACGATCAGGAGGAGAACCAAATCCTGAAAGAATGCGGCGATTGGAAGCTGAGAAGGCCAGAGAGGAGGAAATGAAGCGCAGATACCCAGATCCGTCAAGCGGAGGCGGTCCTATTGCATAATTAACCAGGTACAAGAATGATGCACAGAAATATCGCACGTATGAATGAAGGTGACAACCAAAGATCAAGGCTTAAAGAAGTTAGGCGAGGAGTCTTATCTGCCGGAGCAGCGGCAATCATTATGCTTGGAGTAAGCGGGTGCGCAGCCACCACATACCCTGCAGGGAGCAGCCAGCTAAAGCAGCTTGACAAGGCTGCAGCACAACTCAAGAGAAGTACGGGCAGCGAGCAGCTTGAGGCATACTTCAGGCTTGCAATCCGAAAACAGGGAGTTGGCACTAGCAGCATAGAGACGATAGAAGGTTCTGCTCTAAGTGCATATGGCAGTATGAGCTATGTGAACTGCTTCAACCTATTCCTGAACAACATAAACTTCAGCGGGGTTCAATACCTGCCTAATGCAGAACAGGTATCGATTTGCAGGAAGGTGAATGCAATCCACGCAATAAACCAGGGAGTTCTTGGGAATGACATACTCAACAGGAGCTTCAAGTCAGAGCTTGACAGCCAGACTGCGCAGCAGGCACTTAGTACGCTTAACGCAGGCAATTCGCTATTGGATAAGGTAAAGTCGCTCTTCGAGGACTATTTGGTTGATGGAATCGCAGTAGCTGCATTGATTGCAGGTTACATAATGCTGCTAAGGTGGGCGGACAAGCCCAGGACTGCGGCCGAAAAGGAGCTAAAGAAACTTCAGATGCAGACACACGGACACCCTGAGCTAATGGAGGTTTACGAAGAGAAGAGAAGGGAGTTGGACGAGGAAAGGAAGAGGCGCGAAAGGGAAGCAGATCTACGCAGGCAGGAAATCGCGCCGCAGCCTCCAGAGCCCGCGCCGCCTCCGGAGAATTGGTTGAACTGGCCTCATGAATAGATGTTGGTTCGACTTTTACTGAAAATCAGCTGCTTGCGTCATCGCTATCGTCACTATCGGAGGACGAGCCCCTCTTGAATGGCCTTGATCTCTTCTTGCGCAGCGATGAAGCCATCTTCTTTATGTTGTTATTGTCGTCGTGTGAAAGAGCCTCGAGAACTCCTGTCGGAGTATTCTTGTTCTTTATGAGTTCTTGTTTTACCTCCCTTATGCTCGCTTCGGCGCTGCGCGCTTGCTGGGTCTCGAAAGGATCCTTGCCTGCAGCATCGAATACACCGCTGCTTTTTAACGTGTCATGCGTCGCAGCTATAGTTTCATGTATCTTCTCAAGGTCCTTCGGGTCGGTCTCCGGATGCGCAGCTACAGAGGACAGCGTTGCATTGTGATCGCTCAGGGATCCTGAGATTGAGCTGCTGAGCCTGTTTTTGAGCTCTCCAAGCTCCTTTGTCTTCTCTTCAAGCCCATGATCCAGTGTGGCGATCTCCCTGGTCCTATCCTCCATCTTTGCGGCAAGATCCCTGGCCCTGTCTTCCTCAGCCCTTCTAGCAGCGCTATCCGTAGCCATGTCGACTCTCTTCTGGGAATCTATGAGCTGTTCGCGCAATAGTTCTCTTTGCTGCTTTGCTGCTTCAATCTGCCTGTTCTTGTCCCGTATGTCATCTTCTATTGATTCCCTGTTCCTCTGGTAGAACCTGTGCGCACTGATTACCTCACTGCTTGCTGAAGCCATGTCCCTTGTCTCCCGCTCAGTTGCCGCCCTAAGCTCTTCCTGAGTAAGAGAGCTGTTTCTTAGTGCAGCGGCCCTGACTCCGGCATTATCGTCATGCAACGCCATTCCCATTACTATATCATGCGGGGTGTTGGGATTAAGCGCTATTGTCTGCTTTATCCTGTTTAGCCCCGCTACACTCACACCGGCTCCGTCACCTGCTGCGGAGTCTGTAGCTCTTCCAGATATGTGTGCAACGCTTCGCGTAGGTGCAAGCTCCCGTTCTATGTGATCATAATACTTTCTTAGTTCATTCTCATCCTTGGTGCGGCGAAGGTGCTCTTCCTGTGATCTTAATAGCAGCGTAGCTTTTCTTTCGTTGTTCACCATCTCGTGGGTTGTTGATAATGGTTCTCTGTTGCGGGGTCGCGGTATCTTCCCTGAAGTATCTAGCGTCAAGCCTGCTTTTGCAGTGAAGCCAAGCTCTATTAATTTCCTGACTGCCCTTGCGTGAGGCGTAGACTCAGGATTAGGATTCCCGGAATCAGCGTCCTTTCCCATATTGACAAAGTTGCTCTTCATCCTCTTACCAACAGCAACTGCAGCCCCCTTTGCTCCTTCAGCGAGCCCTGATGATCTGACTGGGGTTGCGCTTTCCGCGGCCCTCTTATCTGCAGCTGCGGTTCTTTCCCTATAACCCTCCCTGCCCGCCTTGTAAAGATTATACATGCCCCCTACGGCAGCCTTTGGAGTGGACCTGGTGCCTTTCAGTGCATCCATATTTGCTTCGTGCAGCTTCGCGTTCATGCCCTTGTTCCAGTCCTTCCATTCATCAAGCTGGCGCCGGTATGTGCTTTTCGCAGCTCGCGCTTGCGTATCGCTCATGCCCTCGGTATTTGGCTTCTTGGGCCTGTAAAGCACCGAAGCGCCGCCGTTAAGCGCCCTTTTTTGTATCGACTCGAAATTGGACCTGAGGGCCGCAGCCTGGGTACCAGGGTCACCTCCTTTCTTTGAAGTTCGTATTATATCCTGCGCGCCCTTCTTGTTGATTATGTTAAGCGCCTTGTGGCCCACCCTCTTTCCGAGGAATAATGCAGGCGCAGCCGCAAATGCCGCGGTTCTTGCAGTCGCCTTGTTCTGCGGGCTCTTTAGAGAGCCCATTAATATCGATGATACCTTTATCCTTTTTGATTTGACGTCAGCAGTGTTGCCGGATTTTCCTGCGCCCCTGCCATAGCTCCTTGATATTCCGCGCCTCATCGCGCCTCCTGCAAGCGCCGTGATGGGGCTTGCAACAGCAAAGCCCGCGGCAACCGATTTCCTTGCGAACCTGCTGGCATGTCCCGATTCCCTCTTGGCTTCCCTGGTCGTCCTTCTTGCCTCTTTGGATGCCGTGCCGCTTCTCCACCTGTTTACAGGGCCTATTCCTGCATCCCTTCTCCTGATCTTGTTGTCAATGACGCTCTTGTAGTTCTTCTTGTAGAATGAGAAGCCGAGCCTTGAGGTCGAATCCCTCCTCACCCCTGGTATAACCGTGGTGGCGTTTGGATTTGAGTATTTTCTTTGAACATAGGTGCTGTAGTTCCCCATCCTTCCGTACCTGTTTGCAAGCCTTGCATACGTATTTCCTGCCCTCGCCTTCATCTTCTGGCCAAGACCCTTGAGCCTCCTTCCCGGATGCAGGTGTGGACCCACATGCTTTGCTCCGAACAAGAGCACTATGAAGGATGTCTTCCCTGCAACAGACGCCTTTCCTCCTGGGTTTATTCCTGCAAGAGTCGAGAGGCCGAAGAGGTTGAATACGCTGTATCCCCTGTTAAGCCCGGCTGATGCGACAAGAAGAATGAGTATTACTATGATTGGTATTAAGGCGTTCACAGCGCCAAGGGACATTATTAGGTTAAGTATCAAGACCAGCATTTTTCGTCAACCATATTATCCATTTTCAGATATAAATATCTATACCAGCGACCTGAGCTTCGATGACGTCTTTCCGTAGCCTCCGAGTATCTCGGCTAGCTGGGCTATGACCATGTACGTCATGGCAAGTATGAGCGCTGGGAAGAACAGCACCGAGAGCCAGTAGGGGCCCACGGAGCTCTGGGCCTGGGTAAGCGTAAGCACTAGCGGCGACGACGGGGACGCCGCCTGCATCAACGAGTTCTGGTCGTTCGTGTACTGGTTGAGTATGTTGTCGGTCTGCGAGAGCTGCGTTACTATGTTTGTGGAAGTGAAATAGTATGCTACTGAGAAGAGCATCGGCATGATGAAGTAGAAGCCTATGGCCATTGCCATCATCATCCCCCCCAGATTCCTTGTTGGTATCAACGCCCTGAACAGCACCCCGGGTATAAGAAAGACAGGTATAGCTGCATACATGAAGAACACTATCATGTAGAACTGCGTATACAGGGAGAGCATGGCCTCGACAAGGAACACCAGTATGGAAAACGCCGGCCAGAAGAAGAGGTTGTAGAAGGCAAGGTTTATGACCTCAAAGACGTTTGGTATTGGCTCAGGACCTATCTGCCCCCCTATAGTAAAAGTGGTGTAGGCGTAATCAACCGCGCCGACATAGAACAGGCTTGATGCTGTCGAGTATGTTGTGTTAAGGGTAGTGCCTATGTACGAGAGCGCGGTGTCGTACGGATTTATTGCCCCGACAGTTATTGAAGGGAGCAGCCCGAAGATCACCGCTGCTATGAACCCGAACATTATCACTATCAGCGCAGTTGCGAATGACTCGTATATCTCGCCTATCCCGAATGTCCTTAGCCTGTCGTTTCTGAATGCGACGCCGAACATGAATATCACTGCGGCCACGCTGTAGGAGAATATCAATGCAAGCATCATGACAGGTATGTAGTCTGCCCATTCGGTGGTTATAAGCGGATCCGCGCTTGTGCAGTACCAGAAGTTTCCGTTTGGTGCAAGGTTGTTTATCAGCGCATTGGGGCCCGAGCCGCAGTACTGCGTAATGACGGGTATGGAAGGCGCGGCCGCATAGAATACGCCTATTGCAAGGGTAATCGCGAGCACGATGAGTATTATCTGGTGTCTTTTTTCAAGCATCATATCACCCTTGTAAGTATCGAGAAGAGGTCCATCCTCTCTCCTATGGCCCTTGAGAAGTCGACTATGAAGGCATCGACTATCACAAGGTTGAGCAGCGGCAGCAGTATGAGCCCTGCCGCAATGAATCCGCCGTTGACTATCAGCGGAGTGAACGCGTTAGTGTAAGCCGTGAGGCATGATGGATTTGCTATGAAGCTTACTATGCATCCGCTTGCTATGAGCTTTGGCATAAGGGCGAACCACTGCTGCACGACATAGAGCGCCGCCCCTGCAATGCCTGTGAAGCCAATGAAATTATTGCTCAGTATCACCTGCGCATTCTGCATTGCCGTGTCAAGGAACCCGTATGTTATGCTTACCATCAGCGGGAACATGAATCCGAGGCCTATGCCGAAGGCTATCATTGCGCCTCCGAAGCTCTTGGTTATGCCAAAGGACCTAGCTATCAGCCCGATTATCAGAAATAGCGAGAAGAAGAGCATGGCTCCGCTAAGCAGTATCTGTATCACCTGGTTTACAAGGACCGCGGTGAAGTAAGCCTGCATGTATGGGACAAGGTATTGGTGCACGAATACTATTGGTATAAGCTCGATGCTAAAACTCACCCCAAGGCCCCATCCTGTCGGCGTATTTATCGGGAAGTCTGGTACGGATGGCTGGAAGTTGAACGATGGGCTGAATCCGCCTATGATCGCAAGCCAGTAAAGCCCAGTGCTAGTATAGATGACATTCTGGTTGAAGGTGTATAGGTCGCACGACGAAAGGGCGAAGATGTTATTTACTGCAGATGCGTTGCACGCGTTTGGCACTATGCCAAGCGCCTGGTATGCAGGCACGGGATTTATGGTAAGCGCAAGCGTAGCGAATCCGAGGAATATCAATGCGAATACGACAGTGACAAGGGCGTCGTATATCTTCGCCCTCGCCCACACCCTGATGTCGTTTCTTCCAAGAAGCGGGGCGAGTATGTATATGACCGCGACTATGCATATGATCGTAAGCACCGCCAGCGCTACTATGGGGAACCAGACTATGGGGCCTGCGGTGAAGAAGCATGTGACGCTCGTGGACAGGTTGCTGTTGCAGGTTGATTGCAGTAATATATCGATCATAGTATCCTACTCAACACTCTTGAACCCTGCAGCGAAGGCGCACCCAGAAGGCTTCCGATCTTTTCCACCATTTCGTATGATATAAGGACTGCAATTATTAACCCTATGACGCTAAGCCCGACATACTCCATACCCTCCATGAAAGAGTAGATGTCCGAATAGAACAGATCGCCCAGGCTGAATGTAAGCAGGTTGGCGAAGTCCTTCCATGAGACGAACAAAAAGCTCTGCGTGCTGCACAGGTTGCTAAAGGAGCTGAACTGTGGGTTTGAGCAGAACCCGGGAGTCCCGTACCCTGATCCGGCACCAGAATCCATGAAGCTGTTGCTTACGGTGAATGGGAAGAGGAGCGCGGGGAAGATTATGTAGAATGATATGAAGAGCGCTATCAGTGATCCGCCGGCAGGCCTTGTCCATGGGAATGAGCGCAGCGCTATTCCGACGTAAAGAAAGAGCGGGAAGAGGAAGTATATTATGAAGAGCATGATTATCATGAACATCCCAAGGAATATGGTGCTAAAGTAAGCCAGCTGTTCGTCCCAGATCAACTGCGTTGCCAGGGCCATGCCGTGGAATGGGCTGAAAGCAAG
>Ga0335074_10015838_pt1 | contig 10608 bp, 9 predicted proteins | sample Lox_Sample_23_FD_206715 | JGI IMG/M metagenome (GOLD analysis project Ga0335074, IMG submission 206715) | Soil microbial communities from Loxahatchee National Wildlife Refuge, Florida, United States - Lox_Sample_2.3 | ecosystem: Environmental > Terrestrial > Soil > Wetlands | place: USA: Florida...
GGCCGAGCGCATCGAGGCCGAATTCGACATTCTGGAGGACGGTGAGCCAGGGATAGAGCGCGAAGGTCTGAAACACGACGGCGATGCCGGCGGCCGGGCCTTCGAGCGGCGCCCCGCGGTAAAGCACCTGGCCCGCGCTCGGCTTGATCAAGCCGCCGGTGATGCGCAGCAGCGTCGATTTGCCGGAGCCGGAGCGACCCAAGAGGCCGAGGATCTCGCCGTCGCGCAGGGCCATGTCGATATTCGCGAGCACCGGCAGCGGTTCGCCGGACGGCTTGGCAAAGGCCATCGAGACGCCGCGAAGCTCGCTGATCGGTGGCGCGGCGGCTGTCTCGGCCATTCTCTCCTCAATCGAGCCGCGTCCGGCGCTCGGCAAAGGCGTAGAGCGGCCGCCACAGCAGCCGGTTCATGGCGATCACCAGCACCGACATGACGGCAATGCCCAGCGCGATACGCGGGAAATCGCCGGCCTCGGTCATTTGCGCGATGTAAGCGCCGAGCCCGGAGGCGCTGAGCCTGGTCGGCCCCCAGCTCACCGCTTCGGCGACGATGCTGGCGTTCCAGGCGCCGCCGGAAGCGGTGATCGCGCCGGTCACGTAGTACGGGAAAATACCCGGCAGCATCACGTCCCGCCACCAGCGCCGCGGGCGGACGCGGAAGCTGGCGGCGGCTTCCCTGAAATCGCTTGGAAATGCGCTCGCGCCGGCGATGACGTTGAAGAGGATGTACCACTGCGTGCCCAGGATCATCAGCGGGCTGAGCCAGATCTTCGGCGCGAGGTGGAAGCGCAGGATGAGAAAGACCGCGACCGGGAACAACAGGTTGGCGGGAAACGCCGCCAGGAACTGCGCGATCGGCTGGACGCGCTCGGTCAGGCTCGGCCGCAGCCCGACGGCGACGCCGATCGGAACCCAGATGACGGAAGCGAGCGCGATGAGAATGGCGACGCGCAGCAGCGTGAGGCCGCCATCGCTCGCCGCGGTCCTGAGATCCGCCCACGATAGTGCCGCTCCGACGTAGCGGACGAGGCTCACCGCGACATAAGCGAGGCCGGCGGTGACGAGGCCGCGCCAGGCGATATCGGTGAGGCGATCGGGCGGCGACCAGGGCCTGACCCAGCCGCGCCGTAGCGGAAGGGCGAGCCGTGCCCGTGCCGTTTTCTGCAGCGCCACGCCGATCGGGCGCGTCAGGCCGCCGAGCAGCGCGGAGCGGCGAAACAGCGCCAAGACCCAGCTCCGCGGCACGATCTGCGCGGCGGTCTGCTCGAAGCGGAACTTGTCCGCCCAGGCGACCATGGGCCGGAACAAGAGCTGATCGTAAAGCAGGATGGCGATGGTCATGGCGAGAATCGCCCAGCCGACAGCGGCGAGGTCGCGCTCTTCGATCGCGCGCGCGACGTAGGAGCCGACGCCGGGAAGCGCGATCTGGACATCGCCGACCGCGATCGCCTCCGACGCCACCACGAAGAACCACCCGCCGGACATCGACATCATCATGTTCCAGATCAGGCCGGGCATGGCGAAGGGAACCTCGAGGCGCCAGAAGCGCTGCCAGGCGGAGGCGCGGAAGCTGCGGCTGGCCTCGTCGAGATCCATCGGCACGGTGCGCAGCGCCTGGTAGAAGCTGAACGCCATGTTCCAGGCTTGGCTGGTGAAGATGGCGAAAATGGCGGCGAGCTCGGGGCCGAGCACATTGCCGGGAAACAACGAGACGAAGAACACGACGGTGAACGAGAGATAACCCAGGATCGGCACCGATTGCAGCACGTCCAGAATCGGAATCAGCACCATCTCGGCGCGGCGGCTCTTCGCCGCGAGCGTTGCGTAGGTGAAGGTGAAGACCAGGGATGCGACCATGGCCGCCAGCATCCGCATGATCGTCCGCAAGGTGTAGAGCGGGAGGGCGGCGGGAGAGAGCGAGATGTCAGGCTGATGGGCGAGCGCGAAAGGCGCCACCATCTGGTGGATGCCGATGCCGAGCAGGAGGAGGACGCCCAGCACCAGCAGCATCGCGGCAAGATCGCGCCAGCCGGGCAAGCGCGGGTGCCATACCCCTCCCCTCAGCACCTCGGCATGGTACTCCACCGCCGCGCCCCCGTATCAGACCGGGAATGATCGTCGCGAAAGCGGCGGGCCGCTACATTGATATGCGTCAAACGAGCGCCGCAACGGTTGGATGCGCCCGACTATTGCAGATTCTTTGCGGCACAAGGCTGCTTGAGCGGTTTCCGCTCAAATGGAACCGCTCGCCCTCGTCACCAGCGGACAGCGCCATCAGAGATGGACCACAGGCAATGAGGCGGTGAGACCAAGGCCATCGGCGCGCGCAGCGCGCCAATGCGTCTTTCCTCACTGCCTCACCGCCTCGGTGGTGAATCCCTTCCTGCCCGAAGAAGGTGGGGAATCAGGACGCCTTCACCTCGATCTTCTTCTGCTGCTTCTGCGCCTCGGCGGTCTTGGGCAAGGTCAGCGTCAGCACGCCCTGGCTGAAATCGGCGGCGATCTTGTCGCGGTCGATGCCCTCGGGAAGCTCGAAGCCGCGCTGGAAGGCGCCGTAAGAGCGCTCGGAAAGGTAGCGGTTCTTGTCCTTTTCTTCGCGCTCCTGCCGCTTCTCGCCCTTGAGCACGAGCACATCGCCGGTGACGGTGACCTCGATGTCCTTCTCGCTCATGCCGGGCAGCTCAGCGGCGATCTTGTAGGCCTTTTCGTCCTCGGTGATGTCAACCGCCGGTACCGCGATGCCGAAGCCGCTCTCGAACCGCGTCATCGGCTCGATGTCGAAGAGGCGCCGGAAGGCGGGCGTGCCGAAACCGAATCGGTCGAACAGCCGATCCATCTCGGTGCGGAAAAATTGCCAGGGGTCCGGCGCGGGGACGCGCGCCGGTGCCGGCGCTGCTTTCTTCACGGTTACGGGAGTGTCAGCCATGTCATGTCTCCATTGATGATCACGCGTGACGGGTGGCGACCACCCGGCAGGACGTTAGGGATCTCGCTGCGGCGTCGCTTTGATTTAGCTCAATCCGCCACCTGTGCCGCGCGCGATCGGCGGCGGCGATGCTCTACGCCACGAACGAGGATTTGCCGGAGTCGATCCGCGCCCCTGTGCCGCCGCGCGCCGGACATCGCCGCGCCGCGACCTCGACCTGGGTCAAGGCGAGATCAGCCGCGATAGAACGGCTTGTCGCCGCAGACCGTGACGCGGTGCCCGTGGCGGTGCAGCGGGTAGTAGTCCCACATCGCGTGATGCTGGGCGCAGCGATTGTCCCAGAACGCGATCGAGCCCGGCTGCCATTTGAAGCGGCAGTGAAACTCCGGCGTCTCGATGTGGCGGTAGAGCATCTCGAGCAGCGCCGCACTCTCATGCCGCTTGAGCTGCGCGATGCGCGTGGTGAAGCCGCGATTGACGAAGAGGCCTTTGCGGCCGGTGACGGGATGAGTGCGGATCACGGGATGCTCGGCGCGCGGGAACTGTTTGCCCTGATCGTCGACGCCGTAACGGCCGCGGAAGACATGCTCGCCGTCATGGATCGCGGTCAGGCCTTCGAGGAAGCGCTGCATCGGCTCCGACAACGCCTCAAAGGCGGCATAGGTGCTGGCGAACAGCGTGTCGCCGCCGCCATTGGCGGGCACCTCGTGCATATAAAGGATCGAGCCCATCGGCGGCTCCAGCTCGCAGGACACGTCCGAATGCCATTCCTCGCCGGCGACGCGCTTCGATTTCTCGTTGGCCTTGATGACGAGAATCTCGGGGTGGCCCTCGAGCCGTCCCGGCGCGGCCGGATGCACATGCAGCTTGCCGAAGCGGCGGCCGAAGTCTTCCTGTTGCTCGGGCGTGAGCGTCTGGTCGCGGAAGAAGATCACCAGGTTCTCCATCAGCGCGTCATGGATCTCCTGGAATTGCTGATTGCCGAGCTCCTGGCTGAGATCGGGGCCGAAAATCTCGGCGCCAATGGTCGGAGTCAATTTCCTGACCTCGATCGTCTGATAGCCCATGGGTCTCCTCCCTGGGGTCGTCGCCGCGCGCCGGCGCGCCGCCTGCTCGATCGGCCGATCGTATTCTATATCCGCGACCGTTCGCCCGCCTAGGCTTACCGCAAGCGGGCGTCACGCCACCGCCATCGGCGACCAGCGAGGCCCCCGGCGGAGGGCATCTTCTTTTGCCGGCTTCGCCGCCTCTCGATCCGTTGTGTTCGAGGATCAACCGGCGCACACTGGCCCGCAAGAAAAGTCAATCTGCGGAATATCGGATAAACCGGGAGGAACCAGATGGCGGCGCTCATTGCTTCCGCGGCCGAGCAGGCAATCGAAAACCAGCGGATCGGCGGCCTGCAGCTGCGCGTGGCCGCGCTCTGCATGCTGGTCCAGACTTGCGACGGCTACGACGTGGGCTCGATCGGTTGGGCGGTGCCGTCCTTGACCCATGAATGGCATGTGGCGCCGCCGGCCTTCGCCCTCGCCTTCCTGTTCTCCAACCTCGGCATCATGGCGGGGGCGCTCATCGCCGGCCCGATCGGCGACCGTCTCGGGCGCAAGCCGCTGTTGATCGGCAGCGTCGCGCTCTTCGGCCTCGCCTCGTTGCTGTCGGCCTATGCGCCCTCGCTCGAGGTGCTGACGGGCTTGCGCTTCTTCACCGGGCTCGGGATCGCCGGCGGGTTTGCCGGAAGCACCGCCTTGACCGCCGACTACGCGCCCGAGCGATTGCGGCAAACCATGATCCTCATCACCTTCACCGGCGCGCCCTTGGGCACCTTCATCGGCGGCCAGATCGTGGCTTTGCTGCTGCATCTCGGCTTCGGCTGGCAAAGCATCTTTTATGTGGGCGGGGCGTTCCCGTTGGCGCTCGTGCTGGTGATGGCGCTGTGGCTGCCGGAATCGCCGCGCATGCTCGCCGCCAAGGCAAGGCTCGCGCCGCGTGACCGCGCGGTCCTGGAGCGCTTCAACATCGCGCCTGGATCGAGCCAAGCGCTCGACGTGGCCCGCAGCAATACCGTCAAGATGCTGTTCGGCGAGGGCTATGCACGCCAGACCCTGCTGCTGTGGGTGATCTTCTTCTGCAGCCTGATCAACCTGTTCCTCTTTCTGTTCTGGCTGCCGGAGGTTCTGCATCTCTCGGGCATGACGCCGTCGCAGTCGGTGTTCGCGAGCAGCCTCTACGGGTTGGGCGGGATCGCGCCGGTTTTCTATCTCGGCCTTGCCATGGACCGGTTCCGCGCCGACCGCGCCTTGGCCCTCCATTACGCCCTCGGTATCGTGTTCTTCGCGCTGATCGCGCTCGTGACCTTGCCCTATGCGGCGCTTCTGGTCGTCGCGTTCATGTGCGGCGCGACCGTGATTGGCAGCCAGGACGCCGCCAACGCGGCCTGCGGCGCGCTTTATCCGGCGCGCATGCGCACCAGCGCCATCGGCTGGGCGCTCGGCATCGGGCGGCTGGGCGGCATCGCCGCGGCACCCTTGGGCGCTTATTTGCTGGCGATGGGCTTGCCGCCGAAACACATCTTCCTGGTCGCCTGCGGCTTCGCGTTCGTCGCCGCCGTGGCGACGGCGTGCCTTGCCTACTGCGGCAAGCGGCAGGTGGTGGCGGCAAGCGCCGCGGCATCCTAGGCGGGTGGTCTTCGCTCACGCCGGAGCGGAGCGTGATGGCGATGACCGAGAAGATCGCGGCCGCGGCCGAGGGGGAGGAAAAGCATGGATTTCGGCATACAGCTGGCGACGTCGGCGCATTCCTGGAAGGTGGCGCAGCGGGCGGAAGCGCTGGGGTTCACCCATGCCTGGTTCTACGACACGCAGCTCCTCAATGCCGACATGTTCGTCGCCATGGCGGCGGCGGCGATGCAGACGACCCGCATCCGCCTCGGCACCGGCGTGCTCATCCCCTCGAACCGCATCGCGCCTTCGGCGGCGAACGCGCTCGCCTCGCTCAACGCGCTGGCGCCCGGCCGGATTGATTTCGGCGTTTCCACCGGCTTCACCGCGCGGCGCAGCATGGGCCTGCCGGCGATCACGCTGGCGCGGCTCGAGGCGTATATCCGCGTTGTCCAGGGCTTGCTCCGGGGCGAGACGGTCGAATGGTCGGAGGAGGGCGGCCCGCACAAGATCCGCTTCCTCAATCCGGAGCTCGAGCTGATCAATCTGCGCGACCCCATGCCGCTCCACGTCTCGGCCTTCGGGCCGCGCGCGCGCCGGCTCACGGCGAAGCTGGGTGCCGGCTGGATGGTCGCGGCGCGCGACGCCCCGGGCGCCCGCGCCGCGCTCGCCGATATGCGGCGGGCTTGGCAGGAGGTCGGCCGCACGCCCCAGGAGCTCTACGCCACCGCCTTCGGCGGCGGCTGCGTGCTGCGCGAGGGCGAGCCCGCCGACAGCCCGCGCGTCAAGGCACAGGCAGGGCCGGCGGCGGCGATGATCTTCCACAACTTCGTCGAGGCGGCGGAGTTCGGCTCGATGGGCTTCCCGGCGCCGCCGCCGCTCAAGCCCGCGCTCGACGCCTATCGCGCGCTCTATCAGGGGTATGAGCCGGAAGATGCGCGCTACCTCACGGTCCATCGCGGGCACCTCATGTTCCTGCGGCCGGAAGAGGAGCCGCTGCTGACCGGCGCGGCCATCCGCGCGCTCACTTTCACCGGCACCCGGGCAGAGCTGGTCGAGGGGGTGCGCGAGCTCAAGGCCGCAGGCTTCAGCCAGTTCGGCGTCCACATCCGCCACGGCCACGAGATGGCGATGCTGCAGGACTGGGCCGAGGTCTTCGCCAAGGTGTGAAGCGCCGCTCGGCGTGATCGCCGTCCTTCACCGCGGCTCGCGCGTCGGAGGAATCAGACCGGAGCGGAAGCGGGCGCGATGCCCGCACGCGAGATCTGTGCAGCACCTTGCCAACACATACCAGAGGGGTGCGCCATGAGAAATGTTGTCGTCGGTCTCGCCACTGTCGCGATCGCGCTGTCCGGCGCGATCGGCGCCGCCAGGGCGGATGTGCTCAGGCTGACCTCGCCAGCGATAGAGGACAACGGCACGTTGGCGATAAAAAATGCGTGCAGCGACAAGCAAAGAAGCCCGAATTGCGTGGGCGAGAACATTTCACCACCGCTCGCATGGTCGGGCGTGCCGGAGGGTACGAAGAGCTTCGCGCTGCTGTTGTCTGACCCCGAAGGGCGTGCCCCGGCCGGTGTTTCGCATATGGTGATCTATGGGATTCCGGCTTCGGTGACCAGCTTCGCCGAAGGTGAGCTTAGCCATCCCTCCGACAAGTTTGTCGGCGGCAAGAGCACGATGGGCAAGGCGTTCTATACCGGCCCGGGCACGCCGCCGAACACCGACTGGCACCACTATACCTGGACCTTGGTGGCGACCGACCTTGACCCAAAGGCCCTGCAACCGGACATGACGCGCGAAGAGTTGGCCGCCGCCCTCAAGGACCATGTCAAGGGCTCGGCCGGCCTCGTCACGCGCTTCAAGCACCCCTAGCCCGGATTTCTCACACCGTCACGGGCTGCGACGGCGATCTTTGGCGCCAGGGTAGGAGCCGGGACGCGCGGCGATGCGAGCATCGTAAGCGTCCCGGCGACACTGTTGGCGCGCTGCCGCGTCGCGGCGGGCTTGACGATGCTCACATCGCCTGCGCCCTGGCTCCTAACATCGCGCCAACAGTGTGCAACGCAGCACGCGACGGTGTGAGAAATCCGGGCTAGGCGCGGCCTGCGCGTCATCCGGCGCGGCTGGCCTACGGCAGGCAGCCTATGACGAGGCGGGCTCGGCAGAACCGGCCATGGGAAGCCTCCTCGTCCCGCCGGTGATACGATGCTCGTCCGCTCAGCGCGACCGAAGCGCGGCGGTGCTTTGAAAATAAGCCGGATGATCCGCGGAAAGTCCGCGATGCACCTGGCGGGTGATCTCGTCGGCGAGCACCTGGCCCTCGCCGCGCTCGAGCGCGTCGAGCGTCGTGCGGACGATGTCTTCGGGCGCACTCTTCACCGCATCGACGTTGCGCGTGAGGTCCGTGTCGATGAACCCCGCATGCAGCCCGACGACCTGCGTGCCATGGTCGGCGAGTTCGATACGAAGACCGTTGGTGAGTGCCCACGCCGCCGACTTCGATGCGCCATAGGTCGCCAGCATCGGACCGTTCATCCAGCTTGCGACGGACAGCACGTTGATGATCGCGCCGCCGCCGTTCTTCGCCAGGATCGGCGCGAAGGCGCGCGCCATCCGCAGCGGTCCGATGAAGTTCACCTCGAACTGCTCGCGCGCGGCCTCCACCGCTCCTTCGGCGAGAAAGCCGCCGGGCCTTGCAATGCCGGCGTTGTTGACGAGCAGGGTGACGTCCGCGGCGGTGCGCGCCGCAGCGGCGGCGTCCGCGTCGCTGGTGACGTCCAGTTTCAGCGGCACGACTCCTTTCAGGGTCATCGCCTCCGGATTGCGCGCCCCGGCATAGACCTTCGCGGCCCCCATCGCCAGCAGCGCCTTGGCAAAGGCGAGGCCGAGGCCCCGGTTGGCGCCCGTCACCAGGGCGATTGATCCTGCAACCTTCATCGTCGGCTCCTGTCATATATGATGGTCATCATGCTTGCAACACATGATTGCCATCATATTTAATATCAAGAGAGGCATCGAGGATTCGGAAACAGGAACCGGGGAAGCCGGAAACATGCGCTATCCCGCCAGCGAGACGGCCAAGAAGCATGACAAGATCCTGAAGCAAGCCGCGCGGCTGTTTCGCGAGCGCGGCTTCGACGGGGCCGGCGTCGCCGAAATCATGACGGCCGCCGGGCTGACGCATGGCGCCTTCTATGCCCATTTCCCGTCCAAGGACGTGCTGGAAGCCGAGGCCGTGGACCGCGCCTTCGCGCAATCGGCTCGCCGTGTTTACGCTCTGACGGCGAATGCGGGCGATGCAAAGCAGGCTTTCCTCGACAGCTATTTGAGCGGAGCGCATCGCGATCGTCCCGGAACCGGCTGCGCCATGGCGGCGCTGGGGCCGGAGATCGCCCGCGAGTCTGCGGCGCGCAAGCCCTTCACCCAAGGGGTGAAGCACATGCTCGATGGGATGGTCAGACGGTTTCGGTGGAAGCGCAAGGGCAGCGAGCGCGGCAACGCGATCCATCTCCTGTCGGCGGCCGTTGGCGCGCTGATTTTGGCGCGCGCGGTGGACGATCCCCAGCTTTCCGACGAGATACTGGAAAGCGTTCGCGACGGCCTGACGTCGCTGTGAGGCGAAGTAGCCTGTAGCCGGTCCTCTGTCCGGTAGTCTCCCGAGAGCGGACACAGACGGTGTTGTATTTTTCAGTGGTACGCTGCGGTTCAGCCGTCTCACAGGAATCAAAAGACGTAGTGGGAAGAGTGTCTCGAATCACTGAACCCCACTTCTATGAGCCAACTTAAAGCGTTTCGCGAGGTGCCTCACACGGGCTAGCCTCGAGACGTAACTGTTCTTGATCAACCGGGGGGCGAACGGTCAGCTCAGTGTTGGCGCCGCGACGCCCTAGACGATGTGGCCGGTACATGGCGTTCGACTTCTCGAAGGACCAAGCCGGCCCCCGCGGCGGGCTATCCCGGTGCCGGGTAGGCCGGAGGGGTAACCGAAAAGTCGAGCCGCAGTCACGTTTCCTCGGCGATCGTTGCCTCGGGTACTTGGAAATGAGAGCATGGCATTCCTGTTCTATCGGGGATCTTGGTCACTGTTATCCGAATGATGGGAGGCGGCCATGTTCGACCTCGACCAATTTATAGCCGAGCTCAGGGCGACACTCGCCGAACGATCTCGACAGGCGATGAAGGAGGTCGTCGCGCGCGTGGTGTCCGATACCGCTTCACTCCTTGGCCGGATCGGAGAACCGGACGCGGCAGGGGTGAAGGTGCTGTACGAAGGACCTGGTTTGACGGTTTTCAATGTGATCTGGGCACCGAAGTTCGTGACCCTTCCGCATGATCACCGCTTGACCGCGGTTATCGGCATGTATGGCGGTCGGGAGGACAACATGTTCTGGCGCCGGGTCCGCGAGGTGTCGAAATTTCAGATCGAACCCGCAGGCGGCCAAGCGCTGGGGCCCGGTGATGTGGCGCTTCTCGGCCGCGACATCATTCATTCGGTCGTCAACCCGCTCGGGAAGCTCAGCGGCGCTATCCACGTATATGACGGTCCTTTTATGACCACACCCCGCAGCATGTGGGACGCGGAGACCCTGGTCGAGCAGCCCTACGACCTCAATACCGTCTCGAAGGGGATGCCCTTACAAGCCGCTCGATAGCGTGTGGGCGCTATCGGTCGTCGAGGCATCATTCACCTCCCAGTAAGGGCGTGCCGCCAACGGTCCTCAGCCGCCGTCGATAATGGGGCCATATATCTCGTGATAGGTCTTGTTGGCCTCCGGTGACCACGGCTGCGGTTCTGTTTTGCAGGCTGAAAGGGCAATGGCTGCCAAGAGCGCGGCGAGAGCAAGACCGGCATACCGGCGGTGATGCAAAGTGAGGCGCATGGCTTTTCCTTCCGAGCCGGCCGCATAATAGGAAGCGCCGCGACTGCGGTCATTCAACAAACTGTGAGGCGACCGATTGAGTGCGCAAGGCGTCACGGGGACGGAGGTGCACGTTTCTGCGGCCGGCGACGTCGCAATACCGTGTC
>Ga0335074_10015840_pt1 | contig 10608 bp, 12 predicted proteins | sample Lox_Sample_23_FD_206715 | JGI IMG/M metagenome (GOLD analysis project Ga0335074, IMG submission 206715) | Soil microbial communities from Loxahatchee National Wildlife Refuge, Florida, United States - Lox_Sample_2.3 | ecosystem: Environmental > Terrestrial > Soil > Wetlands | place: USA...
CAGCCTGCTCGGGGTCCGCTGGCTGGCCGAGCACGGCTTCGATCCAGCCACGCCAGGCTGCGAGGTCGACGTGCTGAGATCGGCGGTCAGCGGGCCCTACCGGTTAGCCGGTCCTAGGCGAGGGCGTCCGCGACGGAGACTGAGTCGTAGCCGTGTGCCGCGGCGACCGGGGCGTTCGTCAGGCGGCCGTCGTGCGTGTTGAGGCCGCCGGCCAGGGCGGCGTCGGCGCGGAGCGCGTCGCGCCAGCCGCGGCTGGCGAGCTCGACGGCGTAGGGCAGCGTCACGTTGGTGAGCGCGAAGGTGGAGGTGTGCGGCACCGCGCCCGGCATGTTCGCGACGCAGTAGAACACCGAGTTGTGCACCCGGTACACCGGGTCGGCGTGCGTGGTCGGGTGCGAGTCCTCGAAGCAGCCGCCCTGGTCGATGGAGATGTCGACGAGCACCGAGCCCGGCTTCATCCGCTTCACCAGGCTGTTGGTGACGATCTTCGGGGCCTTCGCGCCCGGCAGCAGGACCGCGCCGATCACCAGGTCGGCGTCGAGGACGGCGCGCTCCACCTCGAAGGCGTTGGACGCGACGGTCTGGATGCGGCCCTGGTAGAGGGCGTCGAGGTGGCGAAGCTTGGCGACGTTCCTGTCCAGGACCGTGACCTGCGCGCCCATGCCGACGGCGATCTGGGCGGCGTGCTGGCCGGAGACGCCGGCGCCGATCACGACGACCCGCGACGCGTGGGTGCCGGGGACCCCGCCGAGCAGCGCGCCGTACCCGCCGCCCTGGCGCATCAGGTGGTAGGCGCCGACCTGCGGCGCGAGGCGGCCCGCGACCTCGGACATCGGCGCGAGCAGCGGCAGGCTGCCGTCGGCCAGCTGGACCGTCTCGTAGGCGATGCCGGTGACGCGGTTCGCCAGCAGGGCGTCGGTGCAGGCCTTGTCGGCGGCCAGGTGAAGGTAGGTGAACAGGACCTGGCCGGGGCGCATGCGGTGGTATTCCTCGGCGATGGGCTCCTTGACCTTGAGCACCAGGTCGGCGACGCCCCACACCTCGTCGGGGTCGGGGATGATCGTCGCGCCGGCCGCGGTGTAGTCGTCGTCGCTGAGCTCGGAGCCCACACCCGCGGCCTTCTCCAGGAAGACCTCGTGGCCGAGGCTGGTCAGCTCGCGCACGCCCGCGGGCGTGATCGCGACACGGTACTCGTGGTTCTTGACCTCGCGGGGGACGCCCACCTTCATGACATGGCCACCTTTCGAATCGGCCCAGATCACTCAATGATGCATGATCGTCGGCATAATGCCTAGATCACTGAATTTAATTCTGTACACTAGCAACGTGGCTCCAGAAAATTCTAACCAAGGCACCCGGGCACCCGGTCCGCCGAACAGTCTTCGGGACACCGCAACCGCCGCGGCTGGCGGCCTCGACGAGATCGACCGGCGCATCGTGCTCGAGCTGGCCAGGGACGCCCGGCTGCCCAACAACACGCTCGCCCAGCGCGCGGGCGTCGCGCCGTCGACCTGCCTCGTCCGGGTGCGCGCGCTGCGCGAGCGCGGCGTGATCCGCGGCTACCACGCGGACGTCGACCCGGCGGCGCTCGGCAGGCCGCTGCAGGCGATGATCGCTGTCCGGCTCCAGTCCGATTCCCGTGGCCACCTGCGGGCGTTCGTGGCCGACGTCGCCCGGCGCGCGGGGGTGCTGAACGTGTTCTTCCTGGCGGGCAAGGACGACTTCCTGCTGCACGTAGCCGCCGCCTCCACCGAGGGCCTGCGGGACTTCGTCGAAGACCTCAGCTCCAACGCGGACGTCGCTTACACCGAGACGTCGCTGATCTTCGAGCACGTCCAGGCGGGCCTGGTCCACTAGGGAGCGGCCAGGCCACAAGTTCCCGGTGGCTTTCCTGTGCGGGCGGGTACTGGTGACCCGCCGGGATAGCGGCGATGATGAAGGGACCGATCGGTCGGATCGGCCACGAGAGGCAGGCGGCAATGTCATCTCAGTCATTTCACGACGCGCTCGCACACGTCATCGAGGACGTCGTGGCGCCGGGCGCGGCGGACGTCGACACGTCCGGCGAATTCCCCCGCAAGCAGATCGACGCGCTGGCCCAGGCGGGACTCCTCGCGCTGACCGTGCCGGCCGAGTTCGGCGGCGGTGGCGGCGGCCCGCGCGAGGCCGCTTACGTGGTCCGCGAGCTCGGCGCGGTGTGCGGGTCCACGGCGATGGTCGTGACGATGCACTATTCAGCGACCGCCGCGCTCGTCGCGGCCGGCGCCACGGAGACCCTCACGGAGATCGCGAACGGTCGGCACCTGTCGACGCTGGCGTTCTCGGAGACCGGGTCCCGGAGCCACTTCTGGGCGCCGCTGGGAACCGCGTCCGCCGGGCCCGGCGGCACCGTGGTGCTGACCGCCAGCAAGAGCTGGGTCACCTCGGCCGGGCAGGCCGACAGCTACGTATGGTCGAGCCTCCCGCTGGAGGCCGACGGCCCGATGACGCTCTGGCTGGTCCCGGCCGGCGCCGCGGGCCTCACGGTTTCCGGCACGTTCGACGGGCTCGGCCTGCGCGGCAACGCGTCCGCCCCGATGACGGCCGACGGGGTGCGGGTGCCCCGCGCGGCGATGCTCGGCCCCGACGGCGGGGGCCTCGACCTCGCCCTGGCGGCGGTGCTGCCGGTGTTCCTCATCTGCAGCGCGTCGATGAGCGCGGGGCTGATGCGCCGGCTCGCCGACGAGACCGCGGCGCACCTGCAGCGGACGGAGCTGCGGCACCTCGGGCAGTCGCTCGCCCAGCAGGCGCAGCCGCGGGCCCAGCTGGCGCGACTGCGCATCGAGGCGGACCGCACCCGGGCGCTGATCGACGACACGCTCAGCGCCGTCGACGACGGCCGCGGCGACGCACAATTGCTGGTGCTCGAGGTGAAGGCGGCGGCCGGCGAGGCCGCCGCGGACGCGGCGGACCTGGCGCTTCGCGCCTGCGGCGGCGCGGCGTTCCGGAAGGAGTCGGTGGTCGAGCGGCTCTTCAGGGATTCGCGGGCGGCGCGGGTGATGGCGCCGACGACGGACGCGCTGTACGACTTCATCGGGCGGGCGCTGTGCGGGCTCCCGCTGCTCGGAGACCCCGCATGAGCAGCGGCCTGGTGCTCGGGGCCGTCGCCTACGACCCCAAGGTCGTCACGATCTGGGACGGGTTCCGTGCCTGGCTGCGCGGGCCGGGCGGCCTGGAGTTCGACTACGTCCTCTACTCGAATTACGAACGGCAGGTCGAGGACCTCGTCGGGGGCCGCGTCGACGTGGCCTGGAACTCGCCGCTCGCCTGGATCCGCGCCCGGCGGCTGGCGGCGGCGCGCGGCGTGATGCTCACCCCCGTCACGATGCGCGACACCGACCGCGACCTGCGGTCGCTCGTGGTGGTGCGGGCCGATTCCCCGGTGCGATCGCTGACCGGCCTGCGCGGCCGGCTGGTCACCACCGGCGCCGTCGACTCGCCGCAGGCCACCCTGCTGCCGCTGTCGCTGCTGCGCACGGCGGGCCTGCGCCTCACCAGTCAGGAAACGGCGGACGGCGCCGACGGCGTGCGGGTCCGCCGCTTCGACATCGGCGCCGGGCTGCACGGCGACCACGTCGGCGGCGAGCGGGAAGCGGCCCGCGCCCTGTTCGGGCCGAGCCCGCCCGACCGCGCGGACGCCGCCTGCATGATCGACGCGAACCTGCTGCTGTTCGCCCGCGAGGGCGTGCTGCCGTCCGGCTCGGTGCGGGTGCTCGCGCAGACGCCGCCGTACGACCACTGCACGATGACCGCCGGGCCGTCCGCCGACCCGGCGCTCACCGCCCGGCTCGCCGAACTGCTGCTCGGCATGGACTACGGCGACGCGGACCTGCGCCCGCTGCTGGACCTGGAAGGGCTCAAGCAGTGGCTGCCGCCGCGCCTGTCCGGCTACGAACAGCTCGAGCGGGCCGTCGACGAGGCCGGCTTCTACGACGCCGAGGGCGCTATCCGTGCGAGCGACTACCGACCTTGACGACCTCGGCCTCGACGCGGGCGGCCACCTGCTCGTGCAGCGGGCGCTGGCCGAACTGCGTCCCGGCGACCGGCTGACCGTCACCGGGACGCACCCGGCGCTGCGCGTCCACCTCGCCGCCTGGTGCCGTGAGCACGGCCACCGCGTCGCCGACGGTGGCACGGGCACCGACGCCGGCACCGGCACCGGCACCGGCACCGGCACCGCCCCGGTGGACATCGTCAAGGGCGCGGCCGGCGAGCAGCGCTGGCGGGACGCGCGCCGGGCGGGCGCGGCGGAAGGCCCGCCGGACCCGGCCGCCGACCCGCGCTGGGGCCTGGCCGCCCGCGGCGCGCTCGTCGAGTCCGGCGGCCCCCCGATCGGCGCCGAATGGACCGAACGCGAGCACGTCTGGGCCGACATCGCCCCGAAGCTGTACGCCGCCGCGGCCGCCAGCCAGTGGGACCCCGCGACCGCGGTGGACTGGACGGCCCCGGTCGCCATCGAGCCCGAGATCGAGCGGGCCGTCGTGCAGCTCATGACCTATCTCGTCGAAAACGAGCAGGCGGCGCTGATCATCCCGGCGCGGCTGCTGTCCCAGCTGCACCCGCACTACCGGGAGGTGATGCAGCTGCTCGCCACCCAGGCCGCCGACGAGGCGCGCCATGTCGAGGTCTTCACCCGCCGCGGCCTGCTGTCCGGCGGCCCCCTCGGCACGTCGAGCGCCGGCGGCCGCGCGTCGCTGCAGACCCTGCTCACCGAGCCGGACTTCACCACCGCGTCGTTCCTGCTCTCGGTGCTCGGCGAGGGCACGTTCCTCGACCTGCTGCGCTTCATCCACCGGCACGCGCCGGACCCGGTCACCGCCGACGTGGCGCGGCTCGCGCTGCGCGACGAGGCGCGGCACGTGGCGTTCGGCGTCGCGCACACCGCGCACCTGGCTCGCACGGACCCCTCGTACCTGGGCGTGCTCCGCCAGTCGGTCGAGCGCCGGCACAGCGCGCTGCGCGACACCGCCGGCCTGAACACCGAGGTCTTCGACTCCCTCGTGCTGCTCGCCGCGGGCTCGTGGGAGCCGGCGGCGATCAGCCGCGGCTGGCGGGCGGTGCGCGACCTGCAGGCCGCCATGGACGAGGGCCGCCGCCGGCGTCTCGCGTACATCGGCTTCCCGGACGACGAGGCCGCCGAACTATCCGCGCTGCACACCCGTAACTTCATGTAGATGCTGCTCACATACGGGCACGGGACCGATTCTTCCGAACGTACCGTGGCGACTCTCCACGCCGCCGCCGTCTCCTCGCTCGTGGACATCCGCACCGCGCCGGGCAGCAGGCGCAATCCCCAGTTCGCCCGCGCGGCCCTTGACGAGTGGCTGCCCGCGGCGGGCATCGCCTACCGCTGGGAGAAGCGCCTCGGCGGCTTCCGCCGGCCTGGCTCCGACAACCCGGACGTGGTGTGGCGCGAGGACATGTTCCGCGGCTACGCCGAGCACATGCGCTCGCCCGATTTCCTCGCCGCGATCGGCGCCGTGCTTTCTGAGGCGGAAGCCCGGCACTACGTCACGGTGATGTGCTCGGAGAGCCTCTGGTGGCGCTGCCACCGCCGCCTCGTCGCGGACTTCGCCGTCGTGGCCCGCGGCGTGGACGTCCGCCACCTGATGCACGACGGCCGCCTCGAAGAGCACCGTCCGACTCCCGGCGTCCGCCTCCGCGACGACGGCCTCCTCGTCTACGACGGCGGCCAGGAACAGCTCCTGTGATATATCGGCGTTGACCAGACCAACGGCGAGAGGAATGCCGCCATGCGCAAGGACCCCGACCCGAGTGCCGCCGAGCGTGACGCGCTCGGCCAGTTCCTCGACTTCCAGCGCGAGACGATCCTGCTCAAGACCGACGGCCTCGGCAAAGAACAGCTGGCGCGGAAGATCCCGACCTCCGATCTGACGCTCGCCGGGATCCTGTACCACCTGGCGCTCAACGAGGAAAGCTGGCTGGAGGTCCGCTTCCTCGGCCTGCCCGAGCGCGCCGACTGGCAGGGCGTGGACTGGGCCGCCGACCCGGACTGGGAGTTCCGCACCGCGACCACCATGGACCCGGACGTCCTGCGCCAGCGCTACCGCGACGCGTGCGACCGCGCCCGCCAGGCGGCGGCGTCGGCGGAAAGCCTGGACCAGTGGTCGGAGTTCGTGGATGACGAGAACGGCTGGCGGTTCACGCTCCGCTGGGTGCTGCTGCACCTGATCGAGGAGACCGCACGCCACGCCGGCCACGCGGACCTGCTGCGCGAGGCTATCGACGGCGCCGTCGGCGAATAGCGGGGCATCCGAATTCTCTGCGCGGCCCCGGAATGGTTACGATTACCCCCGGACCGATAAAGCGGTAGGCGCGCTATTACCGACGGGGGCGTGATCGGCGTGATACGTGGCCTCCAGCCTGAGGATCCCGAGTCTATCGGGCCATATCGGCTGCTAGGGCGGCTTGGCGATGGCGGGATGGGACGGGTATTCCTCCGCCTTTCCGCGGGCGGCAGGCTTGTGGCCGTGAAAGTTATTCGCGCCACGAAAGCGCGGCTTGTTCGTTCGTATCCGTTTTCGCGGCACAATTAACAGCCACACAGTTCCCCGCCCACTCCCATGGGCAGCATTCTGTCCGGTCCCGCATTCCCTGGTCAACGGAATCTCCGCGACACGGCCGCTTAGCATGGCGTTAATCTCTCCTGGGAATGCTGGGTCACGTGGGAAGCGCCTACTCAGACTGGCAAGGGCACGTCATCGTCTGCGGGCTGCCGGGCGTGGGCCTGCGGATCGTCGAGCAGCTGACGCTGTCCGGCGTGCCCGCGGTCGTCGTCGACGACGACCCGCACCCGCCGCTGGCCCGGCAGATCCAGGCCTGGGGCGTGCCGCTCGTCGCCGGCAGCACGCGCGCCGAGGAGACGATGATGAGCGCCGGGCTGCCCGGCGCCGTCGCGGTGATCTGCGCGCAGCACGACGACCTGCGCACGCTGGAGACGGCGCTGCTCGCCCGCAGGCTCCGCGCGGACGTGCGGGTGGTCGCGCAGATCACCAACCCCGCGGTCGGCCGCGCGGTCAAGGAGACCGGGGTCGCCGTGCTGGACGTGGCGGGGCTGTCCGCGCCGTCGGTGGTCGAGGCGTGCCTGCGCGAGGGGGTGCAGGAGATGACGCTGTCCGGCGAGCGCTTCCTCGCCGTGCGCGTCACCGCCCCGCGCGCCGCCAGCCTCCGCGAGCTGTACGGCGACCTCGCCCCGGTCGCGGTGGTGCCGCCGTCCGGTGACGTGCTGGTCTGCCCCGGGCGCGACACGCGGGTCAGGGCCGGTGACGAGGTGACGCTCATCGCCACCCCGGCTGAGCTCCGCGCCGCCGCCGTCCTCAGTTATTCGGAACGTACCCGTGCTTCCGCCCATCCGCGCGCCGCCCGCCGGAGCGTGGCCGGCTACCTCCGTGACGTCGCCCTGTCCCTGGCGCGCGCCGCCGACCGCAGGCTGGCGGTCGCGCTCGGCGCGCTGATCGGGGTGCTGATCGCCGCCACGCTCGTGCTGCGTTTCACCTATGAGCTGGCGGGTCCTGACCATCACATCTCGCTGCTCCAGTCGCTGTACTTCACCGTCGAGACGGTGACGACCGTCGGCTACGGGGACTACAGCTTCCGCACCGAGCCAGCGTGGCTGATCGGGTTCGCGATCCTGCTCATGATGAGCGGCGCCCTGTTCGTCGCGGTGTTCTTCGCGCTGCTCACCAACGTCGTGGTCAGCAGGCGGATCGAGGAGTCACTCGGCAGGCAGAAGATCACCGCGCTGCACGGTCACGTGCTCGTCATCGGCCTCGGCACGGTCGGCCTGCGGGTCGTCCAGCAGCTGCACGCGGCCGGCCGGGACGTCGTGGTGGTCGAGATGGACGAGCATAACAGGCACCTCGGCCAGGTGCGCACGCTCGGCGTCCCCATCGTGATCGCGGACGCGACGCTGCCGGAGGTGCTGCGCTCGGTGCGGCTGTCCGCCGCGTCCGCGGTCGCCGTGCTGACCAGCGACGACCTCGCGAACCTGGAGACCGGCCTGGCGGTCCGCGACCAGCTCGGCGCGCGCTGGCACACGACCCCGGTTGTGCTGCGCATCTTCGACCCGCAGCTCGCCCACTCGGTGAAGGACACCTTCGGGTTCATGAACGTGCGGTCGACCGCGGCGCTGGCGGCCCCGTGGTTCACCGGGGCGGCGCTCGGCCTCGAGGTGCTGTCCACGTTCTACGCCGGCGACGAGCCGCTGCTCGTCGCGCGGCTGACGGTCACCCCTGGCGGCGGTCTGCACGGCCTGAAGATGTTCGACCTGGCGGCCCGCACCCGGGTGCTGGCGATCCGCCGGGCGGCGGACCGGACGGAGCTCGAGCACCTGCCGCGGCGCACCACCCGGTTCCAGCCGGCCGACGACGCCTACCTGATCGGCCCCTACGAGGAACTGCTCGCGGTCCTGCGCCGCGACCGCCCGGCGCCGCACGCGGCGCCGGTCCAGGACAGTTCGCGGGATTGACGCGCCGCCATCCCGAGTGCATACTAAGTATGCGATACGCGGTATGCAGTACTCGGTATGTATCTTCCATCTCAGGAGTACAGCGCAGATGTCTATCCGCTACAGCCTCCTCGCCATTCTCGATGCCGGGCCACGGCACGGCTACGCGCTCAAGAGCGAGTTCGAGGCGGCCACCGGCAACGTGTGGCCACTGAACGTCGGCCAGGTGTACTCGACCTTGAGCCGTCTCGAGCGCGACGGGCTGGTGCTGGTCACCGAGGACGACGACGGCCAGAAGACGTACCGCATCAGCGACGCCGGGCGGCAGGACCTGCACCGGTGGTACGGCACACCGGTCGTCCGGGAGGTCGTGCCCCGCCAGGAGCTGGCCATCAAGCTGGTGTTCGCCATGCGAGCCGGACCCGAACGGGTCAGGGAGGTGGTGCAGCGCCAGCTCGTGGCCACGATGGCGTCGCTGCAGGAATTCACGAGACTCAAGGCCACCGCCGAGCGGGACGGGGACCTGGCCTGGTTCATGATGGTCGACGCCCTCATCTTCCAGGCGGAGGCGGAGGCACGATGGCTCGAGCTGTGCGAGGAGCGGCTGGCCGCGATGCCCCCGCGGCCGGTGCCCGCCCCCGAGGACGCCTCTCCGGCCCCCGACGTGGTGGTGGAGCTGTGATGAGCGTCTTGCGCATGGAGCGAGCCGGGCGCCGGTACGGGACCCCGCCGCGCGAGGTGACGGCGCTCGACGACGCCTCCCTGACCGTGCAGGCCGGCGAGATGCTCGCCATCATGGGCCCGAGCGGATCGGGCAAGTCGACCCTGTTGCAGCTGGCCGGCGGGCTCACCCGCCCCACCACGGGCCGTGTCGTGCTGTGCGGCACCGACCTGGGCACCGTGCGCGACGCCGAGCTGTCGCTGGTGCTGCGCCGCCGGGTCGGGTTCGTGTTCCAGGACGTCAACCTCCTGGCCGCGCTGACCGCCGCCGAGAACGTGTCGCTGCCGCTCGAACTCGACGGCGTGCGGCCGCGCCGGGCCATGGCGACCGCGCGAGCGCTGCTGTCCTCGCTCGATCTCGACGACGTCGCCGACCGGCTGCCCGCGCAGATGTCGGGCGGGCAGCAGCAGCGGGCGGCCGTCGCCCGCGCGGTGATCGGCGGCCGGTCGCTGCTCCTGGCCGACGAGCCCACGGGCGCGCTCGACTCCCTGAGCGGTGAGTCGGTGATGCAGCTGCTCCGCGCGCAGACCGACAACGGCTCCGCCGTCGTCCTGGTGACCCACAACTTCCGGCACGCGGCCTGGGCCGACCGCATCCTCTGCCTGCGTGACGGCCGGCTGATCGACGAGGTGCGCCCGCCGGCCGGCCCGGAGAGCCTGCTCAGAAGGGAACGCGTGTGACCGAGTCAGCGGCGGCGGGCGTTGTCCTCGCCGGGGTCGAGAAGACGTACCACTCGGGGCGGGTCCCGTTTCGCGCCCTGCGCGGCATCGATCTCGAGATCCGGGCGGGCGAGATGGTCGCGATCGTCGGCCCGTCCGGCAGCGGCAAGACGACCATCGTGAACCTGATCGCGGGCATCGACCGGCCGTCGGCCGGGACGGTGACGGTGAACGGCACCCGGCTCGATCTCCTGCGGGAAGAGGACCTGGCCATCTGGCGACGGGCGAACATCGGCCTGGTGTTCCAGTTCTTCCAGCTCATGCCCACCTTGTCGGCGCTCGACAACACGATGCTCCCGATGGAGCTGGCGCGGCGGGGATCGCGCAGAAAGCGGCAGGCGCAAGCCAATGCCCTGCTGTCGTCCGTGGGATTGACCAGCCGCGGCGGCCGCCTCCCCGTGGAGCTGTCCGGCGGAGAACAGCAGCGGGTCGCCCTGGCCCGGGCGATGGCATGCCGGCCGCGGATCCTCATCGGCGACGAGCCGACGGGGAACCTGGACAGCGAGACGGCCAGGGAAATGTTCGGCCTGCTTGCCGACCTCAACGCGGCCGGGACGACCGTGATCTTCGTGACCCACGACCCGGGCCTCGCCACGCTGGCATCGCGCCTGGTCACCGTGCGTGACGGCCGCATCGAGGCGTCATGAGCGCGCTCTCCCGCA
>Ga0335074_10015841_pt1 | contig 10608 bp, 12 predicted proteins | sample Lox_Sample_23_FD_206715 | JGI IMG/M metagenome (GOLD analysis project Ga0335074, IMG submission 206715) | Soil microbial communities from Loxahatchee National Wildlife Refuge, Florida, United States - Lox_Sample_2.3 | ecosystem: Environmental > Terrestrial > Soil > Wetlands | place: USA...
GACTGCAGCTAAATCACATTCGGAAAAGCAACGTCATTAAAGGAAATGAGAAGAGACCGAGCGTACAGAATATTAAATTTGCATCATGCCGTTGAGATCGTCGAGAGCTGTGGGGAACAGATATTGTGAAATTTACGAAATCACGAGATCGCAAAAATGGTACATTTACATTTACAATCTTGGAATTTGAACGAATCGAGATCAATTTGAGAACGATAAATAGCTCCCACGCAGCCATGAACTATATATAGCAAGAGACGATTGTAAGCAAACACATCCAGTAGCGAGAAAATATACAGCTGACGCCTCAGACGAAGAAGTCTGGAAAATCATTTACCGAGCACTACTCGGTGCAGCTACTTGCTCTATTTCCGGATCTGGTTCTCGCCTGTTGCCTCGCTTCCGTACATCTTTTGAAATTGAATGAACGATGTCTTTAATGTCATGACGCCCTTCCAAAATGGGAAGAAGTCCGACTCTAGCTCGTTAGCAGCGTCTTAGGACACCAAAAAACCCGAATAACGAGAGAAATATTCAAAACTTGATAAGCTCCCGAAAAGCCAATTCATCCGACTTCGCTTTCACAACACATCCTCCAAACTGACCAGGCTCATCGTCGATTGTTTACTACTATGCGAGTCTGTCGGTTCTTGATGCTGTCTCACCGAACTAGGTCTTGATTGTCCGCCATGGTGAGACCAACGAAAACGTAATTCAATCTTTATTGGCTTGCTAACAGTCAGAGGGCGGGAATTATTCAAGGGAGACTAGGTCGTCCGACTGCCCGTTTTATTGATTGTAGATACCAAACTGAACGATAATGGCATAAAGCAATCATGTCTAGTCGGAGAAGCGCTTTCGTCGGTCAAGTTCACTCGTGCGTATTGTAGCCCACAAATACGAGCCTATCAGGTGCGATGTTGCAATTCTCGACTAATGAATGTCTAGACATTCGATGAAATTGACAAATGCAACCTTCACCCCATGCCGACGTGCATTCAGCACATTGGCATCCAAGAATATCATTGTGGCAGACTACAAGGCCATACCAAGAAGGAGGGAAGGGCTATTGCTGAATGGGAAGGAATTTCTTATGAAGCTTTTCGCTTTCAAGGCGGCGCAGAGGTTTCTTCCCTCTTATCTCTGTATACGTAATTGACTTGCATAGTCGAAAGCAGATGTTCGCCACCGCATCGGGGAGTTCTGGGAGAAAGAAGTACTTTCTCTACGTGCAACAGGAGCTATCGTTCTCATCGTCACTCACGGCGGAATTATTGGCCGTTTGAGGGAGTATCTCGAAGCGGAAAATTACGCCATAAGCGATTCGGCAAGGTCAGAAAACGACGGATCATGGAAAGCAGAATTGAGAAATTGTTCGATATTAGAAGTTGTTATTCCTGCTGATGGTGTTGGCGAGATTGTTCGCAACGGAGATTATAAACACCTTCTGACTGGGACTGTTGATGCCAGCAGACTGAAAAACAGTACAGGGGAAGAATAGCAGTGTGAAGACGGACCACAGTCGGCTTTCCCCCGTCTGTATTCTCTATTTGATAGCGATAGCCTACTGTATTCTTGTCAATCTGACTGGTTGAATCATTCTCTCAAATTTTGCGACCGTTCTTCAAGTTCTTAATTAGTTTTTATTTCCGCGAAACCGACCGCGAGTAAAACCAAAATTTGCAACTGTGACTCCTATCTAAACAAGAAACATCAATTCGGTCTGCTGCTCCGCCCTAGGGACATGTTCAAACCGATTGTGAATTGCCTCCTTGGAATGCTCACATATTGCATGTTGTGGTTGAAGGTGGTTCGCGATCTTCAAATTCGAGTAACGCAATTGACCTAACTCTTCGTCGATTATAATTAGGCGGTAAATGATAATGGCCATGGGGACTCGTTAATTATTTAACGTGACTGGACGTGTTCGATTTGAAGGAAATTCTGAGCTAATTTGGGCATTGATCAGATCAATCAATCGATCCGTCGCGCAAAGGGCGACCGAAAGAAAGGGGCACGAAGATTGGTGCAAAGGACGAGTATATGGACAAAGATTCAGAGAAACAAGAACAGCATGGAGCTCAGCAAGATAGTGGTGGGGACCTTGCAGCAAATCTTCAAAGTCTGAGTTTGTGCACGCCATGAGAAGGATTAGCGGAATCTAGCGAGTCTAGCAGTGTCCCCCTTCCTGCTGAACAACCGAATCAATAACAGCCGTCCGACCTACCTATTCCTTCGTCAGGAACGACTGGAACTGATATCCCAACTCCTTCTCCAGCAAGCATCCAAATTCCGAACCCCAAGCCGCTCCGCACATCGACAGGTCGCATTGCGGAACCTGCAGAAGACTACATTGTCGCAACATCCCTCCCCCCTGACAGATTAACACCTCCCACCATCAAACTTCTCATCTTGGACTTGAACGGAACGTTACTTCACCGTCCCCGCAACCCCGCAAAGGATCGTGATTCGGACATGCTTCAAGCTTCACGGGCACCTGTCCTACGTCCGCATCTCCAAGAATTCATGTCCTACGTGTTCAAACACTTCAAAGTCATGTTTTGGTCCAGCGCTACCCCACGAAACGTCGATTCCATGATTGCAGCAGTAACAACTCTCGAACAACTCTCCAAACTGGTCGCCACGTGGGCTCGTGATACCCTCGGCCTCTCGCCAGAAGATTACAATAAAAAATCCATCGCCTTCAAGGATCTCCAACAGGTGTTTGCGGATAGTGGGATTAGGAAGACAGCAGAGGAAAGTGGAGATTGGGATATCGGTTCTACCATCTTGTTGGATGATTCGGTTATCAAGGCTTCGTTCCAACCAAACAATCACATCTGTGTGCCAGAATTTGTCGGTGGAGAGCAGGATAATGCGTTATGGCAGGTTGCAGGCTATTTGGAAGAATTGAGATATCAAGGTCATGTCGCGAGGTTTATTAAACAGAATCCGTTCAGAATGGGAGAAGGTTGGAATGGCGTATGTATAGACTCGCTTGAATCGTGAATTCTTGCATATTTAGAATGGAGGATCTTTGAAAAATTGGGTAGTATAATGTAGTCGATCTATCGAAAACTGGAATAGTCAATTTACTGCTATTTGGTGTAGTCCGGCGGCTGTTTCCAATCTACTTCATTACCATGAAATTTCCAATCTCAATTGCCCATGCTGAAATACCACCGCGAAACAGACCTATTGTTCCGCGGAAATTGTTTCCACACCAAATGGAATACCTGCAACATTAGAGTTTGAAGAGAATCGGTCTTACTGGTTGCACCACCAGACCATATCACCAGGATCGTACTGGTATGCACACAAAATTTTCAACTGCAGTACAGCCGTGCAAGAAATACTGGACACAAGCCAAGAAGTAGGAACGAAAGCCGGGGATGAAGTCTTAGAAGTAATTGTTGTAGTTGAAGTTGCCTTCAAAGAAAGTTAAAGTTTCGCGTCGCTCTCGTACATCCAGGTTCAGATTGAGCAATCGATGAGAATTCTTAGCGATCTCCGTAACTTCGATGAACGGAATTATGTTATCATTTTCGTATTGGAGAAGTTCGAGGACATGCTTTTCCCTAGGAATACATTTGTCGGAACTCTTGCTCTTGAGATATCAACCCTTCGATTAGATCTATTGAAATTAGTACTCCCATCAAACTTGGACAAAACTGTTCCTCTCACACTCTAGCAATTCAGCTCCAGTAGCCAGGAAAACCGATGCAAACAAGAAAAACAAAGACACCTGGCGTCATCCAAATGTCGCTTGAACTTGATGATCCACCAAGAGAGTCTGAATTTGAATGAAGTGGACTCAACGAATGTCTGTTGTGCAAAGGTGAATGAATGACTTCTGTTGGATTAAAGAAAAACGCAAATTTGCATAAATAACGACGTAACTCGCCTGGTGATAACCCTAACCCCTTTCGCTTTTTCCGCCTATAGTCTATGCAGTACTAAAAGCCAAAGCGCCTTTCCGCTATAGAGGTCAGGCTTCTCCTTATTTCACTACTAGTACCTCATTCTCTTTCTACTTTCACAGCCTCCGTTTGCGCGCGACGTCCAGTATTATCAGTTTACGCATCCCAAGTGACAAAAGTCGAAGCCGGCAACCTTGGACGTGATGGGAAATTCCACAAGCACTGAACCCGTTGTCCAAGTTGTCACAGAAAAGAGTCGAAAACTTCAGACTTTTCTTGACAGCCACTATACTAAGAACACACCTATGATCGATCCTAGACTCATAGGTGAACATCACTGGGCCACTGGCAGTAAATATATAAGATATTGTGGAAGGATCGATTCTGGGGCTTCCGGGGAAGTTCATCATGTATAATCTCTCCATTTTCCCCTATTTTCTGTCTTTGTTTCTGCCTTTTCTCCTCCTCTTAATCAAAGGTAATACTGATTGTAGATTTACCATACTATCAAGAAGCGGGTATCTAATTGGTTTGGAGACAATCATTAACTGTTTCAATAGGAGTTTGCAAGGAAACTGATTAGAGTACCATCAGGAACCAAACAAGATATCGATGCCGCAATTGCTAATGAAATCAGAGCCATTGAAAAGCTCTGCAAAGATGCGCACCCTAATATCATCACAATTCTTAAACATGGATGGTTGAATAATGATCAGTATTACTTTTTCGACATGGAGTTGTGCGCCATGAACCTTGCAAATTTTATCGATGCAGACCTCAAAACGATCGTGGGATCTCAGTATTTGAATCCAGCTTGCCTGGAGGATGGTTTGGAATGTCTCACTCTCTGGAGAATTATGCATGATATCACGAACGGCCTGGCATATATTCATCGCCATCGGGAACTTCATCGAGACATAAAGCCTCGCAACGGTTTGCAAACTCCCTTACAAGCTAAAATTGATTTTTAGTGCTTTTGTCTGTACTGGATAATTCCTGGAAGATAAGTGACTTCGGTCTCGCTTCGGAGGGTACGTCAAGATTCGCATATACCACTAAGTTTTCTCGTGGCACCGAATGCTATCGAGCTACAGAACTAGTGAGAGACCATGTGGGCAGCGTTACTCAAAGTAGCGACATTTGGGCTTTGGGGTGTATTCTTTATGAGCTCCTGTTCAAGATCAAAGCTTTTCCCAGCGATTATCATGTGTTCGATTACATTCACACCAAACACCTCCCGACAATTCATCAGCTCTCAGGAAGTAAACGGCTATTGAGTTATATTAGGGAACTTATCTATCGCATGTTGGAGATTAACTGGTGGCACAGGCCATCAGCATCCGATGTCTTAGCAGCCTTAGAGTCTGTTTCTGATCCGACTTTCATGGTGCTTGTCTGTGACCCAGAACCAGAAGTTTCTGGGTCTGAGTCCAGCCGCCAAGTTGACGACTCCGGTACTCGGTTCACCACAAGCTTGCTGGCCAATAGTCCAAATCACTCACAAGCACAGGAAGGCTACGACGAGTTGATGCCACTGTCATTCCTCAAGACGAGCTTTCAGGACGAGGATGAAAGATGGGAAACTATCCACTGGACTCCCTGTTGGTAGTGACTCTGACGGCACTTGCTAACTGGTGCAGTAGGCGTTGTGGGACGGTTTTGGATGGTAACAACATTCATCCAGTTGAAGAGTCGACAAAGACTAAATATGATTGCGACTGTCCCGATCAGCGCCCCGACATTCGCTGGGAGTTTGTTTTTGTATCCCAAGTTCCCAGCGGCGAGGGTACACCAACCCTCAAGCTAGCCCGAGAGCGACCAATCACGACTGACAGCCGTTCGATTGAAACTACCCCGCCATATGGAGATCAATATGTGGCAATCCCCGTTGGACCCAGCACTACAGGATCTGGAAATGGGGTTGGGACAGCTCCTGCGGAATCAGCCACTATGTCGAGCACTAGCAACCAGATCGCAAATTCGGCTTCTAACCAAGCACCAAGCCTAGGCGATCTAGCCGGTCGGCCAGATGGAAGAGGTGAAAATTTCGCCAATGCCACTCTCAAAGCCATTATCATCAAAGCTCAACCTCACCACAACGACCAAAGCCTCGGCCATCTCACCCGCGCTCAACTCGTAAAGCATGTCGACGACCTGATTGCATGGTGGAGACGCGCAAATCCGCAACAGGCAACCCAAATACAACAAGCCAGCGCAACTCTGCCTCAAGAAACGCAACAACAGCAGCAGGTGCAACAACTTGCTCCATCACGATTTCCCTTTTCTCTCCGAGCTCAAGCGTCTGTCGCATCGGCGGCAGCTTCTGCAGAAGCTCTAGAAAAGGCGATAGGTCAGTGTTCATGTTGTTGTGATGCTCAACAGAATGCTGCGTTTGCTCCCTGTGGTCATTTTTGGGCGTGTACAAGATGTGCCCATAAGTTGTACGATCAAGGAAGAGGGAAATGTCCTGTATGTCGCATTCCAATACAGACATATCTCAAGATCGTCCAAGAGGAGAATGTGATAGGTCAATGTTCATGTTGCTGTGATGCTCAACAGGATGCTGCGTTTGCTCCCTGTGGTCATTTGTGGGCGTGTACAAGATGTGCTCATAAGTTGTATGATCAAGGAAGAGGGAAATGTCCTGTATGTCGCACTCCAATACAGACGTATCTCAAGATCGTCCAAGAGGTACCGGATGAGAGTGGCAAATACCTATTAGAAATGTTTCTTCAAACGAACGGACAGGAAGGTTAGCGCCAATGAAGTGTATAAGGACAAAGAGTCTGAGACACGCGAACAACATGTTAGTGCCCATCAATCCGATGGTCGAGGGGACCTTGCAGAAGATCTTCAAAGTCTGAGTTTGTCCGGAGTATCGCCATCCAGCGAGTCCAACGCCATGGTTCAAAAAGGTTCGTAACCGAACTGGCCTGTTGAGTAATCTGGCAACATCTTGATTCAACTTTCAATGCTTCAATTTACCACGACGTTGCGAAGAACATATGCGAACCGATCAGACGCTCCAGTTGTCTTCGAGCCGCTTCAAAAGGCAATGCAGTCATGTGAAAAAGAAATAGATGGAAACTTGGACAGCAGGAGGTTACGAAGATTGCGTCTGGCGCCTTTGGCGACGTCCACAAAGTATCAAGAGACGAGGAATATAGAGTAGGCAGATATATAGGCCAATGGTCTGATTACGATTGTAAATAAAGGATTTATCTAATATACGTCCCTCAACTACGCCCCGAGTCAATCCAACTTATATCTCATCTTCATTTCTGATCGACTTCTCCACTTAAACCTTCGACTCTTTCGATTTGAATACTCGTGGAATCGTCAAAATAATTACGTCGAGCATATTTAAACCACCCAACAACCCCCAAAACCCCCAATACCAACACCACAATGGAACGCGCATGACTGCCGCTGGAGAGGGAAATGTCGCTGTAGCAGAACATTCCAAGAACCATCGCATCGACTACCACCAAGATGGACAGACCGACGTAAGGACGTATACACGATGCAACGAAACCCAAAACCAACAGCGCCAAACCAGACAAACAAAACGTTGGGAAGACGTACACTGCTAGGCCTTTGCTGGGGTCAGCTTGCGGCACACCAGCAGCGACGAAAACAAATACGGCAAATAACATTCCGGAGAATCCGGCGCCCACCATAATGAGGGCTGAAATCCAATCGCGAGCCTCTGATCGCGTCGAGACCATTTAATTAGTTTGGAGTAATTGAGAGGCGAGACGAGTCGTTTCAAGTTCACGATGCGAAGGCAGCTCTCGATTTATAGACAATCTGAAATTTGGCGGCGAGGGATTGAAATAGGCCATATAAATGAATAGAATGCTTTGCCAGTAAACCTGTCGCTACTAACGAGGCTATGCAACAAAATAGAAACAGTGTGTGTGGCTGTGTCTGCTGGCAGCAACCTTATATAACCTGAGCATCGATCAATCATTTACTTCAATTACGTGGCCTCACACTTACGCTAGATGCCGAACAGCCAAGAACCCAGGTGCATTCGCGAGGTTCAAAGTATTTAGCTACCTCTTTTATTTTCATTACACCGCCTCGGGAAATCGCGCGAAAGAGCCTCGCGTTGATCGCAAAGGAGATTGTCACATTATCCATAATCCGATAAGTGCGGCGCCAGCCAAAATAAAGTTTCCAATCAAAATTTGTTCGTCCCACCGCTTTATTCGGCGACTTTCGTGCTCCAGGCCGATATCGGAATACATTTCGCAGTGTTGCACCGGTCACAACGAACTCCGCAGATACAAGCAAATGACTCACAACCACAACCACACGGTTTCAGATCATTGATTTCGCGGCTAGAGCCATCTCAAAAGAGTCTGGATATGGCTCCTTTGCTCGAGTTCTGGTAAAGCTAGCAGGCGGGGATAAGAGTCAGATGTGAAAGAAATTGTGTGAGAAATCGTAGTTTCTTGGAGATGTCAGCGGCGCCAATCTTGGAAACGATCACAATGGCATTGGAAGAATAGCATTTTCTTTGACAGATGTTGTGAAACCATTAAAGCGGGAAGCTATATGAAGGTGAAAGGTGATGTGTCCAACGGAATACAATTGTACAACTAATTTGTAACTAAAAACGAAAGATAATCGATATTACAAATGACCAATATCTTGAAGGTTCCTCCATGCGAGTGAAGTCATACTTGTTTCTCTGTGAGCTTCACGTCATCTTTGCCAGTATCGCTCATCTCCGCCACTTTGCCCTGTCCCATCTTCTTTGTGAATTCTTCCAAAACCTCCACGAGATCAGGAGGATGTGTGACATCGTCGCCCAGCCATTTTTCAAAAAGGAAAATCCCAATAAACCAGAATGGAACCAAAATCAAGAGAGCAAGCCCAAAAATCCCTGCAATCCTATGACCAATAGCAATAAGAACGGCATCCAAGACAACGAATCCGGCTATAAGCAACACAACTATCGAGAACGTATGGATGTAACAGACAATCAGCCTTGCCTTCGATAGATCATCTGAGGACTCAAATCGGCGTAGAAGCCAATGAACTCCAATGCCGATGAACAAACTCGCTGCGAACAAAATGAAGGCACCGGAAAGGAGATCGGTGATGTGCTGATAATTGTCAAAGGAAGTTGGGACGGCGAAGAGCGTTCCAAACGTGAAGGCGCCGGCAAAAGTAGCGACGGTCGTCATCGACGTGGTATACGCGATCAAGGAGTCTGACGGAACCCTCGAGGCTGCGTGTCTTGGGCGCCTGGTAGCCGTAGCCTGATAATGTTAAAGTAGATTTGGCATTGGAATTTACGGTAACCCTCACTTGTGCCATACTGTTCTCAAATGATTCAAGGATAATAGATTGACTGCTGAAGGAGTTGATTGCGAAGGCGGGACTTGTGAGCTCCGCGTAATCGGCTATTTATAATGCTATCCCAATACGAGCGTCAAGGCCTTTTGATAGAAAGGCCACAGGGGTCACATGGGTAATATGTGACTCCTAATTGGTGACTTACTCCCCACGGCTAATACCGGGGGGAATATCCGCCGTAACTTTAAACTTAAAGTTGACCATTCAGAAGGACGAGGCACCAAAATTAGACGGTGAACTGCGCCTGAACCGGCACAAATCGGTCGCATGACCAGACTGTGCCGGACATCGGTCGCTTAGTTTCGCCAGGCGAACTCGTTATCTCCCCGGTTGCTGCAATTAATGTGCGACCTCGCAATCCGGTTGCCCTTGAAATGCGAAATCGGACGGCTGGACAAAATTGTGCCTCCATCCGCCACCATTTGATTTCGTCCAGACCCCGGTCCGAAGCATCCAACTCGCCCTGTCTGAATAACATCCCATTGTTCGGCTTGCTTCACATACGCAATAAATCTATCCATCGTTGGACTAGTGACACGTTCCTTTTCCTTTTGGGAAACGCTCTTGCGCAAACTTGTGACGTGGGTTCAGAATTGGCAGTGAGTTCCTGTCTTCCCTCCGCAACTAACATTGTGAAAGGCCAGGTGGAACCCACCAACAGAGATTGTGTCGACACTTGCCTTCACGTTAGATTTGCATTCAATGGCAAAATGCCTTCGTACAATTGCATCTGACTGCGCTTTTCCCATATTGCCGTAAATTACTCCGCGCCCGTTCGCCTTTGTTTCATCCACCAATCACGATGGCCGAAATTCCGCTAGCTTCGTGAGCCGCCTCAGACGCAAGTACGCAAGCTTCATCACATCAATACAGGCTTCGACTCCAAGATCTCAAGTCATGTTAACCCCTGTTCACGCCCTTCACACTCGCCACTTCTATCCGATTGGAAACACCCCGGCTGTTTCGCTTCTCAGTCACCAACCTCCCGGAAAAGAAGCTGTTGACATGCTCCTCCTCGGATGCGGCGACGCTCGTAACATCTTGTACACAGTGTTCTGCAACGAAAATGGTGGACTCATCTAAGATCTTGTACTAAATTTAGATGCCTTGAAAGCCAAAAAGTTGTCGTTTAGTTGTTGCGATATCGAACCTGCGATCCTCGGTACGATTATTCGTTGTCATGCTAATTCTCGCAGCTCGAAACATTTTGCTCTTGAGTTGGCTACTGGACTCAGATCCTATCGACGATAACATGAACGCTCGAAATTGGCAGGCATATTATAACGTTGTGGTCACCTCGGAGATTTCCAAGGCCATT
>Ga0335074_10015842_pt1 | contig 10608 bp, 10 predicted proteins | sample Lox_Sample_23_FD_206715 | JGI IMG/M metagenome (GOLD analysis project Ga0335074, IMG submission 206715) | Soil microbial communities from Loxahatchee National Wildlife Refuge, Florida, United States - Lox_Sample_2.3 | ecosystem: Environmental > Terrestrial > Soil > Wetlands | place: USA...
GCCGGTCGGCTTCGTCTCCTACGGCGGCATCGCCGCGGGCACCCGCGCGGTGCAGCAGCTCAAGCAGGTGCTGACCACGCTGCGGATGTTCCCGGTGTTCGAGAGCGTGAACATACCGTTCCACACCCAGTTCCTCGATGAGGACAGCGTCCTGGTGCCGAACGAGATCATGGAGCAGGCCGCCGACGCGATGCTGACCGAGCTGGCCCGCACCGAGGCGGCGCTGCGCCCGCTGAGGTCGTCCTAAGCGGGCAGCGGCCGATCGTGCACGATCCGCTTCATGACCAGCGTTGAGGTCATGCGCTGCACGCCGGGCAGCGCGGTCAGCCGGTCGTCCTGCAGCCGCTGGTACGCGGCCAGATCGGTGGTGACCACGCGCAGCAGGTAGTCGGGGTCGCCGAAGAGCCGTTCGGCCTGCACCACGTTCGGGATCGCGGCGAGCCCGTCCTCGAAGCTCATCAGCGTCTCCCGGTCCTCTTGGCGCATGGTCACCAGCACCAGCGCCTCGAAGCCCAGGCCGACGGCCTCGGCGTCCACCACCGCGCGGTAGCCGCGGATCGCGCCGCTGCGCTCCAGCGCGCGGAGCCGCCGGTGGCATGGCGAGATGCTGAGGCCTACCTGCGCTGCGAGTTCGGTGACGGTCAGGCGCCCGTCCTGCTGCAGAGCAGCAAGGATTTTGCGGTCTAGCGCATCCATGGAGATTATTCTTCCACTGAAGAGCGGCAAAGCGACATTATTGAGAAACACATTCGCCCTGATCGGGGATAGTTTTCTGGCATGGCTGCCGGTTCCGTCGTCGCGTTCTGGGCGGTTGCCCTCCTGCTGATCATGGTCCCGGGGGCCGACTGGGCGTTCGTCATCGGCGCTAGCCTCCGGGGCCACTCGGTGGTTCCCGCCGTCAGCGGCCTGGTCCTCGGCTACGCCGGGGTCACGATCGTCGTGGCGGCCGGCGTCGGTGCGATCGTGGGCAGGTCTCCCGCGCTGCTCACCGTGCTCACCGTCGTCGGCGGCTGCTACCTGATCTGGCACGGGGCTACAACCTTCGCCAAGCCGTCGGCACCTCTGACCGCGGCGGCAACGCCGCCGGCCGCCGGCGCTCCCGCCGGAACCCCGCCCGCCGGGACGGGCCGAGCTCCCGCCGGAACCCCACCCGCCGGAACCCCGCCCGCCGGCACGGGCCGAGTTCCCGCCGGAATCCCACCCGCCGGGACGGCCAGATCCGTGCTCGTCAGGGGCCTGGGCGTGAGCGCGCTCAACCCCAAGGGCCTGCTGATCTTCCTTGCCCTGCTGCCGCAGTTCACCAACCCGCGCTGGAGCTGGCCGCTCACCGCGCAGCTCGGCCTCCTCGGGCTGGTCTTCGCGGCGACCTGCGGTGCGTTCTACCTGAGCCTGGGGTCCGTGGCGCGGAAGGTCCTGGACGCCAGGCCAGCCGCCGCCGTTGCCGTCACCCGGTTCTCCGGTGCGGCGATGGTCGTCATCGGCGCGCTACTGCTCGTCTGGCACTGACTCGCGGGCCGCCGCCTCGACGATCCGCAGCAGGTCATCGACGTCCGCCTCGAACTCGGCGTCCCAGTCCGCCGGTGCGCTGAGCCAGCGGATCACGGCCTTGTGCCCGGGCAGCGGCGCGTCGCCCAGCAGGCCACGGCGGGCCCGGACGTAGCTCTCCGCGCTCCCGAAGCGGCCACCCACCTCCGATGCGCCGTAGCCGAGGGCGAGGGTGGTGATCAGCCGCTCCAGGCGCGGGACCGCGGCGGGCGGGACCCCGGCGTCGAGCAGGGTGGTGTAGAACAGGTCGACGCCGCTGGCGGACTCGAAGGTGGCCGAGGGGCGGGAGAACACCAGCGTCGCCGCCCACGGGTGCCGGTGAGCGAGCTGCCGGGCGCCACGCAGCAGCAGGCGCAGCCGCTGCCGCCAGTCAAGGTCCGCATAAGACGCCGGGCGCCCGTCGGCGACCATCTGGCCGACCGCCCGGCCGAGCATGCCGTCGAGCAGCGCCGCCTTGCTCCCCACGTGCGGGTAGAGCGCCATCGGCGTCACTCCGGTCCGTTCGGCGAGCGCCCGCATGGACACCGCCTCGAGGCCCTTGCTGTCGGCCAGTTCCAGCGCCGCGTCCAGGATCTCTTGCTTGCGGTCCGACATGACTCTACACTGTAGATCTATACGATGTAGATCACAAGTTGGAGGTTGCCGCGATGCTGATCGCTCAGGGGCTGGTGAAGCGGTACGGCGGCCGGCGCGCGCTCGATGGCTTCGACCTGGAGGCTCTGCCGGGCGAGATCGTCGGCCTGATCGGGCACAACGGCGCGGGCAAGTCGACGTTTGTCGAGGTCGTCACCGGTCTGGTCCGCCCGGACGCGGGAACGGTGCGGGTCGGCGGCGTGGACGTGCTGAGAGACCGGCGTGCGGCGCGCGCGCTGACCGGGGTCGCGCCCCAGGAACTGTCGCTGTACGCCAGCGCGACCGTGCGGGACAACCTGCGGCTGTTCGCCGCGCTGGCCGGGCTGCGCCGGCGCGCGCAGCGGCTGGCCATCGACCGGGTCGCGGAGGAACTGCAGCTGACCGGTCTTCTCGGCCAGCGCGCCGGCGTGATCTCCGGCGGCCAGCAACGGCGGGCCCAGGCCGCGGCAGCGCTCGTCGGCGGCGCGCCGCTGCTGCTGCTCGACGAGCCGACCGCGGGCGCGGACCCGGAGACCCGCGCATCCCTGCTAGGGGCGATCCGCCGCCGCGCGTCCGACGGCGCCGCCGTTCTCTACACCACCCACTACCTGCCCGAGCTGGCCGATCTTGGCGCCACCATCGCCGTCGCCAGGTCCGGGCGGATCATCGCCCGCGGTGACCGGGACTCTCTGATCACCGGGCTGCCCGGGGAACTGCGACTGCGCCTCGACGCCGCGGGCGCGGTATACCTGCCGCCCTCCATCGCCGGGCGTGCCCAGACGGTGGACGGCGAACTGCGGATCACCAGCACCGACCCGCCCGGCGACCTCGCGGCGCTGCTCACCGCCGGATGCTCGCCGCTATCCGTCGACGTCCGCCGGCCCGACCTTGACGATCTCTACTCGGTCCTGGCCCTGGAGGCTTCCCGTGTCTGAATCCGTCTACCGCATCCGTGCGGTCGCCCGCCACAACACGATCCTGCTGCTCCGTGAGCCCGGGCCGCTGCTCGGCAGGCTGATCCTGCCGCTGCTCTTCCTCACGCTGCTGCACCCGCTGTACCAGACGGCGCTGGTGCCGGGCTCCGGCATCGGCCAGGCCGTGATCGCCACCCTGGTCACGTTTTCTCTGCTCGGGCTGTCCATCGTGAGCGGCTCGATCCTGGTCGAGCGGATGTGGCACACGTGGGAGCGGGTCCGCGCGACCGCCGCGCGCCCGGCCGAACTGCTCGCGGGCAAGGCGGTCCCGGTGATGGCGGCGGTGCTCCTGCAGCAGGTGCTGATCATCGGCTTCGGCGCGGCGGCCTTCGGGCTGGCCGTACCTGGGCCGCCGCTTCTCGCGCTGGCCGTTCTGGCCTGGACGCTGGCCTTGCTCGGCATGGGCGCCGCGATCGGCGTGCTTGCCCGCAGCCTCGGCGAGATGTCGGTCATCTACGACGTTGGCGGCATGATCCTGAGCAGCCTCGGAGGGGCGCTGGTTCCGCTGTCCGCGATGCCGGCCTGGGTGCGGCACGTCGCCCCGGCCTCGCCCGGCTACTGGGCGGTGTCCGCGCTCAAGGACGCGCTCGCCGGCCACGCGCCGGGCACGCTGCGGGCCTGCGCGGTGCTCGCCGGGTTCGCGGTGGCCTTCGGCCTGCTGGCCGCCGTGCGGGTCGGCCGCAGCGCCGCTCGCTCGACCCGCATGTGAGAATCAGCCACACGGCTCAGCGGCAGGAAGCGGTGCGCCATGAGCGACATCGTCGAGCAGTACACGATCAGGCCGATTCCGGACTCGGCGCGGCACGGCAGTGCGCGCGGCCTGCTCCCGTTCTGGTTCACGGTCAACGCGTCGGTGTACACGATCGGCCTCGGCGTCTTCGCCGCACTCTTCCGCCTCGGCCTGTGGCCGACGATCGCCGCGATCGTGGCGGGCGCCGCCGTCGGCGGGGCGTTCATGGCCGCTCATTCCGTCCAGGGCCCGCGGCTCGGCGTGCCGCAGCTGGTCCAGAGCCGCGCCCAGTTCGGCTTCTATGGCGCGCTGCTGCCAAACGCGGCGATGTGGCTGCTGTTCCTCAGCTACCTCGTCGGGGCGCTTTTCACGGCGGGTGCGACGCTGGCCGGGCTCTGGCACATCAGCTTCGCCCAGGCGCTGATGGTCGCGTGCTTCGTAACCTGGCTGCTGGCGGTCTTCGGCTACCGGGTCCTGCACGGCGCAAGCCGGGTGATAGCCGTGGCCGCGCTGGTCATGGCCTGCGTGCTGCTGGCCCGCCTGGCTCAGCGCCTCAGCGGTGCCCCGGCCGAACCGACCGCCTTTCACGTGTCGACCTGGCTGTCGTGCTTCTCGAGCATGGTCGTGGCACAGGTCGCCTGGTCGCCGTATGTCGCGGATTACTCGCGGTACCTGCCGGCCGCTACCAGGGCCAGGCAGGCGTTCTGGCATACCTACCTGGGCAGCGTGACCGGTGCGGCGATCTTCGCCAGCATCGGGGCGATGGTGAGCACGCTCATGGTGCGCACTCCCGGGAGCGACCCGGTCAGCTACCTGTCCACGCTGCTGCCCGGCGCCGCGTGGCTCGCCGTGATCGTGCTGTTGCTCGGCACCGTCGCCGCCGCTACGGCCAACGCGTACAGCTCGGTGCTCGCCGGCCTGGCGATCGGCTCGAGGAGCGGCGGCGCGGCCCCGGCACCGGTGGTCAGGGGCCTCGGTGCCGGGGTGATCATGGCGGTCGCCGGCTACCTCGCCTCCGGCATCTCGGGCACGCTGCTGATCGACATCACCAATCTCGCCGCACCCCTGATCTACCTGGTGATCCCGTGGTCCGCCATCAACCTCGCTGACTACTACCTGGTCCGTCGTGGCCGCTACGACGTCAGGGCCCTGCTCCTTTCCGGTGGCAGGAACCGTGACGTCAACTGGCGCGCGATGCTCTCGTTCCTGGCCGGCCTGGCGGCCGAGGTTCCCTTCGCCGATTCGCTGTACCCGGCGTTCGAGGGCCCCGTGGCAACCGCCTGGAACGGCCTTGACATCTCCTGGCTCGTCGGGTTCATCGTGGCTGGCGCGCTGTACTACCTGGCCAGCCCGGGGCGGCGGGCGCGGCGTGATAGCGGCACAATCAGACTTAACCGGTCGCTATAGCAGGAATATCGCTCGTTCCGGCCGCGGTTGCGCGATCAAGGGTGGACATTGGCGGTGCGGAATGGTCCGCTGAAATCAGGCCATTCTTCGGGCCGTTGCGGCAGGGGAGCGGTATGCGATGAGTGAAGTTGTCGAGCAGTACACGATCAGGCCGATCCCTGACGCGCAGCGCTTCGGCACCGCACGAGGCCTGTTCCCGTTCTGGTTCACCGCCAACTCTTCGGCGTTCACGATCGTTCTCGGGGCGATAGGGATCGAGCTCGGGCTCGGCCTGGTTCCGACGATCATCGCGATCGTGGCGGGCGGCGCCGTCGGCGGCGTGTTCATGGCCTATCACTCGGCCCAGGGCCCCAAGCTTGGCGTGCCGCAGCTGGTCCAGAGCCGGGCGCAGTTCGGCTTCTACGGCGCGCTGCTGCCGAACTTCCTGATCTGGCTGATCTTCCTCGGCTACATCGTCGGGGAGAACGTGCTGGCCGCGCAGGCGCTCGCGGGCCTGTGGCACATCACCTACGCCGAGGCCATGGTGATCGCGTGCTTCGTCACCTGGCTCGTCGTGTTCTTCGGCTACCGGATCATGCACGACTTCAACCGGGTGACGGCCGTGGTCGCGCTGATCTTCTTCGCCATCCTGCTGGTCCGCCTGCTGCAGCGCGCCAGCGGCGCCTCGATCGACATGACCGGGTTCCACTTCTCAACCTGGCTGCTGTTCTTCTCGATCAACGTCAGCGGCCAGGTCGGGTGGGCGCCGTACGTCTCCGACTACTCCCGCTACCTGCCGTCCGGCACCAGCATCCGGCAGTCGTTCTGGTACACCTACGCGGGCAGCGTCAGCAGCGCGGTGATCTTCGCGACGCTCGGCGCGGTGGCGGGCACGTTCGCGCTGAAGGACCTCGAGTTCAACTCCGTCGGCTACCTGTCCGGCCTGCTTCCCGGGGCGGCCTGGCTGGTCACGATCGTGCTGCTGCTCTCCATCGTCGCCGGCAACGCGATCAACCTGTACAGCCCGCTGCTGGCGGGCGTCGCCATCGCCTCAAAGGACGGCGGCGCGGCGCCCGGCGCCGTGGTGCGGGGCGCCGGGACGGGAGTGATCATGGCCGTGACCGGCTACCTGGCCACCGTGGTATCGGCCAACTTCGTCCTCGACGTATCGGACTTCATCTCGTTCCTGCTCTACATCGTGATCCCGTGGTCCGCGATCAACCTGGTCGACTACTACCTGGTCCGCCGCGGCCGCTACGACGTCGGGGCGATCTTCGAAACCGACGGCCCGTACGGGGCCGTCAACTGGCGAACCGTGCTGGTCTTCCTGGTCGGCGTGGCGTGCGAGATCCCGTTCATGAACGCGGCGTACCCGGCGTACGAGGGCCCGGTCGCGACGGCCTTTGGCGGCGCCGACTTCTCCTGGCTGGTCGGGTTCGTTGTTGCGGGTGCGCTCTATTACCTGGTCACGCCGCACCAGCCGGGCGCGGCTCAGGTCACCAGCGCCGCCGGGATGGCCACGACCGACTAGGCCAAGAGTGGTGGGCACCCCGCTGTTGCAAGAGGAACAGCGCGGGCCCCGCGGCTCCGTTCGCCGGCGCGGTTACGCCAGATCGTGGTCGCGGGCGTAGCGGATCGCGGCGGCGCGGTCCGCCGACCCGGTCTTGGCGAAGATCCGGTTGATGTGGCTCTTAACGGTGTGCGCGCTGAGGTACAGCTCGGCGGCGATGTCGGGGTTGGTCTTGCCCCGGGCGATCAGGCAGAGGATCTCGGCCTCGCGCTGGGTCAGCCCGTCCGGCAGGTTCCGGGGCGGTGCGTTCCCGGATCCCGACGCGGCGGCGGCGAGCAGCGTGGCCTGGACCGCCGGGCCGAGCACGGCGAGGCCGGTGGCCGCGCTGCGCAGTGCCTGGGCGATCTCGGTGCGGTCGGCGTCCTTGGTGAGATAGCTGCGCGCGCCTGCCTGCAGGGCCGACAGGATCGACGAGTCGTCGGCAAACGTGGTGAGCACCACGACCGCCACCTCGGGGTGCCGCTCGGTCAGCCGGCGCGTGGTCTCGATGCCGTCGAGCACCGGCATGTGCAGATCGAGCAGGATTGCGTCGGGGTGTTCACGCGCGACCGCCCGCAAGGCCTGCTCGCCGTCGGCCGCCGATCCGACCACCTCGATGTCCGGCAGCAGATCGAGCAGTACGACGAGCCCTTCCCGCACGCTGGCCTGGTCGTCGGCCACGACGATGCGCAGCGGCGTCGCGGCGGGCCCGGTCACCGCGGCACCTCGGCGAGAACAACCCAGTCGCTGCCGGAACGGCCCGCGCTCAGCGTTCCGTCAAGCAGCAGCAGCCGCTCGCGCAGCCCGGTGAGCCCGTAGCGGCCGTTGACCGTGGCCAGGCCCCCGTCGTCGCCGCGGCCGTTCTCGGCAAGGTGATTGACCACCTTGAGGCTGGTGCAGGACTCGGCGTAGTCGAGGCGGATCTGGACGGGCTGGTGCGGGGCGTGCTTGGCCGTGTTGACGAGCGCTTCCTGTGCGGTCCTGGTGATCGCCAGCCCGGCATCGGGCGGCAGCGGCCGCGGCGCGCCGGTGACCTCGAATGTCACCCTGGCGCCGTGGCGGCGCTGGTGAGCGGCGCCGAGCTCGGCCAGCCCTTCGGGCAGCGGCTGGGTCTCGCCGCGCAGCGCGTGCACGGCCCGGCGCGTCTCGCTGAGCCCGTCGGTCGCCATCCGCTGAGCCTGGTCCAGGATCTCGACCGCCCGAGCCTCGTCATGCTGGTCGGTGAGCACGGCGCGAGCGGCCTGGACGTTCAGCGCCAGGGCGCCGAGCGAGTGCGCGAGCACGTCGTGGATCTCGCGCGCGATCCTGGCGCGCTCGTCCAGCGTCGCGACCGTGGCCTGCTCCTCCCGCAGTTGCTCGGCCTTGCCCAGCAGCGCCGCGTTCTGATCGGCCCTGAGCCGGTGATCGCGCCGGGTGCGGCCGAGCAGCAGCCCGCCGAGCAGGGTGCCAGGGGGGACGAGTTCCCAGATGCTCACGCCCCCAATCAGGGCCGGCGCTTCGAACCCCAGCGCGCCCAGGCCGACCACGATCCATCCGACCGCCAGGTCGTCGGCGCTGCCCGCCGAAATGGCGGCGACGAAACCAAGGGCGACGAAGTTCCCCCCGGTCTTGGTTGCCGCTGCCGCGCCGCTCACCAGCGCGATGCCGCCGAGTATCCAGGGCACACAGGCCGGTTTGAGCTTGGGTACGAACTCCATCGCCGCCCACGCGGCCATGAGCAGGGCCGCAATGATGTACGCCGTGACCTGCAGGGCTGCCTGGGCCTCGCGGTGCGGGGTGTGGGCTGGCCAGCTTGACGTGAACGTGACCAGGCCGACGAGCGCCAGGATCGCCAGGCGGGCGGCGATGTTCGCGAACCGCAGCATGTCGCCGCGCGACATCACGTTCGCGACTCGCATCATTACCGCATTATCGCTGGCCGCCACCGGGGTAGGCATCGGCCCGCGCGCCGATCCCGGTATGAGATCGCGCCCGCGGCTCATACCGGCCTCATACCGGGCGCTGGGGAAATCAGTCCGCGGGGCTGACGTCCGCCTCGCCGATTACGGCGAGGCTGGCTGAGCAGGGACGGGGGCTGCCCGCTCCCGCCAGCCAGAGAGAAGTCGTGCGGCGCGAACATGGGCGCACGCCGGGGCCGTGGCCGCGGCCGCGGGTCTATCCGTGGCTACCGCTGAGGCAAGGAGCGCGTCGCTCTAGTATCGACGCGTGAGGCGGCCCCGGAGGCGACATGAGTGATCCCGGCAAGTGGGTGGTGGTCGGCCTCGACAACGGCGGAACGACGAACAACGCCACGGTGCTCGACTGCGGGGACCGGTTCCTCGTTGACCGGTTGGTCGAGACGCCCAGCTATGTTCGCGACGGCCCGGAAAAGGCGATCGAGGCACTGGCCAGCTCGTTCGAGCAGGTTCTCGAGCTGACCGGGACGCCGCGCGAGGTCGTGCGCGCGGTGGGCCTTGACACGCCGGGCCCGGTCAGCGCGGACGGCGTGATCTCGTCGCGCGGGGCGACGAACTTCGGCAACCCGGACTGGCGCGGCTTCGACGTGCGCGGCGCTCTCGAGCAGGCGCTGGGCATCCGGGTGCTGTACAACAACGACGCCAACGCCGCGGCGCTGTACGCGCACCACGTGTTCTTCGGCGCCGGGGGAGACGCCGACCGGCGCTCCTCGGTTTCCGTGGTCATCGGCACCGGCCTCGGCGGCGGCGTGATCGAGTGGGGGCAGGTGGTGCAGGGGGCGGCCGGGATGGCCGGCGAGCTCGGGCACGTCTGGATCCCGATGGACGGGCTGCTCGCTCCGGGGCAGCCCGTTCCGGTGTGCAACTGCGGCCTCTCCGGTGACGCCGAAAGCGTCGCCTCGCTGACCGGGATCGCGAAGAACCTGCTGCCGTACTGGCTGTCCCGGTACCCGGAGCACGAACTCGCCGGGATCACCCCCCCGAGCACCGCGGCGAAGCTGGTCCGCGGGTACGGCGAGGCCCGGGACGCGCTCGCGCTGGAGATCTTCAAGCAGCAGGCCATGGCCGTCGGCAGGCTGTTCACGATCGCCGCCAACTTCACCGACCCGGACGTCTACTTCGTCGGCGGCGGCGTGGTCGAGGCGGCGCCGGAGTTCCGCGACTGGTTTCTTGACCAGGTACGCGAGCACACGATCCTGCGCGCGGAGCAGGAACGGGTCGCGCGCATCGCGCTGGTTCCCGACCTCGACATGGCCGGGGCGCGGGGTTCGGCGATCGCCGCCAGCGCCGTGGTCCGCTAAACCGCGCCGGGGTGGCTCACCGGCCCGGTGGCGTCGCGTTCGGGGCGGTGAACCCGTCGAGCCTGGCGAGCACGTTGAGCATGACCTCGTCGGCACCGCCGCCAATGCCGATCAGCCTGCTGTCCCGGTAGAACCGCGCGGTCCAGGTCTCCTCCATGTACCCCGTGCCGCCGTGGAACTGCAGGCAGGTGTCCGCGATCTCGCGCGCCAGCCGGCCGACGGCGAACTTGGCGATGGTGGCGAACCGGGTGGTGTCCTCGCCGCGCAGGTAGGCCTCGGCGCACGCGTAGTTGTAGTGCCGCACCAGATCGAGCTGGGCCGAGAGCTCGGCGAGCCGGTAGCCGATGTGGTCGTTGGCCAGCAGCGGCCTGCCGAAGACTACCCGTTGCGCCAGGTAGTCCCTGGTCCGGTCCAGCGCCTTCTGCAACGACCCGACCTGCAGGTACGCCGCGATCATCCGCTCCTGCTGGAACTGCTCCATCTGCTGCTGGAAGCCGCGCCCGATCTCGCCGATCGTGTTGCTGACCGGCACCCGCAGGTCCGTGAACGAGAGCTC
>Ga0335074_10015843_pt1 | contig 10607 bp, 5 predicted proteins | sample Lox_Sample_23_FD_206715 | JGI IMG/M metagenome (GOLD analysis project Ga0335074, IMG submission 206715) | Soil microbial communities from Loxahatchee National Wildlife Refuge, Florida, United States - Lox_Sample_2.3 | ecosystem: Environmental > Terrestrial > Soil > Wetlands | place: USA: Florida...
CCGCTGCGCACCTCGCTCTCCTTGCGATAGCGCACCTGCGTGGACACGTCCGGGCGGGCGACGGCGAGGGTGCCCGATTCCCCGCAGCAGCGCTCGCTCTTCTCGATGCGCCCGTTCTGCGCGCCGTTCATGAGCGCGTTCACCACCGCGAGCGGATCGTGCTTCTTCATGGGCGAGTGGCACGGGTCGTGGTACATGTAGCGCACGCCCGTGACCCCCTCGAGCGCCACGCCCTTCTCCATCAGGTACTCGTGAATGTCCATGATCTTGCAGCCCGGGAAGATCTGCTCGAACTCGTAATGCTGCAGCTGATCGAAGCAGGTGCCGCAGCTCACCACCACGGTCTTGATGTCCAGATAGTTCAGCGTGTTCGCCACCCGATGAAACAGCACGCGGTTGTCGGTGATGATCTTCTCGGCCTTGTCGAATTCCCCTGCGCCGCGCTGCGGGTAGCCGCAGCACAGATAGCCCGGCGGCAGCACGGTCTGCACGCCGACGTGCCACAGCATCGCCTGGGTGGCGAGGCCCACCTGCGAGAACAGGCGCTCGGATCCGCATCCGGGAAAATAGAACACCGCCTCGGACTCGCTGCTCGTCGAGCGCGGGTCGCGAATGATGGGCACGTAGTTGCGATCCTCGATGTCGAGCAGCGCGCGCGCCGTCCTCTTGGGCAGTCCTCCCGGCATGCGCTTGTTGACGAAATGGATCACCTGCTCGCGCATCAGCGGTTTGCCCGTGGTCGCGGGGGGGCGCTGGGTCTGTGCTCGGGCCCACGGCTTGAGGGCGCGGTGGGCGAGACGCTGCGCCTTGAAGCCCCAGTCGACCATGACCTTGCGCAGCAGCTTGATCGTTCTCGGATTGGCCGCGCCCAGGAACAGCAGGGTTGCCCGCGTGGCGAGGTTCAGGCGCTTCTTGCCCATGCGCCGCAGCAGGTCGCGCAGCAGCATGGAGACCTCGCCGAAGTCGATATCGACCGGGCACGGCGCGAGGCACTGGTGGCACACGGTGCAATGGTCGGCGACGTCCGCGAGCTCGTCCCAGTGCTGGATGGATACCCCGCGCCGCGTCTGCTCCTCGTAGAGAAAGGCCTCGATCAGGAGCGAGGTGGCGAGGATCTTGTCGCGCGGCGAGTAGAGCAGATTGGCGCGCGGGACGTGCGTGGCGCAGACCGGCTTGCACTTGCCGCAGCGCAGGCAATCCTTGATGGCATCGGAGATCTTGCTGATGTCGGACTGCTGCATGATGAGCGACTCGTGGCCCAGCAGGCCGAAGCTCGGCGTATAGGCGCGCCGCAGATCGCTCCCCGGAGCGAGCTTCGACTGGTTGAAGTGTCCCGCCGGGTCCACGCGGCGCTTGTAGGCGCCGAACTGCGCCAGCTCCTCGGCGCTGAGATGCTCGAGCTTGGTGATGCCGATCCCGTGCTCGCCGGAGATCACGCCGTTCAGCTGCCGTGCGATGCGCATGATGCGCGCCACCGCCCGGTTGGCGCGGTTGAGCATGACGTAGTTGTCCGAATTCACCGGGATGTTGGTGTGCACGTTGCCGTCGCCGGCGTGCATGTGCAGGGCGATGAAGATCCGGCCCTGCAGGACCCGGCGATGAATGCGATCGCATTCGGCGAGCATCGGCGCTAGCGATGCGCCGACCAGGAGCTGCGCGAGCGGCGCGCGCAGCTCCGACTTCCAGCTCACCCGGATGCTGCGGTCCTGCAGCCGCTCGAACACGGTGCCCGCCGGCTCGACGGCGCCGTCGATTCCGAGCGCATCGAGCTGCGGGCGCGCGGCGGCGAGCGGCGCATCCATGGCGCCGAGCAGGTAGCTCCAGCGCGCGCGCACGCCCGCGAGCAGCTCGAGGACGTCGCTGCGCCGCTCCAGGGCCGCCGGCTCGGCGGCGAGCGCCGAGTCCTCCGCCGAGAAATAGGCCGTCAGCTCCTCGATCAGCTCGAGCTTGTTCTGGATGGACAGCTCGATGTTGATGCGCTCGATGGCATCGGTGTACTCGCCCAGCCGCTCGAGCGGAATGACCACATCCTCGTTGATCTTGAATGCATTGGTGTGCTTCGCGATCGCGGCCGTCTTCGCCCGGTCGCGCCAGAATTGCCGGCGTGCGGCCTCGCTCACGGCGATGAAGCCTTCGCCCGAGCGCGCGTTCGCGAGGCGCACGATCTCCGAGGAGGCTGCGGCGACCGCCGCGGCATCCTCGCCGGCCACATCCGCGAGCAGGATCATCTTCGGCAGCGCACCGCGCTTGGACTTGGTGCTGTATCCCACCGCCCGCAGGTAGCGCTCATCGAGGTGCTCGAGGCCCGCGAGCACGACGCCCGCGGCGGCGCGCGAGTCGAGATAGCGCTTGATCTCCATGATGGCGGGAATGGCATCGCGCGCCTGGCCGAAGAACTCCAGACACACGGTGCGCATGTGCTGCGGCGAGCGGTGCAGGATCCAGCGCGCCGAGGTGATGATGCCGTCGCATCCTTCCTTCTGCACTCCGGGCAGGCCGCCGAGGAACTTGTCGGTGACGTCCTTGCCGAGGCCGGCCTTGCGAAAGCGCGCGCCCTCGATGCTCAAGCGTTCGCGGCGCAGAACCGCAGCCTCATCGGGCGGGGAGCCGCCGTCCTTCCAGGTGAGCTCGAAGCTCGCGACCAGAACCTCGTGAATCTTGCCGAGATTGTGGTTGAGCCGCGTCACCTCCAGCCAGTTGCCCTGCGGGTCGACCATGCGCCACCAGGCGAGGTTGTCGAGCGCGGTGCCCCACAGCACCGCCTTCTTGCCGCCCGCATTCATGGCGATGTTGCCGCCCACGCAGGAGGCGTCGGCCGAGGTCGGATCGACGGCGAACACCACGCCCCCGCGCTCGGCGGCCTCGCTGACGCGGCGTGTCACGACGCCGGCCTCGGTGAAGATCACCGCACCGGACTGCGGCGCGCCGGGCAGGGCGGTCCACTCGACCGGGCCGAGCGCGTCGAGCTTTTCGGTGTTGAGCACCGCCGACCATGGCGTGAGCGGCACGGCACCGCCCGTGTAGCCGGTGCCGCCGCCGCGCGGGATCACCGTCAAGCCGAGCTCGATGCAGTCGCGTACCAGGTGCGGGATCTGCGCCTCGGTGTCCGGGGTCAGCACCACGAAGGGGAGCTCGATGCGCCAGTCGGTCGCGTCGGTCACGTGCGCCACCCGCGCGTAGCCGTCGAAGTGCACGTTGTCCTTGCGCGTGTGCCTGAGGAAGGCGCGCCGGGCACGCTTGCGCAGCGCGATGATCTGCGGAAATTGCCGCTCGAAGCGGTCCACCGCGGTCCGGGCGGCCGCCAGCAGCTCGGCGACCTTGGCGCCGCGCAGCTCGTCGGCCGGATCGCGGCGCTTCTGCACTTCGCGCAAGCGGTGATGCAGCGCCTCCACCAGCTGGCGGCGGCGCTTGGGGTTGTCGATCAGGTCGTCCTGCAGGAAGGGGTTGCGATCGACCACCCAGATGTCGCCGAGCACCTCGTACAGCATGCGCGCCGAGCGTCCGGTCCTGCGCTCGGCGCGCAGCTGCTCGAGCAGATGCCAGGCGGACTCGCCCAGCAGGCGGATGACGATCTCGCGATCGGCAAGCGAGGTGTAGTTGTAGGGAATCTCGCGCAGGCGCGCCGCCGCGCCGCCCGCGGGGAGCGCGGCGAGCTGCGGCCTCGAGTCGGGGACGGCGCTCATGGGCGGCAGTTTACCCGCATCCGGCGCCGCGAGACGCTCAAGTCGCCCGCCAATCGGCCGCTACGCAAGATCATGCGGATTTCGCCCGGCCATCCTTGCAGCGAGGCAGACGCCCTGGGTCTCGTTCACACGCTCCTGCGGCAGGGCCTGGCGCGCGGAACGTTCGCCGTACCGCAGCTGCCGGAGGTCGCCGTGCGCATCGTCGCCTCGCGCGAATCGGCCAGTGCGCATGAGCTCGCCGACATCATCAAGGCAGATACCGCCCTCACGGGCTACGTGCTGCGCATCGCCGCCTCGGCGCCGAACCGACCCTCCATGCCCATCGTGTCCCTGCAGCACGCCGTCGCCTGGCTCGGTCTCGACGAGGTCGCGAACATGGCGTTCACGCTCGCCCTTCAGCGCAAGATGCTCGACGTTCCGGGCCATCAGCCCAAGGCGCGGCGCCTGTGGCGCCATTCGCTCGCAAGCGCGCTCTGGTCGCGGCAGCTCGCGCTCGTGCTCGAGCGCGAGACGGGACTGTGCTACCTGTGCGGATTGCTGCACGACATCGGCAGGGGCGTGACCTTGCGCGCCGCCCATGATCTCGCGCGCTGGTCCGGTGTGAGCCTTTCCGCCGCGCAATACGACCGGTTGCTGGAGGCCTGTCATCGGGACGTCGCCGCCTGCGTGGTGCGCTCGTGGGAGATGCCCGCACAGGTCGTCGCCGTGGCGGCTTGCCCGCAGGCCTCGGCCGACTGCGGCTCGGCCTGTTTCGAGCGCAGCATCGTGGACGCCGCGCACCGCCTGGCCGATTGCACCATCGAGGCCTCGGCGCTGCCGACCAAGGGCTCGCTCGCGGGCGATGCGCCGTATCGCGACCTCGGACTTTGCGCCGAGCGGGCGGCGACGCTCCTGGGCTCGGCCCGCACCCTCAACGCCGAGCTGGACCGGTATCTCGCACCCTGAGCCGTGCGGCTCGCGGCGCCTCGCTTTCAATGCGGCGCGGGCTCGACTATCGTGGGACGCCATGAAAGACCAGACCTTCGTCAATCACCCGCCGCCGGTGCAGATGCCCGCGGACAACCGCCCGCTGGTGAGCCCCATCTATCAGTCGGTGAAATTCTCCTTCGACGACACCGCCGAGACGCTGCGCTACCTGCACGGCGAGCGCGACGGGTTCTATTACTCGCGCTCGTCGAATCCGACGTTGCGCCAGCTCGAGCTGTCGCTCGCGAAGCTGCAAGGCCGGGAGGACTGCCTGCTCGTCGGCTCGGGCGTCGCGACCATCGCGGCCACGACGCTGGCGCTGTGCAAGCAGGGCGATCACGTGCTTGCGTTCGTCGAGTCCTACGGGCCGACGCGCTACCTGGTGCAGCACCTGCTGGCAAGATACGGCGTCACCCACAGCCTCCTGTCCATCGAGGATCGGGCCGGCATCGAGCGCGTCCTCCAGGGAACACGGACGCGCTTGGCGCTGTTCGAGAGCCCGACCAACCCGGTGACCAAGATCGCCGATATCGAGCATCTCACCGCGCAGGCGCGCGCCGCCGGCTGCCTCACCGTCATGGACAACACGTTCGCCGGCTTCCACAACCACGGGCGCTACGACGTCGATATCTTCCTGCACAGCCTGACCAAGTACGCGGGGGGACACGGGGACGTCATGGGCGGAGCGATCATCGCGCGCAGGGAGCTGATCGCCCGCATGCGCAAGGACATCGTGTCCATGGGCCCGACGCTCGACCCGCATGCGGCCTTTCTCATCCAGCGCGGCCTGCGCACCTACTTCCTGCGCTACGAGCGCCAGTGCGCCAATGCGCTGGCGGTGAGCCGCTTCCTCGCGAACCATGCGCGCGTGCGGCGGGTGTTCTATCCCGGGCTAAAGACGCATCCGCAGCACGCGCTCGCCGAGCGCCAGATGAGCGATTTCGGCGCGGTGGTGAGCTTCGAGCTCGACGGCGGCTTCGAGGAGGGCAATCGCTTCGCCGAGGCGCTTCAGTACTTCTCCATCACGGCGAGCCTCGGATCCGCCGAGTCGCTGGTGCTGCCCCCCCAGTTGCTGTACGGACAGGAATACACGCCGGAGCAACGCGCCGCCTCGCTCATCGACCGCGGCACGGTGCGCCTGTCGATCGGCCTCGAGGACGCCGAGGACCTGATCGCCGACCTTGCCCAGGCGCTCGACGGGGCATTCTTGACATAATCCACGCCCCGCGCCCGCGGCGCCCCCCGCCCGCTCCCTCAAGCATTGCGGCGCGATGCCGACCTAAGGTGTTGGACCCGCACGAGGTATGTCAGTGAGTCTCGATCCGGCCGCCGCTCTGTCCTCTCTGCATAGCCAGAGCGCACGCGCCCATTTGACGGGCTCGCTGGCCTGCGCCCAGACCCTCGCGCCTCTGCCCCGGGTGTGCGCCCAGCTGGCCGAGCTCACCGCTCAGCCGGTCATCGATGCGGCACAGCTCTCCAAGCTGATCCAGTCCGACCCCTCGCTCGCGGGAGAGATCATGCGCGTGGCGAACTCCCCGGCGCTGCGCGCGCGCGCGCCCATCGTCTCGCTGCAGCAGGCCGTCTCCTGGCTCGGCATCGCCGAGGTGCGCAATATCGGCATGGCGGTGATGCTGCGCGGGGAGGTGTTCGTTGCGCCGGGGCACCAGCCGGAGTCCGAGGAGCTGTGGCGCGAAGCGTGGCTGTCCGGGCTGTGGTCGAAGGAGATCGCGCGCGAGAGGCGCAAGCACGTGGAGACCGCGTTTCTCGCCGCCTTGATGCACCGGACGGGCGCCGCGCTCGCCCTGAAGATTCTGTCGCGCTTCGAGGCCGAGCAGCGCACGGTGATGGATGCGCGCACCTTCTCCGCTCTGGTGGTGGAGTTCGAGCCGGCATTCGGGCGGCTGCTCATGAGCAGCTGGCGCTTGCCGGACGACGTGCGCGGCGGCGCGAGCGACTGGCGCGACTACCAGAAGTCGGCCCATGCGGATCTCGCCGGCACCGTGCACGCGGCGCACCTGCTCGCGTCGCACACCCTGTACCCGGAATTGATGAGCGAGGACGCGGTGCTCGAGGATCCGGTGTTCGAGAAGATCGGCCTGTTTCCCGACGATCGCAAGGCCATGCTCGCCAAGCGCGAGCACGTGCGCAGCCTTGCCGGAATCTGATCGATGTCGGCGGATCGCTTCGATTTGATCTGCATCGGATCGGGACCCGCGGGCCAGAAGGCCGCCATTCAAGCCTCGAAGGCCGGATACCGCGCCGCGGTCATCGAGCGCGAGCCGCAGGTGGGCGGCTCCTGCCTGCTGTCGGGAACCATCCCGAGCAAGGCATTGCGCGAGCAGGCGCTGCGCTATCGGCGCATGCGCGCAAGCGCATCCTCCCTCGCCGTCCAGCTGTCCGGTGATGCGCCGCTGTCCGCTCTGCTCGAGGGCGTCGGCGCGGTGATCGGCGCGCAGGACCGCTATCTGCAGGATCAGCTCGCGCGCAATCGCATCGAGCTGATCCGCGGGCGCGGCGCGCTCCTCGATCCGCGCCGCATCGAGGTGCAGCGCCTGGACGGCACGCGCCGCGTGCTCGAGGCGGCGCGCATCGTGCTCGCGACCGGGTCGCGGCCGCGGCATGTCGCCGCCATCGAGGTCGACCACGAGTACGTGCTCGACAGCGACTCGATCCTGAGCCTCTCTTACCTGCCGCGCAGCCTGATCGTGCTCGGCAGCGGTGTGATCGCCTGCGAGTACGCCTCGATCTTCGCCGCGCTGGGCTGCCAGGTCACCTTGATCGACAAGGCGCCCGAGCCCTTGGGCTTTCTCGACGCGCCGTTGCGCCGCGGATTCCTCACGGCCTTCCAGTCGATGGGGGGACGCTATCGTGCCGGCACCGAGGTGAGCGCGGCACGCTTCGACGGCTTCTCGCAGGTGCAAGTGACGCTCGGCGGCGGCGAGCTGCTGAGCGCGGATATCGTATTGGCGGCTTTCGGACGCGTTGCCAACCTCGACGGCCTCGGCCTCGATCGGCTGGCGCTCGAGGTCAATGCCCGCGGTCACGTGCAAGTGGACGAACGGCTCGAGACCCGCATCCCGGGCATCTATGCCGCGGGCGATGCCATCGGTCCGCCCGCGCTCGCCTGCGCCGCCGCCCACCAGGGGCGCCGCGCCGCGCTGGCGGCCTTCGATCTGGCGCCGCCCGCCACGCAGAGCGTGGTGCCCACCGGGGTGTACACGATTCCCGAGATCGCCTGCGCCGGGCTCACGCTCGGCCAGGCGGCCGCCCAGCGCATCGACGTCATCGCCGGCCGCGCCGATTTCGCCGAGGTCGCGCGGGCACACATCGTCGGCGAGCCGAGCGGTTTCCTGACGCTGATCTGCGAGCGCGCGAGCGCGCGCGTGCTGGGCGTGCAGGCGCTCGGCGAGGGCGCCACCGACCTCGTGCACCTCGGGCAAGCCGCCATGGCGGCCTACGAGACGGCGGATTTCTTCGTCGAGCAGATCTTCAATTTCCCGACCATGACCGAGGCGTACCGCATTGCCGCCTTCGAGGTGCTGAAGCAGCGCGCGGCCGCGCCGGCACCGGAGCTGGCCGGCGCCTGAGCCGCCCGTACCCGCCAGCTACAAATTGCGGATCAGGGCATCCGCAAACTCGCTGCACTTGACCTCGGTCGCCCCCTGCATCAAGCGCGCGAAATCGTAGGTGACGGTCTTCTGGGCGATGGTCCTGTCCATGGCGCCGATGATGGCATCGGCCGCCTCGGTCCACCCCATGTAGCGCAGCATCATCTCGCCCGACAGGATCACCGAGCCCGGATTGACCTTGTCGAGATTGGCGTACTTCGGAGCCGTGCCATGGGTGGCCTCGAACACGGCGTGGCCGGTGAGGTAGTTGATGTTGCCGCCCGGGGCGATGCCGATGCCGCCGACCTGCGCGGCGAGTGCGTCGGACAGATAGTCGCCGTTGAGGTTCATGGTCGCGACCACGTCGAATTCGTCGGGGCGGGTGAGCACCTGCTGCAAGGTGATGTCCGCGATGGCATCCTTGATGATGACCTTGCCCGCCTGCCTGGCGCCGTCCATCTGCGCGTTGGCTTCCTTCTCCCCGCGCGCCGCCTTCACCCGCTCCCACTGCTCCCAGGTGAACACCTGCTCAGGGAATTCACGCTCGGCCAGCTGATAGGACCAGTTGCGGAACGCCCCCTCGGTGAACTTCATGATGTTGCCCTTGTGCACGATCGTCACGCTCTTGCGCTTGTTGACGATGGCGTACTCGAGCGCCGCCCGGAACAGCCGCTCGCTGCCCTCGCGCGAGGCGGGCTTGAGCCCGATGCCGGAGGTTTCCGGGAATCGGATCTTCGCGTACTGCTTCGGAAAGCTCTGCTTGAACAGCTCGAGGAACTTCTTGACGTCGGCCGAGCCCGCCTCGAACTCGATGCCCGCGTAGATGTCCTCGGTGTTCTCCCGGAAGATCACCATGTCGACCTTGCCGGGCGACACGACCGGCGAGGGCACGCCCTTGAACCAGCGCACCGGCCGCAGGCACACGTACAGATCCAGCAGCTGGCGCAGCGCCACGTTGAGGGAGCGGATCCCGCCGCCCACCGGCGTCGTCAGCGGTCCTTTGATCGACACCAGGTAATCGCGGCAGGCGCTCACCGTCTCGTCGGGAAGCCAGCTGTTGTAGGCGCGGTTGGCCTTCTCGCCGGCGAACACTTCCATCCAGCGGATCCTGCGCCGCGCGCCATAGGCCTTGTGGACCGCCGCATCGAAAACGCGCACGCTCGCACGCCAGATGTCGGGTCCGGTGCCGTCTCCCTCGATGAAAGGAATGATGGGCTGATCCGGCACGCGCAGCTTGCCGCCGGCAATGGTGATCTTCGCGCCTCCCGCGGGGATTTGCATGGTAATCGGCTTGGCTTCGGACATGCCTGCGCTCCTCTACAGTCGCCCGCAATGCTAGCATGCGCGCCCGGAGACCCGCATTGCGCACACTCACTTCGATTCCCGCCCGCGACGGCTTTCGCATGCCCGCGGAGTTCGAGCGCCATTCCGCTTGCTGGATGCTCTGGCCCGAGCGGCCGGACAACTGGCGCGCCGGCGCCAAGCCGGCGCAGGCGGCGTTCGCGGCGGTCGCGGCCGCCATCTCCCTGAGCGAGCCGGTCACGGTCGCAGTCTCCGCCGCGCAGTTCCAGAATGCCCGTGCGCGGCTCGCGCCGCAGGTTCGCGTGGTCGAGATGAGCAGCAACGATGCCTGGATGCGCGACTGCGGGCCGACGTTCCTGGTCGATGGACGCGGCAGGCGCCGCGGCGTGGACTGGACCTTCAACGCCTGGGGCGGGCTCGCGGGGGGCCTGTACTTTCCCTGGGATCGCGATGATGAGGTGGCGCAAAAGGTGCTGCAGATCGAGGGCGATGACCGCTACCGCAGCTCCTTCGTGCTCGAGGGCGGCGCCATTCACGTCGATGGCCAGGGCACCTGCCTCACCACGGAGGAGTGCCTGCTCAATCCGAACCGCAACCCCGGCCTCTCCCGTGCCGCCATCGAGGAGACCTTGCGGCGCTATCTGGGCGTGACCACGGTCATCTGGCTGGGCCGCGGCGTCTATCACGACGAGACGGGCGGACATATCGACGAGCTGGCCTGCTTCAGCGCTCCCGGACACGTCCTTTTGACCTGGACCGAGGATCGCAAGGACCCGCAGTACGAGATCTCCCGCGATGCCTTCGAGAGGCTGCGCCGCGCACGCGACGCGCGCGGGCGGCGGCTCGCGATTCACCGCATCCATCAGCCCGGGCCGCTGTTCATGACGGCCGAGGAGGCGGCGGGGATCGACGTTCGGGCCGGAACGCATGCGCGGCGCGCCGGCGACCGCTTGCCCGCCTCGTACGTCAACTTCTACATCGCGAACCGGCACGTCGTGATGCCGCTGTACGACAAGCGCTGGGACGGCGCGGCGGCGCGCACCCTGCG